>JGI24712J26585_10000027_pt1 | contig 108575 bp, 175 predicted proteins | sample BioPla3DNA2_FD_26585 | JGI IMG/M metagenome (IMG submission 26585) | reverse complement strand
TTTATATTTGGTAGAAGAAGTAGTGGATATTTTGATTTAAGAAAACTTGATGGAACTGTAGTTCACAGGTCAGCAAGTTACAAAGATTTAAAACTATTGAGGAAAAGAAAAACATTATTATGGGAAAGGAGGGAAGGCGTTTCCTCCCCAACTTAAAGAAGTTGGGGTCTCCACGCCTTAATTTTAAATGAATAATGTGGATTTAAAATTTATGGACGCTGTAAAAAAAATTGTTTATTTTATTTTAAGGAAAGAAAATATATTACAAAATCAATGGCACGTAGGTACTGTCAGTAGTGTATTATCACGTTATAGATTAAAGGTTTATATTGATGGTTCAGATATAGAACAACTAATACCATGTAATCCTAATATAGAATTTGTTGAAGGAGAAAAAGTATGGGTTCTTTATATAAATGGAGATTCTAAAAATAAATATGTTCCATTTAAAAGATCTACTGGGCAAGAATTAGTTTGAATCTGCCGGAGTTATTAATATGTATGACAATGAATCTAAACAGGCAATTTTATATAAACTTAATGGTGAATAATTATTTTTTAATATTTTTTATAAGAAAAAAGGGGGGTTCTATATAATGGTTCAACCAATACAAAGAATATGGAATCCAAATACGCAACAATGGGAACAGATCGCTCCTACTAAAGAAGAATTTGATAATCTTGTTGATAGTGTTGGTACTGATGTTAGTACTCATAAGTCTAGTATTGCTTCACAAAATCAGTTAGGTCATGTGAAAATTGGAAGTGGAATAAATATAGATGCAGAAGGTAAAATTTCAGCACAAGAAGTTGATTTAAGTAATTATGCACAAAAAAATGGAACTTATTCAGATTTACGAGCGCAAGGGACTACTAAAGGAGATGTTGGTCTTGGTAATGTTGATAATGTTAAACAAATGCCTATAGCCGGTGGTACTTTTACAGGAATAGCAACGGCTCAAAGCAATACATCTTATACTACAAAACAGATTAGAAATATTACTTTATCTACTAATAATCCTTCAGGTGGTGGAAATGGTGATATTTGGATTAAATATGAATAATGGTGATGTATAATGAATAATGTAAAAATAGGTGATGTATGGAAAAGTGTATCTGATATTTGGGTTAAAATTGACGGAGATTGGAAAAAGGCTTTAAAAGTTTCTGTTAAAATTGATGGTTCTTGGAAAACAAGTCAACTTTGGGGAGTTTGGGTAACAGATTCTAATTGGGATCAAATAGTAAATTATGGCGGAATGGCATATACTGGAATTAAAGATGCTATAATATTAACTGGGGGACACAATTCTAGACCTAGTAGTGGCATGTACAGCAGTACAGGACGTGATGAATGTTATATATTTAATGGTTCTTCTTGGTCAGAAGCATCAGCTATGCCAGGATGGAAAAGATATCATTGTGCTTTTGGTTATCAAGCTTCTTCTGTTGTAACTAGTGGTTCTAAATATACTTCTCAAACCTTTTCTCTTAATTATTGTCAAAAAACTTATAAATTTAATGGGACTTCTTGGAGTACTTCTGGTAATTCTTCAAGTAATCGTGAAACTCCTTGTAGTACTGGAGAACAAAATGCTGGATTATTTGGTTTAGGTAGATGGGACACTGAAGATGATTTTGGTTATCATAAAAGTACTCAAAAATTTAATGGTTCATCTTGGTCTAGTGCCGGTGATGTTACACCAAACGGTAGTGATACTAGAAATATGGGAGGAAATTCTAGTGCAGGAATTTTAGGTGGTGGCTCAGACTCTTATATGGGATATATAAGTAAAATTACGTATTTATATAATGGTTCTACTTGGAGTTCTACAACACAAATGATAAGAAATTGTGTTGGTTATATGGGCTGTGGCCCACAAAATAATTTTATGGCAACTAGTGGTAGACCTATGGGTTCTTCCACTGCTTATCTCAATAGTGAGGTTTATAATGGTACTACTTGGAAAATTGATGATGCTAGTATAAGTCAAGGTTTTAGTAATGGTTATTTTGGAACTGGTTTAACTAGAGAAGGAGCTTATGTTTGTTCAGGGACAACGAGTAAAGTTGAAAAATATATATATGGATAAAAATAAATAAACAAGGTTGGTATAGATATGGATATTATCAATTATAATAACAATGCTATAAATACTTTTGTTAAGTATGTTGACAATTTAAAAAGCTCTAACTTATTGGAAGATGAAGATCTTTTAAAATTTAATTCTCTTTTATCTGAATTAAGAGAAAACTTTGAAAACCAAACAATATGGAGAAATGAAATTTTAATGCGCTATTCTGTATTAAATGATAAAGATTGTCCTGATAACGCTTCTAAATATTTTCAAGCAAAAACAGAACAATTAGTTTTTTTTGAAGAGTTAATTCTTTTATCTTTAAGATTTAAAAAAACAATTCAAGAATTAGAACTTAAAGAAGTTGAAATTGAAGAATTATATGATAAATTATATGAACGTCTTAAAAAATATGAAGAAAGGAAAATTAAAGCTCAAATAAATATTAAAGAAATTGAAAAACAAGAAATTATTTTTAGCTTAGAGCGTATGAAAGTGGAAGCCAGAGAAAGAATGAGAGAAATCGCTCTTTGGTCTAAACTAAAAAAAGAATATGATGATGGAACTTTTAATACTATAAATCAAGAGGAAAGTCAATTAATTTCTCTTACAAGAAGATATATTCAGGAAGCTTGGAATGTTTTTAATTTAGGAGGGCCATATACAGATATTTCTAGCGTTAATAATATTTTAGGACAATTTGAAACATTGTGTAGAACTTGCATTGAAAAAGGAATCATGAATAAAGTTTTGTCTATATTTAATTCTAATAGTGATATGGTTAAATTCGTAAAATCTACTTTTAAAATGGAGGAAAAACATGATTAAATATATAAAAACTGAAAATTTTGAAATAACTCATGAAGATCAAGAAGTTTATGGATTAAGGTTTACTATTTTAGCAACATTAAATCAAATTGATAAAATTATAGATTATGTAAGAGTTACAGGAGAAGAAACTGAAATTAGTGCTTGGAAAAATAGAGTTAATGGAATTGAAATAACACAACAAGAGATGGAAGAAATTTGGAATAGTGTAAATAAAGTAGGTAAGATAAAAATATTCGCTGATAAAGCTGAAATAATAGCTGATGGGCAGGATAAAGCTATTATAACTGCTCATCTTGGTGATGATGTTGAGTTTGTTTATATAATGGTTAACGGCCCTCCTGCTATTAAAGAACCAGTAGTTGATGGAATAGTTGAATTTGATGTAATTGCAGAAGAACCAGGATTTTATAAAGTAGAAATTGCTACTAGTAGTAGTTCTGGTTTTATTATTATTGAAGCTGTGGAGGTGTAATAATAATGGCAAAAACTAAACTTATTTTAAATAAATTAAATACTAAAATGGAATGGTTAAATAATAGAGTTGAGAATTTAGAAAATGAAGAAAAAAAAAGAAATCCTAATTTTATTTCTCCTTCAAAACCGATAATATCTTATGAAGAAATTACAGGAAAAGTTTATTCTACATAAAATATAAGTTTGATCCAAATTTTAGTTTTGAAATTTAAAGAAAAACGGAGAAAAAGAGAGGTTTTTATACCTCTCTTTTTTGATAAGAAGTTTAAGGAGGATAACAACATGGAGTTGAAATATGTATTTGATCATATTCCTAAAAATACTCCTTACAATCGTAGACCTGCTCTTCCAATGCAAGCTAATTATATTACTATACATTCTACTGGTAATCCTAATTCTACGGCAAGAAATGAAAGGGCATGGTTAACAAATTCTTCTAATACAGTTACAGCAAGTTATCATATTGTAGTTGATGAAAAAGAAGCAATTGAAGTATTACCTCTGAATGAAAATTCTTGGAATGCGGGAGATGGCGCTAACGGGACAGGAAATCGTAAAAGTATAGCTATTGAAATATGCGAATCAGGTAATAGACAAAAAACTTTACAAAATGCGGTTGAGTTAGTAGCATATTTGCTTAAACAACGTAACTGGGGAGTAGACAAACTTAAACGTCATTATGATTGGAGTAAAAAAAAATGTCCTGGGATTTTTTACTCAAATAATTGGGCAGGTTGGTATCAATTTATTAAAGATGTTGAAAGCAAATTAAATAAACCATTACCTCAAATACAAAACAGAACAAATATAATTTTTAGAGATCAAAAGATAGATTTAAATGGTTATCTAATAGAGGGTACAAACTATATACCTTTGGATTTTTTAGTTCAAAAGCTTGGTATAAAAGTAATTAAATGGGATAATAAAACAAAAACACTTTACATTAATTAGAATTAGGGTGTGATACAATGGACGGAATTGATATTTTACCTGAAGTGTTTGATTCTGTAACTTTTGATATAAATTTACATAATTTAATGTTTTATGCTTTAACATTCGCACTATTAATTGAAAATTTATATCAACTAATTAAACCATTTTTTAAGAAAACTCTTAAACATTACGAACTCAATGGTGAAGAAATTCAAAAAGAAGAAATTGATTATAAACATGCAATTATTCCTCCGGTTATTGGGTTAGTTATAGCATCAACATTTTATCCAACATGGACATATTTTTCATTTATGCCTTTTAAACCTCATTGGAAATTTCTTGAATTGATATATACCGCAATAATTTTTGGGCGTATTGCAAATGCTGGACATTCTGCTTCTCATCGGGTTAATGAACTTGCTTTAAGTTTAATTGGCAGAATTATTGGAATTAAAAAATATTAATTATAATAAGGAGGGGACATTATTTAGTGGCAAAAGTTGATAATTGGGTTAGTTATGAAGAGAAGTATAGTGAATGGTTTAAAAAAATGATGAAGTTGAAGGAGTTAAAAGATAAAGGTTATCCAGTTTATATTTATCCAAGCCCTCCTGATGAGAGGGATTTTCAATTTAAAGATATTATGTTATCGTGTATGCCGTTAAAAAAAGATTTTCCATCAAAAATTAGTTTACACTTGTCTCCATTAGTTTTAAATCAAGAAGATGCTCCTTTTTGTGCAGGAGCTTCATTGGCAGGAATTTATAATAGCTATTATGATTATTATGATAATATGCCTCCTGAAGGATTTTCAATGGCATTTGCCTATTGGATGGCAAAAGAATATGATAATTTAGATGAAGAAGGGACTTATTTAAGAACAATTCTAAAAATTGGACAACATTATGGGTTATGTCGAGAATCTTTACTACCTTTAAAAAATGCAAAAATAAAACCTGTAATAACACAAGAAATGCTAGATGACGCTACTAAATATAAAATAAAGAGATATGCATTATTAAATTCATTAGAAGAAATAAAAAGAGCATTAGCAAATGGTTTTTATATTCTTATTGGCACAATAGTAACGTCAGATAATTGGGATAATCCTCCTGACGGTTTTCTTGGTTTGCCATATGGTTATATTAAAGGTGGACACGGAACTTTTGGATGGGGGTATGATGATTTTCTTAAAGGTTGGGATAGGTTTGTAAAAACATATTGGGAAGGATATATTAAAGCACAAAATAGCTGGGGTAAAGAATGGGGAGACGAAGGTAAATTTTACATACCTTATGAATATTATTTTTGGAAATCCTTAGATCTTGGCATGAATGCATTTTTAGAAGCTTGGTTAGTTGAATTTGAATTTCAGGGCATAAATAAACCGCCACAACCACAGCCAGTAGAACCTAACCCTGAACCAAATCCCGAACCCGAACCTATAAAACCAACACCTCCAGATTGCAAATATATTGAGTATATCGTTCAAAAAGGAGACACATTGTACGGTATTGCACAGAAGTTTGGAGTTACTTTACAGGAGTTAATTGAATCAAATCCTCATATTGTAGATCCAAGCAAAATCTATCCTGGAAATTTACTATATATACCAGTTAAAGATGAAAATGAAGATGAGAATGAAGATGAGAAAGAAGAAGATGGTGGAAGCGAAGATGAAAACGGAGGTGGAAAACAAAATATATTTAAAATTATTTTAAATTTCCTGATCAACTTATTTAAAAAATTATTTAAATAATTAAGGAGGACTTTTATGGACGCTTTAATTCCTGCTATTATTGAATTGCTTACTGTGCTTATTTATATTTTAATAACCGCTTTAACTGGAGCATTAGTAATGTTTATTAAAGAAAAATTTGGCGTAGAAAAAATGTTACGTATTCAGAAAGAACTTGAAAATAAAGAATCAATTGCTTATAAAGCATTACAACTTATTAAAGATGCAATTAATGAAAGTGGTCTTATACAAGAAAATTTAGATAAAGCTACTTCATGGGCAAGCGAACAATTGACAAAAAAGGGTATAAAAGTTACTCAACAAGAACTTGAAGAGATTATTAAGTCAATTTATAATCAATTTAAAGATGAGTTTATAGAAAAATGGGATGATTCAACTAAAGAACCAGAAATTGTTTATAATTTAGCTTTTCATGTTGAAAAAGAAGAAGATATTAAAGAAATAATAAAGCAAATAAAAGTAAAAAAGTAATATATTTGAGGAGGCACTAATATAAATAGTGCCTCCTTTTTTATTTTAACCTTCCTCCTCACCAGTTAGAATAACCCCTTTCATGTCGTCCTAAACTTGAAAAACTTTATCAATTAAAATTCTTTCCGGTTCAATAATAGATATTTTTTTATTTTTATAGATTATTTTAATTTTTTCATTATACACTTCAATTTTTTCTACCTCTCCTCCATTTCTTTCTATTACAAAATCTAAATCTTCTTCATCTATTTGTCCCCTACTACAAAAGTCCTTTCCATAATTTGAATATCCCGAGCAAATATAAACCTTCTTTTTTCGTCTTTGTTGTGGTTTATATTTCTTTCCGCATCTCATACAGTAAATTAATCCTTTGTATTTGAAACTCATATTTATCCCCTAAATTGCAAGCTTTACTTCTAATTTTATACTTTCATAATATCTAACACAACCCCTGTCAACTAAATACATTATTTTATTATCCATAATAGGTATGTACCCTGGATTATTGAGCTGTTTTGGATATTTATTATCCATATAGGGTTTATTATCTCTATTATTGCTCCGTTTTGGATAATTAGTTAATGATATTTCAAAGCTATTTCCGATATTAAAAATGAATATTATTTTATCTTTATACTTGATAATTTCTTTTATGTGATCTTTTACTATATCATCTATCAGTTTAATATTTTCTGCTTTTTCTTTTAGAATGTTATAAAAATTTACTACTTGTTTTTTAGTTTGTTGTATATGGTTTATTTCTTCTTTTATTTTATTTAATTCCGCATTTAACTTTTCTTCTTGTATATTTAATTCATTGTTTTTTAAATTAAAATCATTTTTACTTAAATTATTGTCTGTATATAATTCTATTAATCTATCTCTTTTATTGCGTATTTTTTCAATTTGTTGTTTTATTTTATTTTCTTTATCTTGTGTTTTATCACTTATAGTTAATTTTGTTAATATTTTTTGCAAGTTTTCTATTACTCTTTCTTGAATTTCTTTAGTGTTTAATTCGTTTAAAATAACTCTGAAACAATCTTCTAGCACATCCTCTCTAATATAACTGCCATTTACACATCCCTTTTTCCCTTTATTATAATAAGTGGTACATATCCAAACTGGATTTTTATTGTTGTTTGTCATATTTATTATTTTTCTTCTAAATTTATCCCCGCAAACTCCACATATTATTTTCCCTCCCCAACAATGTCTGATATATCCAATTCCTCTATCATATTTCTCTCTTCTTTCCTTTAAGATATTTTGGGCTTTATTCCAATTGTCTTTACTAATAATTGGTTCATGATTATTATAAATAATAATATAATCTAACTCGCCATTATTTTTTACCAATTTTTGTTCTAAATAATCTTTTGTATAATATTTTCTTTGTTTTAGATCTCCACAATATTTTTCGTTTTCAAGAATTCTTTTTATTGTAGTATGATCAATTTTCCCTCCAATTTTACCCTTAGTTATTCCTTGTTCATTTAATTTTCTAACTATACCATGTAAACTTTCATTATCGTTTATAAACCAGTTAAATATTTTTTTAACTATTTCTGCTTCTTGTTGATTTATTACTAATTTTTTATTAATAATATCATATCCTAAGACACGATTATTACCAAATACAATACCGTTTTTCATAGCTTGTTTATGTCCAAACTTTACGTTTTCTGAAATTCTACGGCTTTCTTCTTGTGCAAGAGTGCTAAATATTGATAATCTTAATTCTGCATCTGGATCAAGAGTATTTATATTATCATTTAAAAAATAAACGCCAACTCCTATTTTTTTCAAATCTCTTGCTGTTTGTATTGAGTCTACGATATTTCTTGCCCATCGGCTAACTTGTTTAGTTAGAATTAAATCAAACTTATTTTGTTTGGCATCTTTAATCATTTGATTAAATCCAGTTCTTTTTTTAATACTTGTGCCAGTAATTCCTTCATCCCAATACATACCAGCGTATTCCCATTCTGGATTTTTCTTAATAAATTCTTCCCAAAATTGTTTTTGATTATTAAGTGAATTAATTTGATCTTCGTGTTCTGTAGACACCCGTGAATATGCCACTACTCTTATCATTGTTGTCTCCTTATCCTTTTATGGTGTCATTATTATATCACATAAAAGGAAAATTGTCCAAACAAAATTAGACAGTTTTCTCGTAAATTTTTTCTAATTCTTGTAAAGCTTCGTTATACTGATATTCATCAATTATATTATCTATAAGTAATTCTTTTAGAATAGACTTACTTATACTTAATTCAATATCTATCAATTCAACCACCTCAGTAATATTTATGACTTAAATATTTTTTAATTGCCTGTCCCATCTAATAATTTATTTTCAAAATCTTTCCAAGTTAAACAATGTTCTCCTTGCCATCCTTCATTCCAGGGATATATTCTACCAAATAAAATTTTTCTTTTGGCATTTGTGCTTTCAAGATTACTTGGTATATCATCTAGAAATATTGCGCCTTCCATATTAACTACAGATTTATTCATTTTACATCCTTCATTAGTGATTAGTACGTAGTCTTTTATAAAAGGTAGATTAGCTTCTAACCATTTTGCTTTTAGTGAAATGTTTTTAGGATTTCCTATAGATACTACTATTAATTGATATTTTTTATTAAGTTTTTGTAGAATATTATATGTATCCCCATCCATAAGTTTTAAGTAATAGAAAAATAACTTATGACCCCAAATTTTATATTTATCTTTTTCATCTTGTAGTAATGGACAAACATACTTAAAGTCATAAGAACATATTAAATGAGGATTTGCAGGAACAAAATTTGGATGTGCAGAATATAAAAAGTTATATGTATCACAAAATGCTTGAATACTATCTACAATAGTTAAGTCAAAATCTATAAACAACTGTTGTTTACTCATTTATTTCCTCCAAAATAATATTTTTAATTATTCTATAACTCTTTTCTAAATCATAATTTTTTACACTATAATCGAATCCTGCATTAATTTTAAATTCATCAAATTGATGTTTTTCAGCCATAAATCTTTTTACTATTTCTTTTTTGTTATCTTTTCTTATTTGTTCTGCTCTTTTAAGTCTTTCTTTTTCATCAACATTGATATATATAACAACAAATTTAATATTATTTATTTTAGATTTAAGATATTTAATACCATTAGGATCAATTATGTATATATCTGAGTTAAATAATTGTTGTTTAGTAGAAAAATACTCATAATCTCCTATTTTTGTATATGCTATAAAATTATTTTTATATTGATAAATATCTTCAGGTTTAATGAATATATGGGTGTCTTCTTCTTTTGTGCGATTTGGTCTTGTAGTATATGATTTAAGTACTTTATAACCATCTTTTTCAAGCATTGATGCAATTGTATCTTTTCCACAACAAGTTTCTCCGACTAAGAGTATTACTGTTTTCATATTTATTCCCTCCAAATATTATTTTAGTAATTTATTTTATCTATACAAAGTTGATTTGCTAAAGGAAAATACATTTCATATAAATGAATACCCGAACTATAGGCTATAATTTTACCATCTTCAAATTGAGGAAGAAAACTTAAAACGTATTCTTTTAGTAATTGTAGCCCTCCTAAGTTTTCAGGTAGTGCTGAAAATAGATCCCAACTCCTGAAAAATAAATGCATATTTAATCTTTTATTTACAACTTTAAAATCAATTAAACGAAGACAAGGCGGATCTTCTAAATAAACAGATTTTTCGTTTCCTATAGTAATGGTAGCTTGATTTGTATTGCCATTTGAATTTTTTAGCTTATTTATTACTTGATCAATTTGAGAAGTTATAAATTGTCCATATGTATATTGTGTATTTTGTGGAATTGCATCACTAATTAAATAATTAATAAAATAATTATATATTTTTGTTTCACTAGTTGGCGAAGAAAAACCTAATGTTTCTGGTACTTTTACAGCAAGTGGTTTACTTCCTGGTTGTTCTACGATAATTACTACATAATCTAATTGTTTTCTTAGTTGCCCCTTGTAGCTTCCCTGTTCCACCGTATAAAAATAACCATTTCTAATACAACACCACATCGAATCCCGCCACACATCATCAATAGTTTTACCTGTGATAATATTATGTTGGAATATCAAGTTTACACCTTCTTTAATTACTTTTTAAATTTGCTTTCATTTTTTACCAATCTCCTTTATAATAATTGTAATCTTTTTATATACTTTTCTGCTTCGGATCTTCTTAAAATTAACCCTACACAAATTAATGACACCTTTTCTACTTCTGTTAATTCCATATCCTCAACATAAACAAATCCATTTTTAATCAATTCCCTTAAATCTTTTTCTTTACCACGTAGCACAACCTTTTTTTGATTATAATTGTAGTACCAATTATAAAACTTTTCATTTGGTTTTAGTGCAATCTTTGTAGCCACATGACCTACAGATATAGCAATTTTTCCAGGCGACATATTTAATTCAGAATTAATAACAAAATAACATACTAATTCATCGCTCTTGGTTTTCATTATTTTTACCCTTTCCTTTTAAAAATCTTTTATTTTTATATTCTTTTTCAATACATTTATCTACCCAAATTTGATATTCAGAAACTAAGCCACATTCTTCACATATTTCATAACAGTTGCCGTTGTTTACTTTGATAATTTTACATTTATCACAAGGAAATTCCATTAATATTACTTCTCCTTTTGATAGAAATTAATCATTTTTACTCCGTTTTTAAATTTAACATTACATTATTAGGATTAAACCAATGTTTACGACAAACCGGTAGGTAATCTGTATCCCCCTTTCTTTCTATTTGAATTTGCTCTCCTTCATAAATAGGTTTATCATCTTTAATACGTAAAACCATAGTAGCTTTTTTATTACAAAAATAACAAGTAGTTTTAACTTCTTGTATCTTATCTGCATATAGAAGTAAATATTTACTTCCTTCAAAAAGTGCATTTCTAAAATCATTCTTTAAACCATAGCAAATTACTGGAATATCATATGTATCTACAATAGTTACAAGTTGTAATACCTGCTTTTTATTTAAAAATTGTGCTTCATCAATTAGTAAACAATGTAAGGGCAGGTTGTCTTGTAATATTTTTATTATATCAGTATCATTATTAATCACAATTGATGGAGTTGTTATCCCCACTCTAGACTTAATTTCTCCAACGATTTCAGGAACAAAACACAGTACTTTTTTATTTTGTCTTTGGTAATTGTCTGCTATGCGAAATATTTCGAGACTTTTACCTGCCCCCATAGTTGAATAGCGGAAAAATAATTGAGATATTTTTTATCACCCTTCCTATTATACTATTATATTAGTAATTTGTCAAGGATTAATTTCTCCTTTATATTCTGCTCCCAATTTGACTAATATCTCTGCAAGTATATATCTATGACAAAAATCTTCTGTTCTACAAAAACAAACTAATACTACTTCATCTTGACTTAGTAATTTATCCCATTTATTTTTGTTTTCCTTATAAGATTTTCTCATTAATTTATAATACTCTTTAGTATATTCTTCTTCTGTCATTAATCCCTTTTTAACCTTGATTACAATATCCCATGTAGGAGCAAATGTCTTATCTCCAGATTTTACTGTAATATCTAAACGATTTTTACCTGAATAACGATATTGTGATGTGTAAACTTTAAGCATTAGTCTTTTCTAACTCTTTTAATATTATTGTGCAATAATCAAGATATTCAGCAATTGCTTTTTCAACATCTTTATATTTGATATCATTTAAGTACATTTCTCCTGCATAAATATAAAACTTTTTATCATAAGCGTTAAAATGCATTATAATTTCTGGCAGTTTCATAATTTCCTCCTATTTAAAAAATATGTATTCAAATTCTGCATTTATTTTTTTTTCAAGTTAGTTTACACGTTCATTGTTAATTTAATTGTTTCACGGAACAATCAACATTCCCACTATAATATTTTAATCCCACCATCCATTAATATGTTTTTTTATATAATCAAATAAATAATCTTTATCTTGTAGTTCTAAATAATTACTATGCTCACTACACTTTCTAAATTCTTCCACCATTTTTTTATCTTTATTCCAAATAACTGCCCCATCTTTAAGTATTATTATTTCTTTATCTCCATATTTTTTATCAAAAAACATCATTGCATTTTCAAGGTAATTTGAATCAATTAATCTTTTAACAAGATTTTTTGCAATTCTTATTTCCTTTGCTCTTTCTTTTGCACATAGACTATGATTAAAATATTTTTCCATATTTTTGAGTTTAAAATAAAGAATACGATAAAAGTATCCATAGTCCCAATCTCTATCTTTCCAAATAATGGGTAGCCATTTTATAACGTTTTTTAATTGGTAATATATATTTTTAATTTTATATATTTTTATTAACATTTATTTATATCCCTTTCCCAATAGAATATATAAATATATATAAACAAAAAATTACCATAATTACTATTTCCCTTTTATTATTTTAGTAATATTAACCTTCCCAATGAACTTAAAGTTTCTTCTTGCTCTTTTGTAATGTTATCTGCAAATACTACTATTTGACTGGGAAAAGGAGCAGATAATTCTTTTTTATTTAATTTATTAATAAATTTTAATCTGCCCCTTATATAACAAATTGCTTTTGCATATTTAAAAATATATTCATGTTGGTAATGTGTATCAGTTCTTGCTGGTATTAACATTACTATTTTTGCATATTTACTTTCTTCGTAGCATTTTTTAACCCAATGTTTTAAACTATTACCATATGGAGGATTTACAAATATTGTTTCTCCTTTCCAACATTTACTTAATCCATCATCTTTTATTGTATAATATTTATCACATTTATGATTTTCATCTGTAGAGCAAGGATCTAGTGTAAAATTAAAAACATTATTTAGTTTATCAAATAAATCTTGAGGTGTTTCCCATTCATCAGATTTGCTACTAAACATTAAATCTGTATTAATTATATATCACCTACTTTACATACTTTTATTTTAATAATTTAACCAAACAATTTCTTTTCCTTTATCTAATTCTCCTTCTTTTTGCCATCTTTTTGTGTATTCCCCAAGAAAAACTTTATTCCATCCATTTTCCAATAATTTATTATAGACATTATGATCATATCCACTTAAAACTACTTTCCCTTTTATACCTAATAATGTATCAACTAATTCTTTATGTTTTTCTATATCCATTTCATATTTGTAAACTTTTTTGGACTGTCTTGTATCTTGCACATATGGTGGATCAAGATAAAATAAAACAAAATCATTGTCGTATTTTTTGATTAAATCAATGATATCAAGTTTTTCTATTTGTATTTCCCGTAATCTTTCTATTAAGTTTGGTAAATTTTCATCTATATTACTCAACCATCCACTAACAACTTGTGACATACCTCTTCTTGATTTTGATTTACTGTATCTCCATCCTCCTGTTCCAGTACTACCTACACTTTGCATAATAGCAACATAGAATTTTCTTACTTTTTCTATTTCATTTGTTTCTTTCATCCATGTTTTCTTACAATCCATAAATTCTTGTCTTGAATAAGGAGTGAGTTGTATTTGTTTAACCAATTCTTCACATGTATCTTTATTACGTAAAAACTTGAAAAATAAGTATAGTCCTTCATGAATATCATTATAAATTTCTATTTCACTTTTTGGTTTCCTAAACAATACATGACCAGCTCCACCAAAACCTTCTACATACATTTTATGATCTGGAAATAATTTGATTATATCTTTTGCCATATAATATTTACCACCATACCAATTTATAGGGCTTTTATATTGAGTTTGTATTTAACTTCCTCCTTTTATTTTAATGATTTATTTTTTAAATCCCCAATTACAATAGCAAAATATGCATAAATATTTTTTATAAAAATTAGACCAGATTACATCATTTCCACAAATAGGACATTTTATTATTTTTTCAAATAAATAAACGCTTTGGTGTATATCCGTTTATGTAAAGTTTGCAACTAATATTAGTTGTCGAGTCTGATTGCAACCAATATTAGTTGCAATTATTATTGATTATTTATAATGTATCTTTCTATTTCTCTTAACTTATTATACGCATCAATTATTTTAGAAATTTTACAAACGTAACCTTCTAGTCTAGAATCAATTTTATTAATTCCTATACATTCTTCATTTTTAATATATTTATCCGCTAATTGACATTTAATAATTATATCACTTGAAAAATAATATTTGCATTTATGTTTTATACATTTAATCATCATGGTCAATCATATCGTCTTCCCATTCTTTATTTTCTTTTTCTATATCACAATCATCCAATTCACTACTTATATAATGACATTGGTTTTCTATAGCAGGAACGTCTAAAAATTTTTCGCATTCCTGACTCTCATCTCTATCTATATTACAAAAATTCTTCCTGCTGCATTTTTCACAAATAGACATTTCTTTCAAATTAATACCTCCAATTTTATTTTTTATTTTTAAGATCTGAATAAGACTTAAAACGCTTGCACTTTTTCTTTTCTTTATTGCTTATATCTTTTAGTTCTTTATCTTTAAAATCACATTTAATCTTTTTAGGATTATTTAATATTTCTCTGTAGTAAATACAGGGGGTAAAACATTTAAGCATATTATAAACCTCCAAATTATAATTTACTACGATTATATTGATATCCATCTCTTTCAGAATCTCCCAGTTGCCTATTATAATTTTCAATGTTTTTTTGGATATATTCATTTATTAAATCTTCTGGAGTTAACCCAATTTTAATACTCAAACTTAACAAAAAGTGCCAGAGGTCAACCACCTCCTCTTTTACATTATTCCAATCAATGTCTTTTTTGTTTTTCCACCACTTCCAATTACACGCATCGTTTAATTCACATGCTTCTGTAATTATAGCTATACACATTTTTCTTATCCATTTTTCTATATCAGAATAATCTAGATTTCTTTTTTCTTTAATATAATCATCAAACGTTTTTTGTAAATCAAATAAGATATGCAGTTTATCCACAGATTTATTATTTTGGTAATTTTTAAGTTTATTCATTATTATATCTTTTTTCCCCATAATTTTCTCCTTTTAATCGCATTTACTAAAACCACAAAATACACATGAAACACAACTTGAAGTCATAATTAACCTTTCTCCACAATCGGGGCATAAATCGCTTCCAATGTCTTTTTTGATTTCATCATTTTCTTCTTTTTCTTTAAAATATTTATCTAAAACTATTCCTATTGCGGAAGGACAACTTGAACCTTTACTAACCTTTTCTCCTTTTTGTCTTTTACCATAATAAGATGGGCAAGTAGGTATACTAAGTAATTGATCGACAATATCTTTAACTTGAATACCACCCCTCAAAGCTAAAGACATTAACCTTGATACTGCAATTTGATTAGCGACACAGGTTCCTTGGCTACCTCTATTAACAAAGGTTTGATCTATATTTCCATCTTTATCTTTGGTTAAAGTTACCCACAAACTACCACAGCCAGAATACAGTTTAATTGTTTTACTATTTGTTGATTCTTCTGGAGCAGATTTTATTTCTCCACGCTCTAATTTATCTTCTTTTTTTCTTACCGATAATATTTGATCTTCTCTACTTCCGTCCCTATAAACCGTAACGCCTTTAATAACACCTGTTTTCCACGCTTTTAGGTAAACATTTGCAACATCTTCTATACTAGAATATTTTGGGAGATTTATGGTTTTGCTTACACTTAAATCTACATACTTAGAAATTACTTCCAAACAATTAATATGTTCTTCAGGCGACATATCCATAGCAGTAACAAAATAATTTTGTAATTTTTTAGGTACTCCTTTAATTCCTCTTATACTTCCATTATTGTTAATTATCTTTTCTAATATTTTATTATCATATAATTCAAGTTCCCTTAATTCCTTTTCAAGTATTGGATTAACAACAAAATATTCATCATTTTCAGCAGTTCTTCTTGTATAAACCAAACTAAAAACTGGTTCAATACCACCATTTACCCCTGCAAGAAATGCTATAGAACCATTAGGTGCAATTGAAATTAAACTTGAATTGCGAACTTTTATATTTTTTTCTTCCCATTTACTACCTTTCCATGCGGGGTATAATCCTTTCTCTTCAGCTAGTTTTTTCGTTTCTTCTAATGCTTCTTGATATAAAAAGGAATATAATTGATCGATAAAATCTAATCCCTGTTTACTATTCATTGGAATCTTTAATGCAAACATTGCATCTGCTAAACCCATTGTTCCTAATCCAATTGGTCTTATTTGCTCAGTTACTTCTTGTATTTTAGAAAGAGGCAATTTATTAACTGAAATCATATCATCTAAGAATCTGACGCTATAATGTATGTATTGTTTAAATTTATTCCAATTAAACATTCCATTTTCTACAAATTTTAATAAGTTTACACTACCAAGATTACAGCTTGAATATGGTATATTCACGAACTCTGAACACGGGTTAGTACTTTTTATCTCTCCTAAATGTGGATTGGGGTTTCCTCTATTCATGGTATCCCTAAAAGATAATCCTGGTTCTCCAGTTTTCCATGCGCTAGAAATAATTTTATTCCATAATTCTCTTGCTTTTATTTTTTTATAAACCTTTCCTTCAAATGCTAACTCCCAATCGTCATCATTTATAACAGATTTCATAAATTTATCAGATATACTTACGCTTACATTCATATTATTCAGTTCATTTGTATTATCTTTAGACTGTATAAATTCAAAAATATCAGGATGATTATCGTCTAAATCAATTTTTAAAGCACCTTTTCTTGAGTTACCATGTTTTATTTCTTCAACAACCCTGTCAAATATTCTCATAAATGAAACTACGCCACCAGCTTGTCCTCCACTATTTTTCAAAGGGCTACCTTTAGGTCTAAGTTTACTAATATTAAATCCTGATCCACCACTTTTTTGAAATATCTTTGAACATTCAGCAACGGTATTCATAATACTTTCAATATTATCATCAATACTGACAATAAAACAAGAGCTAAGTTGCTGAACTTTTGTACCTGCATTTAATAGTGTTGGAGTGCTAGGAATAAAAATCATGTTAGACATCATATTGTAAAAGATTTTTTGATATTTTTGTTGTAACGCTATATCTTTTTCTGCACTTGCTATATTTTTACTTACTCTTAAACATATATCGTCCCATGTTTTTTCATTATCTTGAAAATATCTTTTTTGTTGTAATAAATTTTGTGCGTCTTTTGATGTGTTTGTCATATACTGCCTCCTTTAAACCAATTCTATCATTCCATCCACAACTACATTAATCCAAATTAATACCCTCAATTTCTGCACGTTCTATGAGTGAATTTTTGTAAGCACCCATCATTCTATTTTTACTAATTTATAAATAGCATCAACTTGTGGTTTTACTGAAATTGTTGCCATGAAAGAATTTCCACATTCTTCACATTTAATAATCTTATCACCAATATCATTTGTTGCAAATAACCAGCCAGGACTATCTCCACAATAAGGACATTTAATATTCTTAAAACATAAACGATTATTCATATTTAATCTTCTCCTTTCATTATTTTAATAAATTAGAAATTCTATTATTTTCACCCTCTTCCCAAACAATTTTTTTATGACATTTCTTACAGTAAATATCTATTCCAATTCTATAAATATCAATTTCTAAGTTAATATAATTATTACAATTAGGGCAATCAACAAATTCTCCCAATATATTTTCCTCCTATTATTTTTGCAATCTGTTTTTCCCCATCTCAAAAATATTTTTATCAATCTCGAATCCAATAAAAACCATTCCTAATTCTTTACATGCTACACCTGTTGTCATACTACCTACAAATGGATCTAATACTATATCACCTTCTTTCAAATTACTTAATTTTATACAATTCATTGGTAAACCAACAGGAAATCTATCTTTATGTAATTTTTGTGATTTATTTTGAATAGTTTCATATGGTATATACCAATAATTGCCTCTACAACGCAAATCTTTATCTGAATATCTACCTATATTACTTTTATCAACATAAGGAACACCTATTGATAACCTATCAAGTTTATAGCTTTTTCCTTTAGCAAATTGAAATATAAATTCTGTGAGATTATTAACTCTTTTATTTCCTTGTAGTGGTGTGTAATGATTTTTTACCCAAACAATAGTATCAATCCATTTAAATCCTGCATCCTCAAATTTCATTGCTACTTTAAAAGGTCTTGATTTATTTCCTGCCAAATGACCAAAATTTATGTAGCAAAGTGAATTATTTTTTAATACCCTATAACATTCTTTTGCTACTTCTTTAATTAATTGCCAACTAAATCCATCTCCCTCTTTATATGGTGGAGATGTAACAATTAAATCTATTGACAAATCCTTTATATATTGTCGCATACCTTCAATACAATTGATATTATATATTTGATAATTCATTTTCTAATTTTCCTTATTTTTATATTAATCTATAAAATAGTTCCAGAATTTATCCATATAAAACCTACTCTTTCGTCTGAGACGACCAAATTTCCCCTTCCCATACAACCTCTGCGTTCTCTCCTGCATGTAACCTCCATGTTTTACCATCAAAACTGGGGACAAAGCCCCTGTGCCACAGGGTTATAGCTGGCTGAAAAGGATTCTCTCCTTCAGGGTGATCGATGTATTTCCACTTCTTAATGCTGGTATAAAGAGACGAAATATAAGCTCCTACAGTGTCCCATACGCTGTCCTCTACACTGCCCCTTAAACTGTCCCATACACTGCCCCTGATACTGCCCCATACGCTATCCCTTACGCTGTGCCCTATACTGTCCCATACACTGTTCCATATACTGTCCCATACGCTGTGCCATACGCTGTGCCTTATACTGCGCCTTACACTGCGCCATTTCTTCAGCAGTTCTATCTCTTCATCCGTTACCGGCCCCGCCTTGATTTTAAAAGGGTTAACCGGGAACAATACTTCTGCCAGCTTGTACCCGACATTTTCTTCCTCGGCTTCAGCCAGCGCCCTTATTTCTTCCAAGGGTACCTGCCGAAGGAGCTTGATGCGCTCATACCTGCGCTTAAACTGGTCAATCTCAACACGCTTACCGCTGACCTCAACCTCCCATACTTCATAGCCAGGCAGGTTACGGAAACTATAGATAATACCGTCAATCCCTGTGGCATAATAACCACGGGAACAATCATTACTGGGGTTAGAATCAAAATCTTCACATATATACTCCCTGCCGGCTTCGTACTCGTACTTTTGAAACGGGCTAACTAACTTACCGTCATCGTCACGCCTTAAGACTTTATAAAGTTTAGTCATCGTGATCGCCCTGCCTTTCTTCCCAGGAATCTTCCCCATTGCTTTCATCGTTTTCATCGTTTTCATCGCTTTTATTCAAGCCGTCTCCATCTTCATCGGGAAACACTTGTTTCTTTTTCAGTATTTCCACTTCATCAAGGCCCTTCTCCAACTCCTCCATTCGGTTAATCCGGTAGCCACTCATCATTTTTGCCCCTCTATTTATTCCTCTAGATGGATGAACTGTTCCTGCTCTTATTCTTAATTTTCTTAATAAGGTTTTTAATCATCGTGATCACGCCGCCTATCTTCGCTGCCACTATCACTCCATTCCGCCCCGGCCTTCGCCTTATTGAATGCTAGGGCTATGGCCTTAGGTAAGGTATCAGTGTATGCTATAAAAGTATAAACCACAGGTGCTTGTAATACAGTTCTTTTCACAAGGTTTACCCTATAATCATGGCCATTTACAATCTGTATAAATATGTTGTACGACCCCCTCTGAATTTAGACCGAGTCATATATATTCTATGATAACTATTACCTTCTTTTATTTTAATAAAATCAAGTTTTTATCTTAATTTGTTTGACAAATAATATTTCCAGTTTTTGTATTCTTAATATTGGTCATTAATTATTCAACAATTTTTTAAATATTTCTTTTATCTTATATATTTACTAATTCCTTCTTTTAATAATTTATATTTACAATACGGACATTCTGCAACTAAATATTCAAATTTATCTACTACACCAGTTAAACGTATAGTAGTTATAGTTTTATCACAGGCATACCTAATTTGATCTAACACTTTACCACATTTAGGACAATTAACAGGCAAATTTTCATCTACTTCTTTTGACCAATCATCTAATATTTGAGTATAATTTTTCATTTATGTCTCCTTTTCAATTACTTTCTATTAAATTATAACCTAAATATTTTAGGTTTTTCATTTTTCTAGCATCTCAATTTGTTTTTCAAGCTTTTTGATTTCACTTTTCTGCATAGACTTTTTTAAGTGTGAGTTCCTTCCCCGGCAATATCGAAAACGCCCTCTACCGAGTGCTCCAAACCGTGGAGCGGTTCACCATCAGGCCCCAGGGTCTTAATCTCGAAATCTGCTCTGTTCAGGGAATCTTTCCCGAACAGCAACCATGTAAACGCATCAAAAATAGTGGTCTTTCCAACCGCGTTGTCTCCGTAAATATTCACGTCCTCTCCCTGTGGCTCCAGGGTGAAGGATCTTATGCCTTTGAAGTTGGTCAAAGTCAATCTATTCAGCTTCACGTTATCACTCCTTTCTCTTATTGCCAGGCCTGCCGGGCGACCTGGCATCTTATCGCGCCCCCGGCGGCGCCTTCCCGGATTATCCGGGTATATCCCATTAGCCTTATGCGGCGTTGGGTTCTTAGTTAGTTGGCGGGGCCGGGCGCGACTCCGGCTTGCATTCGGCTACGGACATTTCGGGCGTTAGACCATAATTTCAGCCCCTGTGAAAGCCCCGAGGCCATGCGTATTTGCCCTGTACGTGGCGCATTTCCACGCCACCCGCCAAAGTTTGTTTTTCCTTGCGTCTGATTTACAACCAATATTTACAACCCCATCCATTATAATTCTTTGGTTTAATCCCTTTTTCGCAACCAATTATATGTCCAAAAAACTTTATGCAATATTTGCAAGTAGAACATTCTTTAATCAATTTTTATTTTTCTTTCGTTTATTTATTATAAAACGGATATTTTATTCCCTTATTTTTTTGATTAATTTAGTTAATGTTTCATAAAATAATTTTTTATATGGATATCTCCCACAAACTATGTAAAGTTCTCTATCAGAATTTTTATGATCTCTTTTAAAATTTTTATTTACCAAGGATATAATTTCGCCTAAATAATTTTCACAAAAAATAATATAATCATTTAAATATTTTTCTTTTTCTTGTTCGTTCATAAAAATTTTATTATTCCTTCTTTCTCCAATATTTTTTCCATAACTCTACAATTTTCGCATCAACAACAACCCAATGATTTTTAAACAAGCCAAGTCCAGTACATAATTCCTTAGCTTTAGTTAAACTAACTTCTCCATTATATAATAATTCAAGAACTAAATATATTTTTATTTCATCATCAGCGTTTTTATCTGCCATTACTTTTAATGCTGTTTCGTAATTATTCATGTTAAAATATCTCCTTCAATTTATTTATACTCATTTTCTAGAACTGATTGCTGACCTTATGAGTTAATCTTTCTCCTTATCGTTTTTTGTTGTTTGGGACAATCTATTTGTATATCTTTTAAGTTGTATTGCGTTTTGCGTTATACGTATAACTTGTGTTATAACTAACACTGTTACCATAATCGTTAAATAAGCATCCACCTATAATACCTCCCCAAGTTATTTGTTATCATATTTAGTATAACATATTTTCTGTATTTGTCAATACTATTATTTTAGTAATTTAAAGTTTTATAACATCATATTCTTGACTCCAAATATCCCATTCTCCTTCTATTGATTCAAATATAGGTTTACCATTAAAATCATAACCAACAAATTTTACTTTAGGTTTTTTAATAAACTTGCCAAATCTTACAATATCACCCTTTTTAAATGGTTTTTTATTAAAATATTTTTTATATACTTTCAAATTTACAATATTTCCAGTAGATAAACCATATACACTTACTTTTGGAGAATGTTTTGTATCTAATTCTAGAACATAAGATGTTCCTTTTGATAAATCATACGTACTCATTGGTGTACCAAGCAACTCAGTCTCATAAACAATTTGTTCATTTATTGAAAAAGAAATATCGTCTATGTCTTTTTCAAATTCGTAAAGTAATGGTATACGTTTTTGTTTTGTTTTTTCTGTATGTTTCTTTTCATATCTATTTTTACCTTTAGTGAATTCATCAAAGATAGATAATAATTTTTTATTTCTACCAAATTGACTAAAGTAATTTAGTTTAATCAAAGTTTCTATTTTTGAATTACCAATATTAGTTTTCTCTTTAATATCAATAAGTAAATCAACAAAAAAATCGTATTTTTTATTTTTAAACTGAATTAATTCTTGAGCAACATTAACTTTATCGCCAAATCCTTTAATCGAAGATAATCCTTTATAAATACTGTTTGTTTCTTTATCAGGATAATAATTTAATCTTGAATAACCAAACTTAATAGGTTTTATTTTTATATTTTTTAATCTTGCTAATTCAGTTCCATCATTTATGTCATCTTGGTTTTGTGCATTATTTAAATATGCAGTAATAAATTCTAATGGATAATAATATCTTAAATAAGCACAGAGATAACCAATCATACTATATCCGGTACTATGATTATATCCAAATTGATATTCTGCACTATCTTCAATAATTTTTAAAAAAGCTTTTGCTTCTTCTTCTGCTATTTCTCTTGGTTTATTTGATTTATTACAATAGCCTTCTAAAATTTGTGGTAATGCTTTTTCAAGTCTATCTTTATCTTTTCTTCCGATAGCCCTTCTAACATTATCAGCTTCACTACCACTTAAACCACAAATATCTTGTAAAAATTTAATAGTATCTTCTTGAAAAACAAGAAAACCATTATTTTCTTTTAATAGTTCATCAATTTGTTCTGATGGATTTTTATTAAATTCTTTTGCAATAAGTCTATCTCTATAACTAGTTCCAGATGGTCTAAGTGCAGCATTGATTAAAGATAAGTCGTTAATTCTTTGTGGTTTATACTGTTTCATCAAACTAAATGCAAAATGACTTTCAAACTGAAATATACCTACTTTTGAAGTAATAATATCATTCCATACATTTTTATCTTCCCAATTAATTTCATGTGATAATGGATATTTTATTCCTGCTAATTCGCAAGTATCTTTTATAATTTTAATATTTTTTAATCCAAGAATATCGTATTTTACTAAAGAAACCTCATGAATTTCGTTCATATCTATTGATATTATTCTTTTACCTTCATTCCAAAAAGTTCCGTAATTATCTGGTAATGTAATTGGACTTGCTACAATACCTGCTGGATGCATAGATTGTGATATTGCTGTATTTAACAATCCTTCAAAATAATAGAATAACTCACTATATTTTTCTATTGTACTATCAGGATCTATTTCATATTCACTTTTTATTTTCATCATTTTTGAAAAGTGATATGGGCTATCATTTTCTTTTTTATCATAATTTTTTTCCATCCATTTAAAGTGTAATGCTCTGCCAATTTCATCTATTGTACCTTTTTCTGATATTGTTCCAATAGCAAGAATATAGGACGTATAATCTAAACCAAATCTATCAATAATATATTGATAAACTAAATCTCTTTGTGATGGAGATACATCAATATCTATATCGCCAATTTCAACCCTATCTTCATTAGCAAATCTTGAAAATACAGTTTTCCAAACGATAGGATTTAAATCTATAATATCTAAAATATAAGCTATTGTACTTCCACCAACACTACCTCTACAAAATCCATAAGGTATATTATTCTCCCTACACCATGTCATTAGTTCTGACATAAAAAGCATAAATCCCGTCATACCTATTTTCTTTAATACCCTTTTTTCTTCTTCAATATTTTTTAAATATATTTCATCGTTAGTAATAATTCCATTTTTAACTTTTTGGTTATATAATTTTTTTATTCTTTGCTCAAAAACTTCATCTTCATTATTATATAATTTAGGATACTTAAACGACATATCTAAATCAAATTCTTCAACACTATCTGCCATAATATTTGTATTATCAATTGCTTCTAAATAAACTTTTTTAGGTAAAACATTTTGTTTATCAAACATATCCACTAATTCATCATAAGATTTATAACTTAAATCAAATTGATCTTCTTCTGTATATTCTATTTTTTTTGCTTTTTGTAAAATACTTCTACATTCTGCTTTATATGTATTAAGTGAATGTGTATCTGTGCCAGCAATTAATTTTTTGCCAAGTTTTAATGATATTTGATATAATTTAAAATTATAATCTGCCTGTTCTTTATGTTGGTGCGGTTGTATTTCATAATAATCATATTTATTTAGTAGTTTAACTAAATAAGGATTATCTTTTGGTAATCTATTAAGTGGCGACGCTAAACAAGCACTAATTTTAATTACATTATCTGATATATCTAAAAATTCATCAAATGTAATACGATTTTTGTAATAAAAATGATCTGGTTGAGTAGATAAATCTATTAATGAATTTATCTCTTTAACTCCTTCATAATTTTTTGCAATTAATATTGTATGATAATTATCTCTTTCTTTTGGTTCAAGTTTTTCTGTAAGATAAACTTCTACGCCATGAATATATTTAATACCTTTTTCCTTACAATATAGTTTCTTTTTTACCCAATTGAAAACATTTCCGTGTTCTGTAAAACAAATTGCTTTTTGACCTAATTCAACAGCTTTATCAACATAATCTTTATATTTTGTGCAACTGTCCAATAAAGATAAATCACTATGTAAATGGTATGTAACATAATTATTCATTTTAAAACACCTGTGGTTTATATTCACAAATCCCATTTCTAAAATTACATAAAAAATTACAGAAAAAAGGATCGCTTTTTGGTTTCCAATCTTCTTCTTTTCTTATTAATTTAACCGTATCTAAAACCCATTTTTTTATTTTATCAATTTCTTTTTCATCAAAATCAATAGTAAACCAATCTTGTTTACGAAAAGCATTGATATGTAATTGTTTTGGATAAACACCATATTCTTCTTTTACAGGAATTGAATAAAGATACATTTGTGAGTAATATTCTTTTGCTTTTTGACTTTTAGCACTTTTAGGATCACTGGATTTATGATCTATAATAGTAATATTATTATTTTTATCTTTAGCCAACAAATCTATAAAACCTTTAATTTTTAATCCTTCTAAATCAAATATAAATTCTTTTTCAACCTCAAGTATTTCATAACCTTCAAATCCATCAAAATTATTTAGATAATCTAATCCTGCATTATAATATGTTTTATTTAAATCTACAAATTTATTTGGAGGTGCTGGATGATTAATTGTATCAAAATATTCTTTCTTATATACAGAAGATAATTCATAAACTTCTAATTCACCTTTAGCATATCTCTCTAAAATATCATGTAGGAAACTTCCATATTCAGCGAAAAAATTTGATTCTCCTTTTAAACAATCTATGTATTGTAATTTAAATTGCTGTCTGCATTGATAGAAAGTATTCAAACGTGAAAATGACCATATCATCTCATCTATTGCGAATTCATATTTGCTCAAATTAATATCTTCCCTTCGTATAATATTTCCCAAACTTCTTTACCTTGATCACATGGACATTCTTTTTCTTCTAATAAATTTTTCTTATCTTCTATTACATAAACATTAGTTAATTTTGGTAATAATCCAATATTAACATAAATATTATTATCGTTTTTTATTTTATTAATTTTTTTAGTAACAATTTTAATTCCTTTATCCAACGCAAAAACTATATTAACTTTCAATTGGAGTAATAAGTTCTTTTGATATTCATTAATTTTATTAGTCTCTAAAGATACTACATTATTAAACCCATAACTTTCTGCTAGCATAACTCCTTTTGCTCCCTCAAATACAATTACTTCATTTTTTTCTTTAATATAAGATAAATTTTCATATAATCCAAAAAGAAAATCATTAGTAATTATTTTTTGATAATAAATGTATTTAGGTATTCCTAAGTCTTTATAGTTACTATATAAAGTCCTTCCTTTAATTGCTATTATTTTTCCTTCAATATTTTTTATTGGAAATACTATTCTATTATGTTTATCGTATCTTACTTCATATTTGTCTAGTATTTCTTGTTTAATACCTTCATTTAACCATTCTTTAATTGGTTTTTTAGAGTATCTTTCCATATAATTATCTGGTAAAAAATCTCTTTGTATTGTTTTTATACTTTTATTTTGTGATTTTGTTTTATATAAAAAGTTAAGAACATTACTATATTCTTTAGGTATAAGATTTAAATTACCATAATTAATAAGATGTTCTATTGCTTTTGGGAAAGATAATTTATGATAATTCTGCACAAATTGAATAACTGAACCTGCTAAACCACAACCCAAACATTTAAATACATTTTTTTCTTGGTTAAAAGAAAGAGAGGGAGTATCATCATTAAGATGAAAGGGGCAATTAGTCCACCATTCACCGTATTTAAATTCCAGATTAAGATATCGTTTAGCATAATCAACGATATTTATTGAGTTATTAATTTGTTCAATTGTATTATTATCATAAATAATCATACTTCCACTTCTAACGTTTGAATTGGTGCTTGAATTATTGTCATTTTATTTCCATTAAAAATACAATGAATAAATTCATCTTCTAACATTTGCTCTCCTAATCTATTTACACGCACTTGCATTGTATAATTACCAGCCTGATTTATTTCTTGACCTTCTAATTCTTTTTGAGTTTTTTGTTTCCACCAAATTACGGTAGAAACATATCGAGCTAATTTATCACTATCACTAATTTCCCCGCTTCTATTTAGTTGTGTTGCTGTAAGAACTGGTATTTTTAACTGACCTGCAATAACATTTTTCAAATAATCTGCCTTTCTCCCAAGTTTGTTGTATAACACATTTGCATCGCCGTCATTATCTTTTATATAATCAAAGATTAAAAAATCTAACCCATATTTATATTGTAATATTTTAGTAGTAGAAAAAATATCTTCTTCTTTCCATTCTGGTTTATATTTATGAACTAATTTATATTTTTTAAGTAATGATAAAGCATCCTTTAAAAATTTTTCTTCAGAAGTAGTATAACTTTTTTGTTTAATCTTTCTAACCTCAACTTGTGCTAAATTAGCTAGTACTCTTATAGTAAATTCCTTTGTTGACATTTCTGTATCTAAATATCCTATACTACATCCTTTGTTTGCTTGATAAAGTGCTTCATTCATTAGATATGCTGATTTACCTTGTTTATATCTAGCAACCAGCATAATAACTTCGCCTTTAGAATATGTAAAATATCTTTTTAACATCGGTATTTTAGGATTAAGAGCTAAACTATCATTTTCACTTTCTTCTAGTATTTCATCCCATATTTCATTAATTTGTTCACATAAAGGAATAATATCATCATTTAATATATATTTTTCATTAAGTTTATTAAGAGTATTATAAATATCTCCACTTAATTTACTAACGTCATCTTGTTCAACGTCTAAACAAATTTTATCAAATTTTTTCAGTTGTTTATGTAATTCTCTTTTAAAAGCTAACGCTAAAACTCTATTAACCAACACTTTATATTCTTCAAGAGTATCTCTTTTTATATTCTTAGAAAGATTAATATATTCTTCAAGATTAATATTATATTTATTAAACGTATTTTTAATTCCTTCTTTAGAGTTTATCGTTGTAGCAAGATTAAACGAATCTATATTAGTTACGCCTTGCTTAACAAGTTTTTCAATTGCCCAATATAAACAAGATGATTCTTTATTATAGAAATGATTAGGTTTTAATTGTTCGCTATAAAAAATATATTCTGGATTATAAATTAAAGTTGCAATAATTCCTGCTTCAGCCATAGTATCAGAAATAGTAATGTCTTTAGGCAATAAAACCTCTCCTCCTTTATGATAATATAAAGGGAGAAATTTAGTTATCTCCCTTTATATTATTATTTAAACAATCTTAGAACGGGATATCTTCAGGGTTAAAATAATCTTCTTCTTCTTCTTTATTTTCCTTATTACCTTCTTTTTTAGCATCAGCAAAATATACTGATTCTGCTACTATTTCTGTAACGTAATGTTTCCCGCCTTCTTTATCTTTCCAACTACGTGTTTGAATTCTGCCCACAATACCAACACGTAAACCTTTAATAAACCACTTTGAAACAAATTCTGCTGTTTTACTCCATACTACTATATTAATAAAATCTGTTTCTGGTTGTCCTTCAGTTTTAAAACGTCTATCTACTGCTAATGTAAAATTACATACGGGAGTACTATTGTTAGAAGTATAACGTAATTCTGGATCATTAACCAATCTACCAATTAAGCAAACATTATTCATATTATTTTACCTCCAAATTTTTTAGTTCTTCATAAACTTTATCTGCTACACTAGGGTTTTTTATAGCATTAAAATTAGCTGATGGCTTACCCTTTAACTCAAAATTTTGTTTAATAACTTCAATAATTTTGTTTTTGTCTACGCCATTTTCTTTTAATGACTCAATTAATTTTTCAATCATTTTTATTTTATTTGGTAATTCTGTATTTGTTTTTTTAGCTTCCTCATCTAAAAAAACATTTTCTTCTTTGGTGCTTGTTCCAAAAACATTATCTGCATCTTTCATTTTATTAACCAGTTTATCAAAAATAGCAAAAGTTGGGTCATTAAATATTTGTAATTTTTCAAATTCATCACTTCTTGATTTTTGAACTACTGCATATCTTTTTTTATTTTTTTCATCAAATACTAATCTAATAGTAAAATCTACAGCATATTTAGTATTTTTTTCGGCTTCATAAGTATATTCACCTGTACGAATTATACTGCCATCTGGCTTAACTTCTAGGATATCTTTTTCTCTTGCTATCAATATTATATTTTGAGGGAGATTTTTAAGTCTAAGCATTAGATTTTTATAAATACGTTTCATATCTCCCCAATCTTTTGTATTAAAGGATTCAAGTTCTGCTTCATTTCTATCCTCTAAACTAAATTCTTTATTTTGTTTTCTTGCTTTTTCTAATGCTTTTTGATCTTTATATTCTAATCTTTGAGCTTGAATGTTATCCCAAATGTCGCTAATAGGATCGATTACAAATGTATCATATTTTTCTCTACCCTCTGGAGTATCTAGATAATCTATTGCTTTATTTAATTCTCTAATAGATGGTGTTTTTAGTCCGTCATCATCTACCCAATAATCAAAATCAAAACCTTCTCTACCTTCAAATAAATCAGTTCCACTTTCTGCGTCAAATATTAGAATTTTCCCTGGAGTAGATTGTAATGCAAAATGAGTTTTTCCAGTTCCCGAATCTCCAAACAAAAGAATTTTTAATGGTTTTCTTTTTAAAGCACTAGCTTTTTTAACGCCCATATTATGTATTTCCCCCTAATATTATTTTATGTTTTTAATAAACTCTATCTCTTTCTACTTTTACATTAAAATTAAATTCCTCAAAGTATTTCCTGCTACTTAAATAATCAGCTAAATGAACAATGTTTTGTATTTTACTTTTAGGTTTCGGCAACACCTCCTTTTTTGTTAGATAATCTTTATTAAATTCTCCCATGTGTGTACGAATACAATCCAATATTTTATTTAGTGTTTCTTTGTCTAAAATATTTTTTAACTCTTCATCTCTTTCAATAAAATTTGCCATTACTAAAGGATGTTCGACAATACTATATTTACTTTCTGGTATACCTTTTTTAGCACAATCATGAAGAATAAGAGAGGATATTATAATATCTTTTTCATCTTCGGTATACTTGTTCATCATTTCTAAAGAAAGAATATCTACAGCAATTCTTACCGCTACTTTAGTATGTCTTAATAAACCTCCATCTCCTAAAGAAAAAGAAGGGTGATACTTATTTGTGCTTGAAGCAGGTATAGTAAAAAAGTACTCTGGAACTTTTATTAATACTTTCCCTGTAAACTCTCTAATTTTTGGATTTTTTATGTATGCTAATTCTGTCTTAAAAATTTCTAACCTGTTCATTATTATTACAATTCCACCTTTTCTACATCAACTATACTAAAACTAATCACTTTACCAATGAACATTTCAAAATCACTAAATTTTAATAAATCAGTCCTTTCCTCTTTTTCATCATCAATAAGAAACCCATCCGTATTAATTCCACGCAAAATACCCTTTGCTCTAATTTTGTTTTTAGTTTCTTGCTCTTTAATAACACCCATATATACACCTTCCTTTTAAATTTAAATACGAATTTTATTATACTATTATTTTTGTATTTTGTCAAGATGTAATTTTATTTTCCAATCATTTTTAAAAATTCATCTTCAGTAATAATAGGGACACCATCTTTTTTAGCTTTATCAACTTTTGTGCTACCTTTAATACTACCTGCAATAAGATAATCTAGACTTTTTGCATAGCCACTACTAAACTCCGCACCTAAACTTTCGGCAATCTTTTTTAATTCATCTTTCTTATATGAAGCAAATGTTCCTGTACAATAAATTTTTTTACCTGCAAGCGGATTATTTAAAATTTTTTCTTCATCCTTTATAAATTTTATTTCGTTTAAAAGTCCTATCCATAACTCTCTTTCATTTAAATTATAATACCATTTATATATATTTTGATTAGTTACTTCACCAAAATCAGGTAAATTAGTAAAGTCATAATTGTTAATAATTGCTTTCTCAAATTCAAACCAATCATCATTAAACTTTTTAGCAATAATTTTTGCTCCGCTTTTTCCAACCCCAGGAATACCAAGTGCATAAATAAAATTACTTACTTTTACTTCTCTTGATTTATTAATTGCTTTTACTAAATTATTATAACTCTTTATTCCAAATCCTTCCATATTAATAATTTCATTTTTATATTGATTAAGATTATACATATCACTAAAGGTTCTTAAAAAACTTTTATTAATAAATTTTTGAATAGTTGCTTCTGAAAGTCCTTCAATATTTAAAGCATCTTTACTAACAAAATGAACAAATTTATTTACTAATTTTGCGGGGCAATGTATATTCTCACAAAACAAAAACCTCGCATCTTTTGGAGTTTTTATTACAATTTCCCCGCCACAAGAAGGACATATCATATCTATCTTATAAGTACCTGAACGTGTAAGGTTATCTTCTATTTGGGGAATCACGGCATTTGCACGATAAACGGTAATAATATCTCCTATGCCTAATTCTAATGCTTCAAAAATATCATAGTTATGCAAACTTGCTCTGGAAATTTTTACTCCGTCAATATCAACTTCATCAAATATTCCTGTAATAGATACCATACCAGTTCTTGTAGTGTTTAATTCTACACCTCTAAATATTGTTTTATAGCTATCATCATTCCATTTAAATGCATATAATGCCTTACTATGATGCCCTGTAATACCTTGCTTTTTGCCATATTGAATATTGATATATTCAATAATTAACCCATCAGTAAGATAAGATAAATTAGGAAGCATTGATTTAAATATATTAATCCATTTTTCTAATGTATCTTTAGTTACAATTTCATGATATACTACTTCAAATCCTAAGTCCTGCAAAAACTCAAATTCAGTATCTTTAAAATTTATCCTATTGTCACATTTAACAATACCAAAAGCAATAAATAATAAATTTCTTTCTTTGGTAATATTAGCGTCTAATTGACGAACACTACCTGCTGCTAAATTACGTGGATTAGAATATGGTTCCTTACCTTTGGCAACCAATTCAGCATTAATTCTTTCAAAGTCTTTAAATGTAACTAATCCTTCTCCACGCACTTCAAGATATCCATAATAGTCAATATTAAGAGGGACATTTATGAAGGTTTTTACAGTATGTGTAACATCTTCGCCAGAATANCCCCCGCCTCTCGTTATTGCTTGTTGAAGTTTGCCGTTATTATATCTAAGAACCAATGTTAGACCATCTAATTTCCACGAAAGAATACATTCTTGATCTTTCATAAATTTAATTACATCTTTAATATCCTTAGATTTATCGGCAGACAATATTGGTTCAGTATGTTTTACTTCTACAAGAAATGGTAATACTTCACCTTGAACTTTTTGTGTCGGAGATGATGAAAGAACATAATCCATTTCTTTTTCAAGTNATTCTAATTCATTATATAATTGATCATATTGTTTNTCAGATATGGTTGGAGAATCTAATACATAATATTCGTATGAATATTGGTTAAGTAANTTTGTAAGTTCCTGAATCCTTTTTATTTTATCCAAAACCCAACCTCCTNTCAATNTATTTTATTTATCAAGTATATTAATCCTTTCCAAATATTTTATCTTGACATTCTTGACAAAGCTCTGAAATTTTATATTCTTTTTTAGATATTTCGTTTCTGAAATTATTCATATTAATTACTTTTTGGTAAAATGGACATATTTTATTGTTAATCATATTTACATGCTTACCAAATCCACAATTTTTCATTAATGTTTCATTCAATATGTATATCATCCTCTCAATATATTTTTATTTTAGCATTTTTATTCTTGTTTGTCAAGAGTTAGAGTAACATTTAAATTACTTTTTAATTTTTTCCTTTATTTTTTTATTTAAGCTTCCAGATTCTATATGCACTCTTATTCCCGCAATCCCAATTGTCATAGTATTTGCCATCAATTACTGTAGTTAAATGATTAGCAATTTGAATAATAAACGTTCCTTTAAAACGACATATATCTTTGACTGTATATCTTTTTTTCTTTCCGTCAATTTCATATTTAACATCAATTGTTGGGTATTTAACTAAATATTTTCCGTAAATAAAAGGATCGTTTTGAACGCTATAATGTTTTCTCCCTATTTCAGTTAGTTCATCATATACTTCTAACCATTATTTAGTGGTTATATTTTATTATACCATATCTTTGTTATGTTGTCAATACTATTATTTTAGCATTATGTAATTAAATTTTTAAAAATTTCTTCCATTACATTAACGACTATCGAATTACCTGCTAAATTATATATTACTGTGTCTTTAAAATTATTTTGTATAAAATATGTCTTTTATTTAATTTAAGTAAATAATCACCTCTCTCAATCTCCTTTATGCTCTTAAATGCTCTGTTTCCCGAACTTAATATCTGCACCAAATCTTCTTTCACATTCGTCTTTACCTTTTTTATATATATCTTTATCTAATTCAATAGCTATACAACTTCTTTTTTGATTTTCTGATGCGAATAAAGTACTACCTACCCCTGCAAACATATCTAATATTATGTCGCCTTCATTAGTTGATTTCAAGATAAGAAACTCTAATAATTCTATTGGCTTTTGGTGGGGATGAATCAATTTTTGTGCTGGTATTTTAGAATATGTAAGAATATCATCATGCCTTTGTTTACCATCAATTTTATTTAAATTCCTACGTCCTTTCATAGCATATATAATACATTCATATCTATTTCCATAAGCACCAGTCAAATCACCACTACCATGATTGCCTTTATCCCAAATTAAAATGTTTTTTATATTGTAGTATTCTCTTAACATTGGCATTTGCTCTTCAAGTTTATCCCATCTCGTAAACCAATAAATATGTGAGTTATCTTCAAGGCATTGATAAGATAATTTAATTGCTTGTTCTAATAATCCTGCGTTGTCTTTATCGTTTAAAATCCCTTTTCTTGTTGTCATGTCTGTTTTATCTTTTCGCCTATTGCTTTTATGGTTTATACCGTATGGCGGATCAACTATTATACAATTAACTTTTTTATTTTTTTGTATCATTTGTTGCAACACCAATAGACAATTTGCGTTGATATATAAACTATTGTTAATTTCTATGTAATCCAAATCTATTTATCACCAACTTTTATATTTTTATTTTATCCAATTTTTAAACCCCTTCATACTCCCCTATACTCACTTATACTTCATTTTTCTCATGCAAAGTTTGAACCAAATGTGGGTTTTATCATGAGTTAATTATTTCTATCTCATCATCTTTTGTATTCATAATTATTATTGGATAATTAACATATAAGTCATTTTCACATGCTGCTTTAATTGTTGTTATTAATTTTTCTTTTATAGGTATATCTTTATCTTTTAATCCATTCCAAGCTCCTAAACACAACCTATAACCAGAACCATCGGCTAGAATATCATCCATTTCAATCACACAACCATCAGATCTTACATTTCATTAGTATTTTCCTATAAAAAGGCAATTCTACGCCTAACCATTGTTCTTTATGAAATCCTAATAAGCATTTAATCTTTTGTATCATTTAAACCTCCGTTTTTCATTATCATTTGTTTAAGATTTTCATTTAATTTAAAAGGTAAAATATTTTCATCAACAACTATAGTAAAAACTTTATTTTCAAATTTTAAATCTGATACGAGAACATTTTCAATAATAACTTCATCTGTTTGAAGATTTTTTAATGTAAGAACACTATCTTTAATTTTCACTTTAATCCCACTCTCCATTATTTTTAGATTCTCCATAAATTAATTTTGTCTTAGGTATAAAACTATCTTCATCATTTGGTCTACAAGGATTATACTGCACTTTATATCCCATTACTTTCATTTTATCAATATATTCATTTCTTACTCCTATAAAAGCTTTACTAAAATCACCATGACCACAACAACAACCAGTAGTTTTAATTCCCATTTCCCATAATTGTATTATTTCAGGTAATAAACATTTATCTATTGATACACATTTTGGTCTTCGTTGCGATTCATCTTCCCATTCAAATTTTACTTTCCAAGGAAGATAAATAGCATAAGCACAATATCCTGTACCAAATGGAATTTCATTACATTTCATAGTTTTTTCTCCTTTAAACTATAAATTTAAAAATTTGCGATAAAAATGTAATTTTATTTTAATATTATGCAATTAAACTATATCTATCCTGCAAATTATTATCTAAAATATGTTTATTTATCCTATTTTTTGCAAGTTCGTAATATTCTTTATTCAACTCAAAACCTATGTAATTTCTGTTGGTATTAATACATGCTACTGCCGTTGTTCCAGAGCCTATACAATTATCTAATATCAAGTCCCCTTCATTGGCATAGGTTTTTATTAACCATTCAAATAACTTAACTGGTTTCTGTGTAGGATGAATAGTTTTACCTTCGCTATTAAATTCCAATATGCTAGTTGGATATCCAGTATACTTTTGAATATAACCATCATTTTTTCTACTTGGTCTTGTACCTAATATGTCGTTTTCATTATACTTAGATTTTTTAGGTTTGTTCACTTCAATTAAATCACGTGGGAAGTATTTCATATTACGTTTGCTCTTATTGGCGGTTGTTCCTTTTGAAAAAACTAAAACATTTTCGTGTTTTTTTAGTGGAGCATTTTGTGCATTGATAAATCCAGTTGGTTTTGATTTTACCCAAATATATTCATACTTAAATAAATTTATATTACTCATTATTAACTTTGTTGTAAATGGTTGACTTGCAGTTAAAATTATTGCACCATTATCTTTAACAATACGCTCATATTGAGTCCATAATTTATCCAGTGGTATAATTGAATCCCATTTACAAGCTGTTTTACCATAAGGTAAATCACAAAGAATCATGTCTATACTTTTATCGTCTATGTATTTCATTCCCTCTAAACAATCCATATTGTATATATTATTTATCTCAAGCAATATATCGACCCCACTTTTATATTAATAATTTGTAAATAAAACATTCTTTTTATTTAAAATACATATTAACTGTATTAATCAATATTTGTTTAAGTTCATCGCTATAATTAAATCGTTTCTGATTAAGTTCAATACTTTCAATTATGTTGCCATTATTGTGTCTTAATGTAGCAGCCTTCCAATCAGCAATCATTTCACATAAATCAACCAACGTCATATCTTTAATTCCATTTTCAAAATGTTCTGGATGATGACGATTGTTTGCATAGTGGTGCTTTAATGCAACTTGCATTTCTTTTAAATATGTTTTATATTCATCGCTACCATAAACACAATTTTTAAGTTTTGGAGTATATTCATCAAATATAGGTTTTTCAGGTTCTTCTAATTTAGACTTATCGTGTTTTGATGTTTGCTCAAATAGTGCATTTTGTAATCTTCCAGCATATTTTCTAACGTTTATAATGTGGTTTAATGTATCTTCTTTACTATCGTACATATCTTCATATGCTTGAATGTTTTTAACTTTCATAACAAAAAACTCCTTTATTATATTAATAATCGCTTATATTTTCTATTATAACTTGAAAATCTTTATACAAATCGGGGTCTTGCTCTGCAACAATATCATATAATTCAGAATAATTATATTTACAATCTCTAAAACACCTGCCATCCATATAATCTCCCCAATTATAGATATAGTGAATTATATCATCATAGATTTTTTGGTCTAATTCATTTTCAATGTTAAAATTTCTTAACCCTATTTCAGCATAAGTACAACCATCATTCCAATCATTCCTATTTTTCTCAAGATAATAAGCCAAGTATAGATATTTATTTTTATTTATCACTTCCTCAAGCAAATCATTCCAATCACAATCTAAATCCAAATCATATTTAGCAAGCAACAACGCAATCTTCCTGTTTTGTTCTTTTAACTTCTTCTCTTCTTCTGCTTTTCTCTTTTCTTCTTCAATTTTCTTCATCTCTGTGTTATATATTTTTTGAATACTATCTTTATGTTTTTTAACTAAATCAGAAAGATAACTGCTGGAATATGTTCTTGGTATTTGTCCCGATATTTCAGATTGCCAATTATAATATATCCAGTCTTTATTACGGCTACGATTAGACTTATATTCGTAATATTTGCTGTTAATACCAATTCTCTCTAACAAATTCATTAAAGCCGTATATGTTTCGTTGTTTGATTTACATTTAACAATATTATTTTGATGTTTTTCTTTGTCAAATTTCGCTAAAGCATCAATAAACTCATAAGCTGATTTTAAACCATCTTCAGAAATGCTAAAAAATCTATATCCTGACCAAGTACTTTCTGAATAAATATTTTGAGTTTTTAAAANTTTATTACATTCTTCCGAATAATCAATTCTTATGTATTTCCTTTTAGAATACCACGATGAATCTTCCCATGTTGATACTTTAACTCCTTCTAAGAACAAAACATTAAATCTTTCAATTGGTTTAATTTCTATTTGAGATTTTAACTTATCAATCTCAGCATTTGTTTTATTTTGCATAAATTCTATTGCTTCTTTTAAATTATTCCAATTCTTATCTAAAGAATCGCTATCATATAATGAAATAATCATAAATTACGCTTCTCTCCTTCTATCAATTTATTAACTTCTTCACTCAATTTCTCCTGCAATTCAGCAACTTCATCAAAACTATATCCAGTACATGGATACTTATATTTATCAACAAAACATTTTATATCTTCACTATTTGTACAATACAATGCACCTGCAATAACACCTAATTCTTCTTCGGATAATTCTAATGAAAATACTCTTTTTGTGAATACTGTTGATTTCATATTACACCTCATCTTATATTTATTGCCAATTTTGTTTTTAACCCATCAATAAAATTCATAATATAATTCATAAGAATATCAAATATACTAACATTACTTATCTCGCAAAGTGTTTCATGTAAAAATTTACTTGTTATTTTAGCTAGTTTGTAGACTATACTTAATCTAGTATTCTGCAATATCAAGAAATCCATAACTCCATAACAATTAACAATACCTACTATAGATATATCTCCAACTACAGGAAGATGTTCTTTACCCACTCCGCTACCAGGGTTTAATCCTCCTTCAAATACTTCAATTTTTTTTACATTTTCTATTTTACCTAAACATGCATCTACAGCAATAATAAGTGTTTTCTCTCTATCTATTTTTTCAAGTGTTTCTACTAAATTTTTTGCATGTATTGGATTTTCAAGCGTTCCTAAAACTTTATATGGAAGTTTCTTGTTGTTACTAAGTATTGTTCCAATTATTGGAGCAAAACTATCTCCAGTAGACCTATCTGTACCTATACAAAGAACAAGTATTTCATTATATTTCTTTGACGTATTTTTAATTATCTGTTTTAAGTGATTTTTAAAATCTACTGCAAAATTGACATCGTTTACATCAAATAATTTCTTTTTCGTTCCATAAATATAATATTCATTTATACTCATATTGTTACTCCTTTTTATTTTAATTTTTAATCAAACCAATCTTTTATCATAATACTGGTTTTAATACCTCAGTAACTTTCTTATGTAACTTCTGTGTCATTAAGTTAACTTGTGAATCCGTAGCAACATGAAAACCACACATATTAATTGCTTTTCTGGTCTTTTCATATTTCTCTGCTTCTTCTCCTAATGTATAACCTTGTTTATTTGCTTGCTCTTCTAAAGAATCACCAAAAACTCCATAACTAAATCCTACTTTATTATCCATATAATCTCTCCTTTTATTTGAACAAAATTGGACTTTTATTTAGAAGTTTATATTGTTTTTTCATTCCATCCATATGTATTTAACCTTGGTATACAAATATCATTTATGTATTCTTCACTCATATCAATTCCTATGAATTTTCTATTGTTTATGTATTAATAAGATACTCCATAAGTTTTACGTGGTTTTGGGTAGGATGCAACCCTCTTTCTCTATTGAATCTTTGTATACTTCTTGGATTTCTTAATTTATTTACTTTTAATTTACCTATTCCTTCTTGAGTACCATAAACCGAATCTTTTCTACCACTATCAATGGTTGTTGTTTCTTTCCCTTTCCTACTTCCGATTCGTTCTTGCATAATAGGATAATAATTTAGTTTATTTTTACCAAATACTAATATATTTTCATGTTCTTTCATCGGTTGATATTTTACTGTTGCAAAATTACTACCAGCATCTTTTTCCCATATCCATTCATATTTAAACATCTTAGGATTACTCATTACTAATAAACTTGTAAATGGTTGACTTGAAAATAAACATATAGCACCATTATCTTTTATTAAGTTATTTATTCTTTCCCACATATCTTTAAATGGTATTACCGAATCCCATGAACAAGCAGTTGTACCATAAGGAGGATCAGTAATAATAGCATCTACCTTAATACCCTTTTCAATCATTTTATCCATAACTTCCAAACAATCACCTTGAATAAGTTTTACATAATCATCTTTATATATTAATTTCAAATAATTATATTTCTCCTTTCTATTATATTAACATTTTACATTCTTCAATTGATTCTTTAATAAAAGTTTTAGTGCTAATTTATTTTGTAGTTCATAAATGTCAAAGTCTTCTTTAGTTATAGTTTCTATATTGCCATCTCTTGTTTTAAACATTTTGCATTCATAACAACCTGATTGTGTTTGATGTCCTTCGGAAGTTCCATCTTTATTACCAAATGCACCAAATGGACAACGACATCCTTTACTACCATCTTTATATATAATAAACTTAACTTTATCACAAATAGGAAATTTTTTATTATATGCTTCTTTTTCTTGTGGTGAAAAATAACCATATTCCTTACATTTTTCGTGAGGTAAAATACCTAGTCTATAATCAATCCAATCTTGACCAGACATATAACTATCTGCACAAATTCCATAAGCAAATCTTGAATAAAACAACTCCTGTCCTGCCAATGGTAATTGTTTTACATAGGCTAAAATTTCATCTTCATATTTATATTTAAAGAATTTGTTATAATTATCTTCTGATTCAGGAGTATCATCCCAATCACACTGTTTCTTTTCTAATTTCCACCAATCTTTGTTTGTTTGTTTTATACAATCATCACAAAGATTTATTCTAGTTGAAAAATTATCGAAACCACTACCATAACCCAATGAATCTATATATATTTTATTAACTTTTGTTTCTTTTAAACAATTAAAACACACATCTTCGGGATTTTTTATTGCAATATTTGAGTTATTCATATATAACCTCTCTTTTTTTTTATTTTAATTAAACATAGATTAGATTCAAACTACCATTCAATTTCCTAACAAAATTTCCATATCTTTTTCCTTATCAGAATTAAAATACATCTTCTATTCAAAACGGTATGTCTTGCTCATATTCTCTAGCACACTGACTACACCAACTAGGAGACATTGGATTTTCAGATATACCATTCTTAACAAATCTTATTAACTCTCTGGTTAACGGTCTATTTAAAACAACCAGGGTGTCTCCATTATATTGTGGTATACGAATTGCAATTCTTCCTTCACTACTATAACTAATTTGTGGAGCATCATCCCTTATGCGGTCAATGGTTTCTATATTTGCTCTTTCTCCTTCTTTTCTTTTAATTATTTGTAATGACATACTTAATCTCCTCTCTTATATTAATGTTAACTTTTATATTTTTATTTTAAATCATGATCAAATGTACCTTTTATTATGATATTATATTAGTATTTTCTAATCTTTGTTTTGCAATTTCACAATACTTTTCATCTATCTCAATACCATATGCTTTTCTTTTTAAATTTCTACTTGCAACCAATGTAGTACCTGAACCACAAGTAAAATCTAAAACTATTTCACCTTCATTTGTATATGTATTGATTAAGTATTCCATGAGTGCTACTGGCTTCTGTGTAGGATGTTGTGTTTTACCTTCATTTGCTATTTGTAACAATGAAGTAGGATAATTAGTACCCTTTGAAATATATTCTCCTTGTTGACTGTCTCTATCTCTTGCTATTCCTAAAGTCCCCTTCCTAACCCTTTTCTTTTCCTCATAGATTATGCCTTGTGGGTTATAAGTCATTTGATTTTTACATCCTGGTGAAGCATTACCTTTACTAAACACAACAATATTTTCATGTTTTTTCATTGGTCTATAATTTGCATTAATAAAATCAGATGCTTTACTTTTTATCCATATTAATTCATATTTAAATAGTTTTAAATTACTATGTATTAGTTCACTTGTATAAGGTTGACTTGCAGTAAATATCATTACACCATTCTCTTTAGTTAAAGTATTAAGTCTACTCCACATATCATCAAATGGTATTACTGAATCCCATTTACATGCAGTAGTTCCGTATGGTGGATCAGTGATAATGGCATCAACTTTAATTTTTTTCTCAATCATCTGATCCATTACCTCTAAACAGTCACCTTGGATAAGTCTTACCCACTCATCTTTATATATCAACTTCAAATAATTATATTACTCCTTTCTATTATATTATTAATTTAAAATCATTATAAAACATGGATTTGATGTTAACTTTTATATTATTAATCTTTTATTAGCCAAATCACAATATGTATCAGATAACTCAAATCCTATGTAATTACGATTTAATTTTTGTGCTTCTATCGCTACTGTGCCAGAACCCATAAATGGGTCTAGGACTACCATATTCTCTGTTGTAAAACATTTAATAAAATCTGAAGCTAATTTATCTGGAAATGTAGCTGGATGTTGCACTTTTAATTTGTGTGATTCCTTAGTATTTAAACCATTACCTTCTTGAGAAGATGAAGCATACTTAATTATTGTACCGCAACACTTAGGTTTGCCAGTAGAAATAAACCCTTCAGATACAATACCGTTTGTTAATCTACTTCCTCCACTTTTTTGAATACCTTCTTTTTTGGGAGAAATCATCATATGCTCTTTATTAAAATATTGTGGTCTTTTACCTTTAATAAAAATTGGTATATATTCATGGTCAACCCTAAATCTTTTACTCCACCATGCTCCAGGCGTACCGCTTCTTTGATAAATGCAACACTCCCATAAATCTAATTTTGTATTATTTATCCAATCAACAATTGTTTTGAACGAAGTTCCTGTTTTTCTTCCATCCTTTGTTTGGTCTTGTATAACCATTACACACACTCCACCATCTTTAAGAATCCTAGATATTTCTACTCCTACACTATGTAAATCCAATGAAAATCCTTTATAATCTCTTATACCATCATATGGTGGAGAAGTTACTACTAAATCAACGCTGTTGTCTGGTAGTAATTTCATACCTTCAACACAATCCATATTATATATTTTATTCAATTTAAGCAAGTATATTTATTCCTCCTTTTTATTAAGTTTGCACAAATCGTAAATTCTATAATGATTTATGGTCTTACACACCAATAGATAATCCTCTTGGTTAATCTTAGTTTCATATAAGTAAACCAATTATTAGTGTAAATTGTTTCATAATCATAAAGATCATTTTCTGTGAGATTATCTATGTAATATCTTACTTCATATTTTCCACCCATATTTTCTCCTTTCTTTTTTTCCACCCATATTTTCTCCTTTCTTTTATTTTAATAATGTTATCAAATACAGTTTTTATCACGATTTTTATACTATATCTAGTGTTTGTTTTGCCATTTCATACTATATTTAGTGTGTTATAAAACTCGTCACAATACAACAATACATTTTGTCAATCTCAAACCCTATGTATTTTATATTTTTATTTTGTTCTGAATTTAATTGCAAAACCGCTTTTGCAGTAGTGCCAATACCCATATATGGATCACAAACAATCTCAGCATCTTCAAAACATTGAATAATAGTTAGAGGTAAATCTATAGGAAATGTTGCTTTATGTATAGAATGCCTTTTAGAATTTTTAAATTCCCATATATCAGAAAAACCTACTTTATTAAAAAGTTTAGTTTTAGTATTTTTAACTAACCAATAGATTCTTTCAGTCATAGGATAAAATCTAATTTTGTCAAAATTCTGACTGCCATTCCTCCAAACTATTTCTTGCTTTAATATAAACTTAGATTTTAATATCCATTCTAAAGGATAGATGCATACCCCTTTCTTAATTCTAGGTTTGTGATTATAAAACATACTGCCACTATCTTTTAATTTATTATAACAAGCATCCAAAAATTCAATCTGTTGCTTTTGATATTCATCTTCTGGCACATTACCATCATATGTATTATATGCTTGATTATATCTTGTATTTCCTGTGTGAAATTTACCTCCTAGATTATAAGGTAGAGATGTAATTATTAAATCTATATACTTATCTGGAATATCCTTAAATCCATCTTGCCACGAAGCATTGTATATTTTGTTTAACTCAAGCAATTGACTACTCCTTTTTATATTAATAACATGATAAAAGCGATATTTAGTTTTAAATTTTCTTAAATAACAATTCATCACTACTGAATCCGGCAGCCCCTTTATGTCCTCCACCACCAAATTTCTCAGCAATCTTACTACAGTCAATATTAGGATTACTGCTAAATATAGAATAGGTAAATTTTGTACCATTAAATACCCAAACCATAACTAAGGGATAGTCATTATATTTTTCACCAAATATCCATGAGTTACTTTTCTTATTAACTACTAAACATTTATGTCCCTCAATTTCTGATTCATAGGCAAAATGTTCTCTATAATATAAATTGTCGTTATCTATGTATTGTTTAACTAACTTTCCATTTTCAATAATAGTACCTTCCGAAATAGACAAACATACATCATCTACAAAACTTTCATGTAATGCTTTCCAAACATCATCTAAAGCATCGTAATTTTGCATTTCAATTCCTAATTTAAAATTAGTTGTATCGGGATCAAACTTATAAATCCAACAATCATAATCAGACACCAACTTAATATAATAAGGCAAATCATCAAAATAACATCCATATAAATACATATAAGTTAGTCCAGCACCACTTATTTTATCTTGTCTAATTCCTTCAATTTCTTTAGTCCACGGTAATTCCTTTTCAAGATTAATGCTTGAAGTATGATGATCTATCCAAATTATATTTCTAGTTTTTTCTAATACTTTTTGTAGTTGCCATATTGTATCTTTCTTAAATGAATAATCTACAAAATAAACGACTTCATTTTCTTGAATTTTATCTAATGGTAATTGCATTATATAATCTACTTCAAAGAAGTTTTTACGATTATAGTTGTTCTCATATTGAGCAACTATTGATCCCGCACATCTACCATCTAAATCATTATGGTAAAAACATTTCAAGTTAACATCCTCCTATTATTTTAATAATGTGATAAAACACAATATTGATGCTAATTTTAAGTGTGACCCGTTAATTTTCTGTCTATTAAGAATGCATTGAAGTTTTTAAACTCCGTATCTTTTGTCTCTTCATCAGGTTCAAAAATATCACTTAAATCAGCATTTATACCTTCAATAGCAATTTTAGAACCTATTTTTACAGCATCTTCAATTATACCTTGAATCTCATAATAATAACTTGTTCCTTTTTGAAGGTAGCCAGTTATATCATTCCATTTATCAAGGTTATTAAGGGCTTGACGAACCGCATATTCCAATTCTCCTCTTGTCATACTTTACTCCTTATCTCTTTTTTATATTTATATTATAAGTTAAGTTAACGTTTGGTTATATTATTTAATCCAAGTGCATTCATATTCTTTTTTAAATTGAATTGGTTTTAGTATTTTACTTCTTCTAAAATTAACGTACCCAACTACAGGAATACTTCTATATTTACAGTAATCAAGAAACTCTTTTTATAATGTCTTTTTATATTCAGTAATTAGTTCTTCTCTAGTCTTATTTAATGATTGTAATAAATAATCTAACAATATAACGTCTTCAAAATCTTCTTGGCGGCAATATTTACATCCACCTTTTATATAGTTATCACACTTAAAACAACTATTTTTATCCGATTCTTCACATTCTTCATTTTGTTCGTAACCTTCAATGACTTCATATCCCAATTTACATTGATCTTCCATATATCCATCTTTTTCTGCGCACTTATAATTACACCAATGGGTTCTACAATATGGGCAACTTACATAATGACCACTATCAGGAAATGTTTTACCACAACTCTTACAAGGATACCAATCTACTCCCATAGTCTAACTCCTTTCTATGCTAAAGCAATGACATTGCCAAAGCAAATATATTATTGTTTTATTTTAATTTTGTATTTAATTCTTTAATCTTATTCTTCCAACTAATAGGAGGATCATATAGTTTACATCCTATTGAAACACTAAACGGACATCCTTTACACCTATTTTCTTCATAAGATATTTTACAAGCATTATACATAGCTGTAGCTGCTCTCTTTATTCTTTTCTTAACTTCTTCTGCCTTTTCTTCTTCTGTCATTAACCATTTTGGTTTTCCCATTATTATTACCTCCTAATTATCAAACCTATATTCAATTATAAAATTTTCTTAAATATATATTTTAATAAAATCGAAGTTCTATATTAAAACTACATTGACAATCTTTTTTTCTGCTATCTCACTTGTCTTGCAATATCCTTTAGCCAGTGTGCATTATATAAAGAGCAACTTTTATATTATTTCTTTAATTCTATTGTTCGCAATTTCTATGTATTCTGGGTTTAATTCAATACCCACATAATTTCTATTTAATTCCATTGCTTTTATAGCGGTTGAACCACTACCCATAAATGGATCAATTACAATTCCTTCTTCAACACATCCTGCTTTAATAGGTATTTCAACTAAATCAGGAGGGAATACTGCAAAATGAGCATCTTTTAATGGTTTAGTATTAATTGACCAAACAGAACGTTTATTTCTACCTTTAGGATTGCTTTTACTATCGTGTAAATGACTAACAGCATATGGGGTTTCTTGTGCTGTTTTTCCTTTTTTGGTTTGTCTTGTGTATTTATCCCTTTTTATAGTTACATCAGCTAAAGGTTCCAACTGCTGTTCAAAATAATATTTTTTATTTTTGGTAAAGAAATACAATTTCTCATAATCTACAGTAAACCTATCCTTAACACTTGACGGCATCTGATTTGGTTTGTGCCATATAATTTCATTACGACATATCCATCCATTATCAATCATTGCGATTTTAAATCTATCTGGAATCCCTATTAATGATTTTGCTTTAATATTCGTTTTACTCAATATACTTTTATGATTAGGACTACTCATATAATTAGTTCCTCTATTACTTGCTTGTTTATGTGTAGGATTTTTAATTCCTACTCTCTGATTGCTTCCTGCATAACTATCGCTAAGATTAACCCAACACGTTCCATCTTTTGTAAGTATTCGATTTATCTCATCGAATACTTGAATCAAGTGATTTATGTATAATTGATATGTTGGTTCATTTCCTAACTCACCTTTCCATGCGCCACAATTAACACAAAAATATGTTGATGACTCAAACCAACTTCCCCTGTTCGTATCTTGCTTATGTCCTTTTTCTCCACTTTGTTTTATTTTAATATTATTTCCCCATTTATGATTACAGCTCTCATTCCCATCCCATATTTGCGGATTAGTAGAATAATTCCTTAATCCCCAATATGGAGGGGATGTAATACACATATGTATTGATTCATCTGGTATTTGTTTTAGAACATCTAAAACATGTCCCTGTATAATTGTATTTATTATATCATTAATTTTATACACTTACTTCCCCCCCCCTTATTTTTATATTGATAATTTAATATTTAAATAAAATCGCTGTTTTATTCAAATATTGGAAAATTAAACTCTCTTATTCTCACGTATGCTCTTTTATTCTCTGTTTTTCATGTTAAGAAATCTTAATATTATTATATTACTAATCTTTAGTTTTTATTATATAGACTTTTTACCTGGGCAACCCCTTGCCATGTCCCAAGGTAATTGTTTAATTTGCCACAAATCAAGACACAATTTTTTACCACACTTTTTACATGTATATCTTGGAAATTTAAAAGACTTACCATTGTCAAAATCAATACTTACTATTTCATTATTATTCAAATCGAAATCATGTTTGCGAAAATAAGTTTTAATTTTTCCCCACATAATTAATTTTCCTACCTTTATTTTTTATTCAATAACTTTTCCCCAAATTTTTAAAACGATATTTGATTACAATTTAATTTGTAGTACCAACAAACCTTGCCCCGAAGCAGAAATGCTATTCATATTTATCCTCCTTAATACTTCTGGAAAATTATTATATTTTTGATATTTATCAGTTTAAATTTCACCAAGTTCTTTTTTTAATTTTTGTAATTGTCTTTTTTTATCTTCTAATTCTTGTTGTTTTCTATGTCTTTTTTCACGTTCAATTTGTTCTAACTTTTCCCCAATTTCTTCTGGTGTAAAGAAATCAACTTTTCTCATTTCTTCAAGACTAGGATTAGGATTATAAGGTTCTCCACCATATAATATAACTCTACTACCATCATCACATGTAAAACAAAGATAATAATCATAAGTTCTTCCATATTCAGCACAAATTTTTTCTATATTTACGATTTTTTTATTTTTTAAATCTGTAAGTTTATATGTAATTTTATTCAAGCTACACATCCTCCTTTTTATTTTTATTATAATCAATAATTAAATCTTTCGTTTTCTTTCTAGCTTAGAAATATCGCTCCGAATAGTCTTAATAACTTCAATAAGATTCAATAATATCACACTCCTTTTTATATTACTTCTAACACTTTTTCTTTTTCAGCTAAAAATTTCTTTCTTAAAGTAATGATATCTAATTCCAATTCTTCTTTTGGTAATTCTTTTAACCAACCATAAAACATATTTTGTTTTTTTGTAGTTAAAGCTCCTGTATATCTAATTGCTCCATGTTTTGCAACACTATCTTTTACATTACGCATAAACTTCCAGTTATTATAATAAGCTAATTTCATTTTAAACATAAATTCATTGGCATCTTCTATTACAAATCCTTCTATATATTTATTATTATATTTATAATCATCTACTGTAACACTTTCATACCAATTATAAAAATCATTCCAATTATACATAATAAATGCAAGCTTTTTAATACTCAAATTAAACAACTCACTTACAAATAATAATTCATCATAAGATAATTTCTTATAATTCATATCTCTATATATAGCATCCAACAAAATAATATCTTCATTTTCATACTCAATAATATGGGGGTCATTAATTGGATCAATTACTTCAACTACAAAAGATAAATTATTTTCTTTTAAATATTTTTTCATAAAATCTTTGTTTTTTATTTTATTATTAAATATTCTTCTAAAATTATCTGAAAAAGTACCAGTTAATGATGTTTTAGATGTAATTACTAAATCATCATTTTCTTCATCATAACCTATTATCCCTAAATATCCATTATATTTAACATATATACGTAAAGGATAGGCAAGTAAGTTTTGCAAATTTTTCATTTTGGTTTCTTCTACTTCATTTATATTAAAAAATTTATTATAACTTCTTGCCACAATTTTATTGGTGTTTGTGTTAATGAATAAACCTCTTGCTTTTGTAGTTATATTATCCCATATCTTATCGTTAAATGCGTCTCTGGTAAAATTAAAAGAAGATATATTTCCAAATTTCTTTTCTCGAATATATTTATTATCTCTTAAAAGACGAACTAGATTTTCTATAGTAATACCATCTATACTATTACTTCTTTTTTCTATTTGTTTATAAACTGTATTAGGGATTTCAATACGTTCAAATCCTTCCTTCGACAATGTAACTATTCTTAAAGTGCCTCCAAATTCTGCTTTACCACACAAATTAAAACACCTTTCATTAATTTGTATCGGGGAACCTGACTCATTCCTATGACCATGAATTTGATAAACATTTTTATTTGTATTTTTTAGGAACGATTCATTTATTTTTCCCATATCTTTATAATCTCCGATACCTTTAATTAATTGTTCAGTAGAAATAAAGACAAAATTATCTGGTATACAACTTAACCCGCCATGAGTTACAAGTACAATCCTGTTATAATATTTGTAATAAGCGAATTGTGCAAACTTCCTGTAAAGTTGTCTAACATCTTTTTTATCAAAATTAGCTTCTATTAGTTGTGGTCTTGTATTTATTTCAAACTCTTTACTTACTCCAGGAAGATCATGAGCATAATTATATAGATATTGCTCATGATTACCCGTAAGTAGTATCACATTTTCTTTTGTATAAATTTCTAATAGAAGTTTAAGAACATCGGCATTTTCTATACCCCTATCAAGATAATCGCCAACAAAAATATACAATTCATCATCTTCTAACCCATTCTTTAAATACTCATTTAATACAGTAAAACAACCATGAAGATCTCCTATATGGTGTATCTTATTATAGTTGGAAAAATCTCTAATAGAATAAATATTATTGATTGTTTCTTTAAATTCTTCTGGTTTAATTACAATAAATCCACTTGGAACTTTTTGAGTTTTGAATCTTGCATACATTGTATCAATAGCTTCTTCAGGAACTATTTTGTAACTATTTCTATTTCTATTTCTTTCTTTTACTACTTCAATAGGAACATCTGTAAAATCAATTAAATATTTTCTATAACGATATTTATCAGCTAATTTTTTATATCTGTTCATTTCAACTGTTTTACTATTTGTTGCATCAATAATTGTAAATTCTCCACGTTTCATTCTATCTTCAAGCATAGTAAACAATAATTCCCATACTCTTTTATCGTTCTTTTGGCTGATAGTCCAATTTCCATTTATATCTAAAACAGGAGATTGAATTAATAATCTAACGTTGTCGGCACATAAAGAATACTGTTCAAGATTATTTTCTTTTATAAATGTACTTTTGCCTACTCCTGGTGCGCCTCGCATTAAAAATAGTACACGCATTTAATATTCTCCTCTTTAATTTATTCATCTCATATATTACCATATATTTTATACTTTGTCAATACTTTTATTTTTGTAATCTAAACTCTTATTTTATTGGATTTCTTCTTCAAGTTTAATATCTTTATATATATCACCTACTTGTCGAGTTAATACTACTTCAAATTGAGTTTCGTTACTATAAAAAGATCATTAAACGCACCTATTAAATAAATTTTTTCACCAATATCTTCTTTTTCATATAACATATTTAAAAACTCCTTTTATTATTTTAATCAAACTAGTTTTTATTAAAATACTCCAAAATATTTAAATAACCATAATCCACCACCAATCAATCCTAACCAAAAAATAAGTTTAAGAAATATTCTTCTTTCATTTAATTTCTTTACTTTAATTTTACAATCTACATCTTCACTAACTATTTGAATGTTTATACCATCTTCAATTATATCTTTATCTGTTGCCATCAAAGGTACTTTATTATCTACTAAAACATAACCATATCCTTCCAAAAAACTACTTCCGAATCTTGCTCTTAGTTGTGCAATATGTTCTGCATGTTCTCTTAAATTATTGAAATTATAAAATTCATCTCTAAACTCTTTCATCCATTTTTCGTTAATTTTATTTTCGTCAAATTCAATAATGTATTCATCAACTCTTGTAACAGTACATTTAAATCTTTTCATATAAATTACCCGCCTTTTATTTTTCTTATTTTTAATATTCATAAAAGTAATTATATATCTTTATTTTATATAAGACTTCCAATTATTATAATTGTTTTCAATACATTCTTGTCTTTCTTGTTTATATTTTTCACCAGGATATAATTGACATGGGGTGGCAAAATTATCTTGTCCTCTCCATTGATAATCACAAGTATTACAATTTTTCTCTACTTTATTAAAAACCAACCTTCTTTTTAATTCATTTAATTCTACTATTTCGTATCCAAAAAATTTTCCTTTCATTTTTTTTCAACTCCTTTCTGTCGGGATTAATGGCTCCCAACGGGTCATTTTTTTAGCGAAAGAAAGACCGATTAATCTTCTACAAATCATTTAATATATCAGCAAGTGCATGTGCCTGATTAACAGGTATATTAGCGAATCTATCGCTTAAAACATTGTTATATGCTTTAACTTTATTTTTTAATTCTTCAATAAGTATAGAGGGTTCTCTTTAGCCCAGGTTTTCCATAATACAAGGTATTCTTTCCACAGATTTTTACTTTTATCAAGAGGTGGCTTACCTTTCCCGAGCATAGGTGAATTACCAAATTTACGATAACCTTTCACATCTAGCTGATACGCTTCTTCAATGGTTCTACCGTCAGCTAAACGTGCATAAAATGCAGAAAATCTTTTATCTCCCCGACTACTCACTTCATATCCACCATAACGTTGCCAAGTGTAATTTACCATGTTTTCACTCCTTATTTTCCACATCTATACCCCATACTTGTCATAACAACTACACACTTCATTCCTCTTCAACTTTATAACTCTCCTTTCTTATTATTTTAAACTCTCTCTTAATTCTTTGATCCATTTATTTCTGCTTAAAGTCTTTTTAACTTCTTTTTTATATTCTTCAGAATGATATTTAATATTTCTCAAACAACTATCAATATTTCTTTTAATATATTCTTCGGGAGTTTCCTTCTCAACATCTAAAGGATAAAACTTTTCCTTGCCATCACAATCAAATTTAATGCTATTTTCTAATTGTTTAATAGCAAAATTCTTTAATTCAACATGGTCTTCTGTTGGGGGTTGCCATTGTAATACGTCAGATAGTACATTTAAATATCTCTCCTTCAAATTTTTATATATTTCATGTTGCTCTTTATTATATTTTATATTTTTTTCATATTCTCTTTCAGTAATTATTTTAGCTTCTTCTATTGTCATTGTTCGATATCTTTCCAATTCATTTTTTACTTCTTCTAATCTTCTCAAATGATAATCATTCGGTTGAAACTCTTCTGGTATTTCTGCATCAAAAGGTTCATATATACCAAAAGCTCTAGCACATATCATTAAAAATTCTTTACCAGTTACATTTTTACCTTCATAAATATCAGAAGTATAACCTGTGGGCATTTTAACATTCCTCCTGTTAATATTAAACTAAAAAATTTGTTCTTATACTATTATCTGGCATATAATAAATATTGTAATCTCCTTTATTTAAATGATATATTTCAGGATATCTTTCTCTTATTCTTTTATACATACCATTATCATCATAACCAAATCTTTTTACCTACAATTTTATAATGATAAAAATATACTATAATAAGAAGAATTTTTAAATCTTGAATTATTATTTTTATATATAATTAATTCTTTATATTTGTAGCTTCGCATAATTCTTCCTCTTTATAATTTAATATTTTTCTATCATAACTTCTTCTTATATTTTTTGTTCTGCTTATGTAGTTACGATATCCTCTAATACCCATATTAAATGAATTTAAGGTATATATTTCTAATTTTTTATCTTTATATCCTTTTTGTTCCCAATAATCTCTATAATTCTTATATACAGCGATACCTCCTTCAATGTTATGATAAACATTGTTAATATTAAAATCTTTTATATCAGTTAATTCAGCAAACCAATTAACATAATTATTGTTTAATTGCATAATTCCTACACTACAATTTCCACCAATATTATTTTTTGATTTTGCTTCTTTGTTAAAGTTACTTTCTACAAACATAATAGATAAAATAGTTTCCATATTAACTTCATATTTCTCGCATTTATCTCTTATAAAATCTTGTAATTCATAAGATAATGGTACATTATAGTATATATTTTCACACTCCGTTTCTTCTACAAAATCATCCATAACCGAAACAAAAACTAGATAAATATCTTCTTTATTATCTTGCTTTACTTTTATTTCTTTTTGACGAGGGTAAATCAAAATTGTAACTAATATTATTAACAATATAACTATAACCTTAGATTTAATTTTTACCACATCCTTTTAGTTTTTCTTATTTATTGCTATTATATTAGCATTTTAATTAACATTTGTCAAATATATTTTCATTAAGTATTTGAATATAATAATCATTACGCAATAAATTATTTCTTTGTATAATTTTAACGGCATAACCACTGTTAACTAAAGCAAGAGCTACTCTTTCTCTATCTTCTTTTTATTCATTTATTATTTTCCTTTCTGCGCCAAAGCATTATTTGATTAAAATATTATATTAGTATTCTTATTCTCTTCTTGTTTCCAACCATACATTTCTAACCTTGGGATACAAATATCATTTATGTATTCTTCACTCATATCTATTCCTATGAATTTTCTTTTATTTAACCATGCCATTTTGCATGTTGTTCCAGAGCCACACATAGGATCAAATACAATATCACCTGGGTTGCTCCATGATATTATGTGGTCATGTGCTAATTGTTCAGGGAATGGGGCAGGATGATTTTTAGGTTCTCTATTTCCATCAAGAGCGTAAATCCAAATATTAGATTTAATTTTACTATTTTTTGAATAAGTTATTTCACTCCTATCTCTTTTAGAAGAACCTTTCTCTTTAGATTTCCATTTATAAGGTTTATTTGGATTTTTCACATTAACCTTTATTGGATTAAATGTTTTAGGTTTATTTTTACTAAATACGAACATATATTCAAAATACTGCTCATATCTATTATGGGTTAATGGTATAGGGTTTAATTTTTCATATATCATAGTATCATGCAAATTAAATCCGACATTCATAGCATACAATGCTTGCTTAAAACTTGTGCCTGTCTCTGAACCTTTATGTGTTTGATCACCCACCACCCACACTACAACTCCACCTTGCTTAGTCACTCTATACAACTCTTCAATCATAGATTTATAATCAAACTTGAATCCTTTGTACTTTCTAATGCTGTCATAAGGCGGAGACGTAACTGTTAAGTCCACAAACTCATCTGACATATTATCTCTCATAAACTCCACAGATTCACCAATATAAAAATTATTTAACTTAATCAATATGTATAAAAACACTCCTTTTTATTTTAATATTTTAATAAAAGTATCCTTTTAAAATAAATATTATATCATTTCTTTTAAAAACTTTTTTAACTCTATTCCAACTTCTTCAATATCTTTATGATTTCCAGCATCAAAAACAGGTACATCATAATATTTTGCAATTCTAATCGCCTGACCCGTTCCACCTTGCCCCTTACCCTTCTTTGTCCAACATATAACAAATCTTGAAGGAGTCTTTAAATCTTGTCCTAATATTTGATGGGAATTTCTTGCTTGTAACTTCTTAGCACCTTCTGATAAATTGTGCCAATATGGATGAAATTGCTCTGCTATTTCAAATGCTTTTTTATCTTTAACTATTAGTTTAGAATTAGAGTTTTCAAATCCAGCCCAAGGTAAGTATATTTCTTTTTTACCGCTTACTAAATCACAACCTTTTTCAAATGCTTGGTCTGCTCCATTCGCTCCTCCAGAACGCAATATTAGTTTTTTCTTGGCTAAATATCTACCAACATTAATAAACAATTTTTGAATTTCTATAGGAGTTTCTCTTGAACCTATTCCTGTATAGTACATTTTTTCTTCTCCATAAGTGTTTTCTGCCGGGATATCCATCTCTCCTTTCTGTCAGGATTATAACCCGATTATATCTTTTTTATTTTCCCAAGAGGTATTTTACCTCGTCCAAAAATTTCCATAAGTCACTTGCACGATACGAATACTCGGAGGGGATCGGGCAACCCTGTTGTTCCGCATAGGATAGGATTCTTGCCCGACCATACGGATAATCTTTAATTGCCATTTGTGCGGCTTTTTGACCGTACAGCCGTAACCATTTTTCAGCGGCGGCGGTAAGGCGACACTTTGCTTCCCTCTCGGCACGTGTTTTTTCTCCTGGTACCGGGCCGTGAACAGCCTGACAGTTCTCAGGAACAGCCAGCATAAGAGAAACATATCCCCCACCGTAACCAGAAGACTCCTGCCTTTTCAAAACTTTTACCTCTCCAAAAGCTTTACCTTCTGGAGACACCCGACCAACCTCTTCCCTGTCTCTGTTTAAAATACGGACGGGCCACTCCCAAAAGCCTTGTTCACGTAGCTTCTGGGTAGGCGCACCATACGAAATTGAGACAGTGGTAGCACCCGAGTCAGATGTTTCGTCCAAGCTCGCCAAATCTTCTTCAATCTGATCAAGTTTTTCGGCAGCTTTAGGCCTCCAGCCCCGGAGAAATTCCTGCAACACAGGGAGTGATACATTCAGGGCGTTTGCCACTTCATGCCATCTATTGGCGGGCATCCCAGTAGCGGACGCCAGTCCTTCCACAAACGTACCTGTCTCCCATCCCATATGCCCAGAAATAAACTGGATACCTTCGGCAAGAACAAGACGGTATGTAGAATGACTCCACTTACCGGCCTTTTTATAGTCCTCTCCAACAATAGCAACCTTGCCCGGGATGCTTTTCCCAGTAAATAGCTCCAGCTCATCCCCAGGCCCAACAATAATAGCCCAGGATGAACGAGACCGGCTTCCCATTTTGTCTGAGTAGATTATTTCCATTTTATATTCTCCTTCCTTCATAATGATGGTATAAACTTCTATCAACAACGGATAAAATCAATCCCTTTTAACAGAATTCACGATTTATTCAAATATAACACACCAAAATTTCAATATCCAGATCTTTAAATGTTTCATACATTATTTCCCTTACTTTACCCCATTGAAGTCTATCAAGACCACATCCAATCTTCGGCATTGCTATATATTTAATTTTATTAGTGATAATATCTCTTCTCATTACAATTAAAGACCCTTGTAGCGTTTGATAAGTAGGTTTGTGCCAATATTTTTCTTTAGTGATTAGATTAAAAACATTTTTTTCAAATATACAAGTAGGATGTTTTCTTTCTTCTTTGGTATATTTCTCCAATAATATGTTTTTAAGTTTGTATCGTTTTTGGAATTCTACTGCTATCCCTGCTCCCATTTTGCAATCTGAACTAATACAATGTGCCAGATAGTATTTATCTTCAACATCAAATAGATTTTTCTTTTCTTCTTTTATAATCATCATTTAATCTCCTTAAAAACAAAAAGTTAATGAAATTCAGCCATTTTATTCCTTCAATAAATTTATTATATATTCTTTGTCCCAACCATTAAACAATTTAAATAACACTTGATTAATATCAATTTCATTACATTCATAGTAATGAAAATAACATAATCTACCAAATACATTCCTATTTAATTTTTTATCCAATAAATCAAATTTTCTTTGCAGTTCTTTTACTTGTTTGTTAACTATTTTTTCAGTTTGTGCTATCCCTATTGGATAATCATTTTGACAAATAACAAACATATTAAATCATCTCCTTAAATATTACTAACTTGGTTAGTATTATATCTCTAAATAAAACTCATGTTTGATTACAATTTTTCTGTTTTATATATAAATACTTTCTTAATTTCTATTTTTACACCGAATTTTTTACCACAATTTTTACAAGTCCATATTTCATAATAGCTATGTTTCTTCTTTATAATCAAAATTAATATTACCGCAATATGGGCATATACAATTTTCATTATACCATTCAGTATTTGGAAAATATTTTTCAATAATTGACTTGATGTTCATTTAACTTCCTCCTTTTAAAAAAGTCACACCATTTATTTTTAAATATTATTTCTCCTTTTCCATAATAAATCCAATTAGGGCTTTCTATATTTAATATTTTATTTATTTTTTTTCTAAGACGCATCATATTTTTTATTGCAAATTTACATGCCTCATCTTCACATTTATCTTTATCTGATTCTTGATTTGTAAATACTTGATAAGAATGAAATATTTCATGAAACAATGATCCGATAACGTCAATTTTATAACCATCAATTGTTTTATTTACTTTCCTAATCGCATCTAAACAAATATAAATATCAGATTTATTTATTTTTAATAATTTTCGGTTAAAAACATCTCTGAGTCCATCAAAATAATAATGCCCTAATCTATATATTTCAGTTTTACTGTTACCAAAAACGCCATTTTCTTCAATAAATGAAGGATCTGTTAAAAAAACATTACATTCCATTACTTTATATTTATTGTTTAAAATCGCAATACACTGTTCAATTTGTTCATCGGTAATATAAGGAGATTCGTTCTTTATAATTTTAATCATTAGAATCAGTCCCGTTCTTTTTTAGTGATTAATTAGTTTTATTATTTCTAAAATAATCCGCAATTTTATCAAATAAACTTGATTTCTTTTCAATTAAATAAGCACCCTGAACAACAAACATCTGTATTTCCATATCTTTTAATTTAGAAAATAAATTATCAATTGCTTTCCAACTATTTTCATAAACTTTACAGCTACCAAATTTTGGTTGTATAGTAAATAATAGTTTATTTTTCTCCTTTTCAAGATATGCTTCTGAATCTGCTGCTAATTTAATTACAACAACTTCTCCCTTTTGCAACCAAAATTTTACTTGTCTAAGTGTTGTAATTTTAGATAATTCCATATTCTTTTTACACCTTCTTTATAAACCAGTTCTATTCTTTCTAAAAAATTTCCGTTTTTATCTCCTTTTTATTTTAGCATTTTAATAACTTTTTTATTTACTTAATATTTGTTTTTATCCACAATTCAGCAGATTTACTACATAATTCAAAATTATTGAATCTTAGATTATCATCTAGTGATGTGTATATAATTATACTACAATATTCAACCACAAAATGATATAACTTTAAAATAGGCGATCTATATATAAATATCCTACAATTTTTAATTCTTCTAGTACTTACCCATGTACAATAATATTTACGGCTTTTAAATTGTTTAAATTTCATGTCATAATATAATACATCTACTTTTGACGAAAATTGTAGATATATTATAGCATAGTTAAATTACATATGCAACAACTTTTTATACTGTTTAAACAAATCTTTTACTTCAAACCAATACTTTTCTGGATTTCCCGATCCATAATTGAACCTAATACAAATTTCTATATAATCTTCTTTTGTTACAACCCCATTTTCTTTATACTTATCCACCGCAAGCTGAATCATCCCTGATTGATACAAAGAAGTAAACGATAGATAAGGATTATCTAAATACTTCTGGATTCTTTTCATTCTAGAATTAAGTAAATTAGGAGTAAATTTTTCGTATTTATTTTTCCCAGGCACTCTTAGTACATAATTTTCTACTTTGTTAATTTGAATTTTTCTAGGTTGAAATGATAATCTTACATTATTTGTTTCTTGACTATTGTTTTCAACATACACTTCTTGCTCATATGTGTTTCTTATTAATGCCATAGTAGATGTTTTTACATCTAATCTTCTACTTTTGCCATTGTTTTGTACAAGAGTTAAAGTGTTATTTTCTTCATCTTTTTTTATAGGCATAGTAAGATTAATTATTTCTTCCAATGTTCCATTTTCTACAGTTCTACCTCTAACCCCTATGAAGGGTAATTCAATCAAAAGTTGATCTTGTTCGTTATATAAAATATTTTGATACTCTCTAAGTTTTTCTCTACTAATATATTTATTTAACATTGCTTGTTTATGCACAATTCTTTTTGCTTCTTCTCTTGTAAATACAGATAACCTGTTTTCTCCATGTTCTACAACTTTTTTATCCAAACAAAAGTCTATATATTTTTTTAGTATAGATACGTTTTTTATAATAGTTCTTACCGAAGAATTCTTAAATCGTACAAGAAGCATTTCATATAACTCAGAATAATTCATGTTATAAATTGATTTGTTAATTAAGTTTTCATATTCATCAGCTAAACGCAAAACAAACGTATTTGCTTTTGCTGTAGCTGTTGGTTTTGTACTTAAATATTCTTGTTTAAGTTCATTATCTCTTTTAAAAATAATATCCATTATAAACCCTCCTTTCTAAACAACTTATAAAGTTTATTACGTGATGTTTTATTTAATTTTTTAGATGTGAATCCAATATCTCTCCATAATATATTATTCTTATCAAAGTTAATGTTATCTATCTTTTTTTTAGTTTCTTCTTTCCAATTACTATTACCTCTTAATTGTGCGGATAATGCAATATACCCATAAAAAATATATTTATGGTTCATAAAATTTTCATTTCTACCAACGACAAATTCATTAGGATATAAATGAAAAAGATAATCAGTAAATGTCACAATCCAACTACCCAACTCTCTTATATCAGTATTATCGTCCAAAACATAATTTTCTTTTATGGCTTCTGCAATAATATTTTTTGTAGTTAGTCCTCTACCGTATTTAATTTCTATATCTTGTTCTTTCATTACTTTATTAAGCTTGCTTATCTTATCATCAGCAATAACACTAACAATAAGATTTTCCTTCTTGTTTAAATCCCATACTTTTATTTGCTCCTTTTTAATTGGTTTTTGTTTATTAATCTGAACCATATAATCCCTGGCTGCATTTTCAGATAGATTAGTAATAATAAGTCCCCAAGTAAAATTAATTTCGGGATTTTCTTCAACAACAAGGGAATTGGCTACCTTTCTATGATAACCGTCAAAGATATTAATTGTTGAACCCTCGCCAATTGTTAAGATTTGTTTTTTAGGATCATAATGAATTTTTTCTTGAAAATTATTTAAGATATTTATCTTAATATGGTCAGGAAATTGTTCTCCATTTAATATTCTGTTTTTAATCTCAATCATTTTTCTTTTATCAAAATCAATTTTTATACCAGATACAGTTATTTTAGGAGATCGTTGAGTTTTAAAATTATATAGCAACAAATTTTCAACATCTAATTTTGCAAGCTCTTGTGCTGTTATAATGGTTTGCCAAATTCGATCTGAAATTTGTTGGACATTTTCAAATATAACAGGATATACATCATCTTTTAATTTTTCTTCTTTATAATTGCTCCACTGTTTAATTTCTATTTGTGTAAAATAATCTTCAACATTTATTTTTATGCCTAGATTTGTTTTTTGTTCTACTGCTTTATTTAAGGCAACAGAAAATAAAAATAAAAATCCAATATCAACTTCAGAATCACCAATAGTATCTAGTGATTCATTGCCCATAAAAACCTGTGCAGCTCTATATGCTGGCAAATTTCTACTAAGAAATTCATTTGCTATTTCTTGTTTAATATCCACAATATGTCCTACTTCCGCTATTATATTTTTAAGTTTTTCTTTTAATTTAATTTGTTTTTCTTTTAACATAATTTCATTGTACCTCCTTTAATTATGTATTTTATTATAATTATAAGTAAAAGTCAATGAAATTATGTATTATAAAATTATTTTTTAATAAGTATTATCTTTTTTTTTATATAAGCAATTATTTTTTATTCTTTTGCCTTTAGGTATTAAATTAAAATCCACACACTCTAAAACAAAATCATATCCTAATCCTCTAAGTGCATTCAGTTCAAACTCTGCTGTTTTTTTAGATGTATAGAAAACAAATCCTGTAGAGTCACCCGTAAATTTAAAGAAATACCATCCCTGTTCTGTTTGGCGAGTGTTAATAAAGTTTCCTGGAGCAATGTAGTTACCATCTCTATCTAGTATTACATAAACCATCTTATTTACCATTACTCTTCCTCCATTTTAAATTTATTTATACAAACAGTTGTTTGTATATAATTATACATTAAATTAAATATAAATCAATACATCTCTATTAATTTTATAATATATAAATTATTTTACAATATAAACATTTCGACATATTCAGTTTGTAAAGCCTAATTCACATTTTATAGCATCCTCTATTTCTATCATTTTATATTTAGAGAATGTTGTTATTTTAGTAGGATAGTTACCGTTAATAAAAAACCTTCTTTTACTAATAGTTCTAATATGTTCAGTAAGAACATAACTATCAATTTTTAATCCTATCTCTTTCCCAACAGAAACATGAATTTGAGGAAGATGTTTTTTCTTACTTGTAATTGGAGCAACTACTACAATACTACCGTAAAAATTACCTTTATTATTTGATAGAATCACAACAGGTCTTATTCCTTGCTGCTCACTATCAATTCCATCCAAATTACAGTAATAAACATCTCCTCTTTTAGGAAACCACGTTTGCCATACTTGAATATCATTATTAACAATTTGGGCTTGAATCATCTAAATCACTCCTGATAGTTATATAGTTATTTTATTACTATATAACTATTCTGCCCAACATTGTTTTATTCATACATTATAAACTTTATTTTTTTATTTTATTAAAATGTCTTTTTTACTCAATAATAATACCTCCAATAAACATATTTAATAATAGGCAGAAAGACAAACTTTCTGCCTATATTTCTATTATTATTCTAATTCGTTAAGCATTGCTTTTAGTTCATCAATTGATTTATTCTGCAAACTTTCATTTTCTTTCATAGACAATATCTCTAATATTTTTTGCCTTTGTTGTTTTCTCTCTTTTTCTTTTTGTTTTTGTTCTTGTTCTTCTAGTTTAACTTTAACTATATACTTTACAATCTCAATTTTTAAATCAACTTCTTCGTCTTGTTTAGTTTTTACTTGAAGCAAACTTTCTTCTTTAACTTGTTTTGCTTGTCTGTTAAGAGTTTTAAAAATTGAATCTAAATCTTCAACTGATAAATCCCAAAGATCCTCCACACTAATTTGTCCTTTAAACGAAAACCTCATCTTTTCTCTTGTTGCTCTTTCAAACATTTTTTCCATAATAAATCTCTCCTTTATTCTAAAATTTTATTTTGAGAATCCTTTCTGTTTGTCCTTTAACTTTAACCACTAATTCATTTCTTTTAGTTGAACTAAAGCCTAAACCACTCAATTGTTCTTCACTATCTTCTACCGCCATTTTACTTGCTAACGCTTCAAATACTTTTCTATGTTTCATTAAATCTTCTTTTAAAAATTCATTAAAAAATCCATTAGGTCTCTCTGGATTAATACAATTTTTAAGCATAAAGAAATAATGTCTATGTCCAATTTCATACTGTCCATCCCAATAGTTAGGCGAATACATTATAACTGTTACGGGAATAAATTGGTTAGTTTTTAATTCCCATATTTCTTTTGATGAAATATTTGAAGGTAATTTCTCTTTAATACTAAAACCATCTTTCTTACTATAACTAACTTCTGCCACATGTACATCTTCTTTATGCCTTAGTTCTTTATTATATTCAAAATAATATATCTGTCCATCAAATTCAATTTCCGCTTTAAAACCATTACGCCCACCATTATGTGAATAATTATGAACAAAGAATTTATATATGCCTTCTTCTATTTTATTTTTGCTTGTCCAAGTAATATTTTCAACTGCTGGAACATTATTAATAGGTGTTATTATATCTACATCAAGCATCCCTCCAGTTGGTGATTTTTTACCTCTATTTATATAAAATATTTCATATCTCGAAGGTTCAATACAATGTGCATCAAAATCGTTTGGATTATAATTATCATCATTCCATTGTATTGAAAACCTTAAAACGCCATCTACGTTACCACCAGCATATTTAACCCTCTCTTTTATAAGACTATCTGTTATATTCCCTGAATACGCCCAACTAAATCCGTTATTCCATTTAAACATACTTTTAGCATTTTTATTTTTGGGTGCTATTAATGAAACCATGTTACCCGCATGTTTATTTTCCAGGAATATTTCAACTTCTTTTGTTATTGGCAATACGTTATTAATAAAGTTATCAATAGAAATTTCTTCTACTCTAGAAAATCTTTTAGGATTTATTACGGCATCTCTTGACATTTCTTCAAAAATATCTGCGCCACTAATTCTTTTAACAACATCTTTATTAGAAAATAATATATTATTAACTGTTATATCATCTAGTCTTGCAAATCTCCTACTAAGAGAATCTAAATAACCAAGTTCTTCTATTGTTTTCTTAGCGTCTTCCAACATTTTTTTGGTAAATATTGGTTTAGGACGTTTATAATTAGTAGGAGCAACCATTGCTTCATATTTTCTTACTGCTATATCTAATTCCATACCCTCACTTATATTAACAAGTAATGTTCCCATACTATGATTTCTTATTTTTCCAATAACGCTTCCAACTTTTACAGATTTTTCCCATGTATAATTATTTTTTTCTTTTTTTGTTCTTAGTTTATCATATTCTTTTTTGTATTTAAGAAATTCTTTTAATGTATTTTCCCATTCTTCGCCTTTATACAATGAATTCTGAGATATAAGTTCCAGTACTGTTAACAAACTATCTTCTGTTATTTCTTCCAGAGATCTCTTAAATACGTTTCTTGTATCTCTATAACTACCTTTTATTTCTCCTATTGATTGATTACCTTTATAGATAAACCTATCGGGCAACTCTAAATAAAAATGTTGCCACTCAATTATTTTTTCACTTTCTGTTTTTTCATAATTTTTATCTGTACCTATTTTTTTAAATTTAGTAACATATATATTAGAAATATTTTTAGATTTAATATAATTAGACAAAGCATTAATTACTGGTTGATATGTTTTACTATCAATTTCAAAATCCCAAATAGTTTTAATTTCATTATTTTTAATAACAACTACATTACCAAAATTTTTTATGAATTGTCTACAACAACTACAATCATGTTCTCTTCTTTGTCTAAAAATTTTATTAGTACCTTCAGGAAAACTATCTAGATATAAACTCCATAATTCATCTTTGTCTAATTCTATTTCAAATAAATGATTTACATCTTCTGATATTTCTTTAAAGTTTTCTTGTAATGCTTTTTTAAATTTTACAAAATCTGTCATATATTTATACCTCCTTTTTATTTTTTTAATGTCATCAAATCACAATTTTATAATATCTCCCCTATTATGCCACCAAAAGTAATTCTGTTGCTTTATCAAAAATCGGATGCCCTGTCACTACTTTATCAAAACGATTTTCAGCAAATGTTTTTGTGTTCCTTCTAGGTGCAGAATGACTAACTAAATCTGATACTGCTCCAACTAATCCCCACGCTGTTCCGTTAAATTTTTTCAAGTCTGGTGCTTTATTATAACGATAAAGTAATTCTTGTCTAATATCAATTATATTGTTTTTCTTCCTGTCAGACATATCATCGCCAATAGGGAAAAGCATTTCAGTAAATTCTGTTACATCATTATTTGTAATTTTCTTATCTGCAAGTATTTCTGCTGTCTCAGAAAGTTTGTTCATATAAATATGTGTTAATTCTAATGTTCTTTGTGCCTCCTTTAATTTTTCTTGCATACTTCCAGCGTGTATTGTTGACCAACTTCTGCTTGCATTTTTTAAAGCCATATTTAATGTATTCCAACATACTACCCTTACAGGAGTTATAAATGCTCTAACGCTTCCTTTTCCATCATGGTTATTAAAAAATCCAAGATACACTTCTGTATCATCTCCAACAAGTTTAAAACGATCCTCTAATTTTGCTAATAGCCAAACTTTTTTACCATTACATAAACTACCTGCCGCTTCGTACTTAGTCCCTTCTCCCAACAAAACATCTGTAAACTCAAACGCTTCATAATTTTGAACAATTTTATATTTACCACTTACTATTCCTAATACCGAATCATCTGCACTCCTAACATTTGCATAAAAATCCTTAATTATCACACCATTTTTTACTAATTGTATTTGTTCTTGCTCTACTGTCCAATCTAACTCAGCCAATTTTATCGCTGTTTTACTATCTGGTGCTTCTTCCACAATCCTCCCTAGTCCATGCCAAGGTACTTGCCGATAACTAAACATGGTTTCTACCATGTGCGCCATTATTAAATTACCTCCTTTTTATTTTAATACTATTATATTTATATTTCTTTACTTTGTCAAGTATTAACCTGACAAAATTTAAAAAAACGTGATAAATTAATATTTAACACAGGTTAAGATTTTTCAAACTTTTTCATTTTTCTCCAAAATAACCAACATAAACCCCCATATTCCACAAATCATAAACACTATATTTATTACGTAAACTATCTATCCATTTAGTATATTTTTCACTAAAATTCAAAGGGTCTGCTATATTCCAACTAGTAATATATTTACCATACAACTTTTTAGGCATATTGGCTAACCTAATTGTTTGTACAGTATAATCTGTTAATTCTACACCTATAATATTAACTAAATTACTTTTACCCGATAAAGTTCTACGTTCATCGTCATATAAAAATGGATTAAATTCAATCTCAAAAATAAGATTATTACCAAATTGCAATATAGGCAAGATGAAATTATCTTCTTCAATAATTCTTGTTCTAATTTTCCCAAACCTTAATAACCTTTTCTCTTCTGTTGTCATATTATTTAAAAATATAACTATTGTAAAAATCCCATCTTCCATAACTTCCATGATACAACAATCCGTATTTACTCTGCTTGTAAAAAGATTAAACGCTTCACCAACTCCAACTTTATGAAAATTCATTCTTAATTAACTCTCCTCTTTTTTATTTCTCTAAATTTTTCTCTGCATTTAGAACAATATGAAATTGTTTTCTTCCCTTCTTTAGATTTTTTAATTCGTAATGGATAATCCATTTTACCGCCACATTGTAAACATAATCCTTTCTTCTGTCTGATATTTCTTCTTCTTTTATACTTAGCTTTTTCGTTACATTGTATAGTGCAATAAACTTGACGAATAGTATTGGGCATATACTGTTCTCCACAATATTCACATCTTTTAGGTACGCCACGATACTCAAAACCTTTTGGTAACATAATTAACTCCTATATTTTTGTTGTTTTTTATTACTATATTATAAAATTATAAATTAATCAACATCTTTTATTGGCAATATAAAATCTTCATTTCCTATTAGTTTATCAAGTGTTTCTATGGATTTTAAAGACAAAATATTATTCCTCTTGGCAACACCTTCAACACTTTATTAAACCCATCATATAAAGTAAAAACATCGGTTTGAAATTTCATTTTTACATACCCCTTTGTCTTTGATCTCTTTGTCATGAAATCCGTATTTTGTATTAAGTTACTTTATTTTGTATAGCTTTACGAATATCAAACAAGATATCATATACCTTCTGACTTCCTTTTGTCCCTTTTTTCTTCTTCCAATACCTATAGCTTGCTCCACCATTTTCTGTTATAGTACATTCAGCTAAACAATCATATATCCATCCTTTCGTTCTTATTGGAATATTTATATTATATTTGTCTGCTAATTTAACAATAATATCTCCACCTTTTATTGTACCTCCATTTATAAAAATCTTTTCTGTTTTTTCAATAAGTAATCTTTCAGCTTTTGCCTTTTCTTCAGCTTCTTTCGCTCTTTGTTTTGCAATTTCTGCCTTCCATATTTTTTCCTTTTCTTGCCTTTTTATTTTTAATACCTTTGCAATTTCTTGACATTTATCTAATTCATCAAGACACAATGCTCCAATAAAATCTGCAAATTTTCCTCCGTTATCTCTTGCATCTATCCAGTTTTGAATATGGCGGTCAATATACGTTTCTTTTAAATATGCAAATTGAACATCTTCCTTTTGTCCATATTCATCAATAAATGCCTGCTCTTTGTCAATTTGTTCTTTGATTAAGGGACTATATTCTTCATATGTTTTACCTTTACGCAATTCATTAAAAAACTTATTTCTTCCTTCAATATCACCATACCATTCTTTGTTGAGTTTTGTATATCCAGCTTGTTGTATAATGTCATATTCTGTTTCTCCATTTGTAAAAATATATTCGCCAACTTGAATATAAATATAATATTTATCTTGTGGATTTCTGGCATAATCTTTGTTCGGTTTTCCGTCCTCAATCCATAGAGGATATTCCCCAACCGTTTTAAAGTAATTTACCCGAATGCGTTTACCTTCTTTGTTATACATTCCATTAATAAAAAGTGGTTTTATAAGTTTTGCCATTATTACTCACTCCTTTTTATTTTAGATCAAAATCACATTTTATTGCATTAAAACAAAAGTAAAGTGCATAAACGCCTTCAAAATTAACACTATTAATTATCTTATATATGGCTTTTCTTTTGCCTTTTTCTATTGTAAATTTTTCCCATTACATATTCAACAAACTCTTCCCCTCTATCGCAAAATTCTTTGACCATAGCACAAACTAAACCATATGACATTCCTGAATGGCCTTGACTTTCTATCGTTGCCTTTGCTTCATCAAGTGTGCCGTTGTTATTTAATATCTTTATTATATCTAAACAGCATCCCAATTCCATTCCATGATATAAATCATTTAATCTAATAGGAACAATTCTATCCCAATACTCCCATTTATCTTCTGTTAGAATCTTTCTTCCTTCTTCCATCCATTCTTTACTTAAATGAGGTATTTGTTTTTTATGTTCTTCCTCTTCTCTTTTAAGATTGTCCCGCCATTCTTGTTCTGCTCTATCAAATTCTGCCTTTGTTTTACCAGTAATTTGTTTATATGCTCCATCCATTGTTACAGTGTCAGAGTATAGCATAGTGCCGTTAAAATCTCCATATGCTAACATCCCTTTATCTTTATATCTTAACAATTCATATACTGCACTTTCAATATTCTGTCCGAAAAATTCAACCTCTTCGTATTTCTTATTCATAATTACCTCTCCTTTTATTTTAATAAATTAACCATTCTATTAATTTATTTTATAAGGGAAGAGGATTTAACCCCTTCCCTTATTCATTAAACATTCCTTCCGCATCCTCTAACGATGAAATTAATCCATCAAAATCCTCATTTTCGCCCAACATAATAGCAAGTTCATAAACAATATCAAAAGGCACACAATAATCTGCTGCTAAACATTCCAAATAATCTTTCCTGTTTTCATATCCATTTTGTTGATAAATACTTTCTTCCATTATATAATCACTTCTTTCATTTTTATTTTAAATGAGCCTCAGTATGAAACTCCTCTATTTAATCTAAATATGACAATCAACCACTGTTAATGTCCATTCTGGATCTGCTGTATCAATAAACTTTTCCTTAAAAGACATATACCATTGTTTTGCTTCGTCATCAGATTCAGAACTACATCCCCACCAACCCATATTGCCTTTAGAATGCCATACACCATCGGGAGTAATCACCGCATACGTTCCAAATTCTGCTGTTAATTGTGCGTACTGTTCTTTAGAATTATATCTTCTAGTATAATATTCTTTTTTATACCAATCAGATTTAAGTAAGTCTTCTTCTTCTTTATTCTTTGGCATATCTTCTTCAATTTTTAATTCCCAAAATCTAATTGCCTTATTATATTCTTTTTCATCTATTGAAAAATCAATATCTTTTACTTTTGCTGTATCTACCTTATATTCGGGAATAATTTCATTTTTATTCGTCCAGCTTCTTTCACCATAGTCTCCTGAATTTGCTCCAGGTTTTAATTTCAATAAACCACTCCATCTTCCTCCAATTTGATACCAATCCCATTTTGCATTAGGATTAGTACGTGTTACTAATTCAATTACTTCTCCATTATTATTAACTTTACCCCATCCATATTTTTGTTCATTATACAAATCTGGTTCTTCATTTTCTGATATAAAATTTATCCCATAATAATATTCAACAAATTCTTTAAAAGACATAACATCAGTTGCCTTTACTTCAATTTCTTTATAATCATTCGGTATAAACTTTACTTTTGCTCTATACCCTTTGCCATCCTTCCAATCTTTGGAAAACCAACTAATTCCTTTTCCAAAACCAAAACCCATTCCAATTGTTTCTTTTTCTGTTGGTTCACGATAAAATTGATCTTCGTCAGGATTGTATAGTTTACCATCTGGTGATTGTAGTTTGATAAATGTATAATTATCATATTCATCTTTTGCCCTATCCAATATACTAATAGTTTTAACATATTCATCTACATGACCAGTACATTCAAACTCATGAAATGGCGCAAGTAATTCATCTATTGTTTGACCTTCCTTTGTAAATACTGCTACTGTAAAATGACTCATAATTACACCCTCCTGTCAATAAAAATTTATTGCTGTTATCTATATTTCTTTATTAATACCTTCTTAAAATATTCATTAATGCACTACATTCATTATCCCATATTTCTTCTAATTCCTCTTTAGTGAGAAGTTTTAAATTTTCAATCCCCCTTTTGTTGTTCAATATAACTATTGATATACTGCTCAAACCTTCCTTTCTTATGTTAGTTATACTATAATTTTATTTTAGTGATTTAATTATACTATACATTAAAATTTTGTCAACATATAATTCCCCTTACATCTAAAACTGTATTTTCTCCCCATTTTGTTAAAAAATCATAAGGAAATTCTCTTAATGCTTTTTTACAATTTTTTATAACCTCTTCTCCATTTACTTCTTTTTCGTCAAAAGAAAACTCTTTTTCAATTGTTATTATAATTTTTGCTTTAGACATTGAGTATCATCTCCTTTCTGTTGTAATATAACCTGTTATTAAAATTTTATTCCTGTTCATACTTTCTTTCAAGTTTATACAAATCATTAAATAATGATCTAACATCTTCTTCATCTATGGCATCAACTTGTTCCTCTGTATATAGTCTTAATTTATCATATCCTCCCACTTTTTTTATATAACCACAAATATATTCTTTCAGCAAATTTTCAAAATGTTCTCTCTGTTCTTCAGTATAAGGTTTTCCTAATGAATTACAAATTTCTCTTGAGTAAATTTTACACATTTTATTTATGTCTGTTACAGGAGGATTATCATAATTAAAATTAGAGATAAACAGTTCAACCGAATTAGGCACATACTCATTCCATAACTCTTCGGGCGTTATTTCTAGATACCATTTCGTTTTATTTTTTTTCATATCAATTATATCTCCTTTTGTTTTTTTTTATTATAGCATAAAACCCTTATTTTCTCTAACTGCATAAAGGTATAGCAGATCATTGAGATTAATATACCTGTATTCTATGCAAAACCAAATCATCTTTTACGTTGTTACTTGCATTTTTGCATACTCCTCTCATGACAATCAAAATAATCATGATTCTCTTCTTGTCGTTCAATCATTCTTTTTATTAAGTTTCTTGCATGGGTTATAGAAGGATATTCTACTCTTGCTCCAGCATTAAACATATCTCTGTCATGTAAATTAATGCCAGAATTACAATGATGAACGCTATATTTTCCGTCATACACAAAAAATAATTCCCCATTGCACCTTGGACAAAACGCTTGGTAACTACCATTTTTAAAAGTTTTAATCATTTTTAAAACAACTCCTTATTTTATTATCAAACTTCTTCAATATTTTCAGCTATAATTTTTCTCGCTACTGATTCAATTCTTGCTTTTGCTTCTTCTATATCGTCAACAAAATTTTCTTCCGTTAAATCAAAATATATTTCTGCATCTTCCGGTAAGCTATTAAATTTTACTTCTTGGAGAACATTATAAACCATTTGATCAAAGTTAATTCTATCTGACATTGAACTTTTAAGATAGTACATTTAACACACCCTCCTTTTAAAAATTATCTTCTTGTCTTTCATCTACATATTCTTGAAAATTTGCTGGTTCTCCATCACATTCTTCTAAATACGTTCCATCCTCAGTGTAAACCGTCATATCGGGGAATTGAGCAAAATAGCCACCCCATTTTCCGACATAATCACCTAACAACCAAAGGTTATGTTCGTTAAATTCTACTCCTGCCCACTCTAAAAATTGCCTTGCTGTCATTTTACATTCCTCCTTTCATATGTAACGGAGAGAGGTATAACTATACCCCTCTCCGCTTCATTTTAAAATTATGCTTCTTCGATTTTATCAGGAAAATGTTTTTCAGCTTCTTCTGTTCCACCATGAGAACATAAAAATCTAAAAGCATCTTCTGAAGAAATAGGTTCAATGTCTTCAGATCCGCTAAAGGAATTGCTTCCACAAGGTTTTTGCATGTCTGTCATAGCACCACCCACATGATGAATAAACCAATTACCTTTCTTTGTAAGATAAAGATCTTTGCTACGATAATTAAAATCACTAGGATACTTTCCATTTGTCCAATCAACTACCAACTCTGCCGTTTCGGTGTTATACACCTTTCCATTAATAATTTTTTTCATTTAAAACACTCCTTTTTTTTACTGCTACATGCAGTTTATTTAACATCCAGCTACATGCTGGCTTTGTCCAATAATAAATAATATGACCATCCTCCTACTGGATTTTGCAAGTCATACAGTTTAGCTTTTAGCTTGAGTATGACTCTTTCTTGCATTGCTTTAAATTATAAAATATCTTCTATTTCAAAACCTTCAAAAATTCCCCTTGTATATAGATTTTTATTCTTTTCCATCCAAATAACAGTATCATAATATTCATTTTCATATGCTATTCTCTGCACCATATGGAAATCGAGCATATTTGTTCTCCCAGTATCCCGTACAAACTTAATACCATCTAAAACTCTTTTCGACACTTTAATTGTCATTAATAACATCCTTTCGTTTTTTATTTAAACTTCTATATAATACCCACAATTTAAACAAATACCGAAAACAAGATATCGTCCATCACCCCTGAAAACTACAGGATGTAGAGATTCATAATCACATTCATCACATTTAGTATTTATAATTACTTCTTCATCAATAGGATTAACAAAAGATTCATATAAACCTTCTGCAATTAATTCTTGTTTATACTCCCGCCAATTCATAATCTCACCTTCTTTCCTATATATGATAGTAATATAAACAAACTAAATGTAAACATAGTATAGAACTTTTTTATTTTATACGCCCTTTTATAAGTAAGTCATTATATCTTCTTCTTTAATCTCTCTCCACTTATTATTAAAAGTAAACCAATCACAAGCAGGATAATCAACTTTAGGATTATAATGACCACATTTTGTTTTAGGTTTACGAATACAATATTTGCATTCTTTTTCTTCTTCTGTTATGTTACATTCCCTTACTGTTCCAGGGTAAATAATAAACTGATTATTTCTCATAATATAAAACTTTTCCATTTTATACACTCCCTATTAGAAATATTTTAAATTCTTATATTCCTTACCTCTTTTGGACAAAAAAGTATCTGCAATATTTTCTACGATCATCTCCTTTTTATTTTTTAAATAGAAGGGGAGGAGTTACCTCCTCCCTTCTTAAATAATACTTCTCAATAACAAATAAGCATTTCGATAATGCTCATTGTAACCTATTTCCTTATGACCTTTAACCATCAGTGCCATAACATCATTTATAGTCTGATAAATGCTATTAAGTTTTTTATTATCTTTTTCATTAAAATAATTTAGACTTTCAATTTTACGTTCTAATTCTTTTATTTTCTTGTCTGTTAAATATTCTTTCCAACTTGAAAAGTTCACGGCATCATGATAATCTCCCCCATCAATAGAATGTGCTTCGCCCAATGGATCGATAAGTATAGGATTCATTACAAAACTATTTTCTAGATGCCATTTTGAATTGTGGATCTTATGTCTTCCATAACTACCATTTGACCACTCAAAAATCGGACAATCTACATCAGGTTTTTGATCATAAAACACTCTTAATTCTCCATTACCATCCTTAAACATAAACTTTTTATTCAACTTATGTCCTCCTTTTTCAACACTTTTTTGTGCTGGCAAACATATTTTATAGCCTGTTTGCTGGCATTATTTTGCTGTCTGTTTATGATAGTAATGCAAATACACTAAATGTAAAGTTATATTATACAAATGGAAATCCTATAGCCTTACCATTTCTTGTTACACTTCCAAATTCTATTGTTACACCTTTTGTAGTAATATCATTTTCACCCTCCATCTTTAAATTCATTTCTGTATAATGAAAAGCTACTTTACAATTATTACAATAGTAATAGTCTGGTGATAAAGTTTTATCAAAGTTATCGTCTTTATTACATGAAGGACAAACTGCAATAATTCTAGGCATCATTTCCCTCCTTTTTTAGTTTCTTTATATATTTATATTATACCTTTTATAATAATTCTAAATTGTTATGTTTTTATTATACGGTTCAAATATCTCATATTTAGTTTCGGTTTTTATTAATATATAGCAATCTCATAAACATCATCTAAAATTGTAAAATCTGTATGCCTAAGAATCTTAAAAGTGATGTAAGGGATACAAGAAAAAAATTCTTTACCTGACCGTATAAATACAACATAAACATATCTGCTATTATTATGTAGATTTTTATCAATTAACCAGTTATCTTTATTATCTTTTCTGCAATCTTCAATATTCTGATAAAAAGTATGAACAATTTTACCTCCACGAATTGTTTTAAGCTGTATTTCCAATCTTTTCTTCATTTTTCCCTCCTTTATACTCCTTTCTCTTTCTTATTATATACTAACTTCTAAGTTTTCAAAAAATCAACCAACAAATAAAAAATTAGGCGGGAAAGATTCAAAGAGTCATTCAATTTCTATCTATTTAATATTTTAAAATTAAATACCAATTTTTTTATAAATTCTGTTATTGTTATTTTTCTGTTAATCATTACACTTCATCCTCTGTCTTTTAAGCGACTGTTTTGCCATCCCCAAACCCAATATTTTTGCTGTTACTCTGCTAAAATTTAGATTTCTTATCATGTTTTCTAATGCATTTATTGCCCATCCCGCCTGATCTTCTTGTGTTGTTCCAATAATTTCATCATCCCCATTTTTGATTTTTTCTATATATCTTTCCACATCTCTTGTTGTTCTTTTTAAGAGATCAGCAATTCTCTCAAATTCAGCAACCAAATTCTCTTCGTTATATTCTACAAACCGCTTCGCAACTTCTACCATTTGTTCTTGTTTTGTCATTTTTTTCCTCCTTAATATTGATTTCACTTTATTCCTTTCAATAATTTATTTTCAACATATTCTTTAACTTCACCTGCTAACATGTTTTTATTATACAATTCGATTATTTCATATTTATTTACTTGAATACAATAATCCATAATTGGATTATCGTTGTCCCATTTGCCACGAAAAAACCTATCATAAGTGTTGAATTTAACCTTATGATTATTAATATATACAGGTTTTTTCTTAATAATAATCATATTTTTCTCCTTTCTGCCGGGCTATTCCAGCTAATTTGTTAAAAGGTAAAATTATCTATTATATGTTTTACTTCTAAACACACTTGTTTTCTTATTTAATCCATCTCTGCCTTTCATCTTCAAATTCAATATTAACATTATCGTCATACAAATCACTAAAAAATTCTTTTAACTGTTTTCTCAATTCTTCCCTTTCTTCTCCTTCCCCAACATCAAAACATAGATCCATTTCTGTCTCAATAGAATGTATGCCAACACTAGGATCACCAGGAGAATATAAATAAAACTTTGTTACAAAATCATCTGCCATTTTAATTAACTCCTTTATAGTTTTATAAAAGCCTTCTTCTGTTTTATTTTTCTTTTCTTTCCAGTTTGCTAATAGCAAAATTTTGTATTATTGATTTCTATTATTACCATTTTACCATACATTAAAATCAAACTCCTTTCTGTTAATGTGATCAAATAATTGTTTTATCTCAACTACCAAAATTTTAAATCTTCGTGCAGTTCTTTAGATATCCTTTTACCGCACATAGGGCAGAAATTAATACAAAACCTAGCACTATATTGATCAATAATCAAATCCCTTACTTTATTATAATAATGTAAATCTACAATATCATTATTACATATAGTAATTTGCCAATAATTGTTTTCTTTAGCACAGCCATAACAACCTTCACATTCTGAACCAGATTTATATATTTCACCATCTATTTCAATAACTTGTGGTGACGCTATTTCACATACATTATGGTCTGCTCCTGTAGTACGACTAGGAATTGTTATCTCCTTATATTCTAAATTATCACAAAACTTACACATAACATACTCCTTTCACTTTGATTAAATTGTTTTTAATTCAATAATTTCTCCTTTTTAAGTATGATCATAAGCACTTTCCATGTTTTTTCTATTGAATTTCCACCAAAACAGAAGATTATAAACATATTGTTCAATATTTACTACTTGTTAATGAATTGTTCCATATACAAACTGTTATATGTCCGTTTTCTTTTTTTATATCAATATTCCATCTGCTATTTTTAGACTGATAAGATTCATCAAAATAATTATCCATTTTTTTCACTTCCTGTTATAAAATAAAATTGTTATTTTATATCAAATCAAGACTACTTTCATAAAAGGCTATTTCCTTGTCTAAAAATGCCCAATAACACATAACAACCGTTTTTCCAGGAATTAGTTCTGTGTCTGTTATAATTTTTTTTACTATCCCTACATGTCCTTGAAAATCATCTACAGGATAATTTACTTCAACTCTATCGCCTATTTTAAAACCCATATTATAACCTCCTATATTAATCATTCCAATACTTATCAGCACATTTATTACAATATTGTTTACCGTTTATAATGTTTACATCAGGTTGTTTTTTACCTTTAAGCCTTGAATATTTATCACCTAAATCTTTTCCACATTTGCAACATTGATATTGCATATTTGGAAAACTATTTATTGATGAACCAATCATATTAATTATAGCCTCCTTTTATATTAACATTTGCAAACCATTTGCATATTTCCAATTACACCATTTCTTTTATCATTTGTTAAATAAAAAGTTTCTTTTTTATATTCATACTTACATGATTTAATACTGTTAATCAAGTCAATTATATCATCCCATTTCTTACCACTTCGCCTTACTGTAAATTCTGCTGGATGATAACCATCGCTAAAATATCCAACAAAATCAATATCATTATCAATAAATAAGTTAGCAATTTTACAAACAATGCTTGTCGTTATATCGCCATATACCTTGAATTTTAAACAACGTTCTGTTATATAATTATTCATAAATTTAAACCTCCTTATATTGATATAAAATTATGCTCTCGTTATTCTTACTAATTCAGTTCCATCATTTAGCAAGATTAAAAAATATAAAAATAAAACTTATTGTTCTTCTCAATCTCTTTTGCCTGTTTAATAAATATTTTTTGCTTTGATTCAGGCAACATATCAAACATATCCCAAAACATTTCCATAAGATACATATCTCCAATACGCTCTGCAATTTCTTCTAGTTCTTTACGATTCTTTTGTTTGTTTGTCATGCTGTTATACTCCTTTCTGTTATACCTTCTCTTTTGTTGCCGGGTCATATGGTAATCTATACATACAATCTTCATTCCATTTATACCCTGCCATTTCTGGATGCTGTTCATCTATAATTTGTTTTACATTATCCCAGTTTATAACATTGCAGTTGTTAAAAAGAATCCTTCTAAGGATTGTTTCGTTTGATTTATCTTTTTGAGGAAGTACATAATATTGACTAAGATATTCAAAGATCGTTAAATTATTTTTCTCGTTTAGCATTATAAACACTCACTTTCAATCAAATTATACTTTGGTTATAACCTAATACCAGAAAAAATAGGTGGAAATTTATGCAAATATTCAACAGCTTTTTTTTCAAATTCTGTTGCTTCTCTCACAGGATACCAGCCTTTTCCTGCTTCAAAAGTTTCCCATTTACCATCATGAAGCAGTCCACCTGGTTCTAATCCTTCTATTATAGAAAAATTAGGGTTAATCACATACCCAACATCAAAAATATTTCTACAAACAAACTGTGCTGATTCTCCAGTTTGTATGTCTGTTATTTTAACTATTGCGTAAGGGTCTTTTTCTTCGCCTTGAGTGTAACCTTGTTTTAAAATTTCAACTTTCATAGATTGTTTTTCTTTTTGTTTATCTACTTTCTTTTCAATAAATGGTTGTAATATAGATTTCAAATTCATTTCAAAGCCAGTCACAATTGTTTCCTTAAACCCATGATATTTTTGAACTTCGCTGTTATATTCATGGTTTAAAACTTCTCCGAGGTCTTCAATAGTACCTATAGATTTTTTAACTATTCTTTGGATATAATCACAAGGGTTAGACACAAACTCATTTTCACCCATGATTTTTTTAATCGCTCTTTCCATAATGTTTTGTTCAAGTCCCTGCAAATCTTCTGGTAAATTTCTAATCCATGCTTGGTAGTGCGGATAATCACAGCCAACAATACTAAAATGAATATTTCTTTTGCCTTCTACCAGTTCGGTAACAACCTGATTAATGTTTCTTTCTCTTTCTGCTTTTAATTCTTCAAAAAGAGTTTTTATTTCTTTTAAAATATCTTCAGGTAATCCAACACCTCCAAAAGTTTTACCTTTTATCTTTACATTATAGAAAGTCATAACGTTTTTATCTGGCAAAAATTCAGAATTATAGAAATAACCTTCTGAATTATCTTTATTCTCTTTTATACCTGGTATTTTATATTCCATAACTAACTTCCCATATTCATTAAGTTTGGGATTTCTAAAAGAAAATTTTATACCTTGTTTTTCAAATTCAAAAGTTTTCATTGTTCTATACTCCTTTTTATTATATTTTGCGGTTTTGGTGCAGGATAACCGCAAACCTGTTATTACTTATTCAATATTTGTAAATTTATTTAAAATATTTTTGATGTCATGTTTTGGATAAATTCAGGCAAAACTTCACATAAAGTTAACACATCATTTCTTGTCATGTATTCTGTTAAGTAATTAAAATCATTGTGATAATAAAAACTTGAATTAATATTACTTGTTTTTGTCGGCAGTATTTTACTTCTATATTCTTCTAGTTTGCAAATATGAATCCACTTACCATGACTTGAACCCTTTACAATAAAATGTAATTTTCATTTAAAATATTAATATAATTTTTTATCCTTACATATTATATTCTAACACACAAATTTTATACTGTCAATATTAATTTAGAAATTTTTGTACATTATTTTATGAATTCTGTTATGCTGAAATTAAATTTTACTGCAATATTTAATGCTTGTTCAAAAAGCGGTATATTACTCGTACTTCGATTAGTCCATGCATATACGTTGCGTGAACTATAGCCTAATGCTATAATATCGGCAGGTTTTATCCCATATATGTCCATAATGTGTTTCAGATTAGCCTTTATAATTTTACGGTCTGTGCTGTTATACTGCTGTATCAATTGCAAAAATTCTGCTTGTGTATATTCCATTATATCACCTCTGTTATTCTGGTATAGTAATATTTTACTTTAAATAATTTACACTATCAATATTAAACTATGCGTTATCTTTTTTTATTAAATCAATAATTGTTTTTATATCTTCAGCACTTACTCCCATGCAAACACCTGCATGTAACTCCAAATCTGTTATAATACCGTTTTTATCCCATCTAAAATATGCTTTACAATCTTCTTTCGGAATTTGTCCCCATTTTGATTGGTTTTCAAAATATTTTTTCATGTATGGTAATTTTGATAAACTGTTATAGCTGATTTTATATACAGCATACCAATCTTTAGCATGAATAGGCTTTACTCCGTCCAGTTCGCTTATATTTACTTCAATATCTTTGTATGGTATATAATTTCCATCACTGGAATCGCATAATGGCTCTTCGCTGTTATGCACTCGTACTTCACCATTATTGTAAACTATCATATTATTAAATGAACAGTTTAAATTGTCATTCACAAATTTTAAAATATTGTCTTTGTTATATTCAAAATGTATGTTGGTTAATGGCTGCAATTCTCTTGAAAAGTTTCTTCTATCGTCCCATTTTGAATCACAATAGAATAAATGGTCAATATGTGTAGCATAATTTAAGCCTTTCGCATATTCAGGAGTAAATTTTGGATTTTCAAAATGACAACATCCCATTTCTAGATATATTACCCTTCCGCTGTTATTTCTTAAACGTGTTCTAATTCTACAATTACCAACATCTGTTGCTTTGCTTGTGTCTGCATCTGCCCATCCTGCACCTTCAAAAATCAAAGTTTTCATTGTTGTTAACCTCCTATTATTTTATTATTTAAACATTAATTCAGTCCAGCCATATGTTCCTTTATCCTGTCAATACTAATTTTCAAAAATTTTTAAGTTTTTCATTGGATAAAACTAACTTTTATTTTGTTTTAATCACTCCTTTTGTTGTTCTATATAATACTAACTTTCCATACTCCAAAAAGTTAACCCCTTTTTAAAATTTTCCTCAAATATTTTTCTGTTATCATACCTCTAATAAACAATATAATATAAAGTAGTTCTTTTATACACATTTCTTTCTTATTATTTATATTTGCAATTTAAATATTTTTAATGTTAAAATTGTTAAAGGAAGAGCAATTAGCATAAAAGGCAACATGCGCCAAACAACCAAAAACATGACTTGTATTGCTGTTAAGTATTCTATTATAGTCAATTTTATCTCTCCTTTGGCAAAAAGACCCCTTCTATAGCCGCTTGTGGTTTAGGAGGGGTAATTGACATATATCCAATAGCACCAGGAACAGGCAACTTTGAATGATTATAATTTTGTCTTTGGCAATTTAACATATAAAAACCCTCCTATTATAACGTAAAATTTGCCCCATTTTGGGCTTTAAAAATAATAAGCAAGGTTAGAGTATTCGTTTTAAAATTTGAAGGCAATTAAGGGCAAAAACCTAATTAAATAATCATGTTTTTGCCCTTATATTTGCCTTGTTAGCTCAGATTCCTAGCTGTGCAAACTCTGTGCCGTATTGTTGTTCAAGTTCATGTATTGCATCCTGTTCTTCATCAATAAAATTTTCTTCTTGTTTTTCCTCTTGAAATTCTTCTTCTGGTTCTTCTTCTTGTTCTTGTTCGCTTGTTAAAAACTGCTCTATATAGTTAGAAAGTTCTTCAATTCTTGTCTGCACATTTTCAGCCTTTGCGCTAGCTGTCTGTGCTGCTTCTTTATATTCTTCTGTTGGAGATTTGAAAAACTCCCTAACCTTCAAGTAAAATTCTGTTGCAGGTATATCATCCTTTACCTGCATAGCAACATAGAAAATAATAGGAATGTTAACTTTCTTTAAAAATTTTTCTTTTTCCGTGAATGCTATATTCAGAAATTCAACTGTATCTGTTAAATTTTTCTTGTCTACTTCTGTTAATCCATTTACTTTTAAATCTTTTACCATGTCAGAAATAACCTTTCCTGACAAACCATCCATACCATCATAAAGTAACATATTTATACAATGTAAAATTACTTCTTCATCTGCAAACTTGTTTAATGCAGATGCCGTAAAATTGCAATTTTGAAAGAAAGAATTTTGTGCAAGTTCTCTAACGTATTCCATAAATTCCTGTCCTGCTTCTACTCTGGTTAACTCAATTCTAGAAAGAGATTTTCCGTTATTCAAGCGCAAAAACATTTCATCACGTTCTTGCTCTGACATATTCCTAAAATAATATATTAGTAAATTAAAATCCTTGATTTTATCTTGCATTTCTTCTTCTAGTTCGGAAAATTTTAATCCTGCAATTTTTTGCCCATTAAATTTTGGCGTATTGTCATGCAGGATAAATCCATCTGTTAAATATTGGCTAATAGTTAAAATTCGCTGTTTGCCATCAAGCACATGAAGTATTGAATCTCCTTCCTGTTCCTGTGCAAAAAGAGGCGGTACAGGAAAATCACTAAGCATAGAATGAATAAGTAAAGACTTCTGATAATTATTCCATGCTTCACCTCTTTGAATGATACAGTTAAGATTAATTTTGTCCTCCGTTACATCACGAGAGATCCTCTTTGCCGTTACTGTTTTGTTAAATCTCTCCATTGAAAATCCTCCTTTAAATTGATATTTTTATTTTAGCACTTTAATAAAATCCTGTCAAATAAAAATTTAGGCAGGAAATTAATCCTGCCTTTTAATATTCATTTTTAACAACTCCTTTTATTTTGTTAATATAGGTTAAAACATTTCTGCAAGTTCTTCTAATGGTTTATTGTTATCTGCAACCCTTCCACTTTCATATGCTGAATTTGGTTGACCTAATGGTACATTTTTAACATATCCTAAAACTGATCCCCATCTATATGCTGCTGCCATTTGACTTCCAAAAACCTTTTCCGCAACCAATCCTGAAAATTTATCAAGTTCATCTGCATAAGGATCTCCTGCAATGTCAAATTCTGCATTCATAGGCATTGTTACATCTGCTCCACCATGAAACCTCGCTAATCTCCAAACATAATAAGCTCTTTTTGCTCTTATATTGTTCCTTTCTCTTGTTTTAAATGGAGGGCTTTTTCGCAATGTTCCTTTTGTTTTCCCTTTTGTTCCTGTTATGTCAATAAGAATTTGTTTATAATCTGGTTTAGGGAAATAACCTTCTCCATTACAAGCATAGCAAATCCTATACCCTCCACTTAAATTTTCAATTTGTTTTTGTCCATTACATCTCTTACATTCTTTCATTTTGATCAACTCCTTTTATTTTAATCTCATATAATACTAACTTACTAACCACAAAAAAGTAAACCTAATTTTAACTGAATCGTGATTTTATATCATTCTTTTAATTTGATTTTTAGTGTTGTTATAATTATAAATATATATACTACAAGTTGTATCATAATATATTGCAGTACACAAAACAATAAACCTTGCAATTTGTTCTGATACATTAATTTTTTTAAGTATTTTTTTGATATCTGTTTTTGTATATTTTTTCTTTTTAGGTAATAATAAATGCCAATTATTTTTTATTACATCGCTGTATATCATTCTATTATAGCCTCCTTAAAATTTTTGTTACTAAATAAAAATTAGCAGGAGAAATTAATCTCCTGCTGTTAAGACTAAAAAAGTCTCTTCTTTGTAAGTAATTAAGTTATATTCTTTATCGCTGAAGTTTCAATAAGAACAAAATATTTCTTTCTTCTCATATATTATCATATCTCCTATTCCATCATCCCCTAAATATTTTATTATGTACCTTATCTTTGGGTCGTTTATGTCAAGTATAATCGCCTGATCGTTATTGTAATTATCTCCACCAGGAGAAAATCCTGTTATAACAATATTATTCAAAAACTGATTCAGGATAGGGAAATGGTAAAGCAACCAATCAAATTCTGTATCTTTTAACATTTCCCCAAATTTTTCCCTTTCCATTTCAACAAATTTTTTCATTTTGTTAATCCTCCTCAGTTAATAATTTCTTCTGTTCTTCAACCCATTTTGTAGCATCTTTTTTCTTAAAGAAAAACCTTAAATTTGTTATTCTTCTATTGCCAATAGGGATGTAAATATCATACGGTACAACCCAATTTCCATAAGAACTATTGCTTTTTACAACTTCGCCAACTGAAAGAATTTGTTCCTTGTTTTCCATTTGATCATCTCCTTATATAATACTAACTTCTAATAGATATAAAAATCAACCACTAAATAAAAAAATAGGCAGGAGAAATTAATCCTGCCTTTTGATATTTGACGGTAAACTTGCTTCAATTCCTTTTTTTGTTAACTTTGCTCTTTCATCTATCAATCCTTTTGCTAATAACCCTCTAATTAATTCCCTTCTTTGTTTTAAACTCATGCTTCCCATCTTTCCTGTTCCGCCAGTTAGGTGCAAATTCCTTAAAACTCTTATTTCTGTTTTTGTTAATTCCATTTTATCAACTCCTTTTTTTATATTTTTATTTTAATGACTTATTTCTTTTTAAAATATTTCTTAGTGTAATTTCTGATATTCCCTTTTGAATAAATAACATTATATAAAATAAATTTTTATCACTGATACGTTGTTTCAATTATTTCACCCTCTTTTTTTTTACAGAATCTTTTGTTGCTGGTTTATGTTTATGGCAAATATAATCATTTTTCCATCCCTCTTTATTACACCTAGGACATTTTTGATAATGTTGTTTTTTATATTGCATTAATTACACACTCCTTAATAATTCATAATCTTCATGTTCACTTTTATAAAGATACACTTCCAAATTTTCCGGCTTACAACCATAACATTCAGCTAAATAATTAACCAATTTTTCATCTTCTGCCCATCTTATATTATCAATAACATAATAACCGTAAATACCATCAATGCAAAATTCTGTGCCACAACCTAACCAAAACTTTCCAATTTCTACTATGTGTTCTTCTGTATAATGTTTTTCACAATATACCACTTCACAATAATCACCTTGTGAAAATCCTGTAAACGCTTTTACATTCCATTTTTCGCCTGTTATAATAGTTAAAAATTCTGCTATACAATCTATATAGGCTATGTTTGCATTTTCAACCCACTTTTTAAGTAGATGACACCTTCTGCTGTTATAAACAATTCCATTATCTTCCATAACCTGTTTGTATGTTAAATCATAACCATCTAAAACATCTTCAAAACCACTAATAATTTCTTTTGCTTGTTCTTCTATTTCTTTATATTCTTGCATATTAAAACCGTCATAATACCTCCTGTCTCCTGGAATAATATATACTGCACAATTTTCTCCTCCAGCATTAGTTAATCCATCATCGTCAAAGTAATAACTAAAATCAATACATTCTGGACGTACTTCTCTAGCAATTATTTTTTTACTCATAGTTATACCTCCTAATTTTATATTATTATTTTTTTTTATATTATACTTTCTTTTGCATTTTTATATTTCTATTTTGATTATTTTCGTTAAAAGAATACTAAAAGGAATTGCAAGGAGTAGATAAGGTAAAAATCTATACATGCAAACAAATGTTACATACCAACCAAAAAAATATTCTTGTAATGTCAATGTATTACCTCCTGTTATTTATTTATAAAACCCTTGCTTTTTCAAATTGTTAAGCCAAAAATTTAAGAATGAATTTAATTCTTTTCTCAATTTTGGGTAATAGCTTTTACCGTCTTCTGTATATACTTTTTGATATTTAAAATTGTCTTGATATGCTAAGACTTCAACTGCTTCAAATTCAGGCATTACTTTAATTTCCATATCTGGATCTGGTATTAGATCACCGCCTTGCTCATAATAATGAGCAAGGGAAATAATATTTTCTCCAATACATTCAATAACTAAATCCATAAATGGTTCATTTTTAATCTTTTTGTAATTTTCTGGTTTACTTACAAACTCTTTAATACCTCCTGTTAATCTGTCCAGTTTCTTATAATTCCACTGGTAAACATTTCCTTTTGGCATTTTGTTAAACCTCCTTATAAAATAGTCATTTTATTAAATTACATTCTAATTCCTGTTTCCATTTCTCCAAATTCGTCTACCCAAAAACAAGCCTTTTTCTCTTCATCGTGCCAATTTTCACATTCAAATATTTTATCAGTCCCTTCTACTCTTTTTGGAAAACTGTAATACCCAAAATCAAAAACATTTCTTGCTTATTTTTATTTCTCCTTAAAAAATAATTGTCTATACTTATATAGTAATGCATAAACCAAAAATGTAAACTTGTTAATATTCTTTATTGAAATATACTTTTCTATTAAATTGATTGACAAAATCAGATTTGAAGCAGTAACAAGATGCATTGTATTGATCATCATCCCAAAATTTTTCATCGTAAACTCCCAGATTAAGAAATTCTTTAGGAATTTCTATTTCAACCCAGACATCTTGCCAACGTCCAAATCCTTTTAAAGGTTTATCCGCAAAAAATACTACATCTTTATATTCCCAAATATTGTTACCTCTAAATCCATTTTTTTCAATTTCAAAAGCTATATCAATTGAAGATGTTGCATGGTATAACTTAATTGTTTCCATAAATTAACACTCCTTTTCATTTTGTTATATATAATACTAACTTGCAAATAAACAAAAAATCAACTATTAAATAAAAAAATAGGCAGAAAATTAATCCTGCCTATAAGTTTATTACTATATCCACTATCTCTTCATCATCATTTACATAAATTGTTATGTTCTTTGCTGTTTTCATTTCTGGTAAATAGGGTAAAACTATTGTTTCACCTTTTGTGTATATTAGCTGTTACTGCATCTCTATTAAAAATACTTGCCTTTATGTCTTTTAAAAGCATAAAAATATACCTCCTTTTCTGTTAATCAAAATCAAAATCTTTATTTTTATGCTTCTTTTTTCTGGTATATTTCTTTTTATCTTTGTAAATTGTCGTACTCCTTCCTCCTCTGCTTTTCATTACATCTGCAATATTAACTTCTACTTTTATTTTATACTTCATATTAAACCCTCCTTGTTAAAAATCCGAAAACACCTGGAATTCTCTTGCTATAGTTTAAAATCAACTCCTTTTTTTCTACAATAATAATAGCCAAAAAAAATTTTGGCAGAAATAATGTAAAGCATTTTTTATATTTTTTATTTCTAACTCCTTAAAATTTAGATAAAAAAAATAGAGGGGACAAACCCCTCTATTCAAAAGGACACTCACAGGGACGGCTTTTTTCTTAACCGAAGGGCACGTTACCTAAGGTTACCTAAGATTTCTTGTATATCTTTATAGGTAACCTCACCTTCGTAAATAATGTCTTTTAGCGCTTTAAGAAGGTATCTATACCTTCCCTCAAAGAGCTTAAACGTTCTCAGCTCTTTTAAAAGTTCCTGGTCTTCAAGGTATCCTTTTTTAATAAAGGATATCTTAGTTCTGCCCGGACATGTATAGGGCAGAACACTTTGTGCTTCTTTAAATTGTTCTTCAGTAATTTTTGTACTCATTAATAACCCCTTTCTTTGCCCGGTATTATCCAGCCCCGGGCTGGCTTGTTTTTCTTTATTTTTTTTAGTTTTTGCAACGGTTTTTGTTAAGCCGGAACACGTTCCTAAAACCCTTTCCCTGCATTCAATTCAGGGAAGGTAAAAAATACTCATAACCAGCTTGTTATATGCACTAGTGCTTATATTACTCACAATTACACTGATCTATTGAGTGATCACGTCTCACCCAAATAGTATCAGTATGATCGAAGCCGACTGATATTGGTTTGGTACTTCGATCATAACGTGGTTTAGAGCATTTTTTGCAATAGAGTAGAATAAAACCTTTCTTGTTTGAAAAGTATCCTTCATCACAATCAGGAAAACGTGTGGCTAATTTTTGTGATAATTTTGTCCTGAATCCGGGCATTATACATTCACTCCTTTCTGCATAATTTTTCCGAAATCTCCAGTTGTTACTTTTTTAATCAAAGCAATAATTGGCACTTCTTTATAAATATTGACCTCTCCGTCACAGTCGATGTGTTCTGTTACATCGATTGCTTTCATGAATTGTCCCGGCTTTTCAAAATGATAATGGCCCGGGCAATTCTCAACAAGTTCATTGTCGGGGACTTCTATGCTGTAAATATAGAATTCCCCTTTTTCCCAAGCGACTGTCTCTTCATCAAAGCACCTGCTCCGGGCAATCATTGTTGCCCAAAACTCTGCTTGCTTGACAGAGGTGGACAGGCAGGCGTATTTCTTTGAAGAAAAACGGGAGGAAACAGAAGGAATAACGCTGTTAATTTCTTTCTTGCTTGTTGTATGATAAAATATCATTTTTTAACACTTCCTTTCTTTATTCCCTGCTGTTATATATATAGTAATACATAGCAAGGAAATGTAAAGCTAGGATGTCAAAATATAAACTTAATATAGTAGTGTATTAATTGCAATATCTTCTAATAGCTCAGGATGCGAGTTATGATTTTTTGCATAATCAGATTATCTCTGTTTAACCTAATCTAAATCCATAAAATGCCCGCCGTGGATAGTATCGTTACACTTTTTACATCCAGGTAATCTTTCTATTTTTTCCCTGGTATTTCTTTCTGGGCAATATCCTACATATGTAGTTACATTGCCTAATTTTCTCTCGATGTCAAACTCTAACATTGCCCCACAATCAGGGCAACGCTCCCAGCCCTTCAAATGCTTTTTAAATTCCTCTTTGGGGGACGGGGACTCAATATGAAAATTAAATTTGTCGAGGGTGGCATCTATTGAAGTGATGCCATCCTTTTTCTTGACTCCCCGCACAATGACATGAACCCAAATTGGGTTCCTTGCGTAAACAGAGACGACCACCTTTCCGTTTTGACCCCACTGGCAGGGCTTATGTAACCTGCCGGGGAAAACATAACAACTATCGTCATAATCTGCCATTATTAATGGCGTCCCGCAGTGGGGACAAGGACGACCCATTTGTTGATGTCCAAAAAATTTCCCTTGCATTTTTATTCCTCCTTTGTTATTTTCTGTTATTTAATACTAACTTACAACTTGCTAAAAAGTAAACTACGCACTACTATATAGTAATGCAGGGAAAGGGAACGTAAAGCTATTCATTGCAATTTTCACAATCTCTTTTTTCACAGATATAGTTAGTCGCAACCACGGCAATTTTGGCAAGGTAACACATACTGATATTTCACAACCCTGCCATTAACTTCCGCCTCTATTTTTCCCCAACACTTGTTGGGGAAATTTCCTACACTTACTTTTAAATTTTTTATTTTTGTTCCATTTTCAAGCTTGGTATTTGTCAAACCAAGCTTGTAAATGTTTACTAATATATGTTTCAAAGGAATTTACCTCCTTTCATTAATTTTATATTTGTTTTTGCCCGGGATATAAGGCTGCCGGGCAATTATATATAATACTAACTTTTGAAGGATTAAAAAATTTTGTTAGCTACTGTTTAAATAGCAGAAAACCTCCTATATTATGTTAGTAATACAGAAGGTTAAAATGTAAAGTAGCTATGAAGCTAAATATTTTTTAAATATTTTTCTGCAATATCGCCCCAACAACCTATATATAATTTATCTTTATAATGTAAAATTGTTGTGCTGTAAGTATCTCCCGCATTGCAATAGAAAAGATCAGGGATTTCGGGAAATAAATTTTCTACTCCAAAAGTTCCAATAATTTTATCAATTTTTTTCATGTATTTTGTGATAGCAAAAGACTTATGCTCATAACCACCACGATAGTTTTTATAAGAATCTTTTGTACAAATATTAATTAATTCTTTTTCTTTTTCGGGAGTATATTCTACTCCTAAAATTTCTTTTGCATATTTCCTTAAATTATTCCTGTTAGCTCTTAAAAACATAAATAAAACATCCTTTCTGTTTTTTTTTACTAACTTATAAATAAAAAATTAGCAGGAAAGTTATAAAACCTTCCTGTTTCTGATTCTTCAATTATAGCCTTTAATTTGTTTTCATTAAAAACAACTCCTTTTCTGTTATATATAATACTAACTTTTGAAGGATTAAAAAATAAACCTTCAAATAAAAAAATTTGCCTGTTAAGTATAGAACTCAACAGGCAGTAAGATTTTCTGTTATTCATTTTCTCCATATGCTGATTCAATTCTTTTACCACAATCATCACAATAAAGTAAATCATCTTCCCAGTTTATATCATATGCTACAATAGGACTGCTATACTCATCTTCTTTATTTGCACAATCAGGACACAAACAATTGTTTTCTTCGTCTAAATAAAATAAAGGATATCCGCCAGGCCAAACAAAAGAAGGATATTTGCCGTTATTCTCTTTTTTGATATTCCCTATATTTGCCATTATTAACATCTCCTTTAATCGTTATATATAATACTAACTTCTAACAGGTATAAAAATCAACCTGTTAAATAAAAAAAATAGCAGGAAAAGGTTTTATCCTCTTCCTGCTATTTTTATCTGTTACCATTACCAAGCTTGTAAATGTTTACTAATATATGTTTCAAAGGAATTTACCTCCTGTATTTTTTGTTAGCTAACATAACATAGCTAACAGAACTTGCCATTTTAAAACCTCCTTTTTTTATATTAATACTGTAAATAATTGGTTTAGCTTGTCCCAGTCGTTACATTCTGTTATGTCTTTTTTGTAAATATTTGGAGTAATATAACTATATGCTTTTAGGTATTCGCTGTAACCTTTTACCCCTGCAATTGATGATATTTCACCTGTTATACCGTCAAAAAACTGCTTTAATTCTCCCTCTATATTTCCCCATTGAATAATTTTTGCGTCTGTGTTAATAGTAAAATCAAACTGATTTTTAAACCTGCATTTTAACATTTTAAAACCTCCTAATTAATTTATATTAATTTTTTTGCAACCTTACGGGGATTATTCCCCGTAAACGCTCCAGGTTTAATGCACTGTTTATAGCCGCCTGGACGGCTTACTAAACACCATTTCCGATTGCACATTCAATGCACTGTTGCGCACTATAAATATATGCGTTATCGTCTACAAAACAGTTACATTGATAGCAAAATTCCAGACCGCAACCTCTAGCATATTGAATTATTTGTTTTAATATATTTATTGCATCCTCATTTTCTATTGCTTTATTAACTTCCTTTGCTGTTAGTCCTGTTTTGTATAAAAATTCATCAAATTCACACTCGTCATCTTTCCATATTTTGAGTAGTTCAATTTCCGTTAATTTCTCATATTCAATTTTTACCTTTTCCATTTTTTACAACCTCCTATTATATTATTGAAGTGTTATTCACTCCATACAGCGCACTATTATATTAATAATGCGCTGAAGCAATGAATAACTATACCCATTGAAGTAAAGGCAATTCGGCTATTCTAGCCCTATTTTTTATATTAATACACTTATTCTTCTTCTTCTATCATAAACCAACCAAAGCAAGCACCGTCGCCTTCTAGATTTCCAAAATAAAATCCCTCTGGCGCAATATCATTAAACAAATTAAATATATCTTCATTGAAGATATATGATGCTTCTTCTTCTTTGTCTTCTGGTATGGTAATATAACCATAATATTGGTTATGATATGTCGGTTCTGTGTCTGTATTGGAGAATACTTTTTTAATGTCTTTTTCAAGATTGCTATTAAGATTAAATTCAACAATTAAATCATAAGCAGCAGGTAAAAGATGTACTAGACTTAATGTCCCTTCGCTAAAAATTAATCCCCCTTTTTTGATAATTAATTCTTGTAAGTCTTTCTTAGTTTTCATTGAAAAGCACTCCTTTTTATTGTTATATAATCAACCAACAAATAAAAAATTAGCAGGAAAAGGTTTTATCCTCTTCCTGCTATTGTTACCTTAAATTAAAATGGTATTTCTTGAAGTATATTTTTAGGAGTTATTTGTCTGATAATGTTTTGATTGACGGTTGTAGTTTTGCTGTATTTTCTGTTATTCAGGAGAATTTTATTTCCTTCCCTTTTGGCGATAACTGTGTTATAGTTAATTAATTCATTGTCTTTGATAATTAAATTTGATCCCTTCCCCTTTGTTGCGCCATTGATAAAAGATTCTAACAAACTTCTTTTTGTCATTCTTTTTGTCATTATGAACAACTCCTTTTTTATTTTAGTCATATAATACTAACTTTTCAAAGGGTAAAAAATAAACCCTTCAATTTTTAATAATCTTCTTTCTTGTTTAGAAAGATATTTTTTCAATTTTTTTTCTTGTCATTTTTTTCACTCCTTTTTTTAATTTTAATAATTCTTGTACAAAAAAAATATACCGGAAAAGGACTTTAACCCTTTCCGGTTGTTAATTAAATTAAAAAATAATTTTATATGTTGCAGAGTATTCACCTCCTCTAGGGCCAGGAGTTCGCTGAACTGTTATCCCTGCACTGTTAAGTCTAGAAAGAAGGTTATAAAAAGACTCTTCATATCTTCCTATATAGTTTCTTGCTTTTAATTGTTTTCCTATTGGACTTACTATTGTTTTTTGTGTTAATAAGTCAAATAGTATATTTTCCTGCCAATGTCCTTTAGCTAATTTTAATAATTCTTTCTTTTTGATCTCTGTCATTGTTAACACTCCTTTTTATTTTAGCTTTTCAATATAATACTAACTTGCTAATAATAAAAAAATCAACCACTAAATAAAAAATAGCAGGAAAGTATAAAACCTTCCTGCATCCAAATTTAAAGATCTTCTGTTATAACTTCAATTTTCTTTATTTGATACCAACCATCAAACACAAAATTAACTTTTGTGTTATCGGTTGGATCAATAATTCTCTTGTTACGGCAGGAAATAACTGGTTTTTCTCCTGCCAGTTTTAAAAATTGTTCTTGTAAGTTAATAGGAGCTACAATTGCAATAATGTCTGATTCGGAAATTTCTTTTTGAACTTCATAAGCACTATTAATGGTCTTGTTAACTTGACTAATTGTTATTTCTCCAAAAATTCTCCGAAGATCACACACTTGATCTTCGTTCAATTCGTGTCTTGAAAACCATAGAACTTTTTTCATATATAATTCCTCCTGTTTATTTATTTTTATTGATGATTAGGTTATTAACCAATCATCTTATTTGTTATATATAATACTAACTTATCACTATATAAAAAGTAAACCTTCAAATAAAAAAATAGCAGGGAAACATTTTAGTCTCCCTGCTAAAATAACGCCTGGATTGAAGTCTTATCAAATACTTTTTCAAAATCTGGGGAACTAACAAAAGTTTCAATAATTGATTTAAAAAATTCTTTTTTATAGTTAATGCCAAATGTCCACCAATCGTGATCTAAGGGGAGGTATTCACTTTTAAAAATCATATTCCTATTTTCAATATCTTTTTTTGTTGGTTTTGAAGTACAGTCCCAAAGATTTAAAAATTCTTCTTCAGTAATTGGTTCTACTTTTGCTTTTTTTGCTTGGTATCCTGTTATTGTCATAAATTCTGCTTTTTTCGGGTTATAAACCACACCTTGACGGACTAAAAACATATTTTGGCCATTTATTTTTACTTTTTGCATTATTTTCCAACTCCTTTTATTGTTATATATAATACTAACTTCTAAATAACTAAAAAGTAAACCTATTACAAAAAATATTTTAAAAAAGTATAAAAAAAAATAACCTGCCTATTATGGCAGGTTATTATATTAATAATTTATGCGTTCATTAATTCAGCAGCAGATAATTTTTTCCTTATCTGACGAATATATTTGCTTATCATTTGCGACGATATTTTTAACATATCGGCAATTTCCTTTTGCTTGTATTTCTGAAAAAGAAACATTATTATTTGCTTCTCTTTCTTGTTTAGTGTATCAAGGTTTTTAACGTCAATTTTAAAGTCAATTTGAGAATATTCGCCAGGATCGACCTGCACACGTTCGCCTTTATCCCAGGCTATTTTTTGATCAAGGTTTTCAGGTTGTAAAAAGAATCTCCTTTGTTGTCTGACGTGCTTTACAATGGCCCTTTGTACGCATTGTTTCCAGATAGTATATTTATATCTGTAAAGTATCGTCCCTCTCCTGGAAATAAATTCCATCATAAGCAGGATTGACTCCTGCTTCAAGTCTTCCAGTTCCTGGAAGCTAATCATGTAATTTTTTGTGGTTGTTATTGCTTCCAGTTCCTGGGAAATTGTATATTTTCCATTTTTTGCTATAATTACATTTTGGTTAAAAATGTAATTATATAATCCTTTGTTGTTGTTATAATGTTCAATCCACCTGTTAGCAGTTATTTCCATATTGTCGGCACTGGTAAGTAATAATTGTTCTTTGTTACTTTTCATTCCTTCCATCTCCTTTTTTTTTAAATTTAATCCTTCCATGATAGACAGGAATATCCTGCCTATATTGCAAGAATTAAATACCTGCAAAAAGATTATTACAATACTCACAAATTACAATATCATAATTATAAAAAGCTTCTTCTTTTTCCGTTATATATTTTCCGCAGCATTCGCATTGCAGAAAAGATTTTTTTAAACTATAAAATTTTAATTTTTTGTAACTACTGTTACTATAAAATATTCCTTTTTCCTTTATAAAGTCTCCTAAAAGATAAACATTATTATTTGTCATTATGGCGAATTTTGATTCGGTACTTTGCAATATTAATTCATGCAAAGCAGGATTGTTTAAACTGTTATTGAGTTTAGACAGATATTTTTTTATAAATATTTGCGTGTCCGATAAATGACTTTTTTTGTCATTACAAAAAGGAATAATGCCATTATGCGCTATTCCTGCTTCACATACTGTTTCAAGCAATGTTAATTCTTTTTCTTTATCTGTTATTGGGAAAGGATGGCAATTCTCCGGTGATATCTCTCCATGAGTTGCAAATCTAAAATGAAGAACAATATCCTTATTTTTTGCATCGAGTTTTTTCAATGCGTGGAAAAGTTCTTCGATATACATAAATCCCTTATCAATAATAACCTTCCCTTTTTCTTGATACATAAAACCTGCTCCATCAAAATTGTTTTCAAAAGATGTTATCAGATGATCTCTAGACAAATCTTTACCTTTAGGTTTGTAAATAATGATACACATTAACGCATTCCTTCTTTCTTTTTTTAGTTTATTCCTTCAATATATGGCGTACTTGAGTACGCCATAGCAAGAAGGAATAACCTGTTTTAAACCAGTTTTCTTTCTCTTAAATACTGTATAAGTTCTGGATATTCATTTTCATTTATTTTGACAATTTTATTCCATTGCAAGGATTGTATTTCCTGCAGGGATAATTTTTTTGCTAAGTCTGTTAAATGATGAACAAATTGTATTGTTGCTATAAATGTATTAAATTTAAGAGTGCCACGGAAAAGTCTAAATTCTATAGTGTGTTTATTTTTAAGATTGATAGCATGATAGCGACCGGAAATTTTTGCTTTTTCTAGTATGTTGTTTGAATTTAAACTTTCTCCTTCTTCACAGTATCGAGATGCCCAACGGTTTAATTGTGCTTCTGTCCTCCGGGAGAAAATTACCATTTTCTTCCAGTGTTTCTCAACCAAATATAGAATTTTAGCAATATGAAGATCCTGTTGCTCTTCGCATTCGCCAAAAAATTCTCTTGATATATGGATATGCAAACCGCAAGATCCTGTATCATGCGAAGTATATCCTTCATCTATAGCCCTTTCTATCATTTTTTTAAAATCCTCTTTTATTTTAGTAATATAATTGTAACTCATGGGATGAGTTACAATTTCAAAGCCTTCGTCAAGTGATCCATCATGTTTACAATACACGTGATCTTCAGGATAATTTATATTCCATGTTATATTTTCGGCTTTTTCTCCGTCCTCTCCTCCTCCATCAATTTCTAGCTCTATTCCAAAAAATTTTTTGCCATCCCCGTAAAAAATTGGATTTGGTTTGTAATCATAGTCATGAATAAAATCTGGTTTAATTCTTTCATAACAATATTGACAATATACTTCGCCATCATAGCAATATGTGTCATTTTCGTGAACGTATTCGCCACAATTTTGGCAAATGTAATAGTCTTGCATACAGTTTTCACACAGGTGAATATTTCCATCATAATGAACTTCATTATTTGGAAAATATTTACCACAATCGTCACATTCAGTATAATGATTATTTAAGCAATATTCACAGATAACGTCACCATTACCTGCTTCAATATAATCGTCAACATGAATTAGTTCCCCGCATTTTTCACAGGATATAAAATTTTCATCCATGCATTCAGAACAATATAATTCCCCGTTAGCCTCTGTTAATTTGTCACTCTTAAAATTTTCTTCACAGTTAAAACATTTTTCCATTTTTTACTCTCCTTTTTTTTTATGTTTCACGTGAAACATTTTTATTTTAGTAATTTAATCCTTCCATAAAAGGGATAATTATTATTAATTAATTATCCCTTCTAGCAAGGATTAAATATTATACAGTTCTTCATTTTGAACATGTACTAAAGGTTAGAGATTAATGTTATTATAAATGTATATTGCTGATATATACTTGTCAATTAATTGTTTTAATTCTTCCGCTTCTTTATAATCCTGAATGTATAATATTGTTTTTCCTTCTGTAATTGCTTTAACAGTGTTAAGAGTATGGATATAATCATCATTTTTTATTATTATTGCTGCTATAATTTGAGCAATGTATTCTTTCATCTCTTTTTCTGTTTCGACAGATTCAAAACTAACAGGGGCAACGGTTCTTTCTTTGTAGGTATCTTCATAGTCACCAGCACCCGAAGTATACCAACTGAATTTAAGATAAGAATTATTTAACATTAAAAACAACTCCTTTTTATTTTTTATTTAATTCTTCCACAAAAGGGAATATTAAATAATAATCATTACTATTTAATATTCCCCTCTAGCAAGAATTAAATTGTTATTTAAATATATACTCCATATTATCAGCAAATAAGCTTTCCAGATCTTCATGTCCCCAAAAAATTGCAAGATCTTCTGCAATTGCTTTTAGCTGTAATATTTCCGGCATTGCTTCATTTCCCAACACACAGGATTTTTCCCTTGCGTGAGATACAAGTCCTTTAATAATAAATTTTACTTTTGCTTTTGTCATTTTTACATTCTCCTTTTTATTATTTAATTTTAAGTACATAATAATAATTATTATGTACTTAAAAAAGAATAATAAAAATCTATCTTAATTAATAATAATTATTAAATTTATATTTTCTTGGCACGCTCATATCGTGGCGTACTTCCCCGGAAATATAATTAGATAATAATTATTATTAAAAGATAGGTTATATTAAATTGTCAAAGAACAAATAATTAAATATCTTTTGGCAAGAATTCCCAGTTCAGGTTTGTGGGTCATTTTCGCCTCCTTTCCCCATCCCTACACGTGGCACCGGGCAAGCCGTCTCCTTGCTTATCAATATTTAATTGTATATATATTATTCGCCATTACCCTTAAAATATCCTTCTTTTTATATTTGTATTTTAATATTTTTCTATAGTTTTTTTCTATAGTTACAGCATATCTTATCTATAGTTATTTTTTTCCATAAATGGAAATAGATTTTTTGTATAAAAAAGTACCGAACAAAAGGCTAAAAGTATCGAACAAAGCAACCTAAAAAATGGTAAAACGTCTTAAAACGTAAAATAATAGCCTTAGAATAAAAATTAAAAACGAATACTTTTATATTAGATAGAGCAAAAAAACGTCTTAAAATTGATTTTTGAACTGGTAATTTATTATTTTTGTATTTCTTTTTTGGAAGTAGAATACTCAGAGATATTTATCAGTGTTAAAACTCGAAATATTACTAATTTGGTAATATTACTAATTTGGTAATATTACTAATTTGGTAATATTACTAATTTGGTAATATTTAAAATATAGAGTGTGCATAACTATTTAAAAATTCTTTTTGCCAATCAAGAATCACGTATAAGATACATTATACGAGATTATTATATAGTGTCGTATTTGATTATATCGTCATTTACGTCATATCTATATATTATACCCCATACTTTACAAAAATCTTCCAGTTTTTCCAGTAACTGAGAGCCGACGCTAGTCTTTTCACTCACCATTTTTTATTCCCTACTCCTTTTCTCTCTCAATCTCTCATCGCAAAATTTTCACACCTTCAATTTTATGTTGTTGTTGTCGTAGCAACTCCAATACTATTCCAAATCGCAAACCCCCATTTTTCACACTTTTTAGCCTGTCCTTTATACGCCTAGACGAACAACCAAATGAATAACCAAACGAACAATTTACGAACAAGTAATATTTCCTCACACTATAGCATAATATTGTACCAATTAACCAAGAAAGGATGTGTTCTTTTATGTCAATTAACACACAAATTGATTTAGGCTACTATTATGCCTGCCTTTCAACCAAACAACGCATACGCTCCAAAGTTGAAATAACTTCTGAATATCTTCCATCTCTGAACCCTGATACCATCCAGTACCAACACAACAATCTTAAAGCCATAATAGGCGAATCTGCATCTCAACACTCCTTAGAATTAGATAAAACACGTAATGAAGCCTACCGTATTCTTGCCTATACCCTTATTTCTAAAATAATCCAACCTAATACTCCAAACCACATTAACTTGGTAATTAACTATCCTCTAAACATCTACAACACTAAAACTAAAACAGAATTTGAAAAATTTATCTCCACAACTGATTTCATTAACATTTTGGTTAACAACCAACGCTTTATTTTTCACATTAATAAATGTATAGCATTTCCCCAAACTGTCCCTGTAGCATACGTTAATCCTCATTTTTTCCAAAACTCCGTTAAAGCTCTTATTGATATTGGAGGCTTAACCTGTCAGGGTATTATTTTAGACAATTTTAACCCCGTCCCCAACACTAAATTCACTGAAAACTTAGGTTCAATTATTCTCTACAATCAAATTCGCAAATCTTTAAACTCTAGATTTTCTACTAACTTCCAAGAGTATGAAATTCCCAATATAATTAATAATGGATTGTCCAAGTTTAAGCCAATAATCTCTGACATTATCAATTTTCACATCTTGGAAATCATTAATCATTTGAAACTCAACAATTGGAACATCGAAAACCTGGAAATTATGTTTACAGGAGGTGGTGCTTTACTGCTAAAAGACTATTTACTCCAGCATTTCCCCAACTCAACTTTTTCTAACAATCCTCTATGGGATAATGTTTTAGGTTTAAAGGTGGTGAGCAATAATGTCTTCCGGCAACAAACGTAAAAACTTTTATATTGCACAAGATGTTCTTCCCCATTTATCTAAACAACCAAACAAATCTTATTATATTAATGAGTTAATAAGGAGAGATATTAAAAACTTTACAGTCCTAACTAAAGAAGATGTTATAAGGTTAATTAAAGAATATCTGTCCCATCACCAAGAAAATGTAAATGATTTTTCAAATTCAATTAATAATATCCTCAAAGGAGAGTGAGTTTTATGCCGTTGGTTATTGTTGTAAGAGTTACTACTCAAATAATAATTTTAGCAATTTTTACGCTTTCTCTATATAACCCATTCCTGGTAAACAATTCTGGTGTAGAAATTAAGTCATGGGATAAGGAAAGAGTTTATATTGCCAAAATAGATAATAAGGAAGCTTATATTATATTTGAAATGGAAAATGAAAATATTATTACTAAACAAAAAGAGTATAAAAAACAAAAGAATAAAGATAATCTTACTGAATCTGAATTGGTTACTGAATATACCACTCCTGAGAACCCAAAACCCGGTAAAATTAAAATTATTTTTAAAGATGATAAAACTAAAGGTACTACACTTATCTATGAGCGAAACATGAATGGTGGTGAAATAAGTGAAGTTGATCAAAGGTATCTGGACAAAATATTTGACAGCATTAACAAATTCCACAAGAAAAATAATACCGTCAATGAAAAACTCAAAGACTTTTACAGCAAATATATCAAAAAGAAATAGGGTTATTATTATATTATTAATCTCATTATTAGTATTATCTACTGGATGCCAATCGGGAGATGATTTTGACCAAACTTTAAAAGAGCTTATTTATTCCTGCTTAACTCTTTATGTTCTCAGTATGTTCGTATCATTCTTTGATTCTCAAGTAGGTTCTCTGCTTAAAAAAGTTGCTTATCTTAACGGAATATCAATATTGGTTATTTTTGGTATTAATTTATGGGCAATTCTTATTAAGTTTACCGATGCGTTAGATAGAATTTCTAAATTTAAATTGTTTGGAAATTAAGGGGGTATATAAAAATGTCTCAACCTTTACTCTGGACTATTATTGGAGCTGTGGCTACGGGGTTTGTTGCTAAAATGATGTTAGAATGGTTTAACCAAGCCAGATATAAGCCAATAATAGATTTAGCTGTGGCGGTTACTGTTTTTATATCAATTGGCACTTTAATTATCAGGGGTATTCAAACAGCAATAAATGTTCTTAATTCTATTCCTAAATAGAGGGTGATTTTGTTGCCTAAAAAGAAAGAAGACTATAGTGATTTAATTAAATCATTATCCCAACTCATAAAACTTAGAGATGATATTCCATTACCCTTTACAAATTTTACTATTCCTAACAAGAATAAAATCCCCAATATAGTTAAGTACGTTATTGATAATTTGTGGAGTGATTATGAATTAAAACCTCTAATAGTTAAAGTTGAGCGAAATAAGGAAAATACTGAATTTGTTTTTGTCATCCACTTACCGCCTGGAGTAATCTCTTACAGGGATTTTAAAGAAAAAGAAATGTATTTTAAGGATGCCATAAATGGTGAAGTTATTATTAATAGGAGAGGCAATTCTTTTACTCTGGAAGTGTTTTCTAAAAGGTTAGAATCTAATTACCCATACCGTTTTAATTATGGTGAATATGGCGATATGCTTCTGCCGATTCCTATTGGTTATTCTACTAAAGAATTAATTGTTAAAGATTTAGCCAGAATGTATTCTATTCTCATAGGCGGTATTCCTAGAAGTGGCAAGTCCAATATGATTCATAATATAATTACTTCTTTACTGCTTGCCAGAAATGATAGTTGTATAGTAGTTGGTATTGACTATAAAGAATCTGAATATGCCATGTATTTGAATAAATATGGTATTCTCGCTACTAATGATGATGAAACTATGTTTGTTCTTCAAAAATTGAATCATGAATTAGATAGAAGAAAAAAATTAATTAGGGGTAAATATGTTAAAATTCATGATATGCCAACTACTATACGCCCTCCTTTTATTATTGTATTTGCTGATGAAGTTACAGAAATTCAGAATAAAGATATTCAATATCTTCTCAATAGAATCCCCAGACTTGGGGGAGGTTTTGGATTTATTACTATTATTGCTACTCAAAAACCTTCTTCTAAAACTTTCAGGTCTGGTAACTTTACGGAGCTTAGATCTCTTATGGATGCAAGGATATGTTTTAATGTGCGTAGTGGGGATGATTCACAAATGATATTAAACAATACCAGGGGTTTAGATTTACCAAAAATACAAGGCAGATGTATATTTCAATGGGATGTTGAGGCTGAAGTTCAAACTATGTATGTTAAATTGGAAAAGATTAATAATTTGTTGGAGGAAGGTGGTGTGTATGGGAGACGAGAAGTCGTCCTTGAACAACCAAAAAAAATGCTTCCTCCGAGATAATACTATAATTGAGTATATTGATTATTTTGGTGTCTTGAACACTAAACAGATTTATGCTTTAATAGCATTGCACCAAACTTCAGGGTACAGGATTGTTCAAAGAAGAATGAAGTCTTTGGTTAAAAGAAAAAAGGTTAAAGTTATTAAAGATTCGCCTTACGTTTATTATATAGATAAGAAACTCAAATTTGTTGAACATAGAATAATGACCAATTGGGGATATATTTTTATTAAACTTTATCTCTTAGACAAATTTGAACAGATTGTTGGATTTTCCGTTGAGGACGATTACGGCATTTTACGTTCTGATGGATTTGTCACTATAAAGAATCCTTTTACTAATAAATATAGATTTATATTTATTGAAACTGATTTGTCCAATAATGCTTTTGATAAGATTAAAAAATATAATCAGTTATATGCTAATGAGCTATATACAACAAAAGATTGGTATAAAATAGCTGATAGATTCCCTGAAGTTTTAATCCTTACTCATAGGATCACGACGGTTAGAAATAAAATTATTGTGGAAAATAAGTATGGACTGGAGTTTAAAGTTTATGATATAAAAGAAGTGCTTGACAAATTCTAAATTATATCGTATAATTATATTATCAATCTTATAAGGAGTGTTCACAATGCAGGATTTTATCAATTATCTCAAAGATGAAGGAAAGTCTGACAACACAATTAAAAATTATACCAATGATTTAAAAAACTTTTTTGTATGTTTTGGTGAATTTAACAGGAAAAATGTACTGTCTTATAAGTCTCAGTTAGAATCTAAAAATATTAATGCTAAAACTATAAACCGTACGTTATCTTCTTTAAAACAATATAGTAACTTTCTTGGAGTTGGTAATATAATTAAATCACAAGACTATATTTCTATTCAAAAATCTTTTTCTTCTCCTACTACTATAACCAAAAAAGACCTCAAGCAATTTATCAATAAAATCAAACGCAATGAACCTTTTCGTAATTATGCTATAGTTGTACTTATTGCTAATACTGGCTTAAGAATTAGCGAAGCACTATCAATTAAATTAAAGGACTTAAAAAATTTAACCAGAGGAGAAATTATTGTTTCTAGAGGAAAAGGTAGCAAGCAACGTGAAATAACTGTAAATCAACCTGCAATTAATGCGATTGAGGAATATTTAAAAAATCATAGAGATAAATATAAATATGCCGGTATATCTGAATATCTTTTTGTTAGCAATAAAGGCGAAAAACTTGTGCCAAGGGCAATAGAAAGTGTATTTAATAAATATAGTAGCGATATAACCCCCCATAGTTTACGACATTTATTTGCTACTAACGCTTTGGAAAAAGGTATTTTAAATATAAGGCAATTACAGGAACAGTTGGGGCATAGTAATTTAAATACTGTGCTAGTTTATACACATCCTACGAGAGACGCTATGCGGGAAAAATTGAATATGAAAGAAGCTTGTTTTTGCTAGCTTCTTCTTTTTTTTTAATTAGATTACTAATATAAAAATATTGACAAATAATATATTATGTGATATAATTAAAAGTGGATAATAATATTTTTGGAGGTGATTTTACTAGCCAAAAAGTTGACAGTCCCAATAGATGGGAATTCAGGTTTTTGGCACATGAAAAAATGCAATATCTTATTTATGCAGTGCAAGGAATTTCAGAGGAGGTAATTTATGGAATATATTTCAAAGTATGTGGATTTATCTTTGATTAATAAAAGAAATTTTAATATTATTAGTTCTGGAACAGGAACAGGCAAGACTTGGTTTATAGCTAATGAATTTAAAAACCAATTGCCACATATTAAATCATATGAGATACTTTTTGTAGCATCTCGTTCTCTTATAGTGGAACAACAAAGTAAAGTAGAAGGAATTTCTAAATATGATACTAAAAATTCACTTTTTATTAAGTATTGGAATGGGCAAATAGATTCTACATATATACTTGAAAAAAAAGGTATTCAAATAATGACGTATGATAAAATTATAAATATATTATTAAAGAAAAATATTGAAGGATTAGAAACTTTAAATAAAGTAAAAGTTATTATATTTGATGAATGCCACACTTTATTTAGTGATGCCAATTTTATTAAAGATATGGAAATGCTTAAAGTATGGATTAGAGATAATTTATATATTGGTAATAAAATATTTATTGGTTTAACCGCTACTCCGAACATTATTGAATATTACCAAAAAGAATGGGGAGTAAGTATAAATAAACTTAATGATGAAGTTTTGGTTAATTATAAAGTTAAGCAGTTACATTGTACGGATTTTGATACAATTCCTTATATAGTAACTACTCAAATTGAAGGCAAAACTATGATAATGTGTTATTCTTATAACCAATGTTTAAAATTAAAAGAAAGAATACCTAATTCATTTATTCTTACCAGCAAAAGTAATAAAAAGTTTACCAAAGAAATGAATAAAGTAAGACAGCATATAATTAAATATGAATCCTTGCCAGATACTTTTATGGATGATGATGGCGTAGAAAAGGAACTAAATGTGCTTATAGTAACAAGCACTTTAAGAGAAGGAGTTAATTTAAGAAAAAATAGTGGTGTTAGAAATATAGTATCTTGTTTTTCGGACGAATTACATATTATTCAGTTTGTTGGAAGATGTAGATATAGTATTGATAATTTAATTGTAGCTGATACATACATAAATGCTGATAACATTAATAAAAGTTATCTTAACCAATGTAGAAAAAATTTTAAAACATATATGAAAAATAAAGAAAATATATCATGGTTTGATAGCATTTCTTTCTTAATAGAACATGATGTATATAAAACTATTAGGTTTATATTAACACATGATGAAAAAAAATTTATAAACTACATAAACAGTAAATGGCTTGTGCCAAAAGGAACTCATCTGGATGAATTAAATAAATACAAGATATATAAAGATGAACATAAAAAAGAAATTATTGATATGGTAATAAAATGCAAGTTATTAAAATTATATCCGTCAAGAATAACATTTCAAAAAGTTATTAACTTAATGGAAAATACATTGGGTTATACTATAGAAACTAATAGAGGAATTATTAACAAAATAAGACGTACATATAAATTAGTTATTGATTTTGATGAAAGTAAAATAAAGATAGAGAATTTGTAATATATAGTAATAGGAATATATAGATTACTAACCTAATTATTATTGACAATTCTTGCCTTTTATGGTATAATCAAATTACAAAAATAATAGCGAAAGGATGATCTTATGGCATTAGAATCATTTGAAAGAGAGACTTGTATGGGCTGGAATAACAGCACACAAATTTGTGAATTAATAACTTATAACAAAACTTTAATAAAGCAGTTGGATAAGTATTGTAAAGATTATCCCAAAGAATATAAAAGGGTCAACGACATTTATATTGATGGTATTTTGGAAGGGCGTGAATATGAGTTTCCTAAAAAACTTGTAACAATAAGAAAACCAAGCTCACGTAAGTTAACTGAAGAACAAAAACAGGCTGTCGGCGAGCGTATGAAAAAAATCAAACGTAAAAAGGGTGAATAATATGATGAAAAAATATTTAGTTTACAAAAATAAAATTACGCCTATTGGTTGGTTGATTTTAAAATATGGAAAGGAAAGTGATAAGTTTGAGAAAAATAATAAAAACAATAAAAGGAACATTAAAGTATAATGATAACGGACATTATGAAATACATACTTCAAAAGAAAAATTTAACCTATCTAAATTGCTTGATAAAATATATTACTCCCCTAAATCCCATTACATCAATCTTTGCATAATGAAAGGTTGTAAAGTTATTTTCAATGAAGAAGGCGGTTTATATAAGAGAATAGATAGCGATGGAATTATTTCCTATCATATTCTTGGTAATAATTTAGAAAAAAAACTTTTTGATAATACTGAAAATAATTTAGAATTTACACTATATGTCGAAACAATGGGTGGAAGAGATTATGAACAATTCTATACAGCATTGTAGCAAATGTTTGTCTGTGTTGGGTGATAAAGTGGTGCGGGATAGTGTGGGGAGAAAATTTTGTAGTGTTGGTTGTAGAAGAGATTTCTATGCGGAAATAAGAAAAGAAATGGATTGTAGATATAAAGAATGGATTATGGAGGAGTGATAAAATAATTACATATCAGCAAAGAATATTGTAAAATTGCTGAAGAAAGAATTAATAAATTACAAATATAAAAGGAGTGTGATGTTTGATATTGGCTAAAAAAATGGATTTATTTTACATACTAAAACTTAATGTCAATACGATTCTTGAAAATAATTTAAAGATAAATATATCTCTTAACGAAGCAAAAAAAAGAGGTTGGGTTGTAAGTATTGGAGATAACCAGTTATTAAAGTTTATTAGAGATATAAAACAGATTGATTTTGAAAAACAAAAATATAAATTAGAACAAATTATTAGAGATCGAAATAATTTAAAATCTTTACAAAAATCTTTAGAGAATAGCAAAAAAATTTATCAATATCAAAAACAAATTGATGGTATTCTTTTCATTCCAGATTTAATATCTGTCCATGCCAACACAAGTAAAAAAGATTACATACATATTGCTAAGAATTTATTTGAAGTAAACGGGATTACATTTAAAAGATTATGTGCGGGAGCAGGTCAACTTCGTCGTAATACGGTTTTATTTGTAAATGAAAAGTTGTATGATGCGTTAGAAGAAATAATGATGTGTGGTCTAACTAAAAAGAGAATAGGTAAAATAAACCTATCCAAGTTTTCAGCATACTTTTCACTTTATTCATCTTCAACCAATTACATCAGAACTCCAAGAGTTTGTATAATTCCTGATTATGAATGTGTGCTTCCAGATCAGGAAGTTGAATGGATTGATGTTGATGATAAAGGTGAAAGGTATATTGAAAGACGTACAATAGACGTTAAACAAAACGTATTTGATGGTAGTGGTTTGGTTTCTACGGAAATGGCAAAACTCTGGAATGAGGATTTAGGTATTAGCGATTATTCTCCATCTGCTTATATTATCCGTAGTGCCTGGATAAAGGGTCTTTGTGTAGTTTTTGATTGGAAGAGATATGCAAGAGAAGTTGCTAAAAAGGAATACATAAAAGATGTGTGGGGAAACGAAAAGCATATTGACGATATTGACGTTCTTCTTTCCGTATCACAATTTAAGATGTGGAAGAAGTATGATTCATGGGAAGAGTATTTAAAGTACCATGAAAAATACGGGCATATTTGGGGTTGCAGTAGGGTAAACAAAAAGAAAGACAATAATTTAACGGCATTAAATTATCAATATATACAATCAAATTTTTTTACTCCTGAAAAAATTAAGAAGCTTGCTGATTTTTCTATAGACTGGATTAAAGATGTTTGTTTGGGTGAAAGGATTTATGTATTGCTCTATTTGCTTGGTTGCCATGAAGTAGATAAAGATATTAAAGAAATAGAAAATCATGCCAGTATAGATATGGTAAAAGCATTAATGTATTGCGAAGATATTTTGAAAGACTCATATGTGAGAGATAGGATTTATAGATCAATACAAAAAAAGATTAACCAAATTAAAATAGGTAAACTTTTAGTAGAGGGCTCGTATGAGTTTGCTATGGTAGACCCATATTTATATTGTGAATATATTTTTGGACAAACTCCAAAAGGATTATTAAAGGAGGGACAGTTGTGGCAAAAACGATGGGTTGATAAGGACACAAAAGAAGTTGCATTATTTAGAAGTCCTTTAGTTTCTCCGCATGAGAACAATGTCCTTCAAGTTTATTCTGATGAAAAATGTAACGATTGGTATTCTACAATTACAAGTGGAGTTATTCTTAACGGTTGGGATACAACACTTATGAGGGCATCAGATGGTGATGTAGATGGAGATTTATTAATGACAACAGATAATCCTTATATTCTGGAATCGGTAGATAGAAGCTTAAAACCAATTACATATAAACCATCAATGACAAAAGAACAAAATTTAACTTATAATAATTTAGTTATTATGGATACAAGAAGTTTTAATACAAAAATAGGTTTTATTACTAATCTCGCCACCACATTTATATGTTTGAGGGATAGTTTTTCTAAAAATAGTGAAGAATATAAAGAATTAACTTATAGAATAAATTTACTTAGATTTCATCAGGGATCTGCTATTGATGCAGGTAAAGGAAATTTATACATATCTCCTCCCTCTTATTGGTATGGAATAGAAAAGATAAATTGGAAAAATGATTCTAGTAAAGAAAAACAAAGAAAGATGTTTATAAATAGATTATCTGGGAAAAAGAAAAGTTATTTTATGTGTTATATTTATCCAATATTAATGAAAAAATATAAAGAACATAAGGAAAGTTCAGGAAGAATATGTAGAGCTATGTTCGGATGTAAATTACATGAATTATTTAAGAAGAAAAATAAAACTAAAGAAGAAAAAAGATTTTTAAATAACTATTTTAAATATATGCCTGTTTTAGTAAATAAATCTATAATGAATCAATTATGTTGGTATGTAGAAGATATAGATTTTGATTTAAAATTTTATAAACAAAAATATGAATTTGATTATCGTATTTTAATGAATGATGATATAGTTATTGATACAAATAGCAATATGTTTAATGATATATTAAAAGTATTAAAAAAATATCATTATGTTTATGAACTTAATGCTAATGAAATAGATACATTAGAAAATTATGAAGATTACTATGAAGATATCGAAGAAAATATAGACGAAGAATACTCTATTTTATTCAAAGAAATTGAAAATGAATTATTTGCTATTTGCTTTAATAAATATGAATTATGTAACTATGTGATTTATATTATGTATAATTATTTTAAGAGAAAATCTAAAGGAATTATGTGGAGTATTTGTGGTAAAGAAATTGTAGATAATTTAAAACGCAAATATAAAATAGCTTATTTTCCAGTAGAATCTAATAGTAAAAATGGAATTAAATATCTTGATAAATATTATGAATTAAAGGGTGTTGAAATTGATAATATTTGATGAAAAAAAATATGCGGAAGATATTATTGCTAATGGTTATAAAAATGAAAAATACATAACTGGCGATAATATAATTTTGGTTAAATACTGGAAATATAAAGGTTTAAATGAAAAAGAAATTAAAAAAAAATTAAATAAACTTATGGATAAATTTCAATATCTATATAATAGCAAGATATTAGAGAGTAAAATAAAAAGAGCAATGAATGTAGGAATGAAATATGAATTAGTTACAGATAAAATTGTAGAAATATTTGATAAAGAGATAGAGTTAATTAATCAGCTAGAAACTATTGAACAAAGAAAAATGATGTTTGTTTTATTAGTAGTGTGGAAGTTCCGTGGGGCAAAAAGTTTTAGGATTACTAATAAAGATTTAATGGATTTAGCAAAAACAAAGTTATACAATAAAGCGTTTTGGGATAATATTTTTCTATTAACTCAATCTGGTATGCTTAGTATGAAGCAATATAGAAACAAAGATTATTATGTTGTAAATATAAAAGAAGAAGGAAAGGTAGTAATTAAAATTGGTAATTATAGAAACTTAATTTATTACTATTTAGCTTTATCCGAACCAGAAAAATACAATTATTGCAAACAATGTAGCGCACCAATAAAACTTACGTCTAATAGAAAGATGTATTGTAGGGAGTGCTGGAAAGAGATTAGAAGAGAACAACAAAGAGAATGGGATAGAATAAATAGAAAATCCGACAATTAGAAAATCTTGTAAATGACGATAATATCGAAGTTCATTTTTAAAAATTTACATGAGTATTACTAATGAATAGAAGAAATGACATTTTTTACAAAGGAGCAATATATGACTTGATTAGAATTACAAAAGAAGAAAAAGAATACCTCATTAAAAACAAATATCTTAAAATGAGAGGTGGTAAGTATCCCGATCTTATAGTGATAAGAAAAAGAAAGAAAAATAAAAAATATTTTGTTCCAAAAATATACGCAAAGTATTTAGATAAGGCGGGTGCTTCATCTGATTTATAAAGGTTATAGAGAAATTGATTTAACAGAGGGCGAGTTGGCGTAATTAAAGGAACAAGTAGTAGAATATTAAGAAATAAATATCCAGAGTTAAGAAGTAGAATACCTTCTCTTTGGACACGAAGTTATTTTTATTGCACTATAGGATATATTTCAGAAGAAACAATACAAAAATATATAGAAAATCAAAAAAACGTATAGAAAGGTGGTGAGTTATGCAAGTAACAGTAAAATTTAAAATACTTCCGACTAAAGAACAAGAACAATATTTAAAAGAAACTTTAAATGAATATATATCTACAG
>JGI24712J26585_10000026_pt1 | contig 108637 bp, 96 predicted proteins | sample BioPla3DNA2_FD_26585 | JGI IMG/M metagenome (IMG submission 26585) | reverse complement strand
TTAGTTAAAATTTTGTATTTTACAGACTTAAATGTTAAAAATTAATAAAAAACCCATTTATATGAAAAAATTATTATTTCTGTTTGTTGCGGTAACTTTTTGCGCAACAAAGTCGTGGGCTTATGATGATGCCCGAATGATGCGTTTCCCCGACATCAACGGTGAACGCATAGTATTTGTTTATGCAGGCGACATTTGGACAGTCGATTCAAAAGGTGGAGTAGCCCGCAAACTAACGTCACATCGTGGAATTGAGCTTTTTCCAAAAATATCTCCAGATGGAAAATGGATTGCTTTCTCAGGCGAGTACAGCGGAAGCCGACAAGTTTATGTAATGCCCGCAAATGGAGGTACTCCTAAACAATTAACTTTTTATAACGATGTTACAAACTTGCCACCACGTGGAGGGTTTGATAACGTGGTTTTAGGGTGGACAGCCGACAGCAAAAAGGTGTTTTTCCGCAGCAACAGAACCGAATATGGTGACCGAATGGGAAAATACTTTACAATCAGTATAGAGGGAGGTTTAGAGGAAGAACTTCCGATACCGCACGGAGGTTTTGGAACTCTTTCGCCAGACAACAAAAAAGTTGCTTTCTCGTATATCGACCGTGAATTTAGAACATGGAAAAGATATAAAGGAGGTAGAGCATCAAATATTTGGATTTACGATTTAGAGAAAAATATCTCCGAAGAAATTACCGACTTTAAGGGTACAGATCAAGTTCCCGTTTGGTACGGCGATAAAATTTATTATGCTTCGGACAGAGACCTATGGCTAAATATATTTAGCTACGATGTTAATACTAAGGCTACTACAAAAGTTACAAACCACGACACATTTGATGTTATGTGGCCCAGTGGCTCAAATGGTCAAATTGTTTATGAACATGGAGGACATATTTATAAGCTAAATNTNGCAAATGGAAATANAGAGAGAGTAAAAATCAGTATCAATTACGATAATCCATATACGCTTCCATATTTCAAAAATGTAAAAGAAGATATCAGTGGTGTTGATATCTCTCCAAACGGAAACCGTGTATTGATTGATGCTCGTGGAGATATCTTTTCAGTTCCCGCTGGAGAGGGCACAATAACTAATCTTACAAACAGTCAAGGAGTTAGGGATTTGTCATCAGCATGGTCACCCGATGGAAAATATATTGCATACTATAATGACGCTACCGATGAATATGAGTTGTACTTGCTTGAAAATAAAGAGGGTGCAAAGCCAACGCAAATTACCAAAAACTCTAAAGGTTGGAAATATCAAGCAGAATGGTCGCCAAACAGTAAATATTTGGTCTTTTTTGACAGAAGCATGCAACTCCAGCTTGTTGATGTAACCACTAAAAAAGTTACAGTCATTGATACTCCAACAAGCAATGAGATACGTTCGTATTCGTTTTCTCCCGATTCTCGTTGGGTTACATACACAAAAAATAATCCTAACAATCAGTCTGCAATTTGGGTTTACAATATCGAAAAATCTGAAAAAACTCAACTAACCGATGCAACTTTCAGCGACAGAAGTCCCGTGTTTTCTGAATGTGGAAACTACATATTTTTCCGATCTAACCGCGATTTTAATTTGGCATTCTCTGATTTTGAGTTCAATTATCTTTACAATAAAGCAACGCGTATTTATGCTGTAGCACTTAGAAAAGATAGCCCAAGACTGTTGGATATTAAGGAAACGCTTGAAACGCCAAGCGATGACTCTCAAAAGAGTACAGAGCAGAAAAAAGATAACGCTAAAAAAGATGATAAGTCAGAAAAAGACTTAAATGTTACAATAGATTTTGACGGAATAAATCAGCGTATTGTGGCATTCCCGTTACCATCAGGCTCTTATTGGAATCTTGATGCAATAAAAAATGGAATTGTTTTTTGTAATGATGAAGGATTTCAACGATTTGACATTAAAGAGCAGAAGCAAGAGACAATAATGGAAGGTATCTCATTTGCCGTTGTTTCAGCCAACGAAAACAAATTCCTTTACAGTCAAGGCTCAGATTACGGAGTTGCTACGTTAGCACCAAATCAAAAGGCAGGAGATGGTAAGCTAAACCTCGATAAACTTGATATGCGTATCGAGCCACGTGAGGAGTGGAAACAAGTATTTGCCGATGGTTGGCGTATTTATCGCGACTATTTCTATGTCTCTAATATACACGGAGTTGACTGGGATGGTTTCCGTAAAAAATATAGCGAGTTGTTACCTTTTGTTAGTCACAGATTTGACTTAGACTACATTTTTGGAGAAATGATAGGAGAGACTAACGCCGGACACGCTTACTCAAATTACGGCGATTTTGAAAAGGTAAAACGCTTAGAGACAGGTCTTTTAGGTGCTAAATTTGCAGCAGACTTAAAAAATCAGCGATATAAATTCACTAAAATATATCAAGGTGAGAACTGGAACCCAAGCCGGCGTGCACCTCTTACCGAACAAGGTATTAATGTTAGAGAGGGCGACTATTTGATAGCAATAGACGGGATAGATGTTACAACTAACGAAAATCCTTACAAGTTTCTTGAAAACAAAGTCAATGTGCCCGTGAAAATTACCGTCAATTCTAAACCATCCGCCGATGGTGCAATAACCTACACAGTTAAGCCAATTGAGAGTGAACACGAACTTATGTACCTTGATTGGGTAAACGAACGACGTGCGATGGTTGACAAACTTTCTGACGGGAAAATAGGTTATATGCACATACCAAACACATCGTATGATGGTAACCGTGAGTTACATCGCGGAATGTATGCATACAACGATAAAGAGGCTTTAATTATTGACGACAGATTTAACGGCGGTGGATTTATCCCCGATAGAATGATTGAAATCGTTAGTCGCGAAACCCTTGCAAAATGGAATGTAAATGGACTTGATCCAATGCGCACCCCTGGTATCGCTCACGATGGTCCAAAAGTTATGCTTATCAACCAATATTCGTCATCGGGTGGCGATGCGTTTCCGTATTTCTTTAAACAAAAGAAATTGGGAACCGTTATAGGAGCACGCACTTGGGGAGGACTTGTTGGAATTTCCGCAAATCCCGGATTTGTTGACGGAGGTTCGTTTAATGTTCCTCGATTTGGTATTTATAATAAAGATGGAGAGTGGATTATTGAGGGAGTAGGAGTGTATCCTGATATTGAGGTGATTGACTCTCCGCATTTGGTCGCACAAGGGAAAGATCCATCTCTCGAAAAGGCTGTAGAGGTGTTGTTAAAAGAGTTGAAGGAAAATCCACCTAAAAAATGGAAAACACCTGAAGAGCCAGACCGTTCTAAATGGATAGAGATTGAAATAAAGTAAAAATTATCGCTTACTACATGACAAATTAGGATTCACTGAAAAAGTTCATGCAATTTTTGGGTGCGAATTACGTGGTTGGTGGTTGGTGGCTGGTGATTGGTGGCTGGTGATTGGTGGCTGGTGATTAATGAGGCAATTTTTGTATCAATAGCCCCGACTTTCAAGTCGGGGATTGAGTAAGCACCCGTGCTTTTTGGGCTTTAGCCCAAGTAAAGCGGTTCACAAGGGCAACGTTTTCAACGTAGAGACGGAGCATGCTCCGTCTCTACACTACTTTATGCTGATATGAGAACTTTTATAGCAATAGATATACCTGTAAACGAGGAACTTAAAACGGCAATGTTAGACATTAAACAGAGTCTATCAACGTCAAAAATCAATTGGGTCGATTTTTCAACTCTTCATCTGACAATTGTGTTTTTAGGAGATACTCAAAACAGTGTAATTCAAAAGATCCAAACCGATTTCAAAAATAGAATTAGTGATTTTGGAACCTTCCAGTTGAAAGTTGCTAATGTCGGTTATTTTGGACCCAAAGCAAGCCCTACAGTTATTTGGGTAGGTATAGAGCAAAGCGAACATCTCATAGAACTACACAAGGTCATTAATGACATTGTTTTACAGCATAAAATTCAACACGACTTTCGTGCTTTCAAGCCGCATATAACTATTGGGAGAATTAAGCAACTAAATGATACCAATATAGTTAACGACTTATCTAGAAAATATCGAAACAAGGAATTTCAAACAGTTCTGTGCGACAAAGTAATTATGTACCAAAGTACCTTAACTCCCAAGGGTGCGATATACAAACCCTTGTTCGAGCAAAACCTATAATGTTATTGTCTAGGAAAGACTATTCTTGCTCTTCTGAATCTGGATCGTAGTCTGGGTTTATTTTTGAAACACCACCACTAACGATAAATTTCATTATTTCGGCTGGATGTCCTTTAATGGGCTCAACGTTTTCAGCTGGAACGATATACATATCTCCCAGAATACCGTAAGAGCATGGGATATATACAGAAATAAACCCTTCGGGTACATCGATAAACGACAGGTCGGTTTGAGTAACAAAGCCTAACTGTTTGATTTTGTTTACATTGTCCATTGTAACCAAAACGGGTTTATCAAACTTTTTCTCTTTCCCTACGAAAGCAGAGAATAGGTCTTTTATTGATGTGTATATAACTTTAAGTAACGGAGCTTTCCTAAACATGCGCTTCAATACACCCATTGAACGAGTAGTAACCAATTTTTGAAACAAAAATCCAAGAATGGTTATACTTGTCAGAATTACCAATATTCCTAATCCAGGGATTTTAAAAGGAATAATATTGTCCACCCACATAAAGACAATATATATAAGATAAAAGGTTATGGCTAATGGTAGTACAAACACAAGCCCTTGAACAAAATATTTGGGAATTTTTTTCATAATTTCTATTTTTAGTTAAAAGTTTTTAAAGTTAAAAGCGTTGTACTCGGTCGCTGAGCTTGTCGAAGCGATGCACTGAGCAGAGTCGAAATGTGAGCGAAGTCGAAGTGTTAAAAGTTTATAAAGTAGAGACGGAGCATGCTCCGTCTCTACAATGTCTTCTACGTTTAGTGCGCCTTTTTGCACCTTATTATTAGCTTATCCATTTAATAAACGATTCGAGAATAAACAGTCCATCGGTATTTCCAAGCTCGTGGTCTGCAGCGCGTTCGGGGTGTGGCATCATTCCGTAAACATTTTTGTTTTTGTTGCAAACGCCAGCAATATGGTTTACGCTTCCGTTTGGATTTGCCTCGTCAGTAATTTTTCCATTTTTGTCGCAGTATCTAAAGAGAACCTGACCATTATCTTCCAGCTCTTCTAACACCTCATCAGGCGCATAATAACGACCCTCACTGTGAGCAATTGGTATATTTAATGGTTTTGAACCTGCGTGTGCTGTAAATGCTGTTTTAGGATTGTCAGCTATAATATACTGGTTACTACAGATAAATCTCTGGTTTGTATTTTGCAGTAGCACTCCGGGTAGCAATCCCGATTCGCACAAAATTTGAAATCCGTTGCATATTCCAAAAACTGGGCGGTTTTGATTAGCAAATTTGATTACTTCGGCCATGATTGGGCTGTGTTTCGCAATGGCGCCACAGCGTAAATAATCTCCATAAGTGAAACCTCCGGGTAGTGCAATGGCATCTACTTTTGGTATAGAGCCATCTTTGTGCCATAGATGAACAATTTCATGCCCCATGATAGTTTCCAATGTATAAATCATGTCGTGATCACAGTTAGATCCGGGAAATGTTACTACTCCAAACTTCATACCTTTATCAATTAACAATTAGCAATGTACAATTAACAATTAAGGTGAAAGTTAAAAGTTTGTAAAGTGCTCCGTTCTTCACTTTTACCTTGTACCTTTTACCTTTCAACTTTATTTCAGGCAAAGATAATTATTTTACATCATGAAATGTTTTACTTTTACAAAATAAACCATAAACAATTAATTGTTTTTTTGATAACAGCGTTTACAGTAAATTTATACACAATATAAATTGCTTGTTTTATAGCTTAAAAGTGAGGTTTGTGTGAACTTTTATCCATCAATTTGTGTTAATTGATAAAGAGGGTACCATTCAAAGTAGATTGCATTCAACCCATAAATTATTAATCAAATGAAGCCCGATTGTATTATAGATGTTCTTGACAAACTTGGGTCAATCATCAGTAATTTTCTTAGTCTCTCTGAAGAGGAGAGGGTTGCTAAATATCCCGAGCTTAGCACCGCTGTTTTGGATTGTCACGAGCAGAACAGTTGGTTTGTTAAACCATTTGTAATCAACTCGTTAAAAGGGGTTAGCCAGTGGCTTAATAAAGATAAACTTTGGAGTTTTTACAATGAAAACAGAATCAAATTTGCGAAAACCCCCAAAACGATAGGATTAATAATGGCGGGTAATATCCCTTTAGTTGGATTTCATGACTTTATAATAGTGCTTTTGACGGGGAATAAAGCGGTTGTTAAGCTTTCGTCTAAAGATACAATCTTACTACCCACGCTGGTATCCTATTTAGAAAAAGATTTTCCCGAGATTGCCAAACATATCTCTTTTGTGCAAGAAATTACAGACAATATAGATGCTCTGATTGCCTCCGGCACAAATAATACCATGAGTTACTTTAGCTATAAATATGGGCAGATTCCCTCAATTTTAAGAGGTAGCCGAAACAGTGTGGCTGTAATTACTGGAAATGAGACAGCAGAAGAGATTGAAGAGTTAACCAAAGATATTTGCCTCTATTTTGGAATGGGATGTCGTTCAGTTTCTAAAATTTATCTGCCTGATGAAGAATGTATTAAACAAATTCAAGACTCTCTTTCTGCATATTCCTGGATGACTAATCATAAAGATTGGTCTGACAATCTAAGGTTTCAAAAGGCAATGATGTTGACTAAAGGAGAAACTTTTTACGATTGCGGTCCAGTTATTATGATTCAGGAGTCGAAACTAAATTCGCCAATGTCAGTGGTTCATTTTGAAATATATAAGTCGATAGAGGAAGTTAAAAAATCTTTAAAAGCCTTAGATTCAATGGTTCAATGCGTGGTTGGGGATGCCAAAATTGACAACTCATGGGTACCTTTCGGAAAATCGCAATATCCTGATATTAACGACTTTGCCGATAGAATAAATACTTGCGATTTTATAATGCAACTGTAATTCACAGTTAAAAGTTATACCAATTGTAATTTTAAAATAGTCCAATCTTTTTTAAAATTTTACAATGGAAAATACCGATGTTACAGATACATAGTCCAAAAGAGCGATAGCGAAGTTTGGACTATTGTAGCTGTCCAATCGGTATTAAAAGGAGAAAGTTTATAAAGTTAAAAACACTTTCTACTTGCTCCTTTTACCTTATACCTTCATATAAAGTTGGCATGCTCGTTTCATAGCATTTCTCGTGGAACAAATTTAACGATGTGTGATTCAGTGCCTCGTTTGATTTTAAATTCCAACTCCATTGTATCTTGTAGAAACAGGTTATTTCTCTCTGTATCTGGGTATGACAAAATCTCTAAACCATTCAAATGGGTAATTATATCTCCCGGCTTTATTCCGGCAGCACTGGCAGGCGAATTTTCAATAACATTTCCAATTATGAATCCTGCAACACTATCTGATTCTCTATATTTTCCCGTAAATCCAGTTGTGCTTGAAAAGAAATGTTCGTTGAACAAACTGTTAGGTTTGAAATACAATTTCTTGTTTGGAAAATCGAATATCAAGTCAAACCTTTTCATTACTCCTATTCCAATTAAACCCATAGGTCCCCACATTGATAGCCCCCCACTTTCGTCAGTAGAATAATTCATAACAGGGTTTTCAAGAGTATATTTACCTATATTTAATTTTTTGGCTCTAAAATAATAAGAGTGGGAGTCTCCTCCATATCCTGCGTTTTTATGTGTAACAGAGTATTTGTTTGTTATATTGTCGTTGAAGTTGAAATCGTGGGCAATCACACTTGTAAATGTTAGATTATGTCCACTTCCCAAATCTAACATAGCAAAGCCATCTACATTTAGAGAGTCAAGAATTAATGCCTTACATTTAATAAAGGTTTTGTTCCCCGCAATAGTGATTTTCAGACTGTCATGCTCGCTTGGAATAACAAAATCAGATGGCTTAATTATTTGAAAATAACTGCTGTCAAAATTGATTCTTAAAACGGAACTCCTAAAAATATCTATTCCAAATATACCATCAATCTTTTCCCCTCTGATGGAGTTAAGATTTAAAACAGGAACATTATTGTAAGTAATAGTCAATGAGTCTATCTCCAATTTTATATTATCAGAAACGGGAACTCGGGGAGTGTTTGCTCCAACACCACTTATTTCTTTCGTTCTGCCCTTTTGTGTAAGGATATTATTGTTGGCTACAAATGAACTATCGAGATATAATTGGTCCGAACCAGTATCAAAAAGGAAGCTTCCCATGATTGAATCGTTGACTTTTATATCCATAATTACTCCGCCTTTATAAATAAAAGGAATAGCGTTATCTGGCAATATTATTGCCTCTTTTATCGGTTCTTGCTCAGATTTATTTTGGCTCTGATTGTTGCAACTAAAAAGAGTTAGTAAGATGATAAGTGGAATAATAATTTTCATGATTTCAATCTTTTATGGTTTATATCGTTAGCTTATAACTGTTTCTTTTGCTATATATCTATTTCATTAATTGCTTGATTTATATTCTCTAGTAGTTCGACCAAAGCAATAAAAAATATCTCTTTTTGATTTGTTGATTTTTTTCGTTTTTATATGATCTATATCGAGTTTTGTATGCAGATACTTAATCATATAGATAAATCATGTTAGTTGTATCTGAAATCATGGTTTCGTCATCAAATAATACATTAACCGAAAATTTGTGGTATGAATTTTTGTTTGGTATTTCATTGAATTTAAAACAAATAATTTCTTTTGGTAATCTGCCGTATCGCTTATTAAGAATATTAATTAATGTTTCTTTAGTTCCGTCAAATTCCATATCGTATCCCAAAACTTTATAACTTACTGTTAATTCAGAACCCTCTAATTTGTCATTGTTAAATTTATTAATCGTGATTATTTGAACATCAGAGATCTTTTTGATCGATTCGTATAAAGGTTCACAATCAAATGCGTACAAATTATTTGAAAAATTTAAATTTAAATATGCTATACGGGTATATCCCAAATCAATCTGTCCGATCAATTGGTCATATTTGATAGAATCCAAATCATTTACTGATCCATGGATAATATTATTTCCAAAAGTTAGGTCAACTTTTGAAAATTCAAAATTAAAACCTTTTTCATTGCAACAACTTATTATAAATCTAGTTATCGCAAAAAGCAAAATAATAATTAGAGACCTTTTTATCATATCTTATTGTTTTAGTGTTTGGTTTAATATTATTATAATAGAGTCACGAATATTTTATCTGTTTTTCAGTATATATGTGTTAATTATTTTGTCTGCATTGTTAACACTCTGCATATATTCTTAATTAATAGTGCTTTATCCATTGGTGGAAACAATTTAACATCGCATATAATGAATAATTAACGAAACTAAGATACAAAACTTGTAGAAATAAAACTTATAAAATTCATATTGTTTCCCCCTTTGATATAGTCTTTTCTTGCTATATTTAAGTCAATCAGTTAAATATTAATAAAAGTTAATAATTGATTTACCATAATTTGTAACGTCGTAAAACAATCATTAGAAAAGAATTAACTATATTGCAAAACAAAAAGTACATAATTTTTATGTGCAATATATAGTTGATTCTAACACATAAAAACAATGGTTTTTCATTTTCTAATATTGAGTGGTGAGTCTGAGGATTTTGTTTTGGAATTACAGTTACATCAAAAAAATAGTTTCCTCGATTTTCATCATGCTATTATAGAAGCGTTAAATTTTGACAGTAATAATCTTGCCTCTTTTTGGAAAACAGATGAAAATTGGCAAAAAATTTCCGAGGCGACACTAATTGATATGGACGAGCATAGCAAGCATTTGATGAAAGATATTAATATAGAAGATTGGTGTAGCAATAAGGGAGAGAGGTTTTTATATATTTTCGACTATTTCTCGGAAAGAAGTCTATTTATTAAGATTGTGAATATCATAGATTTAGAAAATAATATATCTAAATATCCGACAGTTGTAAGACTTGAGGGCGTTGTGCCGCTTCAAACTAAAAGAGGCGAAAAATATATAGATGACCTGCTCAATGCGTTCTCCTCAAATTAAAATTAAACCTGATTTTGTTAATTTTATATATCAGTTTGTTATGACTAATTCAAAAGAAACATACTTTTGTAAACGAAATAACGTTCTCTATCTTTACAGAAATAATTATATAGTATGATTCGCAAGATCACAATATCAGTTTCGTTTTTTCTAATGATTTTTTCCGTTAACTCTTTATCGGCACAGGTAGTAAGGAAATATAGTAATGAGTTTTTAAGTATCGGCATTGGAGCAAGAGCAATGGGCATGGGCAATTCGGTTGCAGCTTCAACAACTGACATCTATTCAACCTATTACAATCCGTCGGGGCTATTGTCAATGGAAAACGATATGCAGGTTGGATACATGCACTCTGAATATTTTGCAGGCATCGCAAAGTACGATTATGGTGCAGTTGCTTACCGTATAAACGAAAGTCAGGTGGCTGGAATTTCGTTTATAAGATTTGGAGTCGATAATATTCCCAATACACTGAATTTGTATAAAGACGGAGTTCTAAATTACGATCGTGTGACATCATTTTCTGTTGCAGATATGGCTTTTATTGGCACTTTTGCGCAAAAAATACCAGTTGAAAACCTTTCAGTAGGCGGTAATATAAAAATTATAAGACGTAAGGCTGGCGATTTTGCAAAATCGTGGGGTTTTGGTTTTGATGTTGGTGCGAGATATGTATTAGACGATTGGGTTTTTGCTGCGATAGCTCGTGATGTTACAGGAACTTTTAACGCATGGAGTTATAATACAGACGACTTGCGAGAAGTATTTATAGAGACTGGAAACGAGATACCCACCAATTCTCTCGAAATAACTACCCCGCGGATTATTGGAGCAGTATCATATTCATACACAATACGCGAACGTTTTAAGATTTTGGGAGAGTTTAACCTCGATATCACTACAGATAAAAAAAGAAATACCCTTATTCGCACCAATTTTATAAGCATGGATCCCCAACTCGGCTTAGAGTTTAGCTTCGATAATATTGTTTATGCCCGATTTGGAATACGCAACCTTCAACAAGAGATTGGGGATGAATCGAAAAAACACTATACAATTATGCCGGGTATTGGTGCAGGCTTGCAAATAAACCGATTTGGATTAGATTATGCTTATACCGATATCGGAAATGTTTCGGGAGCACTCTATTCACACATAATATCTCTGAAGTATCAGTTTAATCAAAGAAGCAGTAATTGATAGCTTTATCAATTAACAGGATGTAGAGACGGTGCATGCACCGTCTCTACTGTCATCAAAAAATATCCGAAATAATAAACCCATGAACTTGTTTTCATGTATCTTTGCGGCACAATTAAAAATGTAAAATGACAGTAAGAGTACGATTTGCACCGAGTCCCACAGGACCACTTCATATCGGAGGTGTAAGAACAGCCCTATACAACTATCTTTTTGCACGTAGCAAAGGAGGTAAATTTATTCTCCGTATTGAAGATACCGACCAAACGCGATATGTTCCCGGAGCGGAGGAGTATATAATCGAGTCGTTTCGTTGGCTTGGACTGAAAATAGACGAAGGACACACTGTTGGAGGTCCTCACGCATCTTATCGGCAGTCTGAGCGTTCCGAAATATATGTTAAATATGCTAATGAACTGATTGATAAAGGTTGGGGATATTTTGCTTTTGACACACCAGAGGAGTTAGATGCTATAAGAAAATCGTATGAGGCTCAAGGTAAGGTATTTACCTACGACACGACTACACGTATGCAGATGAAAAACTCTCTGACACTCCCTTTAGAAGAGTCGATGAGAATAATCGAGAATGATGAACCTTATGTCGTAAGGTTTAAAATACCAGAGAACCGCGAGGTCGTTATGAATGATATTATAAGAGGCACGATAAAAGTTGATACACAAACACTTGACGATAAAGTACTTTTCAAATCAGACGGACTGCCAACTTACCATTTGGCAAACGTTGTTGATGACCACTTAATGGAGATAACTCACGTAATCCGTGGTGAAGAGTGGTTGCCCTCACTTCCGTTGCATGTGCTTTTGTACGAGGCTTTTGGCTGGCAAGATACAATGCCAAATTTTGCACATCTTCCGTTGATTTTAAAACCCGAAGGCAAAGGAAAATTGAGTAAACGCGATGGAGATAAATTGGGATTTCCTGTCTTCCCTTTGTTATGGGAATCGCCCGAAGGAGAAGTTAGCCGCGGATACCGCGAAGATGGTTATCTGCCCGAAGCTGTAATTAATTTACTTGCGCTTTTAGGTTGGAATCCCGGCACTGAGCAGGAGATTTTTAGCCTCGAACAGTTGATAGAAGCGTTTGATTTAGAGCGCGTAAGCAAATCTGGAGCACGTTTTGATCCCGATAAAGCACGTTGGTTCAACCACCAACATATTTTGCTGAAAAGTGACGATTTTTTGGCAGTGGAGTTTGTTAATATCCTAAAAAACAAAGGAATAACAGCCAATTATTCATATGTTTTAAAAATTGTTCAGCTTATAAAGGAGCGTCTGAACTTTACACACGAATTGTGGGATCATGGCTGGTTTTTCTTTATTAATCCAACCGAGTTCGATCCAAGTGTTGTAAAGAAACGTTGGAAAGCTGATATTATTCCTCACGTAAATAATGTGGGAAAAATCATTTCTGAAACAACACCGTATGAGGTAGCAACTATTAAGGAGAACGTTTCGAAATATATAGAGCAAAACGGATTAGGCTTTGGTGCCGTTGCTAACGCACTTAGATTGGCTTTGGTAGGAGGTTCAGTTGGACCCGACTTGTTTGCGATATGCGAAACTATTGGTGCTGAGGCTTGTGTAAATAGAATTGAATTTGCAATTAACAATATATCAATACAATAGATAACGTGTGATATGGAGTGTCATGATAATTGCGCAGCTTGTTGTATCTATTTATCCATATCATCTCCAAGTCCGTTGCATCCCAACGGGAAAAAGGCGGGCGAACGTTGCCTTTACCTGTCTGACGATTTAAAATGTTTAATTTATAACCATCCTGATAGACCGAAAGTGTGTGCGGATTTCAAACCCGACCCACTTATATGTGGACGAAGCACTGATGAGGCAAAGGATATAATGTCAAAATTAGAATGTCTGAATATTTAGACCTTTTTAGCGAAATAGAAAGCGATTTTTTAAACTACGTCGATTGCTTTGTTGATGACGACGAAGAACCAGAATTTCTTCAACTTATTAACTTAAAAAAAGAGCACTCTTTAAAAGTATCTGAACTTTCAGGTAAGATTGCACACTCGGAGAATTTCGATGATAAAACGATTTTGTTGTGCAAAGTCGGAGGGATAATGCATGACATAGGTCGTTTCGAACAACTCAATTTTTACAGAACTTTTGATGACTTACAATCTGTCGATCATGGCGATTTGGGACACAATGTGCTTTCAAACACAGGGTTCCTCGAACATTTTAGTACGCCCGAACAGCTGGCTCTTTTGTATGCAGTTAAAAATCATAACAAAAGATATGTAACAGAATATCCAGACGAAATTTCCGAAAAAATAACCAAAGTTGTCAGAGATGCCGACAAACTCGATGTTTACCGGGTAATGCAAGAAAGTTTGGAAAAAGAGTCTGATGAAAACAAAAGTACTGTTTTGCTCAATTTGGAAGAGAATGGAAAAATTTCTGATGAAGCATATCAACAGTTTAAAAATCACAAGGTTGTGAATAAGCAACAGTTAAAATCGGCAGCTGATTTTTTAGTTATGCAACTTAGTTGGATTTTTGACGTTAATTATAAGTCAACGTTTAATTTAATTTCCAGTTCTGAGGGATATCAATTTATAACCAAATGTCTGAAAGACGATGAATTGTTTGATAACATAAATGATATTATCACACAATATATTGAACAAAAATTAACAAAATAATTGTAGAGACGGAGCATGCTCCGTCTCTACTTTACAAACTTTTAACTCATAAAATAAACCCATAAAAACAACAACAAAATGAAACGATTAGCTTTTTTAGCAATAGCTCTTTTAGGAGTAGTTGCATGTAACACACATCAAGCTGAGCTTGAGCAACTTAGAGAAGAAAACTTGAAATTAAAAAATCAGCAAGGACAAAACGAAGAGGCTCTTTTTAACTTTGCCGAAACTTTTAATGCAATACAGTCAAATCTCGACAGTATTGCTGCAAAAGAGGGAATAATTAACAAACTTGCAGTTTCGGGTGAAAAGTCTAAACCCGCACACGAAGAGGTAAATGAACAAATTAATGCGATTTACGACATGTTGTTGCAAAACCGTAAAAAATTGAACCAGATGTCGCATAACGTTAAGTCTTTATCGACTAAAAACAAAGACTTGGAGTCGATAGTAGAACGTATGACCAAACAGATGGAAGAGAAAGTGGTTGAGATAGAGGTTCTTCGTGGTCAACTTGAGAGAATGGAATATCAAATCACAGGCTTGAACGTAAAAGTTGACAGTCTGAGTATTGTAGCACAGGAGCGCTATCAGGTAATTGAAGAACAAAAAGTTGAGCTGGCTGACCAAAAAGAAAGACTCAATACAGTATACTATGCCATAGGAACTGAAAAAGAGTTGATTGCAAACAAAGTAATTGACAAGTCTGGCGGATTTATAGGTATTGGCAAAACTCGTACAGTCTCTGACGATTTGAACACTAGATATTTTGAAGCCGCTGATAAATATGTGAAAAAAACGTTTGTTTTAGGTGCTAAAAGAGTAAAACTTATCACCTCGCACCCAACAGAAAGTTATACGTTACACGGCGACAAAACCGTTGACAGCTTAACAATTGAGAACCCCGACTTATTTTGGCAACAGTCTAAATACTTGGTAATAAGCGTAAAATAAGGCGAATATAGTTCAAAATAGAAAAACCGATAAATTCTTAGTAAAGAGATTATCGGTTTTTTTATTTCTATAACCGCTAATTGTTAATTAGGGTTCACTGAAAAAGTATGTTATCTTTAGGTGTGGGTTGCGTGATGCGTGGTTGGTGGACATTAACTAAATATCCATTAAGGAGTTAAGGAACATTTAGGAAAGACTGCGTCTTTATGATATGGTTGATTTTTGAAGATTCATATTTTTGGATTAGTACATGTTTTTTGTCCGTAGGACAACATATGATTAACCATAGGCGTAAGCCTATGGGTGTGCAATAGCACACAATCCCACCCGTAGGGTGGCACATTGCTTTAATGTATTAGTGTCGCCCTACGGACGAAAGTCGAGGGGGTGCCGTTTCCGTAAGATAAATCTTACGGTTAATCACATGTTGTCCTACGGACATTTCCGACTTCAGATTTCTAATTGGGTTTAGGTTTAAACATAAGTGCACGAATTTTTTGAAAAATATTAGTAAAACCTTGCACTTAAACAAGGTAAAAATGCATGTATTATGCTTAAAATCAAAAGAATAAGACTTTTTTTAGTAAACCCTAATTACAACTTTATGTTCTGCAATGCCGTTTGTGGTGTGTAGTTTAATAAAATAGATACCATATGTAAGCGAAGATACATCTATAATGTTCTCTGTATCAAACATTTCAGTCTGGTATTTCACCAATCTTCCAAGAGCATCGTAAATCTCAAAGCTACAGATAGGCGTGTCGCTTTTTATATTAAGAAAGTCGCTTGCTGGATTGGGATAGACTATAACAGAGACTTGCGGAGTATCCTCTATACTTGTAAACATATTTGGTATAAAGTCTTTCCATTGCCATGCATTTTGATACTGATGTAAACTTGCTTCAGGAACATAGAGCGCACAAGCATTAGCATCTGTGCCTTTGGGAACACCAAAAAACACCTTTTCACCTAATGTTACTAAGCGGGGGTCTGTTATTAGAGAAGTTATAGAAGTTAATCCTGTACAATGGATAAAAGCCTCATCTCCAATTGATTTTACCGTTGTAGGTATTGTAATTGATATTAAACTACTACAACTATTGAAAGCAGCGTCTCCAATTGACGTTAAGGAGTTATGGAGAGTAACTGACTCTAATGCAGCGCATTTGGCAAAGGTATAACGACTAATTGACGTTATCTGTTCAGGAACAGTTATTGACGTAAGATGTACACTACCCTCAAAAGCAGCAATCCCTATTGAGTCAACAGATAATGGAATATCGTATGAAGCTCCCACCTTGCCCGCAGGATAAGTTATTAACGTAGTTTTGTCATAGTTAAACAATACTCCGTTTTCGCTGATATACTCCGTGTTTTCGGTCGCAACGTCTATAGCAGTAAGCGAAGTACATCGCCTGAAAGCTCCATTGCCAATAAATGTAACAGATTTTGGAATAGTAACTGAGGTTAAGCCAATACAACCATCAAAAGCTCCTTTACCGATTGAAGTAACAGATGCAGGAATAGTAAGCTCTGTTAAACTCTCGCAGGATAAAAAAGCTCCCAGCCCAATCTCAGTTACTATTTCAGGAATAGTAATTGATATTAAATTTGTACATTGAAAAAAAGTACCTATCTCTATTGAAGTTATGAGTTCAGGAATATTAACTGATGTTAAACTAGAGCAATAACCAAAAGCAAACTCTCCGATAGATGTTACGGAGTTAGGAATAGTAGCCGATGTTAAATTAGAACAGTAAGCAAAAGCATATTCTTCAATTGATGTCAGTGAATCGGGAAAAGTAACAGATGTTAAGCTTGTACATTTGAAAAAAGTATGGTTATTAATTGAAGTTAATAATTTAGGGATGTTAACAGATGTTAGACCTGAGCATTCAAAAAATGCATAACTACCAATTGACGTTACTGAATCAGGAATATTAACTGATGTTATTCCTGAGCAATAGCTGAAAGCACAATCTGCAATTGACCTCAAAGAGTCAGGAATATTAATTGATGTTAAACGGTTGCAGAATATAAAAGAACGAGCACCAAATGATTTCACGGAGTTAGGAATAACAACAGATATTAAGTTATCGCAACCATAGAAAGCACCTTTTCCAATAGAAGTAACTTTGAATAAAATGTTTTTATAGAATACTGTGTCTGGTATAACTAAATTGCCATAAGGTTTTATTTGATTCCAATACGGAGGTCCAGCAAAGTCTGGCACAACTTCAACAGTTGGGGGCTCAAGGCTTGTTATTTTGTAAATATGATAATCGTCTATCTTGATCTTTTCGCCTATTGTTTGTGTCAAGGCAACTGTGCTTATTGTCAGGGCAAATAGCGTAACTATTATGTTTTTTATTTTAAACATAGTTTTTAATACTTTACTTTTTTATAATTTTAATTGCTTGGCAGATTTCTCCGTTTACTTTAAGGCAGGCAATTAAAACAGAGGGCTTTTCCGGTATAAAACCATTAGCAAGCCCATGCCATTGTATTGAATGATCTCCTCCTTCCTTGATTTGTTGGGTTAAACATTGTATAAGCTTGCCTTGCAAGTCGTAAACGCTTAGCTCTACCATAGCTGCTTTTTCTATCTTATATTCAAAGTTTATATACTCAGTAAAAGGGTTTGGGTAACAGCGAAGCATCGCTTTTTCTCTTTTTGAGGAAAATTCACTAATGCCCACAGGATTATCTACAAAATTGCCATTGCCATCATTAAATAACAACATAAGATTGTTCTCTAAGTAAGAGTAACGCAATTGAGCTATTATAAAATCGTTATATCCGTTGCCATCAAGATCAGTCGCGTAAAATATTCCTCCTTCACCACCTAGATGAACCAAAGGTATAGGTTGAGGCTCTGAGAGTTGAAAGTTCCCAAGATTGTAAAGTATTTCTATACCTACAATAGTGTCCATAAACTCTGCAAAGGGGGGAGTTCCCAAGTTGTAAGCTATATCGGGCAAACCATCATTATTGTAATCTATAACAAAAGGGTTTCCCCCCGGTGTTGAAACATACTTGTCTAATTTTAGGAAATTTTCATTTCCTATATTTTGGTAGAAATTTATCCACTTCACGGTCGCTGAACCACCCATAGATATAATATCTACTAATCCGTCTAAATTGAAATCAACAATGGAAATTCGTTCACTAGATGACAGAGGGTCAAGCACCTTTTTTTCAAGACCAAAAGTTCTTGAATAGTAAATTTCTAATGCTTCTCCAAAAGCAACAACAACATCATCTCTACCATCGCCATTCAAATCTCCGCACTGTATACCCCGTGGAGGATGATCAGTATTATAGAATTCTGGTGGTGAAAGTAAACCATATCCAAGATTATATAGCACCATCCAGTTTTGTATCCAATTCGACAATACAAGTATATCTATAAGTCCGTCACCGTTTACATCTCCGTAAGTAACATCACGAACAATATAATTAAGGCCCGCTAATGTACGATATAGCAAAAAATCTTTATAAGTATTAAAACTTCCATTTTCGTTGTACCAAACACGAATATATCTTTCAAAAAAACCATCACGATCACAAAGTTCTCCGTATAAAGTTACCAAATCGGGATAATCATCTTCGTCAATTTTACATGCAAAAATATTTTCTTGAGAACCGCAAAAGCTTTTTGATGTATCGGCTATTGTAAAATTCCCTTTGCCGTCATTTTTTAATATTGTAAATGACGGATTTGTTTCTTGCAACATTGTTTTATGACCAACAATTATATCCATATCACCATCTAAATCTATATCGGCAGAACTAACAGACCAGATTGTTCTTGGAACCGTGTAGGTACTTTTTGGTGTGTCAGAAGTAAACGCAAATGTAAATAGCAAGAGTGCTATAAGTGTGTATTTTACTTTCTTCAAAACTGAAATTAAAATATTTCTCATGTCTTTATTTTTTTAATATCAAACGAGAAGATCTTAAGTTCTAAGACATAAAATTATCGTATTTTACTTTCTAAAATAGTGTTGAAAAGTAAAAAAACAACACTGTCATCCTGTTAACGACTCTCTTCGAATTTTGAACAATAGCAAATGTATATGAAAATGTTTACAAAAGCATGTTTTTTTTAATAAAAAGGTCTTGCTTTATTGTTAATTATCTAGCTTTTTTGAGTGTCGCTTTTTCAAAGAAACTCTCCTGCTTTGTAAAACAAGAGTAATTCCGTAAGCCATTAAAAGAAGTGAGAATATCCCCGCAGCCCTCCCAAGCCAATCGCCATATTTCGTATAGAATGTGGTTTCGGTGTTCAAATGAACTTTATCGGAGATTACATCGGGTGTCCACCACTCTGTTGGCTGTAATATTTCGCCACGTTGGTTGACAAAACAGCTTATGCCAGTGTTTGCAGAACGGGCAATGGCTCGGCGTGTCTCTATGGCTCGCAGGCTTGCAAATGAGAGATGTTGCTTGTAACCAGGAGTATTGCCCCACCAACCATCGTTAGTTATTATTGACAACATATTTGCCCCTTCGTGTACATACTCGGTAACATACTCGCCATATACCGATTCGTAGCAAATAACAGGTGCAGCCATAATACTTCCAAATTTGAATACTGAAGGAATCTCTTGTGTACCCAGACTTCCTACGGTTCCCCCAAGATCGATGCTAATACTCTCCAGAAACTTTAAATACTTTGGATAGGGCATTTTTTCAACTCCTATTACTAATCTAGACTTATGATATATCTGTATTTCAGCCGAATCGTACATTAAGGCGGTATTGAACCTATCGTAAAAAATTGCTGTGTCTCTGAAGGCTATCGCAGTTGGGGATGGAGTTTCTCCATTTTCATATATCTTCCTTGTGCTGGCACCAATAAGTACAGAAAGATTATTCCAATTGCTTAAAAAACTACTAATCACAATTGACGACATGGCGTTCTCTATACTGTTTTCCCAAACATTTTCAGTAATTGCAGTCTCAGGAGCCACAACCATACGTGTCTCGGTAGTGATTTTTTTTGCTGCCAGGTCTAATATTCTGTCTAATTGTTCACGATCTGAAAGCCCGTTAAACTTCTCTTTATATGGGTCTATATTGGGTTGTACAACGACAACCTCAAATGCTTCACCTTTTTCCTCATAGTTGCTATAAACAAACCAGCTATATGTAAACAGAAAAGCTGGAATAAACAGGGTTGCAATAGTTTGATATATAGTGTATTTGTTGTTTTTACTTTCTTTAAATGCAATTATAATTCTTGACAGTGATATGTTGACAAACAACACCAAAAGAGTTCCTCCAAGAGTTCCTGTGTATTCGTACCACTGTACAAGCGAGGGCGTAGTGCTAAAAGTATTTCCTAAATGAAGCCAGGGAAACGATATTTCAGTACGTAGATAAGCAAATTCAAAAGCCAACCACCATATAATTAACGTATAATTACTAATTCTAAAATTGCTTTTTCTTCTCAGCCAAAAGTAGAGACAAAACGTAAAAAGCATAAGAAAACTGTTACCTATAACAGCGAAAATGGCACCAAAAAGTGTGGCTTTATATATCCACCATATTGTTAATGAGTTCCATATGAGAAATGTGATAGAGGCATACAGAGTCATTTTCTTTTGTGAATCTTTCAAACCCTCAACACTGTTTTCCACAAGCAACAAAGGAACAATTGCAACTAATATCAATAAAGCAAAAGGCTTAAAAAACCATGAGGTGGCAAGCAACAGCCCCGATAAAACTGATAACAGTATGTTATTTTTTGTCATTTTACAGACCTTGTGATGTGATAAATTGTCTTTTACGAATATTTTTCTACGTGAATTTGTTTGTAATTCAATCTATAGAAAACTCATAATATTAACAGGTTTTTTATAACGAACCCAAAATTAGTTATTATTTAACTATTCCATCATTAATTTGCAGTTACTTTTTAGTTAAGTAAAATTAGAAATTTTTGATGCATTGCAAATAATATCTAACTTTGCTATATACTTATTTTTATTTATCGTGCAAACATTTACTGAAACATATTGTTTATATTCAAAAAAACATTGTTGGTAAAAAATAAGAGTTAACTTATCTTTTTTAAAACAATGTCGGCATACAGTTTGTTTTAATTAATTTGCATGTGAGGTAATCTGCGTACTAGTATAGTGCAAGATGATGTTGGCAAATTTGTTTTTTGCTAAATGAAATCGATGCAGGGGAGTTTACAGGTAAATAAAAATTCAAAATATTTGGAAAGTGAACTGAATATATAATTGTTTTGTTATTTAATACACCAAAATATGTCAACACTGCGTAAAAACGTAAAAAAAACAGAAAAGCAAGTTAATATCAAACTCTCAGGAGATGTTAGCATTGCTAATAGTAATGAATTAAAAAGTATACTACAAGAGTTTTTAACAGATAATCGTAAAATAAGAGTTATCTTTGAAAAAGTTGAAGCTTTTGACTTATCTGCTGTACAGTTGCTTTACGCTTTTAAGCGTGATCGAGAAGCAAAAAAACTCGAAGTATACTATGATGCCGATTTAAGTCAGTCAGCATCAGTTTTATTACAACACGCAAATATCACAATACTTGATAAAGAATAGATTCCCATGGAGAAAAAAATCTTAATTGTTGATGACTCAGAAAGTATTCGCGAAGTAGTTAGTTTTACTTTAGAAAATGCTGGCCACGAAGTAGTTAAAGCAGTCGATGGACAAGATGCTCTTAAATATCTTGATGGACAGAAGTACGATTTGATTATCACCGACCTGCATATGCCAAACCTTAACGGCATTGAACTAATAAAGAAAGTTAGAACTATAGAAGAGTATAAATTTATTCCAATATTGTTTTTGACCACCGAGTCGCAAACAGCAAAAAAAATGGAAGCTAGAGATGCCGGGGCTACAGGCTGGATTGTCAAACCATTTGTTCCCGAGAAACTGCTCGAGGCAATTAAAAAAGTTGTGAGATAATGGAAGCGTTTAAAGAAAAATTTAAAGAAGAAGCCAGAGAACTTATTGCCGAACTTGAACACATGGTACTTAAGTTGGAAGGCAATAGAACCGATAAGTCCATTGTCGAAGAAGTTTTTCGCGTAATGCACTCACTTAAAGGAGGTAGTGCAATGTTTGGATTTACATTGATTGATAAATTCACGCATTTGCTAGAAAATATTTACGACAAAATAAGAGCAGGAGAGTATCAGGTTACAGACGATATTCTTGATATAACTCTTAATGCAGTTGACCATTTGCGTAACTTGATAGAAGAAACACCAAAAACAGTTGCGCAATTAGAGAAAGATAATAATAAATTTATCGAACAGATTGAGAATATTCTTAGTACAGGAGTTTTGAAATCAAACGATTCGAAAACTTCATCCAAAGGCAATAGTAAAGAGATAAGCAAGCATACAAAAACATATTTTGTTCGCTTCGAACCTTCTGTCGATTTCTTTCAAGATGGTTCAAATCCTTTGTTTTTAATTGATGATATATGGCAGCTTGGGGAAATACTAATTGTTCCTATATTCTCCAAAATACCGAAATATGAAAAAATAGATCCAATAGATTGTTACATGTCATGGAATTTGTTGGTAGCAACAGATGATGACATAAATGCAATTATGGATGTTTTTATTTTTACAAACAAGCGTTCGAAAGTTGAAGTAGCAAAGCTTTCCGATAACAATTTGTTAGCAGAAGAATCACATAGAAAAACACTGTTAGAAACCTTATCGAAAAATTACAATGACTTGTTTGATAAATTGAGCGCCATTGCTCTAGACTTTGAAAAGGCACAAAACGAAAGTGACCCAAATTTTCAAAGACAAAGAGTACAGTCTACACACTCTAGCGAACAAACTATAGCCTCGATACGGGTATCAAGCGAAAAGCTCGATAATCTGATAAACTGGGTCAGCGAACTTGTTACAATACAAGCGCAGCTATCATTATATACCCAACATAACCAGCATATCGGATTGGCTCCAATATCGGAAGAGATTGAAAAATAACTCGCCGTTTACGTGATGACGTTTTTAGCATAAGATTAATACCAGTTTCCAACATGCTTACACGTTTTCAGCGATTAGTTCGAGAGTTATCACACGACTTGGATAAGGATATTGTCTTTGAGTCTCGAGGAACTGAAACCGAGTTGGATAAAAATATTATTGAGATGCTTGCCGATCCGATAATGCACATAATAAGAAATAGTATTGATCACGGAATTGAAGAGAGCGCCGAAGAGAGGGTAAAAAAAGGAAAACCAGCCAGAGGCAAAATACTTTTTAATGCGTACTATTCAGGAACAAATGTTTATATACAAATTATTGATGACGGAAAAGGCATTGATGCCGAAAAAGTTAGAGCAAAAGCAATTGAAAAAGATCTAATAAGCTCAGAATCAGAGATTTCTAATAAAGAGCTTTTTGATTTTCTGTTTCTGCCGGGATTTAGCATGGCTAAAGTTGTTACAAACCTTTCAGGACGTGGTGTAGGAATGGATGTTGTGAAACGGAAAATAGCTGATTTAAGAGGACAAGTTGAAATAGACAGTAAGCTAGGATTGGGGACAACAGTAACAATTAAGCTACCACTTACATTATCGATTATAGATGGATTATTAGTGAAAGTTGAAAATACAAACATAGTAATACCACTATCTTCTGTCCATAAAGTATATGAATATGAGCATACTAAGATAGAAAAAGCTGTTAATAATCTGATTTTAGCTGACGGGGAACAGGTGCCGATAATAAACCTACGTAAATACTTCAAGATGAAATCTATTCCGCCACCTTTAGAAAGAGTTGTTACAATTGAGTATGGCGAATATTACATGGGTTTTACTGTAGACGAAATCATTGGAGAGTATCAGGCTGTTTTAAAGCCACTCGGAAGTGCATTTAAAGAACAAGATTTTTTCTCTGGTGCAACAATTTTAGGCGATGGAACAGTTGCATTAGTGTTAGATCCAAATAAACTTATAGAACTGTTTGCAAAAACAGAGGTGAAAATCGGTGATTAAAAATTTTACTAAAGATATTACTAGTGTATAAAACTATAAGAAAAAACAAAAATAACAATATTATGAAAGAGAAACACAAAGAAGCCGACACAGTAAGCAAAGACATTCAAACCTACTTGTCTTTTCGTCTTGGAGACGAGGAATTTGCTACTAACGTTCAGAAAGTATTAAACATATTAGAGCTCAAGCCCATAACAAAAGTACCACATTCTCCTGAGTACATGTGCGGAGTTATCAATCTGAGAGGTAATGTGTTGCCAGTTGTTGATATGCGTGTAAAGTTCGGAATGGAAAAAAAAGAAGCAACTCCCGATACATGTATTATAGTATTAAATGTTGACATCAGTGGTGAAGAAGTAATGTTGGGTATTTTGGTTGATTCAGTAAGTGAAGTGCTTGAAATTGACGAGATGCAGGTTGAACCATCTCCAAGTATTGGAACTCGATATAAAGCCGAGTTTATTAAAGGTATGTGGCGTCAAGGTGACGATGCATTTATAATGCTTTTGAATATCGACCTCATTTTTTCAACCAACGAAGTAGTATTGCTACAGGCAAAAACTGAAGAGGCAGGAGAAGTTAAAGAGGAAGAGTAATAAAACGCTTATGTAAGAAATCTTCTTAATTAAAATTTGTATATAAAAGTGATGGACATTCAGCCCAAAACATATTATAATGCTCAGTTGTCAGATAAAGATTTTGATGCATTAAGTTCATACATATATGGCGAGTATGGAATTAAAATGCCGTATGTGAAAAAAGTTATGTTGCAAAGTCGTTTGCAAAAGCGACTTAAAGAACTGAATTTGTCTACATTCAAAGAGTATATTGAACATGTGTTTGGAACGCCCGGTTCTGAGGAGGTTATACATATGATGGATGTTGTATCAACCAACAAAACCGATTTTTTTCGCGAGCCTGCCCATTTTGATTTTATGAGAGATGTAATACTACCTGAAGCCATATCAAACAACCAGCGAAACATAAAAATATGGAGCGCAGGAAGTTCAAGTGGAGAAGAAGCATATACTATTGCGTTTACAATCAATGAGTTTAACGAAAATATTAAAAATAATAGTGGAATAGATTATCAAATTATTGGAACGGATATCTCTACGATTGTTTTAAAAGCAGCAATCGATGCGGTTTATAAAGAGGATAAAGTAGAGCCAATTCCCATGTCATTGAGGAGAAAGTATTTTTTAAAATCGAAAGATCCCAGGAAAAATTTATACAGAGTTATTCCACAAGTAAGATCAAAAGTTAAATTTGGCAGAATGAATCTTATGGATTCATCTTATTCGATAAATGAAACCTTTGATATCATATTTTGTAGAAACACTTTGATATACTTTGATAGAGAAACGCAAGAAAACGTGATAAATAAGCTGTGCCGGCACTTACGACCGAAAGGATATTTCTTTCTTGGTCATTCTGAATCTATAACAAACATGAATGTACCATTAAAGCATATAAAACCAACAATTTTTCAAAAAGACGACCATCGATGAGACTACTGATAATTGATGATGATGTAATAATGCGTGAAATCATTAAAGATTTACTCGTTGATTATCCTATATATGTTGATGATGCTCCTAACGGAGTTGAGGGTATTAAGAAAATAAGAGAAAATGACTATGATGTTGTCTTGGTTGACATAATTATGCCCGAGAAAGGAGGACTTGAGTTAATTGTGGAAATTAAGGCAGAACAACAAAACTTAAAAATAATTGCCACAACAGGTGGTGGCGCTTATACTGTTGATGAGTATCTGGAAAAGGCAAAAGAGTTGGGAGCAGATGCAGTGATAGCAAAACCATTTTCTGAAATAAAACTTGTCGAAATAATTAATGATCTTACAGGGAAAAATGAATAAATATCAACTTACAGAAGAAGAGCTACTTGAGGAGTTAAAAAATAGAATGTTGCAATGTAGAAGAAACTTAAAACAATTGCAAGAGATTAACGAAGAACTTAAAGTTGCTAATGTAAAACTTAACGAGAGCGAGGCTCTTAAAAGCCATTTTCTTTCAAACGTCACAAATGAAATGGTCAATCCTTTTGCTTCTATTTTAGGCTTGAGTAAATCTATTATGGAAATAAAAGACACAGATAGAGCAAAATCAATGGCTCAGCTTATATATAATGAGGCTTTTAATTTAGATTTCCAACTTAAAAATATTTTTGCTGCTGCCAAAGTTGAAGCTGGACAAACAAATGTTGAAATAAACAATGTTGATATTAATGGTGTAATTAATAGCGTTATAGACACATACAAACATAAAACAGAACAAAAAAACCTGACTGTTAATTTTGAATACCATGTATCCGAAGAGGTAGGCGATAATTTTGTTTTTCCTACTGACGCCGAAATGTTTAAACTCATTATATCAAACATTTTGAGTAATGGTATTAAATTCAGCAACAATTTAAGCAACATAGAAATAAAGACTGCTGTTGTTGACGAAGAGCTTTTTGTTTCAATCAGAGACTATGGAGAAGGAATTTCTCATGAAAATTTAGAAAGAATATTCGATCGCTTTGAGAAGGGAAATGATGAGATAAATTCGGTTAACGAAGGATACGGATTAGGGCTATCAATAACCAAATCGTATCTTGATATTCTTGGAGGAAGAATTGACTTGAGTAGTGAAGAGGGCATGGGCACTCTTATAATTATAAGTATCCCTAGGTTGGCTTGTACGGTAGTGGAAGGAATGGCTTTTGATGGAAATGAATTTTTGTTTGATGACTTAGATAACGTGGTGTTTTAAATTATGACGAATACATTGCCTTCACATTATCTTTATCCAGCGGCCATGTTTTATTCGGTTGAACCATATTTGGTTAATACTATACTTGGCTCTTGTATAGCGGTGTGTTTTCACGATAACACACTTAAGATAGGTGGAATAAATCATTATATGCTCCCTTTTTGGAATGGCGAGGGATTAGCATCACCTAAATATGGCAATATAGCCATTGAAAAATTATATGAACAGATGCTGAAAATGGGTAGCCGAAAACATAATATTGTAGCTAAAGTTTTTGGAGGTGGTGAGGTTATTGATACTACCACTAATTTGTTTAACATAGGTAAAAGAAATATAGAAGTTGCAGAATCAATGTTACAAGATCTTGGCATAAAAATAGTTGCAGCAGATACAGGGGGAAAGTTTGGACGTAAGTTGCAATTTAACACACAAACAGGTGTTGTCCTTATGAAAACCATTCAACGTACAGTTGCTCAACCATAATGTAAGATCGTAACAGCAAATCGAATACCTTGTTATACCATTTGTAGTTGTGGCCATATAACGCACTAACCTTGGACTAGATACTCAAAAGTATGACTGTAAAGCATATGAGATCCATACGACCTTAGACTGAAAACTATAGAAATATGAAAAAGATTAAGGTATTGATTGTTGATGACTCCGCAGTTGTGAGACAAACTCTTTCTGCTATCTTTAATATGGATCCCGAGTTAGAGGTTATTGGCGTCGCAGCAGATCCCTATTTTGCAGCAAAGAAGATTCGTAAAGAGGTTCCCGATGTAATAACTCTCGATATTGAAATGCCAAGAATGGATGGACTCACCTTTTTGAGAAAAATAATGAGCCAACATCCTATTCCAGTAGTAATAATATCATCACTTACAACAAAAGGAGCAGATACTGCAGTGCGCGCGCTTGAGCTTGGTGCAGTAGACATCATTGCAAAGCCTAACATGAGTACCAGAGAATTTATAGAAGAGTCGCGCATTAGAATCACAGATTCGGTTAAAACTGCGTCTAAGGTTAAACCAAAACGTCGTGGTTATGCTAGTGCTACTACTAAACCTGTGACAAAAACCCCAACATCTGTACCACAAACGGAATCACCGATAATAACATCGCAACAAACCACAACTACACTGCCGAAAAAAGAAAGACCACGTATAAGCGAACCAATACAGGTACAGCCAAAGCTAAGCGCCGACGTAATACTCCCATTCACAAAAGGGCAATCGATGATAAAAACAACTGAAATGGTCGTTGTAGTAGGTGCATCTACCGGTGGAACAGAAGCTTTGCGTGAGTTTCTTACGGCTTTGCCTCCCGACTCGCCAGGAATCGTAATTGTGCAACATATGCCAGAGGTCTTTACCCGCTCGTTTGCAGATAGGCTTAATGAGTTATGCCAAATTTCAGTAAAGGAGGCAGAAGATAACGACACAATAATCAGAGGAAGGGCTTTGATTGCTCCAGGAAATCGCCATACGTTGTTAAAACGCAGTGGTGCGCGTTATTACGTTGAAATCAACGATGGTCCATTAGTAAACAGACACAGACCTTCGGTTGATATACTTTTCAGAAGTGCAGCAATATATGCAGGTCCTAACGCATTGGGAATACTTATGACAGGAATGGGAGACGATGGTGCCAGGGGACTATTGGAACTAAAAGAAAGAGGTGCTGTAACCATTGCCCAAGATGAAAAATCGAGCGTAATATTTGGAATGCCTAAGGAGGCTATTAAACTAGGAGCCGCCCAACACGTACTACCATTAAACCAAATGGCTCAGTTTGTTATAAATCACAAACACTAAAACCGTACATCATAGCTTTTGTTTTTCTCAAAACTTGAGAAAAACAGCAATGCTATACTAAAGATGACCAAACTCAGGCAACTGGTTAAACCGCGGTTACAAGAGAATGGTCATCAAAGCAAAGATAGTACATTTTTATTAAAAACCAAAATAAAACGTAAAAAATGCAAGAAAAACCAAAATAAGGTATCTGTTGAATGAACAAATGAAACTGAAACCAGCCGACTTACTTGAAATAATTAACTCCGTGCAGAAGAATAATTTTTGGGTCAAAGATTTTATATACTGTGTCGTTAATGCATATAACTCAACGTTTTAGCAATAATTTAGTTTCATTGTTAACTTTAATGAAATAAACATTATGCTGGAGTTTTGAAATATTGACAATTATATCTTTAGTTGTCAACATTTCATACCATTTTTTACTTAATTGAAGGACTCTTGTTCCTTGTAAATCAAATACTTCTATATTAATATCATTTCCTGTCTCTTCAACTGTAACAGTAACTACATTGCCAGCGGGATTAGGATAAAAATTAAAAGTCCCCTTATTTGAACTGACAATAGGTATTGATGTATATCCCCATTCGTTTCTCAGAAATGAAATAAAATCGCAGATTTCGTTGTGTTTAAAATAAAACATAGGGAAACTTAAAACACACAATTTTGGATTCTCATTAGATATAATACCAATAGTTTTGTTATTCATTAAATTACCAGATAGTGATGTATATCCAGTGTAAATAGGCGCCAACGGAGCAATAGGGGTTATTGCACAAAACTCCTTAAGATTACCATCAAATTGACTTGGGACTCGTTCTGGATCAACGTTAAGAGTTGGTGCGAGGTTGCTTCGGGCTTGCTCTAATCGACTGCCGTTGACAAATTCAATTTTTGATATATGTAGGAACGAATTAACAGGACTTTCATTTGGTACAGAAAGTGAGTATTGTTCATTAATAACGAACATCTTTTGTGGATAATCAGTGCTAACAATAAGCCCTCCTCCTGAGTTTACGTAATCTATTAAATTGTCGAGATTTGTAACTATTCTTTGCGATAAAATAGCTTTTGTACTGTGCCACAACACCATTTCGTAGGCTTTGTATATGTTTGGTATTTTTGCTGACGACCTTATGACTGTTGTTGGTACTACCTTGTTAAGAGCTCTAAAATAACCTCTTACAGAGTCGTTAGAAAATCCACTTGCCGTACTAACATCACTAATGACAAGTAACCCTCTGTCAAACTTAGCTAAAGCTCCTGATGTTATTGCAGATTCCGCACCATTGTTCCCCGCACTATCAACACATTGAAGTTTTATATATAAATGACGGCTATCTTCAGGAATAATGTCGTATTCTGTTGAGTAGGGATCTGTGCGGCCAAAATCAACAAAAACATCTTGATTTTCTTCACGGACCCAAACAATTACCTCTTTTAAGTCGCGCTCACTCGGTGCTTTCCATGATATTGTAATTTTATCAGGGTCTGAAAAAGCTTTTACTTCGTTTAATGCTAATGGTTTATCGCTCAGTTTAATGTTTTCAGTTACAGCCACTCCTTCAAACATCAAACTGTCAACAGCTGAGATATAAAAATTAACTAGTGAAAGAGATGAAAAAGAGGAATCTTCGTAACTCAATGATAAAGAGCTTGTTATTAATGTGTCGAGTAAAATATCTCCGCTGCTTTGTAGTTTAATTCTGTACGAAACAGCATCTTTTACCGGCAACCATTGAGCGTATATTCCCGTGCCTGTTCCATTATTGCCGACGCAAACTAATTCAGGCTTGTCAATCATTTGTGAGAAAGCATATAGGTTTGCCAATGCTGCCTGTGTTACTCTTGCGCAATAGTTCATATCCAAATGAATAAACAAATCGCGGGAAGTATGATAGTAGGAACTAAAATCGTATTCATGAAAATATAGAATAGGATATCCGTATTGTCGAAATGATGCATGGTCAGAATTGCTTGTTGGAGCGTCTTGTATTAAGGATAATCCCCCATTCAAATTACCAAAAAACAGTGCATGTTCAGTGACAGATGAAGAAGTTTTAACATAAGCCCTATAATTTTCTGATCTGTTAGTAGCAATCATATCTAAGTTTATTGCCAAGTCAAGTTCAACCCCTAATAGACTGAGTTTGCGTGCATAATTTCTGCTGCCCAACAGTCCTTGTTCTTCTGCCGCCCAAGCTCCAAAATAAATTGTTCGACGAGGCGTAAATCCCGACTGTGAAATTATTCTGGCAGCCTCAATAACAGTTGCAATCCCTGAAGCGTTGTCGTCTGCTCCTGGCGATGAATCTGTCCTGCAACAACTGTCATAGTGTGCTCCTATCAATAACGGTGCTGAATTGTTTGTGCCATATATTTTCCCAATAACATTGTACTGTTCAAAATTGAAACCGTTGTTTATGTACGGGAATGTATCAATTTCGATATCGCAGCCGTATGATTCAAGTCTGTTCCTCAAATACGATACAATATGGATTCGGTTGGGTTTTGTAGAATATCTGCTTACAAATGCCTCCAAGTCCTGAATGGTTCTTGCCAAACTATCAGGATTTACCATTTCGGTCAGATTATGTATAAGTTCGTAAGGGTCATTCTTTTGACTAAGAACAGTACCAAATGTTAATATGCTTAGTATTGCTACTAGAAGTGGAAATTTATACATAACAGTAGTCTTTGTTTCTTAATGCAAATATACATTGTAATTTTCGATAAAAAGGCTTAACTTTGCAAGCTATTTGTTTTAAAGCTCCACCATAAAATTATGGGGCCGACTTGGTTTTGACAGCATGATGTGTGGGGTTGTAAGCATGCGGGGATTGACTACTCCTGCAAAAAAGGGTCAACAACAATTAAATGGCGAAAATAATTTTGCTCTCGCTGCCTAATACGATTTAGTCGATTAGCTTAATCGCTGGCTCAAGGAGCTGCGACGAGACATCTCACGGAGGTTTTTCCTCTTGCCGTCCGAGCATGGGGTGCAGGAAGTTGAGGATAGTATAGCGTTTGCTCCGAATGTTATGCGAAAATTTAGGAGCTAAGGCTGATATTGGATGCCACTCTCCGGTAGCTGCCCTACAATCAACGAATGGCTAAGCATGTAGAAAGCAATCTGGCCGCTTGTCTGGACGCGGGTTCGACTCCCGCCGGCTCCACTAATTTAACTGCAGTTGGATAAGTGTTTAAACAACCCCTATCATCTCTTTTTCAAACGCAGAAAGAAAAACTGAAGATATTTTAAAAATCTGTGAACAACTTTAACAATAAAAGTGTTTTAATTAATAGGTATACTGTTTTAGAAGTACAATTAAACCATAATTAAATAGCACTCCCACAAAAATTGCGCTCACTAAATTTGGTTCAGAACATATATGTTAAAATATATACTATATTTGAGATGTTTTTAAAACCAAACCACAAATTGCACATAAATGAGAAAACTTACAATATCAAAGCAAGTTACAAACCGCGATACCGTCTCATTAGATCGCTATTTGCGCGAAATAGGACAAGTAGAGTTGCTAACGGTTGAAGAGGAGATAGAGCTTGCACGCAGGATAAAAAATGGCGATCAAGCTGCATTCGATCAACTTGTAAAATCCAATCTCAGGTTTGTTGTATCTGTTGCAAAGCAATATCAAAACCAGGGACTAAGCTTGCCCGATTTAATAAATGAAGGAAATTTAGGTTTAATTAAAGCCGCTCAACGATTTGATGAAACCAGAGGTTTTAAATTTATCTCTTATGCAGTTTGGTGGATTCGTCAATCAATTTTGCAAGCATTAGCAGAGCAGGCAAGGATAGTAAGGCTGCCGTTAAATAAAATAGGCTCTGCAAATAGAATTTTAAAAACGTTTGCGAGTTTAGAACAAGAATTTGAACGTGAGCCAACAGCCGAAGAAATAGCTAATGCTCTTGATCTCTCGCCAAGTGAAGTCAAGCGTTCTTTGGAAACCATAGGGAAACATGTCTCAATTGATGCACCATTAAATGAAGATGAAGACTTGTCAATGTCCGACATTCTAGAATCTACAGATAACAACGGACCAGATAGAAATTTATTAAATGATTCGTTGATCAAAGAGATAGAGCGAGTGCTTTCAACATTGTCCACAAGGGAAGCAGACATCATTAGACACTACTATGGGATTAATACTCAAGCTATTACTCTTGAAGAAATTGGAGATAAATTTGGACTTACCCGCGAACGTGTGCGGCAAATTAAAGAAAAATCTATTAAACGTTTAAAGCACACAACTCGTTGCCAAAATTTGAAAACTTATCTTGGGCAATAAAACTTTTGAAAATTTTAAGCCACAATTTGTCAATAGAAAGCAAGTAAAAAGTGATATAGGTACGTTAACTGCATCACTCTCTCCATAGTGTTTTGTGACAATCTGTTAGCTTCAGTGGTTATTTGCCGTTTATTTCGTCAAGGATTTCTTGAATATCATCTTGGCACTGTCCACAGCCGGTTCCTGCCATTGTTTCTTCGCCAACTTCGTCAACGGTTTTTAACCCTTTTTCCTTAATAGCTTTAACAATTTCACTTTTGTTAACATTGTTGCAATAGCATATTGTTACATCTTTTTCCATAATCGTATATTTATTATTTGTTGAGTAAACATATAACATTAGCATATACAACACTTATAAACAATAAAAGTTCAGAATATTTATACCATTCTGAAAAAAGAAATAATTATTGAGAATTTGCCTTTATTGCCCCGATTTTTCGTACTTTTGAAAAAAAACCTTATGTCAATACTTGTTTCTCCATCGCTCTTATCAGCCAACTTTTTAAATCTAAAGGCTGACATTGAAATGTTAAACAGAAGCCAAGCCGACTGGCTACACTTAGATATTATGGACGGAATTTTTGTTCCCAATATCACTTTCGGAATGCCTGTAATAAGTCAAATTAAAACCACAACATCAAAACCTCTAGATGTCCATTTGATGATAGATAAGCCCGAACGATATATAACTGCGTTTCGTGATGCAGGTGCAGATATTCTGACCGTTCATCTCGAGGGGGCTATACATTTGCACAGAACAGTTCGGCAAATTAAAGATACGGGAGCAATGGCTGCCGTGGCAATAAATCCACACACATCGGTTGAATTGCTGTTTGATGTTTTGGAGGACCTTGATATGGTTTTGATTATGTCGGTTAATCCCGGTTTTGGAGGACAAAAATTTATTGAACGCAGCTACGATAAAATCAAAAAGCTTAGCAGTGAGATAAAGAGAAGATCATTGAATGTTAAGATACAGGTAGATGGTGGTGTTGATAATACTAACGCTGCTAAATTAGTACAATGCGGTGCAAATGTTTTAGTAGCAGGAAGTTATGTTTTTAAATCTCCTAATCCCGAGGAGGCAATTATATCATTAAAAAACGCTTAAATTCACTTAAAATGCACGGAAAAATATCTTTAATTACAGCTTTTATTTTGCTTTTTTCTCTGTTTAATTACAGTTATACTCAATCTGTTGAGCCTTATGTAAATATTAAAGTTAAAGGTAATTTATCGGTAAGCTACCATATTGCTCCGGATGGAGAGAATAAGGTAGATATCAAAGAAAATGCGGATTTAGTTCGTTATAAACTAAAAAACAACACGATAATAGTAAAACACAAAAAGTTGGGAGCCAAGAAAGAGCATAAAGCAACTGTTGAAATTCACGGAAAACCACTTAAAGAGATTACAGTAAAACACTCTGCAAATTTGATAATAGAAGATGAAATGCCCTCAGACACAGTCGAAGTAAAAATAGTAACGGGCGGAGAACTCCGAGCAAACTTGAAGACAAATTTTGTGGCAATGAAAGTGAGAACAGACGGTTTTGGATATTTAACAGGAAATATAAACTCTCTTGATGTAAAATCTTCACTAAAAGGGAATCTCCGCGCTAACGATGCAAATATTGAAAATGCTTTGGTAAACATAAATACATGGGGGTTTGCAGCATTCAACAAAACAACAAAAATAACTGGCAAAGTAAGGAGTAAAGGCGAACTTAAAGTATATGGTGGAACCGATTCATCGGGTATTAAAAAATCTAAAAGTGGTATAATATCTGTAATTTATGAAACAATGTAGTTCCTTACCTGTAATTGTTGTTGGCACAGGTGGAGTTGCTCGTTCATTAGTGCACTCGTTAAAATTGAATAATATTAGAATAATCGGAGTTATAACTCGCGGAGGGAGAGAAGCTGAAGAGTATATATCCGAACAAGGGTTAGCAGCAATTAGTTATGGAGCTAAGATAACCGATCCATGTGTCTGTGTCTTATCAGTTCCTGACCGTTTAGTTGCTGAAACAGCGCAAAAAATCGCATTGCCCGAAGGTTCTGTAATGTTGCATACTGCAGGAAGTATCGATATGTCAGAACTTAAATGTAGCAGTATCAATTACGGAGTTCTATATCCTTTGCAAACCCTGCATAAACTAAAACAAGTTAGTTTTAAAGATATCACTGTTTGTATTGAATCAAACAATTCATTCACTAAGAGTGTATTAACAGAATTGGCAAATACTTTAAGTGATAATGTCGTAGAAATTAGTAGTAGCCAAAGACTTATGATTCATTTGGCTGCTGTATTTGCTTGTAATTTTACCAACTTTATGTACTCAATATCAGAGAATATATTGAGAGACAGTAATCTCGATTTTTCATTGCTACACAGTTTGATTAAAGAGACAACCGAAAAAGCTCTGCACACAAGCCCCTCCTTATCACAAACAGGACCGGCAGTCAGAAACGATTTGAATACAATAAACAAACATTTATCGCTACTGGCTGATAGTGAAAAACATATATACGAAATATTGACAGAAATAATAAGAGATAAATACGGTAAAAAATAATTAACAAATACTTATATTTGCAAAAAGCCCATTATTATGCTAAACTTTAAAGAACGACTAAGCTTTATTAAGGCATTTGCATTTGACGTTGACGGTGTCTTTACCGATGGAAGTCTGTTGCTTATGCCAGGTGGCGAACAACTTCGCACCATGAATATCCGTGATGGATATGCAGTTCAGTTAGCCTGCAAATTAGGATATCCCATTGCAATTATTACCGGAGCCGATGAAAAATCTGTGAAAGTTCGCATGGAGCGACTTGGAGTGAAAGATATTTACATGGGAGCGGGCGATAAATGTAAGGAGTTTATTGATTTTACATCAAAACACAATTTGAATCCCGATACAGTACTGTTTATGGGAGATGATATGCCCGACTATTCAGTTATCCAACTTGCAGGGATAAGAACTTGTCCGGCAGATGCTGACTCTGAGATAAAAAATCTCTCGCACTACGTTTCAGCATTTGCAGGAGGTCGTGGATGTGTGCGTGATGTAATTGAGCAAACACTTAGAGCTCAAGGAAAGTGGCCTATTAAGTAACAAGGTGCAAGGTACAAGGAGAAAGAAGCTTTATAAACTTTTAACTCATAGGTCATGAAGTATGTTCGACTTTTTAGAGCGGTAAACCTGCTAATAATAGCCCTTACGATAATTTCCATGCGATATGGAATTATTATGCCGCTATTTTCAAAAGTCGGATTATCTGTTCAAATGCCTATTTGCGATTTTTGTTTAATGATATTGGCAACGCTTGCCATTGGTGCAGCTGGATACGCAATAAATGACTATTTTGATCAAAAAATAGATGCAATTAACCGCCCCTCAAGAGTTGTGGTAGGCAAGGGGGTAAGCAGGCGGTTTGCAATACTTTCGCATAGTGTCCTAAATATTGTTGGACTGTTAATTGGCTTATTCCTTGCGTACAGAGTAGGGATATGGTGGGTTGCAGTTGTCTATTTTGCTGTAACAGCTATATTTTGGTTTTACAGTCTCTCGTTGAAAAAATCGGGATTACTTGGCAATATCGCAGTTTCGTCAATGGCATTTTTAGTTCCGTTTCAGGTTGCGTTGTACGAATTTGCTTGGTATCTAAAACTTAACGGTAATTTCCCCGATGATATTGGAACTCTAAATACGATGAAATTTGCATTTTACACTGTTTTGGTTTTTTCTGTATTTGCATTTCTAACCAATTTTATTCGTGAAGTAACCAAGGATTTCGAAGATATTAAAGGTGATGCCCGATATTTGCGGCGTTCTCTTCCTATAGTGCTTGGTCCAAACAAAGCTAAATGGATAGTTCAGATAGTGACCCTTGTTATAATATTGTTAGTTAGTGTCTTATGTGTGTTGTACTTGTCTAAAGATCCTTATTTTATAGTCTATGCAATATATTTGACACTATTTATCATTATACCTTTGTTTTTTGTTATTTACAGAACCCACAAAGCACGAGAGGCTAAACAATACTCCTTGTCAGGGAAAATAATTAAATTTGTAATGCTAACCGGGATACTGTTCCCCTTTATGTTTGGCTTATTGCAATAAAAATACTATTATGGTCAAACATACCGGACTTATCGAAAAAATAGAAAAAAAGTATCAAATAGTTCTTGCTTCGCAATCAAAACGTCGCCAACAGTTACTAAGCGATTTAGGATTTAGCTTTACAATTGTTGATACGCTTGATATTGATGAGTCGGCACCAAATAACCTGAACTATATTGAGACAGCCGAATATATCGCACATAAAAAAGCAAGCACAATAAAAGATAAAATAAGTAAAAATCAACTTGTAATTACCTGTGATACAATTGTTGTACACAATAACAAAATAATAGGCAAACCCAAAAATAGAGACGAGGCGGTGATGTTTCTAAAGACTCTATCAGATAGCAAGCACGAGGTTGTTAGCGGGGTCTGTATTTTAGGATATGATAAATATAAACTGTTTCACGATATTACAACCGTATGGTTCGATAAATTGACAGATAGTGATATTAACTATTATGTTGACAAATATAAACCTTACGATAAAGCAGGTGCTTACGGCATACAGGAGTGGGTTGGAATGGTGGGAATTTTGAAGATCGAAGGTTCATATTTTAATGTTATGGGATTGCCTACCCAAAAGATTTATAAGGAGTTGGCAGAATTTTTATAAACAAAACTAAAATATTAAACAAAAACATATAATCATGAGAGAATCAGTATTTTATCTATCCTTAGTTTTTTTACTAACCGCTATTCAGGTTAGAGCAGATGAAGGAATGTGGTTGCCGTTTAAATTAAAGGACGGTATAATTAACCAAATGAAAGAGAAGGGTTTGACTTTGGAGGCAGATGATATTTATTCCTTAGAAAAACATGGATTAAGTGAAGCCGTAGTTGGGTTAGGGACGGAGGGGAGACCCTTTAGGCACTTTTGTACAGGGGGAATAATATCCAATCAAGGTTTGTTCATAACGAACCACCATTGCGGATACAGTTTTATCCAAAAACATAGCACACTGCAAAACGACTATCTAAAAGATGGTTTTTGGGCATACTCCATGACGGAAGAACTAACCAATACGGGGTTGACAGTCAGTATATTACGAAAAATGGAAGATGTAACACAATCTGTTTTTAAAGGTGTTGATGACAAAATGAGCGTAACAGAAAGAGACTCTATAGTAAAAGAGAATATAAAAGTCATTGAAAAAGAGGCTGTTGAAGGAAATCATTATCACGCAAAAGTTTATTCCTATTACAACGGTAATGAGTATTACCTATCGGTTTACGAAATATTTAATGATGTACGTTTAGTTGGAGCACCACCATCGGCAATTGGAAATTTTGGCGGAGATACCGACAATTGGGTTTGGCCCCGCCATACTGGTGATTTTGCGCTATTTAGAATTTATGCAGGAGTAGACAATAAACCTGCCCCATATTCGCCTGATAATAAGCCCTATGTGCCCGATAAATATTTTGAAATCAATGGCAAAGGACTGTCAGAAAATGATTTTACTTTCGTAATGGGATATCCCGGTACAACACAGCAATATCTGCCATCACAGGCTATTACTCTGTTTAAGGATTACGAAAACCCGATTAGGATTGAGTTGCGAGATGTTAGGATATCAATTATGAAACAATTTATGGCAAAGGATAGAGAAGTTGGAATAAAATACAGCAGCAAGCTTGCAGGTGTTGCTAATGGATGGAAAAAATGGATTGGAGAGATTCAGGGTCTCGATAGATTTGATGTTGTTGGACAGAAAAAAAAGCTTGAAAATCAATTTTCTAACTTTGCTAAGTCTAATTCTGAATATCAAAACATATTAGAGAGGTTCGACTTTATATATTCAGAACTTTATAAAATAGCTCCATTAAGAGTTTACTACAACGAGGGACCATTTCAAATAGAGCTTCTAACATTTGCATATCGACTTAGAAGTTTAGGCTCAAATTCCGATTCGATTGATAAAGAGAAGCTTATAAGTATAACACGTGGATTTTATAAAGACTACCATCAGCCAATCGACCAGGAAATTTGCGCGAGGATTTTGGACAAATTTGATTCAAATGTTCCTCTTGAGTATCAACCCGACTATTTTAAAAGCATAAAGAAAAAGCACAAAGGCGATTTTGATAAAATTGCCCAATGGTTTTACACAAAATCTATTTTTGCAGATAGCACTAAACTTATCGAGTTGATTAACAACTACAAACCAAGCAAAAGCAAAGTAGCTTCAAACGACCCGTTTTATCAACTGTTTACAGCTCTGCAAGATACATATTCAGCGCTTATTGGTCCTCAGCTTAGACAATTAGAGAGAGAGTTACCTGATTTGGAAAAAAGATATGTCGAAGGTTTAAGAAAAATGCAAACAGACAGGCAATTTTATCCGGACGCAAACAGCTCATTCAGAATAGCTTATGGTAAGACAATGGGATTTAAACCTGTTGATGCAGTTTATTACGAATGGCATACAACGTTAGACGGAGTAATCGAAAAAGGTAATCTTGGAGTGTACGATTATGTTGTACCCGATAAACTAAAGGATTTGTATAAATCAAACGATTTTGGAACCTATACTGGCGAAGATGGCAAAGTATCAGTCTGTTTTGCAGCTACCAACCACACCACAGGCGGCAACAGTGGAAGCCCCGTTGTCGATGCCTATGGAAGATTGGTAGGAATTAATTTCGATAGAGCCTGGGAAGGTGTAATGAGCGATATGTATTATAACCCTGAGATTTGCAGAAATATTAGCATAGATATTCGCTTTGCGCTCTTTATTATCGAGAGATATGGTGAGGCGCAAAATATTCTCGAAGAACTTGTAATCAATAAATAAATTTTTTATGTAGAGTTGTGTTGCTTAAGCACAACTCTATATTTTAACTTCCTAGAATGATAAGAGCAAAAAAACATCTGGGACAGCATTTTCTTGCAGACAAAAATATAGCGAGAAAGATAGCAGAACTACTTCCTCAAAACAGCATGCCTGTTTTAGAAATAGGACCAGGTACAGGTGTTTTAACTAAGTTCTTAATTGATTTACATAAAGAAAAACTACATGTAGTTGAATTAGACAGCGAAAGTGTTGAAGTTTTGGAGAGTGATATACCTGAACTAAAGGATAGAATTCATTTTGGGGACTTTTTAAAACTTCCTCTCAATGAGCTTTTTGATGACGAGTTTATGGTTATCGGTAATTTCCCGTATAATATTTCATCGCCTATACTTTTTAAAATAATTGAGCATTACCAGCAAATACCTGTGGTTGTAGGAATGTTTCAAAAAGAGGTTGCCGAAAGAGTAGCAACAAACCACAACTCCAAGCAGTACGGGATATTGAGCGTATGGACACAAATGTTTTACACAGTAAAGTACTGTTTTACAGTACCTGAGCATGTTTTTATTCCGCCTCCCAAAGTTAAATCGGGAGTTATTCTTTTAGAGCGAAACGTCAGAGATCTAAAAGGAGTTGACCCAAAGTTTTTACTATCCGTTATTAAAACAGCATTTAACCAAAGGCGAAAAACACTACGCAACAGCCTTAGCCAACTATTTGAAAAACAGTCACTAACTGACACTGTGTTTGACAAAAGACCCGAACAGCTATCGGTTGATGAATTTATTGATTTAGCTTGTTATTTGAGAGAGGTACAGAGCTGGGTTAAGTGATAAATATTGATTTAATAGACACATAGCCCAAAATAGCGAAAGCGCAGATTTGACTATATTAGCTGTCCAATAGGTATTATTTATTACATTTGACCGATTGTATTAATGAAATAAAAAACAATATACGAATGTTTAACTTTGTTTAGTAAATTATACGTTAGCGTGCATAAAATAAAAACCCTGAAACATGACAAAAAGGATTTTAACAATATTGATAATCTTAATTGGACTAAAATTATATGGACAAATTGATAAAAACCAATTTATAGGATTGAATATTTTACAATTACCAACTTCAACGATTAACTTAAATTATTCGATTGATTATAAACCATTATTGACTCCGATTGTGGATATTGGATACGCATTTGGATATAATGAAAACTACGACTTGATTGGAATGTTTTTAACACCACACATTAAACTGTATGATGGGTATGAGATTGACAAACAGTCAGGTGGATATTTAAAACTTGGAGGATATTTAAATTTCAGAAAGGACTTTGAAAAACAAAATTTCTTTCATTTTGGATTATTTATGACAAATTCAATTGTCCATGAGAAAGGATTTTATTTATCACCGATTGATCCAAGACCATATTCCTATGCGGACGAGATCGAACATACAGTTTATTTATTTGGATTTAGTTCGTCACTTGGATACGAATTTAAGATAACGAGTCGATTAAAAACAAATATTGACTTTCAACTTTCATTCCCGACTGATAAGTATTTAGATTTGTATAGTTATGGTAATTTTATTCCAGGCATGGGATTTAAAGACATAAAAAGTAAATGGTTCCCAATGTTAATAATGAATTTAAAATATAGATTATAAATGAATTACGCACGCTAACACACGGTATAGCAAATAAGGGTTTCTGTGGTTTTTTGGGCATTTTCTCCCGCTTCAACTTCAACAACGGTGGACAAGAACGCAGTCCGCAATCGCCCACATTTGCATATACTTGTACGCAATCGGCAAACCTTATATGACAGTGCTAACTTCAAACTAATACGCATCAAATCAAATAGACTGCTAAAAAAATGAGTAAGAAAACAATTGGAATTATGGGAGCAATGCCCGAGGAAATCAATAGTATCACGGAATTGCTATCAGAAAAGCAAGAAGTAGAACTTGGTGGCAGAAAATACTATGTTGGATTATTGAACAATATCAAAACTATAGTTGTATTTTCACGCTGGGGAAAGGTTGCTGCTGCAACTACCGTGACAACTCTCATACTAAAGTTCGAAATTACGGAACTTATTTTTACTGGAGTTGCCGGAGCAATTAATTCAGAATTGCGCATTGGAGATATTGTGATTGGTAAGAAGTTGTTTCAGCACGATATGGATGGCAGACCATTAATAGAACAATTTGAAATTCCATTGCTTGGTGTTTCCTTCTTTGAGTGTCGTAAAGAAAATTTAAGTATTGCTGAAAAAATAATTAATGAACTTTTTGATAAAAAACATTTAGAAAAAGTAATTAGCAGAGAAGAGTTAAACCACTTTGGAATTCGGGAGCCTAAACTATTTATTGGGGATATAGCAAGCGGAGACAAATTTTTTTCAAATAGCAATGACAAACATGCTCTCCTAAATGTTTTGCCTTCAGTTTTGTGTGTGGAAATGGAAGGGGCAGCAGTAGCCCAAGTTTGTTATGAATATGAAATTCCTTTCACGATAATAAGAGCAATTTCTGATACTGCGGACGAAAAAGCTGAATTAGATTTCACTTCTTTCATTAAAAATGTTTCCAGTAAATATTCACTTGAAATAATCAAGATGTTTTATCAACAATTCAAATGACCAGAACAGTTGTCGTTGATGAATTTATTGATTTAGCTTGTTATTTGAAAGTGGTGGGAACCAAGTGAATAAAAAGTGAATAAATATTTATTAAACGAATACGAGCATTACCACACAACAATCTCATCAGCAAAAATCCATCCACGAACTAAGGGATTTATGGTTGCAGTAATACGGACGAACCGTGCCTGTTGAGAGCCGTTCCATTCAAACGATTTGACGAATGTGCCAGGTCTATTGTCTATCACGCTGTTACTGAATGTGGCAACTGTTTCAAAATCTCCGTCTCTTTCATTAGAGAGTGAAATAGTAATATCTTTTGGTAGCCAAATTTCAACACTTCCATTTTGTAAAAAATTGATACGTGTATGACGAAGCAAATCCGTTTCACCTAAATCGATAATCACATCGAAACCTGTTTTTATAAAGCCTTGCCAAAAGCCATCACCATACGAGATTCCGCCGAAAAGTCCATCAATCAAACTCTTTTCTCCACTTGCAGGGTAGTACCTATTGTATGGGTTGAGATATTCAATCCGTTTCCCGATAGCTTTGTGATAATCAACCCGTTTCTCTAAAACCTCGCCCAAAGGTTTTCCGTTTCTAAAGAGTTGAGTTTTTAGTTTTGTCGAATCTCTTACCAAAATCGGATTTTCATACAACAACGATTTGCTTGTAACAGCCGAACCATCAGTTGTGTAGCGTATTTCTACAGGATATATCTCAGATGTTAAAGTAACGGATATCGCTTTATTGACAGAATCGTTTTCCATAAAAACGTTAGGCTCTTTGCTCAAGGTAAAAGTGTTATAACCTTTCTGTTGCAATATCGGGATAGATAGATTAACACGCCGTTTGAACGACTCCCAAGATTTGTTTTGCGGGTTTGTCCAAGCTACTTCGGCAAGTGCCAACAAGCGTGGATAGAGCATATATTCCGCAAGATCTTCGGTAGGAATATATTCTGCCCACAGACACGACTGAACGCCCCATATATTACCTATATATTCGGCTGAAAGGCTGTCGAGTACAGGGTTGTAGGCGTAAACATTTTCCAATGGCAAGAAACTACCCATAGCTTCAGGCTCTTTATCGGGCGAGGCTTGATAGCCATTGAAATAGGTATATTTACCTGGTGTCAAAATAACTTTGTGTCCTGCTTGTGCAGCCTCAATTCCAATATTTTCACTGCGCCAATTCATCACTATCGCACTTTTTTCTAATCCGCCCTCTAAGATTTCATCCCAACCAATAAGCTTTCTACCTTTAGAGTGCAGATATTTTTCTATTCGTCTGATTAGATAGCTTTGCAGTTCGGCTTCATCTTTTAAACCCTCATTCTTAATGCGTTCCTGACATTTGCGACACTTTTTCCAATGCTCTTTACTTGCTTCATCTCCGCCAATATGAATATGAGCGGACGGGAAAACGTCTATAATCTCACTTAAAACATTTTCTAAGAAAACAAAAGTCTCCTCATTGCCAATACAATACTCACTGCTTGTATATGGTTTTTCTGTGCATGATAGATGTGGATATACCGCAAGAACCTCCTCCGAATGTCCCGGCATCTCTATTTCGGGTATAATTGTGATATGTCTTTTTGAGGCGTATTCGACCAGCTCTCTTGCCTCTTCTTGCGTGTAATAGCCACCATAAGCATTTGGGGCACTTTCATTTGCATATTTCCTTTCAGAAGCCCACCACTCTTTCCAAAGCGAATGTGTGCGCCATGCAGCGATATTTGTCAATTCGGGATACTGTTTTATTTCTATTCGCCAACCCGGTCCGTCAGTTAGGTGCCAATGAAAATAGTTGAGCTTGTAATGTGCCATCATATCGATTTGCTTTTTTAGAAAATCGAGTGAGAAGAAATGTCGCGAAACATCTATATGCGCACCTCGATATGCAAAACGTGGGCTGTCTTCTATCTCGATAAATGGCAATCTGTCAGGATTTTGCTCGGTTAGTTGGATAAGTGTTTGAATGGCATAGAATAGTCCTACTTCAGTTTCCGCACTTATTTCAATTCCTTTTTTATTGACAATCAATTTGTAAGATTCGTCCGGCGTAGTTGAGTTTTGCGAATTGTTTAATAAAAACCTAACGTCTATTCCCGATTCTGAAATGTTCAGCGTAGTGGATTTCAAGTAAGTTGTCAGATTGTTTTCTATTTCAGGATTAAGTTCCGCAAAATTGAGTTTCAAACCAGATGTTATATTGAGCGAATCTTGACCAACTTTAATTTTATTGGGTAATGGAATTAACTGAACAGTATCTGTTGAGTTTGCATTATCTTTTAGCTTATTGCCTTGACAAGAAGATATGATTATAAGAGCAATCAGTATGAAATAGTAGTGAACTGTTTTCATGTTGTGATTATGTAGTAAATGTATTCTACCCTATTATGTTAGCGATTAGGGAATAATATGTATTTTCTTTTTTCAATTAATAATTTTTGGTTATCAAATAGAACATATTTTTCAGTCCAAAGATTCATGCTGTCGTAAACATATTCGTACTCTTCTATTGCTGAAAACCTGTTTCCACCGATAAATATGGCAAGTCCTGCCTCATCTTTCCCAACTAAGTCTGGAATAATACTGTAAGATATATCCCCATTAGCATTATATCTTTTTTCTTCGAGAGTTATTATAGAATCATTTTCAACTTTTTGAATTTTGCATTCATTCCCAAATGTATCATACTCTTTTAGAATTGTTGTAGTATCATTATTAAATGTCCTAATAATTGTGGTTGGAAGCCCTTTGTTATTAAAGGTTTGAAAGTTTTCCACTGATACCCATGGTCCAAAATACTTTGATTTAGAAATCATTCTTTCTTGTTCATCAAATTCATAAATAAATTTAGTTGTTATATTTTTGTTTCTATTATTTATATCGAATACTTGAGTTTTCTCGATTAGCAAACCTTTTTCATTATACTTGTATTCATATTTTGATAAAAGTTTTCTTCTGAAAAAATTTGATGATTCAATCGCTTCTCCTTTGTTGTTAAATATATATACTGCGCGGTACCCCTTTTTAACACAACCATTAAATGACCTCACTTCAAGTCTTTTAACACCATTAAATCTTTCTGTTTCCAAATCAATGGATTGGCTTTTGGCTGTTAAAGTCAGAAGGATTGTAAGTATTGACAAAAGTATTTTGTTCATAAGTTATGCGCCGAATTAATTAATATTTCTCGTTCTCCTCAAACTCTAAATCAGTCAATTCAATAAGGAAATTGCAACAATCATAGTATGCCCCCTCATCTGGAGACCATTCGTCTATTAACTGATAATATTTATCGGTTGCTCCCTCTAAAATCCATCGAGAACCATCTAATCCTACTAAGAATTCTTCACATGGCATTGTTGTCCAGAAATTGCAAAAGATTACTAACTGGATAAATTTGTTCCAATCGTTTATAGTCAATTGTTTTCTTTTGTCAATTATTATTTTTCCTGGTTCATATTCACCATCTCCATTAGTCATTTTATAAAATAAACTGATAGAATCATTTTTATTCTCAATTCTGATGATGATTGGGTTGTGGAATGTCCTTAGCCATGTAAAACGAAATACCTTTTTTTGCTGCACCCCATTATACAATATTGGTTCATTCATAGCTCGCAGGTGTTCTGAGTACCACCTGTTGCGGAATAAACTTAGTCCTATGCACCTGTTTGAGTCAATCCGTGTTGCCATAGGGAAATACAATTCTGGTTCAGCGACATCTTTATCACTGGATTCAACTTTTAATGTATCTGTTTGAAAATTGAAAATCAGATTCTTATCGGTTTGTCCGAATGAATTTGTTGTAAATAGGGAAAGAACTATAGGTAATATTTTAACAAGTTTTCTCATCGGCAACGCAGTTAGCTGTCAGAATTGTCGCTAAATGGATTTGGTTAAGCCCCCATATTATTCAACTATTAATCTATCTATTTTTAAAACTCTTTCATTATCAGATATTTTTAAGATATAAACCCCTAAATCTAAATTTGAAATATTAATAGTTGAATTGTTTGATTCTAAACACTCTATTTTCTGCAATTTCCCTTGAATATCATAAATAAAGATTTGCAAATCCTGATAATTGCCATCAGAAATATTGACTGTTATTTGATTTTTAGCTGGATTTGGGAAAATTGTAATATCCCTTGATATTGAAGCATCTGAAATCCCTGTTATTGTAAGAGGATTGCCCCATGTGACCCCTCCTTTGTTATAGTAAGCTAATTTTCGTTCTGCACCACCAAGACAAAACGATTGTGTGCAGGAATAATACGGACCATCAAGTCCTTTAATATATTTGTCATCTCTTAAGCATCCGTCAACAAGAGCCGCGTTCCAACAATAATTATCATCAAACCAATATCTTTCAGTTCCTCCTGCATCTGTTTTAGACAAGTGAGACCCGTTTGTCATATAATAATTATATGTTTCGTTTTCATAAATGATAGGTTCTCCGGGAAGTTTATCAAATAGTGGATTGGGCTTTATTGTCGTTGTTAAAGTGTCGTTATAGTATTTAAAATCAGAACTATCGGTCCAAACCGTATGAATACTCTGTTTTCGTGAATATCGATAAACAATTGAGTCAGAATAATCTGTGCGTTCCAAGTATTTATAATTTGCTTTACTTGTTGTGGCTGAACCGTATCCATCGAAATTCCAACAACTCGATTCATCTAAAATATGCAATTCGTCACCTACTTGAAAATCGTTAACTTCGAACCAAGTAAGGTTACTAATACCAGCCTTGGGATTTGATAATCCAATTAAATTATACTCTTCAAGTGTTTCGTATGGATAATCAAATTGCAAATTTGGAAACAGATAGAAATCAAATGTTGTAACAAATCCGTGATACTTACTTATCCGTATGTTCATATTGTTTAGTTCCCAATCCAACAGGTTCATATTTTTGTCATAAACCTGAAAATTAATTGTTTTTACGGAGTCGGTAATTCCTATGAATGTCAACGTATCATAGCTTACTACAGATGCTTCGATTGTAAGAGAATCTTGTAGTGCGTAGGCAATCCATGTATCTCCCAAATTAGCATCGGTTTTTATAGATATAGTATCTCCCATTTTATTAATGAACCCATTTAGCCCATTATCTTTTATTATCACGCTTTTCCCAATCCATGAAGCTTCAAGTGGAGAGAAGCAATCATAATCCAATTGTTGTATGGTAGTAAAAGGGTATAACAGAGAATCGTTTTGATACTTTACAGAGTCAATCCGAACAGCTTTGACGTTGTTGTACTCATTCTCAAAAAAAGCTATCCGGTCGGAACTTATGGTTTGAAAATTTTGTCCAAATGTACTTATTGTTGAAATAAGTACGAGAATCAGAGAAATTTGTATTTGTTTCATATCATTTTACGTTTATCGTGAGATCTGCTTTTTGCTATCAGTTTTACCAAACGAATATAAAACATTCGCTAATATAAAACAAATATAACCTATATATTATTGTATATGAGTAATTTCAATTGTTGAGATAGTTTGGAGAACTTAGGAGGTTATTCCTTAAAATAGATTAAAGATTTGTATTGGTTCATGATTGGATTTTGTAATGCAGGGTCTAAGCCATTTTTGAGATTGTGGACATTTATAAACCCCAAACTATCGAGCAGTGTTTGACAAAACAGGCTTCTCTCCCCATGAAAACAGTAGATAAAAATATCACTCTCTATGCTCAATGTATCGCAAATTTTAAGCAATATTTTTTTTTGGGGGGCACTAATAGCATTAGCGATATGACATTTTTTAAACTCTTTCGCAGTCTGAACATCCAAAATAACTGAATTTGGTGTGGATACCAAGAGATTAAAGAAGTCAATATCCTGTAAATCAGTGTGATTTGATTGTGAAAATATATCACTCGTATATCCTAATAGAAGAGCAACTGTTGTAAAAATAATTAACAAATAACGCTTCATAATCTGCTTGCTAATTTCTATGAAATAGTTGAATTTTAGAACTTTGTTAGAATAACGTTTTAGTCAATTCTTTATTTGTCAACAAACATATCGCTAATAATTCTATCGGAAATAAAAAAACCTCTTTCTGTGAGTATTGCCGAATTTTCTTCCAAAACCATATACCCCGATTTTTCATAACGTTCTGCAAATGAAAGAATAAGCTGAGCCTTATCTTCTCCAAATTCGTTTTTTACCTTTTCAAGGTCTATTCCGTGGGCTGTACGTAATGATGTTAATAACAGTTCATTATATCTGTCAGTTGTTGAAAGTTGCTCCTCTTTATATATCTGTCCACCTTTCTCGGCATACCTCACGTATTCATGTATATTATCAATATTCCACCTGCGGCTGTGAACATTATACGAGTGGGCAGCGGCACCAACTCCTAAGTAAGGCACTTGATCCCAGTAGTTTGAGTTGTGTTTAGAGAAAAAACTTTTCTTGCCAAAGTTTGAAATTTCATAATGAATAAAATCGTTTGACTTTGCCCACTCAATTATTGCCATATATTGCTCATAACTTTCGTTATCGGATATTGGAATAATTAAACCTTTGTTTTTAAGATTATCGAATACGGTATTTTCTTCATATGTAATGTGGTATGCAGAAAGGTGTTGTATGTTCGCCCTGTTTAGCTTGTCTAAAGTAGAATTAAGTTCCTTAATTGTCAATCCGGGGATTCCATATATGATATCAACGCTAATGTTATCAAACCCAAATCTTCTGGCATGGTTAATACTTGAAATGGCTTGCTCTTCGTTGTGTCTTCTGTGCATTAGCTTCAAATAGTATGAATTAAGAGATTGTACACCTATGCTTAATCTATTTACAGAAGTTCGCGCTAATTCTTTAAGATATCGTGTGTTTAAATCATCGGGATTGGCTTCTAATGTTATTTCTGCATTTGGTGAAACCTTAAAGTTGTCGGTAATGATTTCAATTATTCCCTCAATTTGTGTTGACGATAAAATAGAAGGGGTGCCACCTCCGAAATATATGGTTTCAACCTCGTCGCTAATGTAGTTTTTTCTGTCTGCTAGTTCTGTTTTAAGAACATTGATATATTTGTCGATAGCCCACAATTCGGTACACGAGTAGAAGTCACAGTAATAACAGCGACTTTTGCAGAATGGTATATGAATGTAGATTCCCGACATATTCTTTATTGCTAGCAAAAACAATACCGACCTTTATTATCTTAGGCTCATTAAATTTTAACTCTCCTTGTTTCTAGAGCTATATATTTGTAAATTAACACTTTACACGGTTATAAGGTTTGAGTTGACAAGTTAATTTTATATGTAAAAAACCAAGTATCGGTCGAAAAACGAACAGATACTTGGTTTTTATATTTATTAAATATTAATTTATTTTACAGTAATGTATGACATTACGCAAACTGCAGCACCTTCCTTACCATCATAGAAGTATGCATTTATTTGATATATTCCTGCTTTCATACACGAGAAACCACAGGCATTATCAATTGCTCCATCTGCTTTAAGATTTGATACCAATTTATTTGGACCATCAAATATTTCAACAATCAATTTTCCCTCGTATCCATCGGCATTACAAGTACTGAACTTATATATTGTGCCTTTGTTTAATACGATACTGTTTTTTGTAGATGGTGGTGGTTTAACAGCACTTTGTGGCATTTTATATTTGAAATCTTTCAAATATGTGGCATTTCCAATATTGAGCGCACAGGAATTAACTAACTCATCACTCTGCGCCATTGTGGTATTTGCCGATAATACTAAACCAATTATTAATAAGAGAAATATCTGCCTCATGGGTAATCTGTTTTTCTTAATTTTGATTTCTTCTATAATAGTAACTTATTACTTAAATATTTATTATTTCTTGTCTAACCTCATCAATTGACTTGATAATGTTGTCTAAAGTTTTTTCGGGTACGTTAACATATGATGTTTCGTTTTGAATATAAACTAAAATACCGTCAATTTCAACTTCCTTGCCTTCTCCTTGCACAATAGTTTTGGTTACACCATCAAAAGAGTCCAAAATACGTGAAAAGTGTTTATGTAATTGCGCATATTGTGGATTTTTCTTATAGTGTGAAAGAATATCTACTAAGTTTTCAACTATAGTCTTTTGTTCTCCAATGCGTTCAATTACTTCTGTGTTTTGACGAGCATTTTTTATAACTTGTGTAGCAATAAACATACCTTCTACCCACATTCCACAAATTATTAAAGCACTAACTTCAGAACGTCCTGTTTTTTGCAGGTGAACGTCCATGTTGTTAAAACTTGATACAGATAAGTACATTAATGAATCAAGATTTTCATTATTAGTGGCTAATCTGCGTATTGTATTAAAGTCAAAGAATTGTTGTACTCTTAGCTCTTCACTTAATTTACGTATAGCTCGCATATTGGTCATAACCGGACCTGTCTTTCTATACATATTTAAATATCCCAAGTCTGCACCAAAAATACCGAGGTTAAGTGCCCGTTTAAAGTCTGTGTTGTAACGGTCAACATCATCAATGCTTGTTATGTAGTTTTCGTTGAACGGAACTCCCGTTGCCTGTAAAAGGGCTGCCATTTCAACGGGTGACGAGGATATATTTTGCAGAATTTGTAGAGTTTCTGTGGTTTCAGATGTTTCATATTCCATAGAATCCAATGCATCACTCTCTTCTACTATAGATTTGAAAATATCAGTATTGCTACTTGTTTTGTTGTTATTACATCCTCCGCAACCATATCCAGCAATAGCGATAATTATTGAGTAAATTATAATCCGATTCATAGATATATTCTTTTGTAGTATTTCTGTTTAATGATTTGATTTGCTGTGTTATATATATTTATATTAAAACATGTACTTAATTTTAACTTTTTCAAAGCCTAAATATACTAATTATTTTTTTCTAAATCGTATTATTATTCTTGGAAGTTTAATTTTTGCTACTCTGTTTTTTATTGGCTTAGTTAATTTGCTAAAGTTAATCATTGATAACCGCCTACTAATTCCTTTTCCAATGTTTAAGTCGATAGCTTTTTTCAAAAGATCGTAGTATAGAGTGACATACATCAGTGCTGTCATTAACCATACTATTACTGTATTGAACCAAAATGTATCGAAGTAAGCACCCATAAAGTGTTTTTTGGGAGAGTAAAAGTGTGTTCTGAAACTAAATAAGTTGTCTGGTTTTGATATTCTAAAAATGGGGTCACGTTGTTTGATTAGTTTTCCGTCAGATTCCACAACTTGTTTTACGTAGATATTCTTTACAATATCTCCAACCGCTTCATTATGATATTTATTTTGTTGGTTAATGTAGATACTTGGATCTTTCGCATCTAATGCTATGATAATATTTTCTTTGGCTTTTGTTGCTTTTGCAATCTCTATTTCGTAATAATCAGTTACTCGACTGAGGTAATCAAGTGTTTGGTCTGCAACAAATGCGTCAAAACTCTCGATTGTAAGTTCGTCAAGATAGCCAAACTCAACGTGTGGATTTGTCTCTAACTCTCGTCCAATTTCGTTTTGTATTAACTTCAAGGTTTTTTCGGCTTTCTTAATTCTATCTTCATTTTTAGAAAAAATACCAGTTAATGATTCGTCTATTCGTTGACGTATTTCTGCCGTCCATTTTGTTCCTTTTATGTCACCGTTGCTTATTGTTTTATCATATTCGTAAAAGAACTTTTCAAATTCATTGTCTTTGAATTGTTTAACCATAAGTGCTTCGTAGCTCCAACGCGACGGGATAAACTCTGCAATCAAAGGTACTTTATCAACGCTGCCAATAGCTTTGTTTAATTTATCAAAGCTGAACATTGCACCTCCTAATACCATTTGTGGTATCATTAGTAAAGGAATTAAAATGTAAATAGTTACAGCTGAGTTAAATGCAGATGATATGTTTAAGCCGAGCATGTTAGAAAATGCAGCTATTGTCCATAGTGTCATCCAATATTCAAAATTAAGACCTTGAACTTCTAGAATTGGATTGGCAATTAATATGAATAGAATTGATTGAATTGCTGAAATAGCAAATAGTATTACAACTTTACTTGCTAAATAGCTTGATCTTGAGAGGTTTAAAAACGCCTCACGTTTAAGTATTTTCCGGTCTTTAAATATCTCTTCGGCACTAACTATAAACCCAAGGAATATGGCTACGATAAGTCCCATAAAGATATATATGGGGATATTACTATTTACTCTGAATACGTATGTATCAGAGTCGGGTTCTATATAACGAATTATGAATGCGAGAATAAAACCTAATAGTGGGGCTTCCAATAGGTTAATTATAATGTATTGTTTATCACTAATTTTAGATAATACGTCTCTTATTGTGTAAATTTTGAATTGCGAAAACCAATTAGGAATATTAAGCGTTTTTGGAGGTTTTTGCTTAACATCATCAATTCGCTCGTATTTGGTACTCTCCTTATAGTATTCTTCCCACTTTTCGGGACTTACTTTGCGATTACCTGTATATCTTCCAAACTCATCAACTACCTGTGCATCAATCACATTGAATATTAACTCAGGGTTGACATTACCGCAAGTAGGACACTCTCCAACCTCGGCATTAATTTGGTTATCAATGGTTTTGAAGTACGAAACGGCCTCTACAGGATTACCATAATATATCATATATCCGCCAGTGTCTAAAATTATCATTCTATCAAACATTTTGTATATGTCTGATGATGGCTGGTGGATTACGACGAAAATTAATTTACCTTTAAGTGCGAGTTCACGTAAAAGGTCCATAACGTTTTCCGAGTCTCTTGATGATAATCCCGATGTTGGTTCGTCAACAAATAGTATAGATGGTTCGCGAATTAATTCAAGTGCAATGTTCAAACGTTTTCTTTGTCCTCCACTAATAACTTTGTTAAGTGGAGATCCTACTTTAAGGTCTTTGCGTTCTAATAGACCTAAACTATTTAGAGTTTTGAGTACAAGTTTGTCAATCTCTTCGTTTGACAAATCTTTGAAACATAGTTTTGCGTTATAGTATAAGTTTTCATATACAGTAAGCTCACTGATAAGAAGGTCGTCTTGTGGAATTGAGCCAATTACACCTTCAAGTTGCTCGCTTTGGGCATGTAAGTCTATACCGTTTATTTTTACAGTTCCTGTTGATGGACTCTGCAAACCTGTTAATAAATTAAGCAATGTAGTTTTACCTGCTCCGCTGGCACCCATAATTCCAACAAGTCTTCCTTGTTCTTCTGAAATAGAGATGTTCCTTAAACCAATAGTTCCATTTGGAAATTTGAACCCTACATTATCAACATTAAAAGAAATATGTGCAGAAGTTACGTCTGCTAAAAAGTGAGATATAACATCGGAGTAGTATATTGGTTTTCCCTTAGGTAGCCTGATTGAACTCCCGTTGGCGAAGATATATATGTTTTCATTGTTAATTGGCAATCCGTTCAGTAGTATCTCTTCAGTTCCTGTGTAACGTAAGAAATATAGTTCAACACTTTTAATTTGAAGAATAAGTATATCTTCATCTAGCTCTTCTGTTTCAATTTGTTTACACTCATCGTTTTCGATAGTTGGTTTGCTACTAATTCTAAGAATGTTACTGTTGCTTATTGTTTGTGGATCATCAATAATGAATTGCTCTGTACTTTGAAATTCTTCAGAAGTTACATTAAATACTTCGGCAACGGTGTTGATGATAGCCATCCGCTGTTCGGTAAATTTTTTATCAGCATTTACAAGCTCGAATAGACGTACCAGAACAACTATTTTTTGTTTTTGGGTAAGTCGCCGGTTAATTTTCTTACAAATACCAAGAATTCTTACTGAGTCTCTGACAGATGTTAATTGCTGCTCTTTATCTTGGTTGTTGATATTGTTCGGGTCTATGTCTGCATGTTCGTAAAACAGATTAAGGTATTCTGTAACAGCTTCGTGGTTTAGCTGTGACGTTAGAAATTTTTTCACAAAAATCAATTCGTTACTAGCAACACCGCTATCTTGTTTAGCAATGAGGGCGAAAAGTTGCATCAACGCTTTGAGAATTTCTTCACTCATACCTTAATGTGTTTGATGGTTATTTAGCAAGCTTAATTAATCCATAGAATAACTAACTTGTTCAAACGGAATTTCAACGATATCTGCATATTCTTCTCCCGCCTCTTCCATATCTTCATCATCGTCAGGGAAATGCCAACGGACTAGTACGTCGTTGCCTGCTTCGTAAATTTCCTCGAGTATCAAGAGAATATCGAGTAATAGTTTTGATGATGCGGTATTAAAATATACTAATTTGAAATTGAAAACGGTTTTATCGTTAGGGTCTTTTGAGTATCTTTCGAGCCAATCGAGTATTGGTTCATAAAAGGCTGCAACATCCTCAGGTAGTGAACGTCCTGAAATTTCAAAAAGATCATTTTGTGCATCAAGTGTAATACTTGGCGTATCGTCTGTTTTAATGATTTTTATTACTTCCATGGTTATGTTGATTAATTAATTGTTTCTTGATATTTCGGTTGAGAATATGAAAAACGAGTACTCGTCATTTATTGGTAGAAAGTGATAATTTAGTTCACTTCCGGTTTTTCTGGCAACATCAATAAATCCTAAACCTGCACCTCCTTTTTCTGACAATCGACCCTCTTTAATTCTTTCTTTGTATAACTCTTTCAAGTCTTCTTTGTCTGAGGAGTTAATGTGGTCAATCAATGTTATTATAGATGATATTTTGTCTTTACCAACCACATTGCCTGTAGTAACAGTATAATTAGTGCTACTTTTATTTAGCAAAAAAATACCCTTGCCGTCTTTATGTACATTAGAGATGTTTTCTTCGAGACATTCGGCATGTTTACTAATGTTTTGTAAGCATTCAACCATGACATGGAAAACTCTCTTTAGTGTGGAAGGAGCTTCCATTTGAGTTTCCATACTTGTTTCCGTTAAAGAAGTAAATGCTTTGATAACTTGGTGTGTAACAATGCCTTCGTAAACTAAAACAACTTGGTGGTCACGCATAGTTTTATAGAAACTATACACAAACTCTAAAAATTCCTTAATTTCTATTTTACTATCCATAACAATTTGATATTTGTATTCATTTCTTAAACTTTCAATTAAAACTCTATGCCTATTAACAAGACATCATCTATTTGTTTGTTTTCTCTTTTCCACTCAACAAAATCCTTGCTAAAGTAGTCAAGGTATTGTTTCATGCTGTAATTATGATAATTTGTAATTGATTCACGTATTCTTCTCGGCTGGTATTTGTAATTATTGGGGCCTCCTATTTGGTCGGGTAATCCGTCAGAGAAAAAGAAAACCTTATCGCCTTTATGAAGGTCTATTTCGTGATTTGTAAAAGGTTCTTCTGGCCTTCTTCCAATAGGTATACCTCCGATGGCTTTGCGATTCCCTTTAAACTCTTTTAGTTTTTTGTCTCTTAGAAAATATAGAGGTCTGTGTGCACCTGCGTAATGGAGCTTTTTAGTTTTTAAATTAATTTTGCAAAATGCAATATCCATACCATCACGAGCATTTGCGCCTTCCATATCTTGTTTTAAAGCTGATCTGACTTTTAGATGGAACGTATCTAAAATTTCGGCAGCGTTCATATTTTTGTCATGATCGACAACGTTGTTTAATAAAAAGTATCCAACAAATGATAATAGTGCCCCCGGAACACCGTGACCGGTACAGTCAACAGCAGCAATGTAGATAATGTCATCTTTTACAAAAAACCACGGGAAGTCTCCACTAATAACATCGCGGGGTAGATAAAAAATAAATGAATTGGGTAAAAATTCTTGTACTAATTTAGTATCGGGAAGTAGTGCTTTTTGTATTCGTTCAGCGTAATTTATGCTTTCTGTAATATTTTTATTTTTCTCTTTAATCTCGTTCTCATTTTTCTTTTGCTCGGTAATGTCGTGAGCTACAATGAGAACTGTTTCTAACTCTTTTCCTTCGCTGAACTCTGGTATGGCACTTACTTGCTGAATTCTGTCTCCAAAATTGGTTGGGAAAGTAGTTTCGTAGTTCTGTTTTTGAGATGTTTTTCCAACTTCAGCTAATGCTTTTATAAAAAACTCTTTTATTTGACTATTAAAATCAACTTCCTCTATATTTTTGCCAAGTATTGTTTTATTGTCGACACCAGTAAATATTTTAACTATTGGGTTGGCATAGAAGAACTGACCTGACAGGTTTAATCGCATAATCATATCGGGCGAATTTTCTGATAAAGCCTGCATTTTGCTCTTCATTCGCTCCTCTTTTTCAGCTCGTCTGCGTTCTGTTATATCCTGTGAATTAAGGATAATCCCTTGTATTGCAGGGTCGTGTAAAAGATTTCTTCCAACTGATTCGATATAGACTTTTTTACCGTCTTTGCGCATGTACGTAAATTGTACGACTACTGGTTTTTCTGGCTCTTTAAGTAATGTTTGAAACATGTTTTTTATGTCGGTGTACCCCTTTGATGTGAGCCTGTCAAAGTCCTTGCCTTCTATCATTTCCTCGGGTGTAAAACCATAGATATTTATTACTGACGGCGAAACGTATGTTAATTGTTGAGAATCGTTGTAAATGGATATTACTTCCGAAGCGTTCTCTAATAGTGAATGTATCCTCTTTTGTGAGTTTTCTACTTCTTGTATTTGTTGTTCAAGTTTGGTATTTGTTCGTTTAAGCTCTTCATGTGTAGCTCGCATCTCTTCTGCATTCTGACGAAGTTCTTCTTCATTTTCCTTAAGTTCTTCGGTCATTTGTTGTGAGTCATGAAGCAGCCGTTCTGTTTTAGCATTTACTTTTAAATTAAATAAAGTTCGTGCTATTATCTCACTCAGTTCTTGTAAAAAGCGAATCGAAAGGCGTGTAAAATCGTTAGATAGTGAGGCAAACTCTAATACACCTTGAAGCTTTTCATCGGTTATAAGTGGTACTATAAGGATGCTGTTTGGTTTTTGATCTTTAAGTAGTCCGCTTGTTATTGTTACATAGTTGTTAGGAATCTCTTTCAGGTAAATGGTGTCCATTTCATAAGCAGCCTGACCAATAATACCTTCTCCAATTTTAAACTTCTGATTAATTTGTCTCTTTCTGTTATAAGCGTACGTAGCTATATTTGTAAGGGTTTGGTGCTCTTCGTCATAGATATAAAATGCACCTTGTGTGACTTTTATGTATTCAATTAATGAAACTAATGTTCGATAGGCTAGGTTTTCAATATCATTGTACTTTCTAAGTATTTCAGATACTTGGTCTTTCCCAGCTGCTATCCATCCTTGATCAGCTTCTTTTCTTGCAGTAGAGAGTAAATTGTCTCTCATTCGTATCAAAGAGTGTCCAAGTATGTCTTTTTCATCAATAATTACATCATCTATTTGAAAATTGCCTTCACCTATGTTTTTTGCAATTTGAATATTACGATTTATTGTATTTTCCTTTTGTTGAATGTCGTTTTTGTAGTAGTTTTCACTTGCTTGAAGTACCTTTTCAATACGATATCCTATGAAACCGAGAACTAAAGGTGCTAGATCTATTATTATCAAAGAAGGATTGTAAATATGTATTTGAACCAAACCATAAATTGATATTTCTTGGTCGTGAATAATAAATTCTATAATCCATGCTATGATGGGAAAAGCCATGCCAAGAAGAACAATGCCAATTGGAAATCCTGTTTCAGATCCACTACCAAGAAGCATTTTTCGCACTTGTTTTGACCGCTTGAAATTCATATGATTATGTTACTTAAAAATGTTTTAACGTTTTTTACAAAGCTACTTTATTTTTCGAAATGTTCACAAAGGTTGTTAAGAATTTTCTCTAATATTGTTATTTGTTTAGAGTTTAAATGATTGAATAAAGCTAATTCCACAACAGCAACACTTTTATCATTTGATACTACTGGAATGATAATAATGTATTTTGGTTCGCCTTTGCCTAACCCTGACATGATTTGTCGATAATTATCAGGTAGTTCGCTTAAATATAGTGTTTTACAATCTCTAGCAACCTGACCATTTAGTCCTTCACTAAAACCAAAAGGAGCAGGTTGTTCTTCTCCATAAAAAGCGTAGTCAGCTATTGGTTCAAAAAGTTCTGTGTCGTTATTGTATTGGTAAAACAGCCCTTGAACTATATCAAACTCTTTAGCCATACGTGATAGGAATGTTTTGGCTATTTCAATAGGATCGTTTAGTTTGTTAAACTGTTCGATTAAACTGTCGAAATCGCTTTGTTTCTGTTCAATTTGTTCCTTATTTTTGTATTCTTCAGTGTTTACAACTTGTTTTATTGTTACATTTTCAGGTAAAAGACTGTTTGTATATTTAATATGCTCTGTTTTTATTACTTCGAACATACGTTTGACTTTAAAGTACATTATCGCAATTAAGATTATAAGCAAAACAAGAGATGCTGTTGCGAATTTATAATAATGTTTAAAGTAGTCAAAAACAATGATATTGCACAGTATCAATATTACTGATAATAAAAACAGATATGATAGCTGTCGTTTATATTTTTTTATCTTTTCCATAATGTTTACAAAGTTATCCTATTTTATTTAAAAAACGGATTATTTCCGTTGTTGAGTACTTATAATCAACGCTCATAATTTGCAAACAAGCATTTGGCATAGTTGGAACCTGGCTTTCTACAGGGTCTTGAACAATGGTTAGTCCACCGTTTTCTTTTACTTTTTTTAATCCAACTGCTCCGTCTCGGTTTGCCCCTGATAAAATTATCCCCACAAGCTTTCTTTTATAGTTATATGCTGCCGACATAAAAGACAAATCAATTGAAGGGCGACTATGATTAACAGGCTCCTCAGTTGATAATGAAAACCTGTTTCCTAACTCTATGTGCATATGGTAGTTAGCAGGAGCCAAATATATTATGCCAGGTTTGATAGCATCTTTATCATCTGGTTCTACAACAGGCAGTTTTGACTTTATACTCAGAGCTTCCACAAATCCAGATCTAACATGCTTCAACCTGTGTAAACACAGGAAAACAGGCAAAGAATAGTTCATAGGTAATGATGATAATATTCGTGTTATTACCTGAAAACTTCCAGCACTTCCACCAATTATAACTGCTCTATAATTTGACATCATACGCTACGTTTTTTGTAAATTTTTTCTATTTGATTTAAGCATGTTAACTTTCGAGAAATTGGCGAACTATCAATATTTTCTTTTGATCCTATGCAAAAAATGCCACCTATAACCAAACTATCAAAAAGTGTTTGACAAACTGTATCTTGGGTAGTTGCATTTAAGTATATCATTCTGTTTCTGTACAATATAAGGTGATGTCCTGGAATAGGATCATCTTGAACGAAGTTGTGTTTTTTTGTTTCGACACCTTCAAGTAAAGTTCTGTCCATTATTACCCTATTACCTTCAGTAGTACAATAATTTGAAATTTCATTACTATCTGTAAATCTTTTATAATTGCCCTCAGAATTTTCCATTTTACGTATGTCATATGACACGTTGTTGTTCAGGTCGTCTAATCTTAATTGACTTAAACTGGTTGCAAGTACTTTTACTTTGTCTTGAAGGTTTGATTCTTTTATTAATATCATTAAGCTGTAGACGTCATCTGCAGATGAAATGCCAGGCATTAAAACTTTAATGTTTGAATGTGCTTTTAAAAGTTCAGGCAAATAAACATCTCTTAAATCTCTCCAAAATGAAGGATCTCTGAACATTTCGGTTGTGTCAACTAAGCCTTCAGAGAGATACTTTTCAAACAGTCTGGGGTCGGTCTCCAAACGATTAATAAAGTCAACTACTGATGAGTAATTATTGTCATTCATTACTTTCAATATACGACGCTTAAACGAAGTAAGTGCATAACCACTAAAATCGATATCATATTTATCGTTTATTGCAGCTATAATTTTTTTTGTGTCAACTATGCCAATGTCGTGTATCATAAATTAGAATGACTTTTTCTTATATATGCCTTTTGTTCTTTCAAAATTGTTAGCCATTGAACCTAATATACTTTCGTGTGCACCTAAAATTAAATAACCATCACGGTAAAGATTGTTAGAAAACATCTCAATAACCCTATTTTGCAGCTTGTTGTTAAAGTAAATAATAACATTTCTACAAAATATAATATCGAATTTTGAATAAAAAATATTTTTGTCGTTAACTAAGTCGTGTTTTCTATATATAGCCTTATTTCTTAAAAAAGGCTTCATAGTTATAGAGTCTTTACTGTTATCAATATCAAAGTATTTTTCATACGGAACGTCACGTACATCCTCGTAGTTATATGGGTTTTCTCTAATAACTTTGTCAAAGTTGTCTAAATAATTAAGGTTAAATCTGTATCTGTATTCTCCCTTTTTAGCTTTTTCAAGCATCTCGGTATTTAGGTCAGTGGCAAAAACTTTGGCCCTATCAAACATGTCAAGTTCGTTTAGAAGAATAAGCATGGAGTATATTTCCTGTCCACTCGAACACCCAGCATGCCAAATAAAAATTGATTTGTTTTGTTTAAAATCTGGAAGCACTCTGTATTTCAATGTAGTCCACAATTCAGGGTCACGAAATAGTTCAGTAGTATTTACTGTTATTCCCTGAATGACTTTCTCTAAAAAGTTACTATCTTTTGATACTTTGAGAATAAGTTCGTCAATAGACATCCTGTTATCAATGAGAATTTTATCGATACGGCGACGGAATGACATTTCGGAATAATCCGTAAAGTCATATGTCGAAACGTTCTTGATTGCTGAAATAAATCTATTGCTCTCCTCAATTGAAACCATACAGAACCTTAACTCAAATACAACTTAATCGTTGGATACAATTTAATTTTTATTAATAATAGAGTATTTGTTATTTATAGTTTATATTTCAAACTTTTGACTACATATATAACCTCAAATTACAAATATGGCATAACTACCTTTTATTATAATTTTCTAATCAAATCTCAAAAATATAAAAAAAATCATGAAACATAGCTTTTAATTCAAATTTATGTCAAATCATTGATTTTTGATTTTTTAATATCTAATATAGTACAAATAGGCAATACAATTTGCTATTTTCATTGATATAGTACACTATTTGGTGAGAATTGTAAAGAGAAATCAACATTCGAAAAATTTAGTAAAAAAATATACCTTTGTGGACTTTATCTAAATCAAGCAAAATTAATTGATATTACAAGCAGTTAAAGGTACAATACACTGTAAATCATGTTTTTTGAATTAGTAACAGAAAAGAAAACAGTAGGCGCAAGAGCAGGTATTATACGCACACATCATGGAGAGATCCCAACTCCAATTTTTATGCCTGTTGGCACTTTAGGTACCGTAAAAGCTGTTTTGCAAAAGGATTTAGAGCACGATATTGATGCCAAAATAATATTGGGGAATACATATCATCTCTATTTACGTCCGGGAATGACTGTTCTCAATCAGGCAGGAGGTTTATCCAAATTTATGAATTGGGAAAGACCTATACTTACAGATAGCGGGGGGTTTCAGGTTTTTTCGCTTTCTGATATGAGAAAAATTAGTGAAGAGGGTGTCGAGTTTCGTTCGCATATTGACGGATCTAAGCACTTTTTCACACCTGAGAATGTTGTTGAAAAGCAGCGTATTATCGGCTCTGATATTATGATGGCTTTAGATGAATGTCCTCCAGGAGGTTGCGACAGAGAGTATGCAAAAAAGTCGTTAATGTTGACACAAAGATGGTTGGAAAGAGGCTTTTCTCACTTTAAAAGTACTGAATCTTTATATGGTTATCAGCAACACATTTTCCCAATTGTACAGGGTGCAGCGTTTGCAGATTTGCGCAGAGATGCAGCAAAGTTTGTGTCAGATATGGGTGCAGTTGGTAATGCTATAGGAGGACTTTCTGTTGGAGAACCAACCGAAATAATGTATGAAATGATAGAGGTTGTTAACGATATTCTACCTGCTGAAAAGCCTCGTTACCTAATGGGAGTGGGGACTCCTGCAAATATAATAGAAGGTATCGCACGAGGTGTTGATATGTTTGATTGTGTAATGCCAACTCGAAATGGTAGAAATGGAATGTTGTTTACTTGGGACGGCATCATCAATATTAAAAATAAAAAGTGGGAGAATGATTTTTCTCCTATTGATGCGAGTGGCAAATCTTATGTTGATCAAAACTTTTCTCGTGCATATTTAAGACATCTTTTTCAAGCAAGAGAAATTCTAGGTCTTCAAATAGCAACTATTCATAATCTTAGGTTTTACTTAGATTTAGTAAGAGAGGCTAGAGAACAAATAATTAATGGTACATTTGAGGAGTGGAAAAAAGAGACAATTGTTCGCGTTAGTGCACGTTTGTAATATATTTGTATAATATTGACAAGTAAATGTTCAACAAGTTAGATAGATATATACTAAAAAAATTTATGGCAACCTATTTTTATGCAATAGGTCTCATTGTCATATTAGTTGTTGTATTTGATCTTTCTGAAAAACTTGACGATTTCATAGAAAACAAAGCACCTCTTAACGCCATTATATTCGATTATTACGTTAACTTTATTCCATATTTTGTAAATCTTTTTAGCGGACTTTTCACTTTTATTGCAGTCATATTTTTTACTTCAAAAATGGCTACTCATAGTGAGATTATTGCCATTTTGAGTGGGGGTGTAAGCTATCGGCGATTTCTCAGACCATATTTCGTTGGTGGAATAATTCTTACACTTCTATCCTTTACATTAATTAACTGGGTTATACCGCATGCAAACATAAAAAGAATGGACTTCGATGAGAAGTATTGCAGAAGCAGTCCATATCAGAATAGAGACAACGACATACATCGTCAGATTTCACCCGGGATATTTATTTATATGCAGTCGTACAATACAACGATGGATATTGGATACAGATTTTCGTTAGAGCGATTTGAAGGTAGGAAGCTTAAAGAAAAAATTAATTCCGATTATATTAAATGGGATTCTACCAAAAACAAATGGGCAATACACAATTATAACATACGAGTAATTGATTCAACATCAGAATACGTTGAATGGGGAGATTACCTCGATACAACGTTTGTTAATTTCGACAAAAGCGATTTTTCTTCAAGAGACGAGATTGTTGAGACAATGAATTATCGTGAACTCAATGAATTTATTGAAAAACAAAAACTTAGTGGTACAGCTAATGTGGCTGTTTATGAGATCGAAAAACATAAGCGTTTTGCGCTTCCTTTCTCTACCATTATTTTAGCTATAATGGGGGTATGTATATCTTCAGAAAAGAAACGCGGAGGCATAGGTATCAATATTGGATTGGGTCTTGCGTTAGCATTTTCGTATATTTTGATGCAGGAAATAACAATGGTTTTTGCTGTAAATGCTGGTTTTAACCCGTTTTTATCTCTATGGATACCAAACATTGTCTACGCGATCATTACATTCTTTTTATACAAATATGCATCGCGTTGAGTATCTGGTGCATAAACTTCGAACTTGTCAAATAAGTATTAAAAAATTTCACAGGCAGGTAAAAGTTTTATAATATTGCAATGAAAATGTTAATAAATTGTTAACGTTTTTCACATGATATTCTATATTTTTTTTTTAACCTAAAAAACAAATATATGTCATTAAAACAGAAAACAAATGAACTGCTAAAACGCAAAGCGATAGCAGAAGCCGGCGGTGGAGAAGAGGCAAGTCTCAAACAGCAGGCACGCGGGAAGATGACTGCTCGTGAGCGGATATTCGCACTCCTTGATAAAGACTCATTCCAAGAGTACGACCTATTTGTACAGCACGATGCACGCGATTTTGATATGCAAAACAAAGTTTTGGCAGGTGACGGCGTTATAACCGGAACAGGAACAATATACGGACAACCCGTATGTATATATGCGCAAGACTTTACTGTTGAAGGAGGTTCTCTTGGCTTTGCACACGCAAGAAAAATTACTAAAATTATGGACCACTCGCTAAAAATGCGAATGCCACTTATTGGGATTAATGATTCGGGCGGTGCACGTATTCAAGAGGGAGTTAACTCACTGGCAGGATATGGCGAAATATTTTTCCGTAATACTCTTGCATCAGGTGTTATCCCACAAATTAGCGTAATTTTAGGACCATGTGCAGGAGGAGCAGTATACTCTCCAGCATTAACAGATTTTGTCTTTGTAGTTGAAAACATCTCGAAAATGTTTATAACAGGACCAGAGGTAATTAAAACTGTTCTTGGAGAAGAGATATCAATGGAAGAGCTTGGTGGAGCAAAGGTTCATGCCGAAATATCAGGGAATGCCCACTTTTATGCAATGTCTGAATTAGAGTGTTTTGAACAAATTAAAAAGCTATTAACATTCATTCCTTGGAATAATGGCCAAAAAGCGCGATCATTCCCTCCAAAAGAGCCCAGAAAAGATATCAAAATTGAGAAAATAGTACCATCGGACACCAGACAACCATACGATGTTCGTGAGGTTATTATGGCAATTGTCGACGATAGCGACTTTTTTGAAATAGCCGAACATTTTGCACCAAATATAGTAATTGGATTTGGACGTATTAATGGTGAAACAGTAGGATTTGTTGCAAATCAGCCACTCTATCTTGCAGGCGTTCTCGATTGTGACTCATCTGACAAGGCAGCACGCTTTATTACCTATTGCGACTCATTTAATATTCCAATAGTTACAATTGAAGATATGCCGGGATTTTTACCTGGTATTGATCAAGAGCACGCTGGTATTATCAGACACGGAGCAAAAATGTTGTACGCTTATAGTGAGGCAACTGTGCCAAAAATAACTGTTATTTTGCGTAAAGCATACGGTGGAGGTTATATAGCAATGAACTCGCGACACCTAAGAGCAGACTTTGTATTTGCTTGGCCTACAGCCGAAATTGCAGTTATGGGTCCTGAGGGTGCAGCTAATATTATATTTAGAAAAGAGATTGCAGCTGCTGAATCGCCTGAAGAGATGCGTAAATTGAAAATTAAAGAGTATAAAGATAAGTTTGCTAATCCATACGCAGCAGCCTCAAAAGGGTATATTGATGCAGTTATAGAACCACAACGCACAAGAGAGATATTGCTTCATGCTATTGAGGTTTCTGCTAACAAAACAGACGGACGACCACGTAAAAAACATGGAACTCCTCCGTTATAATAGTCACGATTATGGAACAAGAAAAAGTAAAATATAAAACGTTAGTGATTGATGATGTGGCTTATAAAACCCTTTATCACACTAAGTATGAAAAACGTAAGAAGTATGAGTTGCCAAATCCAAGAGTTTTAAGATCGTTCTTACCCGGAAATATTTTGAAAGTTTTGGTAAAAGAGGGCGATGTTATTAAAAAAGGAACAGGACTTTGTGTTCTTGAGGCAATGAAAACGGAAAGTGTTATAAGAAGCACTGTAAATGGAACTGTCACTAAAATACATGTGCAGAAAGGAAGTGTTGTTCCGAACAATGCACTGTTAATGGAGTTTGACTTAGATAAAGACCCCGAAGCTCAGTCAGATGTAGATTAAGAATCAGGTGCTTCAGAATTATAGTACGTTAAATTTTTTAAGTATTAACCATATAATCAAGAGTCCAGAAAATGGACTCTTTTTTATTTTAATCATCAGAGGTTCCATACGATCTTAAACGAAAAAACTATAAACGTATGAAAAAAAAGAAAAATCGGTTACCTTTGTAAACTTAAAATAGTTGAAAAATGCAAAATAAATCACGCTATGGACAACGTGGTGTCTCTGCGTCTAAGAGCGAAGTTCATAATGCTATAAAGAATATCGATAAAGGTTTATATCCGAAAGCATTTTGTAAGATTATACCCGATTTTTTAGGGGGAGATCCTGAATACTGCAACATAATGCATGCTGATGGAGCAGGGACAAAATCATCACTTGCGTATATTTATTGGAAAGAGACAGGCGATTTGTCTGTTTGGGAGGGGATTGCTCAGGATGCCCTGATTATGAATATTGATGATTTACTATGTGTTGGCGCAACTGACAATATTTTGGTATCATCGACCATTGGAAGGAACAAAAATCTTATACCTGGAGAGGTCATAAAAGCAGTTATTGAAGGCACCAGTAATGTAATTGAAAAACTCGGGCAGCATGGTGTTACGTGTCACTTTACAGGTGGAGAAACGGCTGATGTTGGTGATCTTGTAAGAACAATAATTGTTGACAGCACCGTTACAGCAAGGATTAGAAGAGACCAGGTAATCGACAATGCAAATATTCAAGATGGCGACTTAATTGTAGGATTATCATCATCGGGGCAAACAACTTATGAGACACAATACAACTCGGGAATGGGTAGTAACGGACTTACAAGTGCTCGACACGATGTTTTTGATAAATACTTAGCTAAAAAATACCCGGAAAGTTTCGCCCCACAAGTACCTAATGAATTGGTATATAGCGGAAATCTTAAACTTACGCAAATGATTGAAGAGGTTGGGTTAGATGTTGGAAAGTTGGTACTTAGTCCTACACGAACATATGCACCAGTTGTTAAAAAAATTCTCGAAGTAATGAGAACCGATATCCACGGCATGATACATTGCTCGGGTGGTGCGCAAACAAAAGTTATGAAGTTTGTTGAGAATATGCATGTTGTAAAGGATAATATGTTTGAAATACCTGTTCTGTTTAAAATAATCAAAGAACAATCAGATGCTTCTTGGCATGAAATGTATCAGGTTTTTAATATGGGACATCGTTTTGAACTATATGTAAATCCTAAATCAGCTCAACAAGTTATTGATATTGCAGATAGTTACAATCTTGAAGCAAAGGTTATAGGACACTGTTCAAAGTCAGAAGGTAACAAACTAACAATAGAAACAGAGTTTGGAAAATTAGAATATATTTAATAGACCATATATGGCACTTATTGAAAAATTAGAATCGCTTCGATTAAAGTATGAGGAGATAGGTCAGCAGCTTGCTGATCCTTCGGTAATAAGCGATGTGCAAAGATTTGTAAAATTAAATAAAGAGTACAAAAACCTCGAACCCATTGTTGAAACAGGGAAAGAGTACAAAAATGCTTTGGCAAATCTCAAGTCTTCGAAAGAGCTTTTGGCAACGGAAAAAGATGAAGACCTGTGTCAAATGGCAAAAGATGAGATAGATTTGTTAGAAGAGCAGATACCGCAAATTGAGGATAAAATCAGAATATTGATGATACCCAAAGATCCCGAAGATGACAAAAATGCCATTCTTGAAATCAGGGCAGGGACAGGGGGCGATGAGGCTAGTATATTTGCGGGTGACCTATTTAGAATGTACAGCAAGTTTATTGAACAAAAAGGTTGGAAACTTGAAGTAACCAGCACAACTGAAGGGACATCAGGAGGTTACAAGGAAATAGTAGCAAGTGTTACAGGCAACGGAGTATATGGAATTTTAAAATATGAGTCTGGAGTACACCGTGTACAACGAGTTCCGCAAACGGAAACCCAGGGTAGGGTACACACTTCGGCTGCTACAGTTGCAGTTTTACCAGAAGCCGATGATTTTGATATTGAGATTAGAAATGAAGACATACGCAAAGATACCTATTGCAGTTCTGGACCTGGTGGACAGTCAGTCAACACAACATACTCGGCTATACGTTTAACGCATATTCCAACGGGGCTTGTAGTGACTTGTCAAGACGAAAAATCGCAATTAAAAAATTTAGACAAGGCAATGCGCGAGCTAAAAACAAGACTCTACAATATTGAATATCAGAAACGTATGGATGAATTGGCTTCAAAGCGCAAAACAATGGTTTCAACTGGCGACCGTTCGGCTAAAATTAGAACATACAACTATCCACAAGGAAGAATTACTGACCACCGTATTGGCTTGACACTATATAATTTGTCGGCTGTTATGGACGGGGATATTGATGAGATAATAGAGAAGCTGCAAGTAGCGGAAAATGCGGAGAAACTTAACGAGAGTACGATATAGTTAAAAGTTGTAGAGACGGAGCATGCTCCGTCTCTACGTTATGAACGTTGCATACGTTAATCAATTAGCAATTGATTAATAGAATGTTATTTATAAAACATCAAACCATAAGGATTTATGAATTACAGCGATATAGTTAATCAGATAAAAGCCAAAAAGTCGTTTTTGTGTGTCGGATTGGACAGTGATTTAGAGAAAATTCCGCAATCGCTGAAAAGGCATGACGACCCAATTTTTGAGTTTAATAAAGCTATTATTGATGCAACTCATAAATATACAGTTGCTTATAAACCAAATATTGCCTTCTATGAATGTAACGGAATTAACGGCTGGATAAGTTTAGAAAAAACTGTTGATTATATTCGTAATAACTATCCTTCAATGTTTCTGATAGCGGATGCTAAGCGCGGTGATATTGGAAACACATCGAAAATGTATGCTAAGACATTTTTTGAAACATTTGATTTTGACGCTGTTACAGTTAATTCGTATATGGGTTCTGATTCTGTTTTACCGTTTCTTGAGTATAGTAACAAATGGGTAATAGTGTTGGCACTAACATCAAACAAAGGTGCCGATGATTTTCAGAAGAAAAATATGAAAAATGATAACCCGTTGTACATTCAAGTTGTGCAAGAGAGTTTAAAATGGGGAACTAAAGATAACTTAATGTATGTTGTAGGTGCTACTCAAGCTCAGATGTTATCAGATATAAGAAAGATAGTCCCCGATAATTTTATTTTAGTTCCGGGCGTTGGAGTGCAAGGTGGCGATTTACATCAAGTTGCACAGCACGGTATGAATAGCAACTGCGGATTGCTCGTCAACAGCTCGAGACAAATTATTTATGCCTCTCAATCAGATGACTTTGCTGAAGCCGCTCAAAAGGAAGCTGCGAAAATGCAAGTAACAATGAGTAATTTGCTATTGTGTTAAAAATCAAAAGCAATTTTTAAAAAAAAAGGAGTCGTCTTTTTTAAAGACGACTCCTTTTTCTTTATTCTCAATGTTTTAGCTTATCTCTTAATAAACCTATGTACTATAGTTTTGTTAGCTCCAATTATTCTTACAAAGTAAGAACCTGAGTTTAACGTTCCAACATTAATAGTGGTTGTTGCATTATCGGTTTTTGTTGTACCGATTAGTGTACCATCTATGTTATATAGCTCAATAATAACTTCGTCGCTACTGTTACGTTCTATTGTTAATATGCTTTCAACTGGATTAGGATATAGTCGTAAAAAATTCTCTGTCAACCCTTCAATTCCAATCATATTTAGAGTAATTGTTTGTTCAGCATCGTTAACTACAAACGAACCATTTAAATCGTTATATCCTTCTTTTGTAGCGGTATAAGTGTAGTCTCCATTAACTAATTCTATTGTAGCATTACCCTGTTCGTCAGTTGTTAACTCTCCGCTCTCAAGATCACCGTCAACACTAACTGCTACTCCTTCAAGTGGTACTCCACCACATTCTGCATGGAAAGTAATTGCAAAATGTTGCGCTGGAGCCTCAATAAATATCTCAACATCTTGATTGTTAACTGTAATCGAGCCTTCTGTATCAGATAACCCTGATATGGATAATATCCAATAATACTCTCCATTAGGTAAGTTAATAGTAGCTATTCCTAAGGAATCGGTTGTTAATGTCTCTCCGTTAACTACGATAGTTGCACCTTCGATTGGACCACCTAACTCATAATAAACTTTAAATGTTACAGTATATGTAACTTCAAAATTAGCAGTTAAAGTAACATTTTCGCTTGGCATTGTATATACAAATTCTGCATCAGTACTAACTTCAACTCCGTCCTTTGTCCAGTTAATGAAGCAGTATCCATCAGCAGGTGTGGCTACCACTGTGATATTTTCGCCTTGTTGGTAGTTGCCGTTTACGTTATCGTTTACGGTACCTCCATTGGCTGGATTTGCAACTAATGTTAAAGTATATTCTTGATGAGTTATTGTTACGTTGACAATAGCAGTGGTGTCATCATTAGGATTTTGATCTTCGGCATATAGGATAACACCTTTAATGCCAATAGTTCCTGCTGTTGTTGGTGTCCACGTTATGTCAATAGAAGCTTGTGCTTCTGAAGCTATATCTACTCCGCTTGCAGTTGCCAATACGGTATTTGCTGTATCTTGTAGCTGAACTGTATATTGTGTCCCTGCAACAAGATAAGATCCTTGGTTAAAAATAATGAAAGAAGAGGTGTGTGGAACGTTAACTAATGCATTGGGAGAAGCATTTAGTTGAACTGCCGTCAAGTTTTTTAGCTCCACTTCTCCAACCATGATATTGTTTATTACAGTTTCCTTAATACATGTTGAGCTATCACTCGTCACTGTGACGTTGTACGTGCCCGCGACCAAGCCTTCAAACACTCCATCCTGATTAGTTTCACCCACTATTGAATATTTTACTGGAGCAGCTCCATTCTTGTTCATATATATAGCACCATTAGGTTTCCCAATTGTAGCTGGAACTATGCTGTCACAATATGCTGTATATACACTGTTTTCAGATAAATAGTGGCGATTACCTGTACCTTCTATATCATAGGTAGCAGGGGGCAAGTCTATGGCATTTGCGCTATCATGATAAGATACTTGCCAATAAGAATATATTATGGTGTCTGGAGTATGAGAATGAGTAGATTGCACAATTATAGAGTCAACTGCCTCTAGACCACTTGTAGGGCGTATTTCTGTGAATGTGCCTCGTTCAACAAGATTTTGATCAAACCAAATCACAAAAAATTTAACATAGGGTAGAGGAACATTTGGTTCTTTTGCTGCTTTTAAGACTAATTGGGCATTTGTATTATCGCAAAAGTGATAGACTTCTCCTTTTGCCAGCTCACCTTCTCTTGTTACATCTCTTGGGGTTACTCTTTCAAGATTTATTCCGTTAATTTTTAGCTTACGATTTGGATTATCCCGAATAACTAAATGGTCTTTACGAATAGTGGCATTGTTTATTAAGATGTTATATGCTTCATTTTCCTCTAAAATTAAAACATTACATTCAACTAAACTGCTGATAGTAACCTTTCCTTTCTTAATCACAAAATCAGAATATGTTTTTATTGGAGTGTTCAAAACAACTTCTCCGATAGCCTCTATATGAACTGAGCCTTTTAGTTTGATATCAGATCTTATAGTGCTTCTTTTTTCCGATTTTAAAACCCATACACCTTCAAAATTATCAACAACGGATGTCCCAATTTCAATTATTCCGTATGATGAAATTTTAGTTTCTGGTTTTCCGGTTATTTTTCCGGATTCCCAGTATAGGTTTCCAACCTCAATATTGTTGTCAATAAAGATATGACTGTTAGACTTATCGATAAATACATTGTCAGTTTTTGATGGAATTACTTCTTCATTAGATTTTGCTGTTAGAAGTTCCCACATAGTTGGATCATTCCATTTTCCTGTTCCTCCTTTCCAGTAAAAGTCAAGTGCAAACAATCCTGTTGTAGGAATTAAGGCAAATGTCAGGATAATTAATAAGCGTCTCATTCTATTTGGATTAAAGTTTATCATTTGAGTTTGTAATAATACGTATAAAATTGTAAATATGTTTGCTCATTTATCAATGATTTATTGACCTATATCAAAGTATATTGAGTAAAAACGGATCATGTTCCGTCTTTACTAATCGTTACTAACATCAATATTATGCTTGCGGAGAATTTCCAAAGCTTTATCGCGTTGATTTTTAATTCTAATAATAACAATAGTTAGCCATATGATAATTGCAGTTAGCACAATAAAAATTGCAACATAAACATCCCCATATTTGTCATCATATTCAGTTTTAATTCTTGTTTGAATTATCGGAGTTTCAATTGCAGTTGAGTCCTTTAATGTTACGAATTTCTGATAACTCTCCAGTGCTCTGCGGCTGTCATTAGTTTCAATATGAAGAAGATATAAGTTGTGGTAAATATCACTTAATAGTGTGTTGTTTTTAATGCTGTCAGCTAAAACTAAAGCTTTATTATACTCATTTTCTGCTGCTTTGTAATCTCTCTTTAGGAATTTGACCTTTCCGATATTAAGCAAAATTTTTGAATAAAGCTCTGTGTAATTCTTATTGCAATACTTAAGGGCTTCCTCCAAAGTTTCGTTCGATTTTTCTAGTTGCTTCAGCTTGAAATAAATTTGTCCTATGTTGTTCAAGTTAAATGCTATTTGATCTTTGTTGTGGAAAAGCTGTTGTATTTGAAGTGCTTGCTGAAAATGCGACAGCGCCTCTTTAAGATTTCCAGTTTCTTCGTATGTTGTTCCCAACTGACTGTGAGTTCGTGCTATACCTCGTTGATTGTCTAATTTTGCGTAGAACTTTAAAGCTGAGTTCAACGCATTTATCGAGTTTGAATATTCGCGAGCAAGAAAGTAGACTACTCCAAGATCAAAATATGTTTCTGCCACATGGTCATCTTGTTCCAATTGTTCAAAAATCCGTACTGTTTGCTGATAGTAAAAAATTGCTTTCGGATAATCTTTCAAAAGAATGTATGACATTCCAATTTTTTGAAAAATATTACCAGCTTTATCTCGTGCCCCAAGCCTTAATGATACTCGCGAAGCCTGTTGAAAAAAGCTAATTGCCTCGTTGTATTGTTTTTGATTATAGTATGATAATCCAATGTAGTTCAGTGCGTTAGACAGTTCGTGATACTCTTCCAAAGCATTTGCCAAATCCCTTGCTTTTATTGAATATTCACGGCTTTTATCAGGGTCAGAATCAAGAAATTCTTTTGCTAAGTCATTTAATGCGATTACACGCTCTATGCCTTCTTCAGGAATGCTGTCTTTTAGCTCCGCATAACCCGATTGTAGCGATATTGTGAAAATTATAAATAAAAGCAGGTGTCTCATAATCAATTTATACGTTAATTCGTTGTATCCGTCATTTTATAACTGCATGAGATTTATATGTCTTATAATTAGGTTGTTATATTTGTTTCACTTGGAATTAAAAAATCAATTTTTGATTCATTGTTATATGAGACCTCAAAATTAAGTTTTCCTCCCCATAGTTTTACAAAATCTAAACAAAAAAATAGATGTTTTTCTGTTTCCGACAACTCATCGCGGTCTTCTATGTCCAGATCGCCATCAATATTTATTAACCGTGCAATTTTTTTATTTTCGTTCGGGTCTCCATTGTCAAATATAGAAATTATTATTGAATCGTCGCTGTTAGTGCATTTTATTGTTATTTTACCATGTTCAATTGCTGATTGCATTCTGTACCACATCAAGTTACTGAACACGATTGAAACTGCTACCGGATCGCAATTGAAACAGAAAGTTTTGGAAATCAAGTTTTTTATCTCTACTTGTTTTAAGTCAGATAAATATTTGTAAAGGCTTGTGATATCGTCAATTAACTGATAAATATTTGTTCTTTCGGGATATAGTTCAATTGAATGTTTTTGAAGTTTTGCCCAATTCAATGTGTTTTCTATTTGATTGTAAATGCTTGATGTTGACTGGATAAATGCTGGTATTGTATTGTCTGATTTGTTCTCAGAGCTTTTAGCTGACTGTATTTCGGCGTTGTGAAGCATTGCAAAAAAAGGAAGCTTAATATTTTGTATTATAATGTTAACTAGTTTATCCTTAGTGTTTTGTACTTTTTCGATATTTTTTTTACTCTCTTCCAATTGGGCGTTTAGGGTGTTAAGATTTTTGTTTGTACTTTCCAGATTCAGATTTATCTTATTTTTAACTCTATAACGTGAAAAAAGCAATATAGCTATAACAATTGCTGCAACAGTAAGTAAAATAAAGAGATTTCTGATAGATTTTTCTAATCGGTTTTCTTTAATAAGTGCAGTTTCGCGCATTTTTTGTTCTTTTACTATTGCTTTTATTTCGGCTTCTTTCTTTTCTGTCTCTAACTGACGTGCAAAGTTCAATTTTTCAGCTTCATATTGGGTTTTTACTTCAGTAAGTTTCAGAACAAGATCCTGATTTATAAGACTATCATTATACGCTTCATATTCATAACGATAAAGCAATGCACTTTTAAAATTCGATCTTCTTTCGTATAATTCTGAGAGCTTTAGCGCAATATTACGTCTCATTTCGTGACTCAAATCAACTCTCTTTTCATTCCAAGCTGATTGTAAATAAGTTATCGCTTGAGTTATGTTGTGATTTTCTGCTTCGGCAATAGCTAAATCGTAATTGGTTTGTGCTACTCCTTTATAGTCTTTTATCTCTTTTCTTATTCGTAGTGACTGTAAAAAATATGATTTTGCCTCCTTGTATAGTTTTTGTGTAAGATACAGATTACCAATATTATTGATAATATCCGATGTTCTTTTATGATCTGAAATTTGGCGATATAGCTCAAGCGATTTTTTGTAATATTCCAGTGACATGTTGTAGTTGCCTAAGTTTTTATACATCATTGCAATGTTGTTTAAAATGCGTGCATTTTCAATTTTATCGCCAATTATTTCGCAGTATCCCAATGCGCTAAGGTAGTAATCTAAGGCATGGTCGTATTGTCCTTTTTTATAATAAACACCGCCTATGTAGTTGAGACTGAGAGCAATTAAAGCATCGTTCGATAAGTTTTGATGTATTGTAAGTGCCTCTTCGTAATACTCAAGAGCTGTTTCGGGCATATTAATATCTTTATAAATAGTTCCGATATTATTTAATGTTGCTGCAATCTGCTGAATATCAGCAATATTACGTCTTATTTGCAACGCATGCTGAAAATTTTCAAGTGCACGTGTGTAGTTGTTTATATTTCTGTAGGTTGAACCTAATTCGTTGTATATTACTGCTATATTAGCGTCATTGCCTAACGATTTCCAAATGTTTAGAGCCTGATTTAGGTTTGATATAGCTTTCTCGGTATTTCCACTTCTTGTTTGCGCTTTGGCTAAATTGCTCAAACTGCGGGCAATACCAGCAGAGTCGCCAGCCTGAGCCGCATATTTATTTGATTCGTAGTAATTATTTATTGCCTCATCGTATTTGTTAAGTCGCAGACAGGCGTTTCCCATCAAATTATATGTTGATGATACGTTTTTATATGACTTTAAGTCCATATAAATCAAAAGTGATTGATGATGATAACTCAACGCAGAATCTAAATTGCCCGTTTCGCTAAAAATCAAACCTATATTGTTAATTGCAACGGCTTCGGTCTCTTTGTCTGATATCTTTCTTGCAAGATTCCTAAGTCGTTGGAATTCAAGTTTAGCTTTTGTCCAATCTCTGTTTTTCCAATATAGTCGTCCTTTAGTCTTTGTAAATTCAATTATTGATGAGTTTAACTTTGTTGTATTCAAATAATTATTAACGCTTTCGGCGCATTGTAGAGCATCAGCATATTTGCCAAACTCTTCTAAATATTTTATTTCTACTAAACTGGTGTTGATAATGGTATTGGTGTCTGCCGATACTTTTGCCAATTCGGTTGCTTTGTTAAAGTAGTATAGAGCCGAATCATTTTTTTTGTCAGCAAACGTTAATCCCATTTTGAGATATTGATTTACTGATTTATACTTATCGGGTTCTGTAATGCTATATTGAAGAGTATCAGTGTCTTCAGCTCTACATAAATTTGCAATTATCAATAAAATATATAGCAGATAACGGGCCATTTGTTACAGTATTAATTCATCAATTTCGGCACTTATATTCGACCAAAATTTGAGTAGGTTTTGATATTCGGCCGATACATTTTCCATATGATTGTTTTCTAAATGCCCTATGATTTTATCAATGCTTGATATTGTATCTGGTTTTGCGAAATATAGAAATGATGATCGAATTGACATAAACTCCTGAATTAGCAAAGCTGCTCTTCTTTTTCTTATAAGTGTATCTATTTTTGCAAATTGAGGATTAATGCTTTCTGGAAACAGTTTCAAAATTTTTATAACCTTTTCTCTTTCGTTTGAGTAAGTTTCGAACATTATTTTTAGGTCAATATGTTCAAAGTCAGCCCATACAGGAGTTGTAAATTCTTTAGAAGCAATACCATCAGAATTAATATTATCCACATACTTATCTATTATCAGAAATAGTGTTGCAGGCTTAAAAGGTTTATCTATGGTATCGGCGATTGTTACAGCACTTGTATTTTTGGCTGAGTTTTTTGTCGATAATAATATAATGGGAACATTGTTCCTGTTATTATTGATTAACGTTTGCGTAATGCTGTTCTTAGATTGTTTAGCTATTTTATGATCAATAAATATTAGGCATAACGGTTCGTCTGTCAATATTTTTTCGATTTGAACTGTGTCGTTTGAGCAAACGGCACGTACATTTCTGTAACGTATTCTAACTAAGTCTAAAATGATGTTGCCGACCGAATACTCTTGATCGATTACCAGTATCGTGTTTTTTTCTTGCATGTTTCTTTTTGTCACTTAATATTTTTTCCGACTAAATTTTTACGCCTAACACAATAATATCATCAATTTGTCTTGTGTCTTTTTTCCACTCTTGTAAGTTTTTCTCAAGCAGTGTGGCTTGCTTTTCAATATCAGTTTCAGCTATAGACTCGATTATTTTTTTAAACCCCGAAACTAGTAATTTTCTATTTCTTGTACCACCAAATTGATCGGGGAAACCGTCTGAAAACATGAAAATTGTATCCCCTTTTTGAAGCTGAACAAAATTATTTGTAAAAGACATTTCTTCTCCGATATGTATTCCAATTGGCATTCTATCAGCATTGTATGTTGTTAGGGTTTTGTCTCTATATACCCAAAGTGGAATATTACCTCCTGCGTAGCATGCTTTGTTGGTAGAATTTTCAATTATTATCATCCCCATGTCTATGCTGTCGTTGCTACTGCCGTCGGTGTATGTGGTTTGATGTAAGTTGATACGGACTTTTTCTCTAAGGCTTCCCAATAGTTTTGCGGCATCGAAACTTGAATATTGACCTGTAAGCTCATTTAGTAGAGATACGCCCATCATACTCATAAAAGCACCTGGAACGCCGTGTCCAGTGCAATCAGCTACGACAATAACACGATAATTATTTTCGCTGTGCACCCAGTAAAAATCGCCACTAACTACATCGCGTGGCTTGAAAAACACGAAATGATCCGGGAAAAGATTGTTTATAACCGATTCAGGTGGAAGCATAGCCTTTTGTATTCTGCTTGCATAAACAATGCTGTCGGTTATTTTTTCGTTTTGACTGCTTATCTGATCCCGTTGAGCCTCTATCTCTTGCTTTTGTAGGTTTAATATTTTGTTTGTACGAATTTTTTGTCGCCAAGCAATAAAAACTGTGACAACCAAGCCCATTAGTAGAACCAGTGCCCCCAACATATAGTAGTAGCGTTGGTTTTTTTGTTTAATTTCCGAGTCTTTTAACTCTATCTCAAACTGTTTTCTTTCAAGTGCCTGAACTCGTTTTTCGTGTTCGAAACGAATCTCCATATCGGCGATCCGTTTAATAGTCTCATCTCGGTTCAGTGCCTCTTGCGATTCGTTGTACAGTTTAAAATAGCTGTGTGCTTGTTTGTAATTTCCGACAGTTTCAAAATATTTACTAAGCAGTAGACTTGCATCTTTTTTAAGTGTCCAGTCATTTATTTGTTGGGATATATTAAATGCTCCTATAGCCATATCGTAGGCACGCTTGTTCTTTTTGTTTTCCATTAGGAACTGTCCAAACTGCAACATAGTGTAGCCCTCTCCCTGTACGTCCATTATCAATTGGCGAGATGCTAAAGCCATTTTAAAATAGTACATTGTGGAATCGACATCGTTAATTTTCCATTTCAAATTGGCAATATTGTTCAGCGTTGCTGCCTGATTTCTCAAATCTCCTAAATCGGTATATAAATCGTAGGCTTTGAAATAGTAGAAGTGGGAGCTGTCAGATATATCTAAGTTTTTATACACCATACCTAAACTGTTACATGTTGCAGCCATTAACTGCTTGTTGTTCAGTTGTTCGCGAATAGTGTACGATGCTTTGTAATAATCAAGAGCTTTTGTATAATTTTTTGCAGTTAAATAGTCTCCGGCGATAAAATTTAGTGCAATAGATTCGCGCAGAGGGTTTCCGATTGATTTGTATATCTCAAGGACTGAGTTGTGATATTCAAGCGAACGGTCAATGTTGCCTAAATCGCGATAAATAAGCCCGATGTTTTCTAGCACCAAAGCTGTTTGTATTTTGTCAGAGCCTTTTTCGTATATCCTCAGGCTTTCAATATAGTTGTCTATGGCGTTGTGATAATCCTTCATTTCCCAGTACAAGCCGCCAAGACTTAGGTAGGTAAAAGCGATATTTGACTTGTTCCCCAATCGCTTTTGTAGGGATAGAGCCTCATTGAAATAAAAAACCGAGCTGTCAAAATCGCCTTTGGTTTTATATAGCGTGGCTAAATTAGTAAAACTTGATGCTATTGAAGATGAGTCAGACATGAAGTGTCTGATTGATAGGGCATTGTGAAAATTGCTTGAGGCACTGTCGTAATTGTTCAGTCTAAGGAAAACACCGCCCGAAAGTGTTAAAACATCTGCTAATCCGCTACTGTCATTCAGTTCCTGATACAGTTCCTTTGCAGTTCTGAGTGTCCGCAGCGAAGCATCATAATTACTTATATCGCGTTGAACTAATGCAAGGTTGATATATGAAGAGGCTGCGCCGGAATCGTCTGAGAGTTCTTGTCTTATACTAATGCTTTTTTGATAACTTATTCGTGCATCTTCGTACTGTCCCATGCGCCAGTTTACGCCACCTTGATGATAATATACCAATCCTACTGAAGCCGAATCGGATTTCTCCTTAGCACGCGTCATAGCCTGATTTAAAACAGCCTGAGCACTGTCAAACGAACCTTTATCGCGCCACCACACAGCAGCTTCGCACATAAGATTTACTTGTTCGTAGGTGTTTTTACCTTTCAATGACAATCTTAAAAGACTATCAGGTGGATGAATCGCAAAAGCCGAGGTTATTGACACTAAAGCAAATACTGCAGAAAAAAGTGCTTTCATATATCTCAAAATCTTTGTGCCAAGATACGAAAAGTAATGTGCTTGTCAAAAGATTAATTAAAAAAATAAATCGAGCATACTCAATTAGCAATTAATAATTTACTATCTTTACAAATCAGGATAAACCTGGACATTAAGACCTTGTTCTCATTTTTAATACATAAATAGATAGTAGCAATCAAATTTATAAATCTTTATTAGCATGAAAAAAAGTACTTTATTTTTAATTTCCGTTGCAATTTTTATTGCCAGCTGTGGTAATCCAAAAACTGAAACAATAGAGGTTGATATCAATGAATTAACTGAACAGATAGAGTTAGTGGATTATGGTGCAGAACCTATCGTTTTTGACATCGAGGATGTAACGAGCAGAAATGTAAACTTCCGTACGGCTTTCTGGACAGGCAATTTTATTCAAATGACCTTAATGACTTTACAACCAGGCGAGGATATTGGTTTAGAACTTCATACCCAGACCGACCAGTTTATTCGAGTGGAAGAAGGAAAAGGAATTGTGTATATGGGAGATACAGAAGATAATCTAGATTTTGAGCGTGAGGTAAAAGATGATTTTGCACTCTTTATCCCTGCTGGAAAATGGCACAACTTAAAAAACACTGGTGACAAGCCGCTGAAACTTTATTCGATCTATGCACCTGCTGAGCATGCACGTGGAACAGTTCATCAAACCCGAGCAGAAGGAATTGAACATGACCATGACCATGATCATGATCATTAGTCATTGGTAGTTAGTATTTACTAAGATTGTTGTTAAACTCAAGTTTAAGAGCAAGAGTGACAAATATGTCACTCTTGCTCTTTTGCTTTTGAGCGATTGGTTTATCGGAAGAAAGAAATTTGTCTGTATTATAATTAGGTCTAGCAATGTTTTTGTATATGAAGTATGACTTTTGCGGAGAATTATTTGTTTTTCTAAGCAAAAATGCGAAGAAAATTAATTTTTCTTTAGCTGTTTAGAATGCTGTAATAAGCATTTATTGTATATGTTTGCAAACAGATTATAAAAGCAATTTTGTTTGCGCTTTTTGTATATATTTGCGCCAAACCAAAACACCAAAATTTAATTAAGAAATAGATTTTTGACATTATATAATAATACCACATAAAAAGGCATAGTTCTTGGGTATATGTGATAATGTGAAATAAAGAATTAATAAACTATAAATCGTAAAATTGAAATTTATGAAGAACTTTCTGCTAACTTCATCGATAGGGAAAAAGTTTGTGGTTTCGCTATCGGGTCTTTTTTTGATGGCATTTATTACGGTTCATTTAACCGTAAATTTAATGCTTGTGATAGACGATACGGGTGATATGTATAATATCGCTGCTAATTTTATGGGAACAAACCCGATAATAAAAGTTGTTGAGCCGGTGTTGGCAATTGGTTTTTTAATACACATTGCATACACAATTACCCTTACAATTCAGAATTTGTTAGCCCGACCTAAAGGGTATGCAAAATCGCGAACTGCTGCTGGTGTTTCGTGGGCATCACGTAATATGTTCATTTTGGGTGGATTAATAGCTGTGTTTTTAGTGCTACACCTAATGAATTTCTTTATTAAAATGAAATTTACAGGAGATCCACTTTATAGTGATATTGTTGTAAATGGCGAGACAATGAAAAACAGTTATCTTTTGGTATCATCGTTATTTAAAGGCAGTCTGGTATACAGCTTATTGTATATTGCGGGTGCTATTCTGCTAGGACTTCATTTAACACATGGGTTTTGGTCGGCTTTCCAAAGTATAGGATTTAACAATGATATTTGGTTGCCACGTCTAAAAACCATCGCATTGATATTTGCAGTTGTTGTTGCAACAGGATTTGCAATAATACCAATTTACTTCAGACTATTTCAACAATGTGTGTAAGCATTATGTTAATTAAAAGATTTAAAAACATTAAGTTATGTCAAAATTAGATTCAAAAATACCTGAAGGTCCATTAGCCGAGAAGTGGACAAAACATAAAGCATCATTAAAACTTGTTAACCCTGCAAACCGAAAAAGATTAGACATTATTGTTGTCGGAACAGGTTTAGCCGGCTCGGGCGCTGCCTCAACGCTTGGTGAAATGGGATACAACGTAAAAGTATTCTGTTATCAAGACTCGCCACGTAGGGCGCACTCTGTTGCGGCACAAGGAGGTATCAACGCTGCAAAAAACTATAAAAACGATGGTGATAGTGTATTCCGTCTCTTTTTCGATATGATAAAAGGTGGAGACTATCGTGCACGTGAAGCCAATGTTTACAGGGCTGCTGAGGTTAGCAATGATGTTATCGACCACTACACCGCTATCGGAGTGCCATTTACTCGCGATTATGGCGGATTGTTAGATAATCGTTCGTTTGGTGGGGTACAAGTAAGTCGCACATTTTATGCTAAAGGGTTAACCGGACAACACTGTCTTTTAGGTGGATATGGGGCTTTAGCACGACAAATACAAGCTGGAACTGTTACGATGTATCCACGTCAAGAGATGTTAGATTTAGTTGTGGTTGATGGGAGAGCGCGTGGAATTATCACACGAAATCTTGTAACAGGCGAAATAGAGAGACACTCAGCACATGCAGTTGTTTTGGCAACAGGTGGTTACGGAACAATCTACTATCTGTCGACATTAGCGATAAATAGCAACGGTTCAGCAGCATGGAGCGCATTCAAGCGCGGTGCTTATTTCGCAAACCCAAGTTTTATACAAATACACCCGACATCAATACCTGTTCTTAACGATTATCAGGCAAAACTAACTCTGATGAGTGAGTCGCTAAGAAACGATGGTAGAGTTTGGGTTCCCAAAACAAAAGGCGATAAACGTAATCCAAACGATATCCCTGAAGATGAGCGCGATTACTATCTCGAGAGACGTTATCCATCTTACGGAAACCTTGTTCCACGCGACGTAGCTTCACGTGCCGCCAAAGAGCGTTGTGATGCAGGCTATGGAGTAGGAGAGTCAGGCTTATCGGTTTATTTAGATTTCCGTGATGCAATAAAAGAGCAAGGAAAATCAGCTATCGAAGGGAAATATGGCAACTTGTTCGAGATGTACGAAAAAATTATAGGCGAATCACCGTACAATACCCCAATGCGTATCTATCCAGCGGGACACTACACCATGGGCGGATTATGGGTTGACTATAACCTTATGACAACAATTCCTGGTCTATTTGCAATTGGAGAGTCCAACTTCTCTGACCACGGAGCTAACCGTCTGGGAGCAAGCTCGTTAATGCAATGTGCAGGAGATGGATATTTTATTTTACCATACACAATTGCCGACTATTTATCAGATCAGATACGTGTGCCCAGAATATCAAATGAGTTGCCCGAGTTTAAAGAGGCAGAAAAACAGGTCAAAGATAAAGTAGAACGTTTAATGAATGTCAAAGGAACCAAAACGGCAACATCATTCCATAAGCGTTTGGGAAAAATCATGTGGGATTACTGTGGTATGTATCGTAACGAGGAGGGCTTAAAAAAGGCTTTAGTTTTGATAAAAGAACTTGAGCAAGAGTTCTGGAAAGACCTGAGAATTACTGGCACGGCTGAAGGAGTTAACCAAGATTTGGAAAAAGCTGGTCGCGTTGCTGATTACTTCGAGTTGTCGCAACTACTTTGTCATGATGCTCTTAACAGAAAAGAGAGCTGCGGTGCGCACTTCCGCGAGGAGAGCCAAACTGATTCAGGAGAAACCAAACGCGATGACGAAAATTTTGCATACGTTGCTGCATGGGAATATAAGGGCAAGGAACAAGAGCCTGTGATGCATAAAGAAGAACTTAAGTTTGAATATGTTCAGTTGCAAGAGAGAAGTTATAAATAATTGTATAATTAGTTTTATTGGATATTTCTAAAAAATATAAAAACAGTTAAAAAATGAATATCACACTTAAAATATGGCGACAACAAAATGCTAAAGCCAAAGGTAGATTTGAAACCTATAATCTAGACAACGTTTCTGTAGAAATGTCTTTCCTTGAAATGTTAGACTATCTTAATAGTACTTTGGTTGAAGCAGGCAAGGAGCCTGTTGCATTTGAAAGCGATTGTCGCGAAGGTATTTGCGGTTGTTGTGGCCTGTATATAAACGGACACCCACACGGCAAATTAGGAAAAATCACAACTTGTGAACTTTACATGCGTGAGTTTAAAGATGGCGACACCATTACTGTAGAACCATGGCGTTCAGGAGCTTTTCCTGTAATCAAGGACTTAATAGTTGATCGTAAAGCTTTTGAAAAAATCATGTATGCAGGTGGATTTATATCTGTAAATGCTGGTGCAGCCCAAGACGCAAACGCCATTCCTGTAAATAAGCACCATTTCGAACTTGCTTTTGATCCCGCTTCATGTATTGGTTGTGGTGCGTGTGTTGCAGCATGTAAAAATGCTTCGGCAATGTTGTTTGTGTCGGCAAAAGTATCGCACTTGGCACTACTTCCTCAAGGAAAACCTGAAGCTGCAAGGCGCGCCAAAGCAATGGTTGCAAAAATGGACGAACTTGGATTTGGAAACTGTACAAACACTGGAGCCTGCGAGGCTGAATGTCCCAAAGGTATTACTATTGCTAACATCGCACGTTTAAATAGAGAGTTTTTGTCAGCGAAGTTCAAAGATTGATAAAGGGTTAAAATTTTATAAATTTATAAGTAAAAAGCGGTTACTAAGTTTATCGAAGTGACCGCTTTTTTGACTTTTAACTTAATTTTGTTTCGCTGCTTTTTCTTATTGCAGCTATGTTAAAAACGTGAAATGTAACTTTCTCCGACCCCGAAATTTTCTTTTCTTACGTCAGAAAGTGCATAGAGGCATAAAGTCTATCTGCAATTTTATCGTGAGGAGATGCAAGGGGATTCTCTTCCAGATATAACTCCTTCAAACTCGGCAATTCGTTGTATGACACAGGAAGAGTGCGAATAGAACAGTAGCTTGCATCTAATGTTTTAAGTTCTGTTAAAGAGCCCATTGTTTGTGGGAGTTCTGTAATACGGTTATGACTAACATCTAAAAGTTTTAATTTTTTGAGGTTGCCAACTTCTGGTGGTAAAACGTCTATTTCGTTTTTCATCAACAGTAAACTCTTTAAGTTAGTGAGGTTCCCAATTTCAGGGGGTAAGTTTGATATTTTGTTGTAGCTAAAATCTAAATATTCAAGATCGGTAAGTTTGCCAATTTCGTGTGGTATTTCTGTTATATCCCTGTTTGACAGGTCAATACTTCGCAAATTGTTGATTTTAGCGTTATTAATAAATTCAAGTATATCGTCGTGTTCCATTGGAAAGTGTTCTCCTATTAATTGAGCATAACAAAGATACATTAAAAATCAGTTCGAAAGGTAAGGTTTACGTATGATTTGGTCTATTTTATCAAAAAAGTATGATTGAGACAAACCTATTTTGATTTTTTGTATCTAATAATGGCAATATAATTAATTGTTTAATGCAACAATGCAAGTTTATTGTTTTTCGTAAAATTTTAGGTAAAACTCTTTACCATCAAAAACACCATAACTAAATAGTGTGAGCCAATCACCAAGGTTAATAAACCGTGCTCTATCGTTGCAAATAGTCATATCAATAGGTCGGTGGCGATGACCGAAAATGTAATAATCGTGGTGTTGTTCTTTTTCTATCGCCTTGGCGAAATTTAGTAAAATATCGTTTTCTTCGTCCAAGGTGTCGGCTACAACACCTTTAGCATAGCGACTTTTGTTGCTCCAGCTATGTGCCAACCAAAGTGCAAAGTTTGGATGTAGTCGTGAGAAAAGCCAATGTAGAACACGGTTTGTAAATATCCATTTAAGTACTTTGTAACCTCTGTCGCCTTTCCCTAATCCGTCTCCGTGTGCTAAATAGAATGTTTTGCCGGAAAACTCGGTAATAAATGGTTCGCGATGTAAAATAATCCCAGCCTCCGTGGTCAAATAGTCGCGTATCCATAGATCGTGATTTCCTGTAAAAAAATGTACTTTTATGCCTCTGTCAGTAAAATCGGCTAAGCGTCCAATAGTTCTCGTGTAGCCACGAGGAACCACACGTTTATATTCAAACCAAAAGTCGAAAATATCACCTAATAGAAACAGCTCTCTAACGTCATCTTTTATGGAATCGAGCCACGAAACAAAAATCATTTCGCGTTCTCTTCCTTCTTTGAGACTTGGAAAGCCTAAATGTGCATCAGAGGCAAAATATATTTTTTTCTCTTCTATCATTTAACGCTGCATTCTATTCTGACACTGTGCTTACTGTTGGTTCAACAACTTTACGAGGAATATATGGGAAAATTTCTCGGAGTTTTTTAGTCAACTCATCGCCGTATATATCGCGTGCAATTATTACTCCTTGTGGATCTATTAGAAAATTTGAAGGTATTCCCTCTATGTTGTAATCTTTTGCTGCTTGATTGTCCCAAAATTTTAGATCACTGACGTTTGCCCAGCTTAAATAATCTGCTCGTATTGCTTTCTGCCACTCCGATTTATCTTTGTCTAACGACACTTGATAAATAGCAAAATTTCGCCATCTGAATATGTTGTAATTTCTCAAGAGATTTTGATTTTCTAGCCGGCAAGGCTTACACCAAGATGCCCAAAAGTCGATAAGTACGTACTTGCCACGTAGTGACGAGAGTTTGAGAGTGTCGCCATTTACATTTGGTAATGATATTTCCGGAGCGACGCTACCTACTTCCAATCTTTGTTCAGCTGTAAGATTGTTTTTTATACGGGTTTCATTGGCTTCGACAAAGGTTCTTATGGTGTTTGCAATTGTTGTTTCAGGAAAGTCAGCATTTACCATAGAGTCCACCATTTTAAACCATTGTGAATCAGCAGTTGGGTTAAATAGCTTATTTACTCCAAGTTGCATTGATAGCGCAACATATGACACTAACGATGATTTATTCTCTTTTATAACTGATTCTAAATAAGCTCTTTGTTTATCTCTGATTACGATTGCTTCAGAGTTCAGCTGTTCCATTATTTGAAGCAGTCTGGGGCTATTCTCGTTGGTTTTATATACCATGTTAAGACTATCTATTATGATATTGTCGAGCCAATTGGCATACATAACTTCACGTAATATTTCTGAATGAGGACTTCCTTCAACTCTGTATGTTGCCAGTAAATCGGCGGCATCAGCTGTTATTATAGCTGTTTCGTCGGGTAAGAGTAGTAGTCTTAAATAATTCTCCTGGTCGAAATACAAAAGTAAATCTTTAGGCTCCTCAATATCCACAAAGAATTGAAAATCACCGTTAACTGATAGTTGTACGCTATCAGGTTTTGAGCCTTTTTTCGACAAATCGAGCAAATAAACTATTTTTTCCCCACCTTCATAAATCGACCCTTTTATTTGTGGTTCGGTCTCGCCTCCAATGCAGGAACTGACTAATAGCATTGTAGAGAGTATGGATATTGAAAAAAATGTTCTCATTGTTTTTGATATAAGTTTAATGTTAAATAAATTTTCTGTAATTTGCGTTGTTGATATATAATTATGCAAAAATAAATTTTTTTAATGGTATTACCGCAAAATGATTGTCTGTTTTGATTTATACCGTGAGTTTACTTTTAAACAATAGTATGTTTATTTAGATAAAAAGCTATGATAATCAACGAATTAAATGTAGAAACAATACGCGAGTACTGTATTCAAAAGCCCTTCACTACAGAAGAATTTCCATTTGACGATGTTACTTTAATCTTCAAAGTTGGCGGAAAAATGTTTGCTATGATACCGCTGGACGAACCTAGGCTGGTAATTTCTCTAAAATGCTCACCGGAACGTTCTGTAGAACTGCGCGAGAAATACGACTCCATTCAGCCTGCATATCACATGAATAAAAGGCACTGGAATATGATTTTCATAGACGGCTCAGTTCCTAAAAAATTGATTGTTGAATTAATCGACCACTCTTATGATTTGGTTTTCAATAAATTGCCACGTAAAAAGCAGTCAGAGTTAAAAAATGACCAGTTACTTTAATTTCGCAATGTGTGCTGTAACTCCAATTCCAACAGCAAGTAATATTAGCAGTAACCACCATTTGTGACAGACAAATATTGCACTTATTGACAAAGCCAACCATAGAAACATTATAGTGCGAATTTTTGTTGTTTTCGGAACAGGTTGGTTGTTAATATAGGGCTCTACATACTTTTTTAATATCCTGCAACTAAAAATTCTCTCTTTTAACTTTGGGGAGCTATGCGTAAAAAAGAATATTGCAGCCAATAGCAGAGGGGTTGTAGGCAGAAGCGGAACAAATATTCCAACAATACCTATTGCTGTGCATAATAATCCCATAAATATAAACACCCATTTTTTCATATGTGTTCTTAAACAGAAAAACGCAAGCATGCAAAATATCGAAAATTTTTGCCAAATTTGCAATAAATTTATAATATATGGAAAGTATCAAATCAATATATCGAATTGGCAATGGTCCGTCAAGTAGCCACACTATGGGACCACGCAAAGCATCGCTAATGTTTCTTGAAAGATGTGGAGATGCACATAAATATAGAGTTACTCTTTATGGAAGCCTTGCAGCTACAGGTGAGGGGCACTTAACAGATGTCGCCATTATTACAGTCTTTAAAGATGCTGGAAAAGAGATAGAAATAGTGTGGAAACCTGATGTTTTTCTTCCACGACATCCAAATGCAATGCTATTTGAAGCGTTGAACGAAGCCAATGAGGCAATCGACAGTTGGACAGCTTACAGCATAGGCGGTGGAGCAATTGTTGATGAAACATCGGAAGCGGAAAAAGGTAACGAGCGTTATCCGTTTAAGGATATGCATAACTTATTGGCATACTGTAACTCCAACGGTCTTACAATGTGGGAGGTTGTCAAAAAATATGACGAGAAAGATGTAATGGACTATTTGGGAAAAGTGTGGGAAATAATGCAAGATGCCATTCATCGGGGATTAGAGAATGAGGGTGTTTTACCTGGATCTCTGAAATTGCCACGTAAGGCAGCTAGATTACACGTAAAAGCTAATGCTTACAAGGGAACTTTGCAAAAACGTGCAATACTATTTGCATACACCTTAGCAGTTTCTGAAGAAAACGCTGCCGGGGGTTTAATTGTAACCGCTCCAACCTGTGGCAGTTGTGGAGTTTTGCCGGGCGTTCTTTATTATCTTAAAACGCAACATAATTTTACCGATCATAAGATTTTAAGAGCTTTAGCTACTGCGGGTTTAATAGGAACAATCGTAAAACAAAATGCAAGCATTTCAGGAGCGGAGGTGGGTTGTCAAGGAGAGATAGGTACGGCGTGTGCAATGGCTTCGGCAGCGACCACGCAACTTTTTGGAGGTACAATTTTTCAAATTGAATATAGTGCCGAAATGGGCTTGGAACACCATCTTGGATTAACATGTGACCCTGTCGGGGGATTGGTTCAAATACCTTGTATTGAGAGAAATGCATTTGCTGCAGCTCGTGCTTTGAATCATAATGCCTATGCAATATTAGGCGATGGGCGTCATAGGATAAGTTTCGATAAAGTGGTTGAGACAATGAAAAAAACAGGTCACGATTTACCAAAAATATATCGTGAAACCTCCGAAGGTGGATTGGCGCGTTACAGTGGATTAGCTGATGATTTTTAGTATAAACCTTTTTCGATAATTCCGAAATCCGAAATCCGAAATTTCAAAATGTCAACAAGAATCCTATTAATCTGCGATACCAACGATTGTTTAAGCCAAATAGCTGAGGCTTACCTTAAAAGTTTTGATAGTCGGTTAGAAGTGTTTTCGGCAGGAATTAAGCCGTCAAAAGAGGTCAACACACTTGCAATTCAAGTGATGAACGAAGTTGGAATTGATATAAGTAATAATACTGCAAAATCTGTAAATCAGTTTGTTACTGAGCAGTTTGATTATGTTATAACCTTATCAGATGGTGCCAACAAAAACTGTCCACAATTTGAGAATGGTGTTAAAAATCGTTGGCATTTGGCATACGAAGATCCTACAAAAACAGATGATGATAAAGAAAACCTATTAATGCTTTTCAGACAAACTCGCGATGATTTGCATACAGGTTTTCTCTCTTTTTACAGAACCCAGATACAAGGTCACCGAGAATGTAGTTGTGGAAATTGTAATTCATAATGTTTATTTTTCTGAAAATCAGTCGGTTAGTTTTTTTTGGTTATAAAAGATCTAAAAGTTTTGTAACTATTTCCTAATAAGAACGTCTATTGGTTGTTTGCAAATTAAATCGAAATGACAGTAGAAGAGTATAACCAAAGTGTAGATAAATATTCGGACGGAATATACAGGTTTATTCTCAAGAATTTACGAGACACCGAATATTCACGCGATATAGTTCAAGATGCCTATGAACGACTGTGGAAAAACTTGGCAAATGTATCGGGCGAAAAGGTGAAATCATATCTGTTTACAACAGCCTATCATATTATGATTGACCATATTAGAAAAAATAAACGTGTTGATCATGTTGATGAATTTTCCGGCAGGCACATAAAAGACTACACTCAATACTCTGATTTGCAAGAGATTTTACACCAAGCAGTTGATAAGTTGCCACAAGTGCAAAAATCGGTTGTTTTATTGCGCGACTACGAAGGATACTCATACGAGGAGATAGGAGAAATTACAGGACTTAATGAAAGTCAGGTAAAAGTATATATCTATAGGGCAAGAGTGTTTTTGAGAAATTATATAGGAAGTTTAGAAACTGTAATTTAACCGACCATGATAACACGAGATAATTACGAGTTGTTCATTGTTGAATATATTGACGGATGTCTAAACGAACAACAAATAGCAGAACTAAGAGCCTTTTTATTGAAAAATCCAGATATTAAGGCTGAGTTTAAAAATATATCAACAGTAATACTGAAACCACAAACAGAAGAGTTCGACAACTCTTTTCTGAAAAAACAGATTGGAGACCTTGAATTTACAAAGGATAATGCTGATGAGCTAATTATAAGCTTTATTGAAAACGACTATCCTAAAGATAAAGAGTCAGAACTTTTAGATTGGATTAATAGTTCCGATGATTTAAAAAATAATTTTCACTTATTCAATAAGTTACGTCTGTCGGACAACAATACTTCAATAGAAGAAAAATCCTTTTTATATAAGTTGCCTGATTTTGAAAATGATAAAATCAGCCACGAAAATGCTCAAATATTTGCCGTGGCAGGAGCAGAGGGGGATTTAAGTGTCTCAAAATCTGACGAATTGAATAGATGGATATCTGAAAATAAAGCAGGCGAAGTTAAAGAGTTTGACTTTGAAAAACTAAAAATCAAGCCCGACTACAATATCACTTTCGACTCGAAAAACAGACTATACAAAAAAGGCACTACTATTAGAAGAATTGTTTTATACAGTACTTCAATAGCAGCAGGGTTAGCACTTTTATTTGGTATTTGGAACAGTAATACAAATAGAAACGAAAACATATTTATAAATCAACCCGTTGCTACAACAGAGCCGGAGGAGATAAAAGAAGTTGTTGATACTGAAAATGTAGAGGAAAATGTTTTGGTTCTTGTGTCAGAGACTAAAAGTCAAGAGCCACAAAGAGAAACGAGTGAACGGTTCATTAATAGAGCAGATAAAATTGAAAAACTATCAGGTATAGAAATAGATTTAGCAGAAAATCTGTTAATAATTCCAGAAGAAGTAAATATGCAGCTTAGCGTTTATGAAACGGAGCTTGCCTCTGCGTATGAGCCTGAAACAGAGGAAAATATCACTGAAAGTGAAGATATTTATGATGATAACGAACCTAACAGAAGATTTAGTTTTAAAAATATTGTGCAATGGGGTGTTGAAAAAATAGCGAGCAGCCCAAGACGAGTGGATGTTGAACGTAGATATGATGAAGAAAGTGACTCATACTATTTTGCACTTCAAACGCCTCTTTTTGCCATAGAAACTACGAGAAGGTAAATTAATAGAAATAGAAACAAAAAAATTATAAACATATGAAACGAACATGCCAACCTTCTACGAAGGTAAAAGGTAAAAGTAGAAAGAAATTTTGTAAACTTTTAACTGTACCGCATGTAAGTTCCATATGATCATAAACTGATAAAATTATAAACTTATGAAAACAATTATTATTAGCACAATTCTAACATCTTTCGCCATTACCGCCATGGCACAGGATGTTACTGAAACAAAAAAAGCTACTGTTGCTGACACCGTAAAAGTTACTGTTACCGAAACTGCAAAAGTTTATGTCACCGACTCGGCTATTGTTACAAACATAACAAGTAACAGGGTCGAAACCAGCGGAGGTAAAGAAATCTCAGATAGCACAAAAAAATCTATAATTACAATACATCCAGACAATGCTTCTGACACTACCCGCTTGAAAATTGGTAGCACCGAAGTACTTATACTTGAAGACCGTGGTTCCAAATCAAAAGACAAATATGAGTGGAAAGAGTCTAGTCGTAAGAGAAAAAAATCAAGATTTGAGGGACATTTATCGTCTCTTAATTTCGGAGTAAATCTCTTTTCAACCAAATCGTTAAGTCTTACTTTGCCTGATGAGGCTAGTTTTCTAGAGCTTGACGAAGGGCGTTCATTTGAGTTCGGTATAAATGCGTTTCAAATCAATATGCCACTTGTTTCGAGACACTTAGGCTTTGTTACTGGAATTGGAACAAAATGGAATAACTTCCGTTTTGAAAATAGCAATACAAAACTCGATAATACTAAGCCTGTATTAGACTATACGCTTGATTCGGCTGGAAATTGGTATAAAAGCAAATTAAATATTTGGACAGTCAATGTCCCGGTGATGCTGGAATTTCAAACTCGATTAGGAGGAGACTCTTTTTGGATTGCGGGTGGTGCTTATGGTTCGTTAAAAATCAGTTCGAAAAATAAGCTAAAAAGCAACGAAAGAAGAAAAAAATATGTTGAAAAAAGAGATTACCACATCAACCCGCTACAATATGGTTTGATGGCGTATGCAGGCTATTCTAACTTTGGAATTTACGCGACATATTCGCTCTCGCAACTATTTAAAAAAGGCGAGGGTCCTGAAATTTACCCTTTATCAGTTGGGATTACTCTAACTTTTAATTAAGACAAAAGCTGCAGTAACAGTAGAATTTTCTAACTTAATCGCATAAACATAGCACTTAAGAGTGCTTGAGGTAGAGCTTGTTGTAAAATTATTTTACGGCAAGCTCTACTAGATTAGTAGTGTTATGTAAAAACGGTCGCTGATTTTATCGAAGCGACCATCATGAAGAGCTTAAGTTGACTTCGACAAGTTCAACAACAGTCGAAGCAACAACTTTTTTCTTTTAACTAACAGCTATCTGTCAATTTTACTTTTCTTTCCGTCGTGGGAGATTTTTAAATCAATATCGTTATTGAGTTCTACGTCATAACCCCGTCTCTCTTTTTCCCACTTTACTACAAAATTGTTGGGATAATTTGCTTTTACATGGTCTTGAACTACTTTGGGGATAACACTTTCGGGCAAAGCTTTACTGTCTGAATTAGAGTCGATTTTAATTACATCCATCTTATTATTAAACTCCAAATCTGTGTCATCACTAAGTTCTACTTCGTAGATAACTCGCCCATCGTCAAAATCTTTTTCAAATTTAGCAATGGGATTATCAGGGAAATGCTTTGTTACATACTCAGTAATTTTTTGAGGTATATTTTGTTTGTTTTGTGCAAAAATTGTGTTTCCTGATGCAATCATAACCAAAGTTAAGAAAAGAGTGAATGTTGTTTTTTTCATTTTTTGTAATATTTAATTTTAATTTAATATGAAATATTAAAAATTTAAAACTATACCTTAATCAGATTTTATAAGGTTTTTATTTATTAAGTGAACAGATTTGTTTGCAGCTATCGCAGCGAGATTCCGAAGTAGAGTTTGATTTTTTAAAAAAACTCCAAATCGAGCGTACCACCACAAAAGCTGTCAAGCCAAGAATTATGAAGACTAAAATATTTTGCCACATAATTTCCTCTCTATTTAGTTACATACAATTGTTAACGACAAAAGGCACGCCAAAGTCTAATTGTTATGTTGTTCCTGTACCTCTTCGGGGTATTCTATTCTGGCATGGTAAATATTAAACAGTTTACTTTTAAAAATTTCTTTGGCTAAAGTGATGTCGTTAAACGTAATATCTGCGTGTCGTAGCTGTTTTGCGTTGATTATACCGTTTACAGTTTTTTCAATCAACTCGTTTAACGACTCTTCGGTAACAACTTTAAGGCTTCTACTTGCAGCTTCAACCGAATCGGCTAACATTACTACCGCCATCTCCTTAGATGAAGGTGTTGGACCTTGGTATTGAAATTTTTTAACATCTGTTTTTTCGTCAGGCTTAAGGTTTAGTTGTGAACGATAAAAGTACTGTACAATTCCATCGCCATGGTGGGTTTTAATGAAATCAATAATTGGTTTTGGTAGATTATATTTTTTTGCAATTTCAACGCCTTTTTCAACATGTGAAATAATGATTTTTGCACTCTCTTCAAATGAAAGTTGAGAGTGAGGATTGTACCCACTTAACTGATTTTCAATAAAATACTGTGGCATATGCATTTTGCCAATATCATGGTACATTGCTCCTGTTCTTGCAAGCAAAGGATTTCCTCCAATTTTCAGGATAACATTTTCTGCCAGATTAGCAACTTGCAATGAGTGTTGGAAAGATCCGGGAGCCAGCTCGTTAAATTTTCTAAGTAAAGGATTGTTCGATTCTGACAGCTCAACTAAAGTAACATCTGACAAAAACCCAAACATTTTTTCAAACAGGTATATCAGGGGATAACTCCACAAAACTAAAAGGGAATTTCCTCCAAACCATGCAAACTTCATCCAATCAATTTTTGACACATCGCCGTCTTGCATTAGCGATATTGATATGTAAACCAATGCATAAGCTGAAAAAACGCTAAGTGCAGCAGAAAAAATTTGGCTTCGTTTATAAATTGAAGTAAGGGAAAAAACAGCAACAATCCCAACAATAAACTGTGTGAACACAAACTCGTATGGATTTGGTAAAAACAAGCCCATTATTACAGTTAGTGCTGAGTAAATGAGTATTGCAAAGCGGGCATCAAAAAATACTCTTATTAAAATAGGAACAATAGCAAATGGAATAAGGTAGATGTCAATGCTGTCACCCTTTGCAACAAAGTGCGCGACGGTAAGTGAAATAAGTGATAAGAAGATAACAAAAACCAATTTTGAATTATACTGCAAAAGCTCTTTCCTAAAATAGACCATAAAAGATATTAACAGTATTGCAGAAATTAGTGATGTTAAAAAACGACCAACAAAAAGCCATATCTGAGTGGCATCTTGCCTACCACGACTTTTATATTCAGCTTTTAGCGACTCTAAAACAATATACTCTTTTTGAGTAATAACGTCTCCCTTACTAACAATACGCTGTCCTTTTTGAACCATGCCGCGAGAGAGAGACATTTCGTCTTGCATTCGTTGTAGGTTCATTTTAGTTAGGACAGAATCGAAATCAACCGAAGAGACTTGGGTCAATGATTGAGGAATCAGCCTTGTCATTGTTTCTACCCAGGGTTGAGTACCGCAAATATTTTGAGCCATTTTTCTAAATTGGAATGTTCCAAGCCTCTTCTGAGGTATCTCTTTGCCTAAATATTCACTCGCAAGGTTGTTATTCATAATTATAACACTCCTGTTTAGGTTGTCTCCCGTGAAAGCGGTGTCGGTTACTCCATTTGCTAGGTACGACTTATAATTTGTTACCAAATTTAAAATTACGGAATCGATATTTTCAGGGACATCGGCAAGTCTCTGATTTTTGATTAAACGCAGCGCCTTGTGAATTTGATTATGTAAAACCCTAATCGAGCTGGTGATTTTTATAGTATCGATACTAAAAAATAGTGGATAGTGTTTATCTAAACTATCTCTCTCCCTTTTTAATTCGGCTTCGGTTTTATATATCGGAAAATTAAATGGTGCAATTAAATCTTCGTCAAACCAAGGAGCACCTTCTCTGAACTCATATCTAAATGAGCGCTCACTGGGAAGTAAAGCAAAAATTATAACTGTTGTAATTGCAATAAGTACAAATTGGAGAATTGTCGATTTATATTTTCTATACCATGCTTTATGTGATGCCATACTCTTAATTTTTACTTTATTAATAACAGCAAAAATTTGTCATTAGCTATACGATACACTATGCTGTAAATCTATCAAGTACTGTTTTTATCAATTTAACGATATGTTGTTTATAATCAGAGCTATACTCACCTCTTTGTCGATTCGCAATTATGTTACAAATTGTTAATGCATTATGATTCAGCAATTTGGACAGTCCGTAAATAGCACTGCACTCCATTTCATAATTTGTAATTTTATTAGAATCGCACGCAAAAGAGGCTATTTTGTCATTAATGTTGCTATCTGCAATCGGGAGTCGCAAAACACGTCCTTGTGGTCCATAGAAGCCCGGAGCTGATATGGTTATGCCTTGAACCATATCGAAGGCAACTTTGTTAAGAAGAAAATCAGACCCTTCAACAAAATATGGTGTTGCTAGTAGCTTATTCCATTTCATGTGTTCTAAGAAAGCATTTTCTAATTTAAGCAAACTTACTTTGTTTCTATCGGCATAAAAATTTAACAAACCGTCAAAACCACACCCTATGGTAGCAGCAACAGGAGTGTTTACAGGTATATCAGCCTGAAGTGCACCCGAAGTGCCAATTCTGATAAAATTAAGAGTCTTGTGTTCGGATTTTGCCTCTCTTGTTTTTAGGTCAATATTTACCAAAGCATCTAGCTCGTTGATTACTATGTCAATATTATCGGTGCCTATCCCTGTTGAAATTACAGATATTCGGCGTTCTTTGTATGTCCCTGTATGTGTTCTGAATTCACGATTTTGTTTTTTTACTTCAATTGTATCGAAAAAATGGGAAACTACAGGTACCCTATCTTGGTCGCCTACAAGGATTATTAGATCTGAAATATCTTCGGGTAAAAGATTTAAATGATAGATACTTCCGTCAGGATTTAAAATTAATTCAGATTGTTGTATTTGTCTCATAATTTTGTAGATTTGTAGAAATAAATCTCAAAATTACTAAAAAAATGAATCAATCCACTATTAAAATATTAGTTCCGATCGATTTTTCCGATCAATCCTTTTCAGGATTAAGACAGGCAAAATATATTGCACAAGGCAGAGATGTTAAGATTATCGCACTGCACGTTGTTAGGGAAAATATGCCCCCATGGAATATTTTTGATGAGAGTGATAAAAAAATGTATGTCGGGAAAATTCACGAAAAACTTAGAATACTTTCTGAAGCAGAAAAAATTAAAGCAGAGCAATTTTCTACACTCGTGCTGTTTGGGAAACTTTGCGACACCATTTTATTAACATCTAAAGAGACGGAAGCAGACTGTATAGTTATGGGAACGACAGCTGCAACTAATATAAAGAAGAAAATTATCGGTAGTAATGCTCTTAGAATCGTTGCGGAATCTGATATCCCTGTAATTACAGTCAAAATAGGCTGTGAAACAAAAAATTTCAACAACTTAATTCTTCCATTAGACTTGGCAAAAGAGACACGCGAGAAAGTTCCACTTGCTATTAGATTTGCAAAACTTTTAGGTTCAACTATAAAAGCTGTTTCCTTTGTCTCAACCTCAGATGAGAAAGTGATTACAAATCTGAAAAACCAAATGGCATTAGTAGTAGATTTTATTGCCTCAAGAGAAACACCATGCACGGGAGAGGTTATCCAATACAGTGGAAAATCAAGAAAACAGAAAATGTTGAATTACTCTAAAGAAAATCCTGGTATTATATTGATAACCACACATCAGCAACCTGAAATAATAGGGGTTCTATTAGGTTCATTTGCAGCTGATATTGTTAATGGTGCCAAATTTCCTGTAATGAGTATTATTCCAAGTGGTATAATACAATATGCTTCTAAAATGCCCGGAATCCAATAATAATTTGTTTTAATAATAACCAAAACCAAAAATAGATGACACCAGAAGAATTAGGAACTAAAATGGGTGATATTGCCGCACAAGCATTTAATTTCCTCTATGACAACCTTGTTAAATCGCCTAAAATAACGGCTAATTTGAAAAAGAAAGTGAAGCTCGAACGTGAAAAAACGTTTGCTCAACTCATCCCGTTGATAAAGCAGTATCGCACATTTGGCGAGGAGGATGCAACTGAGATAAGACGAATTATGGCTCTTCAATATTTGGAAGGAATGAATGGTAGTGAAACTGAGATATATGAATTAAATAGTGTTGTGGGTACCATTTTTGAAGGAGATGATAAAGATTTTATGATGGATACAGTAAGTCTTTTTATGATACTTGAATTTTTAGATGAGCATGATGATGAGGATTCACAAACATTGTATAAACATGTTGGATTGCTATAAGATGAGTGATGCTAAGCTATTGAGTTTTTGTTTGAGTTGAAACAACTCATAAACTTAACATCTAACCTAAATACTAATCAATAAAAAATGTGCAAAATGAAAAAGATTCTGACAACAATGGTTATAGCGGTAACAGCAACTGCTATCTCATGTTCAGGTGAAAATTCAGGTACAAAAGAGAGAACCCCTGAAGAAATTGCCAAATTAAGCCCAAAAGAGTTTGCTAATGATTTCAATGAAATTTGGGTAGAAGGAATTGAACAGTTAAGTGCTTTATTGGATAAGTATCCGCAGCTCAATGCTGATTTTGACAAGGAAAGCAGCGAAATAGTTGATGCCACCATTTACAAAGTTGTTAAATACGGTGCATTCCTTGATGGAATAACGGAAGAGGAAAAGTTCAATTATCTCCTTGCTTGTCAAACATTTCCCACAGTAGATGGAGCTGATGTGCTCACTCCATTTATTGAAAAACTTAACAGCCGATTCGAGGAGTTTATGGAATATAACCGCGATGTGTACTACAATACTGCCGAGATAAATGTATTGCCTATGTACTTGAAGTTTGATGATTTAAGAGAAAATCATCCATACAGAGCGGAGAAATACGGTATTAAATAAGTAAAAAGGCAGAATTTGAAAGTAGAAGTCCGAAGAGCAGTTTTTGGGCTTCTATCTTATGTTTATTGTTATTTTAAAAACCAAAAAAATGCTTTGAGCTCCTTTTATTAATTTAATTAATTCCAACAATATGAAAAATTATTTTAAACTACTGCTACTTTTCCTGTTTTTTGCTCTATTGAGTTGCGTAGGAGGACAAACAAAAAGCAATGAACAGACAGCAGAACAAGTGACTGAACAGATCGAGACTGAAACAGAATCGGCACAACCTGCACTTTACCAATTTGCTATCAGCAACAAAGTTGGAAGTAAGTTTCTTGTCAGGTTAGATGAAGAATCGAGCGAAATCGATTCCCTCAACGAGCTTAAATTTGCCATACACAATGGCAAAATCTATCGCGTAAAACTTATAGGCAAACAACCCAGAGATGAGGAAAACGACATCTACAGAGACAGTTACGAAAACTTCGACAATCTTCGTGGTGCCATATTTGAGAATTTAGACGGCAAAATATTGCCACCCGATGCAAGTGAGTACGCAACAGTGTGGGAAACGATATTACTTGTTAATCAGAGCTATTTAGATGAAAACCAACTTATTTCGTTTACACAACCCGAAGATATTGAAGAGGCAAATGAAAGCACTCTTATGGCATTGGAAAAACAGTTTGGACGAAAAGTAATGAATGCACAGAAGGTAATCTCCTACGGGGGAAATGGTCAAAATTGTTTCTTTTCAGCTCAATTTGAAAACGTAGGTAACCAAGCTTTAGGTGTATATATGACTGAAACAGCAGATGAAAAACGCGCCTACATTGAATTTCCCTCAACATTTGAAGAAAGCGAAGATGGATATGCTATGAGTGTATGGCATGTTGACGACGACGGGCAGTTTATGCCACCAGACATTTCTGCTGTGTTCCAACATGGGGATTCGTACATATTCTTAATAAATGATTTAGCAGCTGAATCAACCACTACATTTTTCGTTCGACAGTCGGGTGATAAACTTATCGTGGACGAAGAAAGCAAATATAGCAGATACACATCGCCATTTTAGATGTAGTTGAGATATTTTAAAATTTATAAATACAGACAATATGAAAACATTTGTATTTACCATATTTCTTGCATTCGTGATTGCAAACAACGGAGGGGGACAAATAAACAGTGATGCTAAAACTCAAAAAGCTCAGCAAACAACATGTGAATATGCCATTAGCGACACAACTGTAAATTTAACAGACGTAATTGGTGAAGTAATGGTTGCGTTTGGGGATGCGATGATTGCTTTTGGTAATGTAATGTGTGCGTTTGGCAATATGGTAGAGATACTTGTTGATGACGTGGCATCCATGGCTGATGAGGTGAACGTAAAAACACTCTTTGATTTGCTTCCTCCTGATGCCTTTCTGCTTCTGCCTTCGGATAAGCCTGTCGAGTTGGAAAAATATATTAGTGTATGTGATTTCAGAAATGGATACCTCCGGTTGGAATTTGAAGACCAGAGCAGTTGGGAAATGTGCTATTGGAATTTAAAAGATGGCAATAAGTTGATTGCAACCAGTCGCATCGGAGGTTACTCTTTTTATCTCTATAGTGACGGGAAAGTAGAACCTACAATAAAGTTTGGAATAGAAGAAATGCAACGTTCGTTGGAAGAAAGTATTGCCATTAACTATAGCGACAATTGGATTACATGTCATGTCCCTCGTCGAGGAACATCTGTTTTTCTGGATATAAACGGATTGGAAATGCAAATTTATAAATGGCAAAACGAGCAATTTGTGCGTCTGAACGAATATCCTACCCAGAACAGTACACACCAGCAGTTAGTTAAAGGCTTTACTGCTGCACTAAACGCTGCCGATGTTGACAGATGTATGCAGTACATTTTGCCGAGCTACGTGTCGGAACAATGTATGGGCATATTCGAAGGAGATAAAGAACAATTTTTGTGCGATTTAATTGCAGGCGAAGACGAACAGGGGTTTATTAAACCAAGCAAACTAAGCGACATCAAAAAAGCAACATACCGTTACACACCCGATGACGGATTTGCCAATCATATTATATTAATAGAGCTAAAAAACGGGCGTTCTTATACCGTCTATCCAAGTTTGGAGACAGTTGAAATTTTGAATGGCGAAACAGGTGAATCAATAAGAGCAACACCTTACATTACGGGAGGAGTAGGTTGATTAAATGAGTTAAATAAAAGTTGCTATGCCATGTGTGGCAGGGAAATTTGAAAAGGCTGATTATCAAAAATTTAATTTGTCATTAGGTGAGTATATGGATAGTTTAGAGTTGGCGATGTATCGTTGATTTATAATTGTGTTTTTAAAGAAAAAGAATTATGGAACTTATACTTGAAGATGAATCTACATCCGCCAACAGCATGAAAAATTGCCATAAAATCATGTTGGATATTTTTGGTAGCGATGTTCAACTTGTTGAATATTGGGGACCTGTTCAAATGTGCGTTTTTTATCTGGAATACCATTATTCGCCCTGCGATTACAAGATAATCATGGAATGTGAACGCGGTTTTATTGTTATAGAAGTACAGAATAAAGCCGGTGATGTTTTCTGGCCCTTAATGATATTTCCCAAAGCTAATTATTTTCATTATGCAGACGTAGAAAAGGATGTTCGGCAACTTGTAGAGTTGACTCACAAAGCGATAAAAGAAAATCTGATTATTTTTGAACCGGTTGGTACAACAAAATATTCGGATTTGACATGTTTACATTGTTTTGATATCAAAGAAGTTCATAACTTTATTTCACCGGAATTGTATGAAGAAACCATAGAATATATTAAAGAACTGATTGAAAAAGAAAACTTTATCTTCGTCGAAGGCAACTGCGCTATAGGAGAACATAAGAAAGACGGATATTGGATTGAAGATATTATTTATCATGTTATAAAATGTCCGAAATGCGGCTGGGAATTCACCTGTATTGTAAACACCTACAAAGGTAGCGGTTCATTTACAAGAGGAAGATAAATTTGCAATAAAAGATGAAAGTTCATAAAAATTCGAGGTTGAATGTAATATGAATGAGATAAAATTGTATGAAAATAAAGAGGTTGCTCTTTATGAAAAAAATGAAAAGCGCAACTAATTATATAGTTAAAAAAAGTTTTGTATCTCTTTTTCTAATCTTAGGATTAGTTTGTTCAATCGTAGGTCAAAAATCATTTGCCAGTAAGGATGTTGTGCGTAGATATCGTGTAGAAGATGTGCCAAATGTACAACTTCAAAATGCTACTCGTTACTTAAGTGCCCATAAGAGTTTTATTGCAGAAGCTCATCGTGTTGCAATAGACAGTATTGCTGCTGCAATACGTGATACATTAGACGTAGAAGTGTCGTTAGTGGTGTTGCCAAATTTCGACAATAGTAAGTACTCTTCTGCTCGCGACTTTGCAAATCAGTTATTCAACACTTGGGGCATAGGTAACAAAGAAACAAACCGAGGATTGCTCATTTTGCTTATTTTGGAAGAGGACGATAGAGAGATAGTTTTTGAAACGGGCTATGGACTTGAAGGAATATTGACAGACGCAATTTGCAAACGAATTCAAACACAAATAATGCTACCCTACTTAACCGAAGCCAAGTACGGCGAGGCACTCGAAGAGGGGCTTAAAGCAGTGCAAAAGCTTCTTGTTGACCCCAACAATAAGGAAGTTTTTAGAAATAGTGATGAAGAGTATCTTCTGCCCGTGTTCATTTTTTTAACGTTATTGGGGGTGGTATTAATAACTTTTAGGCATTTTAGAAGACGGAGAGAAGTGAATAGTGGAAAAAATGCTTTTCAAAGGCGCATCAATTATGAACCATTTGATAGAGATGCGTTAGCTGCATATTTTTTCTTTTTTCCACACGTAATTATTCCTTATCTTTTATTTGTCATTATTCCGTGGCGTATTAGCTTGCGTAGGGGGCTGATTTGCGAATCTTGCCAATCGAGGGGCAAGATGAAGCGTGATAAGGGTTTGAAAGTAATATCATCGGAGCCAACAACGGAAAAATATATCTTTATACGCACTGAACGCTATACTTTTACCTGTAAAAAGTGTGGGTATCAACACTTTGAAGATATAACATATCGTATCCTGCAATATCCGGAAAGAGTTATAGATTGGGGCGATAGTTCATCTAGCGATAGTTCGTCAAGTAGTGATTCATCATGGAGTTCTTCGAGCGACAGTGGCTCTTGGGGAGGCGGTAGCAGTGGTGGCGGAGGTGCAAGCACTAAGTTTTAAATCAATTAAAAACGATGGATGTGTCTAAAAAATCAGAAGATTTAAACATAAAATAGAATATCAATGAAAGTAACAGTAAATAAAACCGAACTAACTATATTTCAAGGTGCTACCGTTGCCGACGCCTTACGTGCCTATTACACCCAACAAAAGCAAAAAGCACCTTCACCCTTGCCTGAAGTTGAAGACATTTACGGTAATAGCGTGGCACATGACGGAGCACTTACTGAAGGAAATCAATTAATAATTAAAGAGAAATGAACAAATTTTTATCAATTTTAATTTTATTCCTAGTATTCACAGGCTGCGGAATGAACAAGAGAAAAAGTCAAAAAACAGATACAGAGAGAGAAGTCGTTATTCTGGCGGTAAACGATATACACGCCAATATAGACAATTTCCCACGATTCGCATTTATGGTTGATAGCCTGCGTGCTATATATCCCGATATGCTGTTAGTATCAGCGGGCGATTACCAGACAGGAAATCCCGTTAACGACCAGTATCACGAAAAAGGGCGACCTATGATCGAACTTATGAATTCTGTGGGATTTAATCTTTCTGCAGTAGGTAACCACGAGTTTGATGTGGGGGTAAAAACCTTTGAAACACATACTAAAAGTGCATATTTCGACCATATATGCGCAAATTTGATTTTACCTGAAGGTATGGAGTTTAATATAAAACCATACAAAATCATTACTTTGCCCAATGGCTTAAAGGTTGGTTTCATTTCGGTATTAGCCCTAGGTTCAAACAATCTGCCAGAGTGTCATCCTGATAATTTAGTAGGTTTCAGTTTTACCAATCCGTTTGAAACTGCACAAAAATATCTGTATCTGAAAGATAGTACCGATTTGCTGATTTATATAAATCATTTTGGATTTGAAAACGATGTTAAATTAGCAAACACTTTTCCGAAAGAGGCAGTAGATCTTATTATCGGTGGTCACTCGCACACTAAAGTTGAAAAAGAGCAAATTCATAACGATATCATGATCACCCAAGCTGGAAGAAGATTGGACTACGCTACGCTTATTCGCTTTACTGTTTATCCTGATGGACAACTAAATCGTTCCATGCAATTGCTTACGATAGGACAATCAGGCAATGAGAAAGCTGATGTTCGTACCATGGTTGATAAGTATAACAGCAACCCAGAAATGATGGAGGTAATTGCAAAAGCTCCATTTGACTTTCGCACTACCGATGAGCTCGGCTATTGGATGGCAGATGCATTGAAAGCTACCGCCAAAACCGAAATAGCGGTAGTTAACAAAGGAGGTGTACGTATTGATTACCTTCCCGCGGGTGAAATTACCCGTAAGACAATTTTTACCATCGACCCATTTGGTAACCAAATTGTGACGGTAACCCTTACGGGGTATGAGTTAAAGGCGTTTATTAGCAATATGTTCGGGCAAAATGAATATAGCTTGATGTATCCGTCAGGAATACATTTGAACTATGTCGTTGGAAAAGAGGACAATAAATTGATAGATTTAGAACTCTTAAACGAAGATGGAACACCGTTAAACATGGATAAAACCTATAGTGTGGCTACAAGCTCATACGTTATAACTACTGCAGACTTCCAGAGGAAAGACTCCGGGAAAACTCTATCCGTCACTACATCTGAGGGATGGATAAAGTGGCTGTTAGAAGAAAAAACAGTAAAGAATTATCAGGAAGTAAAGCGAGTATTTATCAACGAATAAGCAATTTTTGCATTAGTCAAACCATTAAGAAATTAAGAACATTTAAAATTTAATGTTTCTTAATGCCTTAATGGTAAAAAAAATAAAATCAGCGGTTGCGAGCTTTTTTTCTATCAGCTTCGATTTGAGCCTTTGTTCTTCTATTTCTTCTTGCAGTTATTCTCGGAGGTAAGAATGTTAAACGCTCCCTATGATGAGTGTAAACGTGCTGTTTTACCATATTCCAACTGCCAAATGTTTTAAGAAATGGAGAAAGTGAAATATCATAATAGTTTTTAAATTCTCTGTAAGTAGGCATTTTTTTTACCTTGTTAGCAACATCAATAAAAGCATTAACAATCTCATTTTTATCTACTTCACTATAATAATCTGATGGCAAGAGACTTTTGTTGGGTTTTAAGCCAGCATCTTTTATGGCACTATTCCATTTCTTGTACAGATAAATTATTTGGCCATAAGTGATTTTTGCGTCCTTAATTTTTTTGTAATCTTTCTTGGTTGGGGTCTTACCTATCAGTTCACTAATCCTTATAATCTCTGATTTGGCAAGAGCTTTCTTCTCCTCTGTTGACATTGATATGTACTTTTTCATTCTATCTGGTACTTTTTGTGTTTTTAATAATATTAGAACTCTAGTTTTGTGGTTCCCAATATATCAACGATTTCTATAGAGTCAATAATAATTACCGTTAATTGGCTCGCACAAATAAGATTTTATTTTAGTATGCTTATATTTTTTGGCTTAAGGTTATGCAACCATCAGCTTTACAATCTCTCAAATATGTGTCAAATTCGGGACGACACGTTTTTATATCTTGCTAACTGTTTCAAGTAGACAGCGAACAACAAGCAGTTATGTTCGTTTTATGAAAGTTGGAAACTGTAATATCTAACAGTTTCCTACTCAACGCAAATATAAGAAATTCATTTGAAAAATGCAATTTCTTGTTAAAAATCTGATTTTCAAATATTTGTGTTTATTGATGATTTTTTCTTCCGGTTCTTTTTTATCAACTGTATTTAATAAAAAAGCAGCAATTTGATTTTCGATATAGTAATCAAATCGCTGCACAGAAATTAGTTGTCCGCAATTATGCGAAAAAGACAATTACTCTATTGTTTAAAAAAATTACTTATTGTTGTTTTCGTATTTATTTTTCAGGCTCCTTAACTTCCAATATATCAGCAAAAGCCCTTTTTAACGTCTCTTTTGGAAGTGCACCTGCTGCCATTTGTGGCTGTCCTTCTAATGGAACAAAAAGTAGTGAAGGAATACTTTGTATACCAAAAATTGCAGAAAGTTCCCGTTCTTTTTCAGTATCCACTTTGTATATATTGAGTTTACCATTATACTCTTTCGACAACTCTTCCAACACGGGAGCAATCATTTTGCACGGACCACACCAGTCGGCATAAAAATCAATTAAACAAGGTTTTGAGCCTTCAAATTTCCAATCTTTATTCTTTTCAAAATCAAAAACTTTTGTTTTGAAACTTTCTAATGTCAAATGTTCAATCATGGTTTTATATATTTACATATTTAGATATATGGTTTTGTCAAAAAATGTGCCAATTTAATTTTCGAGATATAAAACTAAATTTTAGCACTATCTTATGATTGAAAAAAAGCAAATTTTAAGTAAATTATGTTTTAAGTGCAGTTCTTTGTAACTTTGCACTCTCTTTGTATAAATATTGTGACAGTTTGTCATTAATTTGATTTAAAATGCAATTCGATTTATCTCACAAATTATTTGAAATTATAAAAAATGTATCTGCTCAGCAAAATGTTGAAATATATGTTGTTGGGGGATATGTTCGTGATTTAATCTTGAAGCGCGAAAACAAAGACATTGATTTTGTAGTTGTTGGTAATGGTGTTGACACAGCAGTTGAAGTTGCCAAGGCTATAAGTCCGAACATAGAGGTAACTCAATATAAAAACTACGGCACAGCCATGTTTCGTTACGGCGATATTGACGTAGAATTTGTCGGTGCCCGAAAAGAGTCATATAATCGTAATAGCCGTAATCCAATAGTAGAGAGTGGCACACTCGCAGATGACCAAAACAGACGCGATTTTACAATTAACGCAATGGCTATTAGTATGAATTCTAATGACTTTGGAGAGTTAATTGACCCTTTCGATGGTGTTGGAGATTTGGAGAGAAAAATCATAAGAACGCCACTTGACCCCGATATTACATTTAACGACGATCCATTGCGAATGCTGCGTGCCGTTAGGTTTTCGACTCAATTGCGATTTATGATAGAGGAAAAATCGCTCGAGGCAATTAAAAAGAATGCAGAGAGGTTAAATATACTTTCTAAAGAGCGTATTAGCGACGAGTTAAACAAAATAATAATGGCTGAGCGCCCCTCAGTAGGTTTTAAAATATTGTCGTTGTCGGGGTTGCTAATACATATTTTACCAGAATTGGAAAAGCTACGTGGTGCAGAATCTAAGAATGGGAAAAAGCATAAAGACAATTTTTATCATACTCTGGAAGTCCTTGATAATATTGCCCGCACCTCCGATAATCTCTGGTTAAGGTGGGCTGCCTTACTACACGATATTGCCAAACCAAACACAAAACGATTTGACAATAACCTTGGGTGGACTTTTCACGGACACGAACATGTTGGAGCACAATTAGTTCCGACAATATTTAAACGCCTGAAGCTACCAACAACACAAAAAATGAAGTATGTTCAAAAGATGGTAGCTCTGCATATGCGTCCTATTGTTTTGGCGCAGGACATTGTAACAGATTCAGCCGTCAGGCGGTTGCTTTTTGAAGCTGGCGATGATATTGACGACTTGATGTTGCTTTGCGATGCGGATATCACATCTAAAAATCCCGAAAAAATATCGAAGTATCTCGAGAATTACAGATTAGTAAGGCGTAAGTTAGTTGAGATCGAAGAGAAAGACAAAATAAGAAATTTCCAACCTCCAGTAACGGGCGAAATGATAATGGAAGCGTTTTCACTTCCTCCATGTAAAACCGTTGGCGATATTAAAGATGCCATTAAAGATGCCATTATAGAGGGCAAGATAGAGAACACTTACGAAGCTGCGTGGGAGTTTGCTATTCAAAAGGCTGGGGAGCTTGGGCTTAAACCTCAGGAATAGTGAGTGGTTGTTGGAGGAAATAAGCAGACCGCTTAAGAAATGTTATTTCGCACTATTTACCGATTCAACTAATCCATCGGGATTTTCACAACTAATTATGTATCTCTTTTCCTGAGTGGCAATTTGAGCTATTTTAGATATTTAACTGTATATATTAATTGGCTACTCCAATTCGTTATATTCTTTATTTATTTTGGCTTGTTTTTTCATCCACCATTTCATAATAAGCCCCCAAGCAAGTCCACAAATCAGCCATATTGGTACTCCAATCAAAATTCTTTTCTGAGAAATTTCCTTATTTTCAATCAACGGGAAGATAATTTCCATTGAGATAAGCATAAATAGACCATAGAAAAGTCCTGACCTTATCCATTTTTTTGTTGTGTTATTTTTCTCAATTTTTTCGAGATTTAAGTTTTTATCTCCTTCCTGTTGTTTGTCTTTAATAGTATTGTCCATAATATTTAAATTAAGTAGTAAAGCCTTAATGTTTTAACCCCACAGAATCAAGCACTTTGCCTATTAAGTTTTTAACCGTCTCTTCGCTTTTGGCTTCGGCGTATATTCTAATTATTGGCTCTGTATTCGATTTTCGTAGATGTACCCAACCGTCTTTAAAATCAATTTTAACGCCATCGACAGAGTTAATGTTTTCACTTTTAAAGTTTTGGGCAGCGGTTTTTAAAATATTATCAACGTCTGTCTCGGGGTTTAGGTCAACTTTCGTCTTCTCCATAAAATAGAGAGGTAGCTCCTGTTTTATTTGACTAACGGTTTTGCCAGATTTTGAAAGGTGCGACAGAAATAGAGCTATTCCCACTAAAGCATCGCGCCCATAGTGTAGCGGTGGATAAATAATTCCTCCGTTGCCCTCGCCACC
>JGI24712J26585_10000024_pt1 | contig 112010 bp, 103 predicted proteins | sample BioPla3DNA2_FD_26585 | JGI IMG/M metagenome (IMG submission 26585) | reverse complement strand
TTATTTCTTCCGGCAAAGTAACCGTGAGAAAAACCTAATGTCTGGAAACCCTTTATTTATCAGTATTTTTAGTAGAGCTACTTCTCAACCCTTGACATCAAGACAACACACTCAACGTGCTCCGTCTGCGGGAACATATCAACGGGCTGGCACATGGTAGGGGAGAAGCCATGCTTTGCCAGATAGGCGCAGTCTCTGGCTTGGGTTGCGGGATAGCAACTAATATATACGATTTTGTTGGCGTCCGACGCGATGACGGCGTCCAGCACCTTGGTATCAACACCTTTGCGGGGCGGGTCAAGCAGTACAATGGAGGGGCGGAAACCACCCTTGACCATAGCGGGCAAAAGTTCTTCGGCGGCGCCTGTAAAAAACTTAGCGTTATCAATCTGATTATTGATGGCGTTTTTCTTTGCGTCTTCCACAGCGGACGGTACAATTTCAATGCCTACGACCTCCTTGGCGTATGGCGCAAACAACAGCGATAGGGTACCTGTGCCGCAGTAAATATCGGCGACAATATCATTTTTGGTTACGCCGGACATTTCAAGGGCAGCGCTGAACAGGCGTTCCGCTTGCAGTGTATTTACTTGAAAGAAGCTGTGAGGGGAAAGGCGAAAGTTGATGCCAAGGAGCTGCTCTTTTAGATGGCATTGCCCCCAAATATTTTCTGATTCATTTCCTAAAATCACATTTCCTTTATCTTGGTTAATGCTCAGGTTTACAGAAACCAGCCTCTCAAAATCAGCAAGGTTTTCAAGCAGCCTGTCCTGATGCGGTAGCTTTTGTCCGTTAATAACCAAGGTAAGCATGCTCTCTCCCTTTTGATTGACACGAGTTACTATGTGCCGAAGTAACCCTTGGCCTGTATTTTCATCGTAGGCGGATAATCCGCATTCATTTGCCCAAGACAAAACCCGATTGCTAAGCGTTATGCTTTGCGCCATGGAGATGGGGCAGTCTTTTACTTTAATTAAGCGATGGCTGCGTGGGGCATAAAAGCCGGCATATAGCTTGCCGTTTTTGTCTTGCGAAACGGGCATGGATGTCTTGTTACGGTAACCGAAGGGTTTGTCGGCGGCAATCACGGGTAAAACGGTCACGGACAGCTTTGCAATGCGCTCAAAATAATCGCGGACTGCTTGCTGCTTGTACCTTAGTGTAGCTTCATAGGTGATGTGCTGGCAGGAACAACCGCCGCACTTTTCAAAATGCGCACACACAGGGTAGGTACGTTCAAGGGAAGGATTTACTATTTCGAGCGCCTTGGCAAATGCATGTCGTTTTTTTACGCTTAACACATGCCCAAGCACCTTTTCGCCCGGCAACGTAAAGGGTATAAAGGTTACCCGCCCATGATGGACGGCAATGCCTGAAAAGTCACTACTCATGCGCTCGATTTCAAAAGTCAGCCGATCGTTTTTGTTCACAAAAAACTCCTTCAAATTCAATGCAACCATTATATGTTTTTTTGTCACAATCTACAAGAAAAGGCCCCGTTTAGGAGCCATTCAATAAAAAATATTTTGTTGCCGGTCTATGCGATACCCAAGTAAGCCTTTTTAACCAATTCGTTATTAAGCAGGTCTTGCGACTTGCCTTCGGCGATAATTTTACCTGTTTCAAGCACATATCCACGGTGGGAAACGGACAGCGCCATATTGGCGTTTTGTTCAACCAGCAGTACGGTAGTACCGGCTTCGTTGATAGTTTTGATGATTTCGAAAATTTCGCTTACCAAAATGGGGGAAAGCCCCATGGAGGGTTCATCCATCATCAAAAGCTTGGGGCTGGACATAAGGGCACGGCCAATGGCCAGCATTTGCTGTTCACCGCCTGACAGGGTACCCGCAAGCTGGTGCCTGCGTTCCTTTAACCTTGGGAATTGTTCATAAACCCTGTCCCGGTCACGCCTTATTTGGGCAGTATCTTTGCGGAAAAAAGCGCCCATTTCTAAGTTTTCTTTTACGCTCATTCTGGCAAAAACACGTCTGCCTTCAGGTACTTGCGAAAGGCCGTATTGCGGCAGAAGGTGGGGAGCGGTATTAGTAATAGAGTTACCGTTAAAAATAATGTCGCCGGTTTTAATCGGCAGAATCCGTGAAATGGCACAAAGGATGGATGTTTTGCCCGCTCCGTTTGCTCCGATGAGGGTGACGATTTCACCTTCTTCTACATGAAAGGAGATGCCGTGCAGGGCATGAATGGCGCCAAAATATAGGCTTAAATCTTTGACTATCAGCATGCTTTATCCTCCTTGTTGTCCTTGTTGCTCATGCCCAGATAGGCGGTTATCACTTCTTCGTTGGATGCTATTTCTTCGGGCGTACCCTCTGCGATGACATGACCGTAGTTGAGCACATAGATACGCTCACAAATGCCCATAACAAGTGACATATCGTGTTCGATTAGGAGGATGGCAACGGAGAAGCGGGTACGAATGCGGCGAATAGTATCCATGAGCTCGGCGGTTTCTGTGGGGTTCATGCCGGCAGCCGGCTCATCCAGCAAGAGTACCTTGGGGTTGGTGGCAAGGGCACGGCAAATTTCAAGCTTGCGTTGCATACCGTAGGGCAAAGAGGCGGCGTTTTCGTCGGCCACATCGTCCATATCAAAGACATGTAAAAGCTCCCGCGCGCGAATATCAATGCCCCTTTCCTCGCTGTCATAACGGCTGGCCCTGGTAATGCCGCTCAGGGGCGAATAAGTCATGCGGGTGTGAAAGGCAACCTTGACGTTTTCAAGCACGGTCATGGATTTAAAAAGGCGGATATTTTGGAAGGTACGGGCAATGCCGCTGGAGGCGATTTCATAGGTGGATTTACCGACAATGTCTTTTCCAAGCAAGGTAATGGAGCCGCAAGTCGGTACATAAACGCCTTGGAGCATGTTAAACACCGTGGTTTTACCGGCGCCGTTTGGACCGATGAGACCGACGATTTCGTCGTTCATTACGTGCAGGTTAATATTTTCTGCCGCCACCAAGCCGCCAAAGCGGATTCCCAGATTTTCAACCGTCAGCACAGGCTTTCCTTCCCACACGTCATAGTTGGGAACAAAGGGGAGCTTGGGCTTTCTTTCTTTTCTTACGAATTTTTTGGCAAGGAATTTTTGTATTTTATGCACGGTTTTAGATAAGGAAAACTCCTTGGTGCCAAGCAAGCCCGAGGGGCGGAAAATCATCATCAGAATTAAGGTGAGGGAGTAGATGACCATGCGCCAATCGGCAAAACCACGCAAAAACTCCGGCAGCGATACAAGGATGGCCGAAGACACGATGGAGCCCGTAATTGAACCCATCCCGCCCAAAACCACCATGACCAGATACTCAATGGAGCGGTTAAAGTCGAAGTGGCGGGGAGTTAAAAGGCCGATTTGGTGCGCGTATAAGCCGCCCGCTATGCCGGCGAAAAAAGCGCCGAGAGTAAAAGCGAAAAGCTTATAGTAGGTAGTTGGAATGCCGGCGGCTTCCGAGGCAATCTCGTTTTCACGGATGGATAGAATGGCCCGTCCATGTCTTGATCTGCCTAAGGTGAAAGTGATGGTAACGACTATGACCATCAGCCAAAAAACTACGCCAAACTGAATAGCGGCGGACATTTTTTTGTCGACCGCAAGGGCACGGGACATACGGGTAATACGGGAAAGACCGGCGGCGCCGCCGGTGATGTTCAGGTTTTCCACCACTACGCGAATGATTTCACCAAAGCCCAGCGTGACAATGGCCAGGTAATCTCCCTTTAAGCGTAGGGCGGGCATGCCGATTAAAAAGCCGAACAGCGCAGCTAAAATTCCACCGGCAAGGAGCGCGATTGCAAGTGAAAAAGCGAAGGGCATATCAGGTAGCGACTTGGTGATGATGCCGGCAGTATAGGCTCCAACGGACATGAAGCCTGCATGCCCAAGCGCAAGCTGACCTAAAAGCCCGCTGGTGATATTCAGGGACACCGCCATAATAATGCTGATGCCGACAGTTACTAATATATTTGAATAGTAGTTATTCATCTGTCCTGAGCGGATAAAGGAAAACAATATAATAAATATAATAAACAGAGAAAAGAAGTTCAGTAAGCTTGCGTTCCGTCTATTTCTCATTGATTACACCTTCTCTCTTGTTTTTGTTCCAAGCAAGCCTGCCGGCTTAAACAACAGCACTATAATAAGGATACCATAAACAATAGCATCACTCATACGGGAGGAAATATAAGCCTTGGCAAGACTTTCGGCGATGCCTAAGATAAAGCCGCCAAGCATAGCGCCGGGGATGAGGCCGATGCCACCAAGCACTGCTGCAATAAATGCCTTGATACCGGGCAGTGAGCCAAGCGTCGGAGCAACGGAAGGATAGGCAATGCAGTAAAGCAGCGAGCCGATGGCGGCAAGCCCGCTGCCAATGGCAAAGGTGAGACTGATGATACGATTGACATGAATACCCATCAGTAAAGCTGTGCCGGTATCTTCACTGACTGCACGCATGGCTTTGCCCGCCTTGGTTGAGCTGACAAATATCTGTAAAAGAAACATCAGGCCTACGGATAAAACTACGGTTAGGATGGTAGTAAAGGAAAGGTATAGTCCGCCCAAATTTAGTGCCGGCACGCTTAAAGTAATGGGATAGGGAATTGGGTTGGGCGAAAAAATCAGCTGCGCCACATTCTGCATGAGCATAGACACGCCGATAGCGGTAATCAGGGAAGAAATTCTGGGTGAGGAGCGCAATGGACGATAGGCGACCCTTTCAAGAATCACGCCGAAAACAACCGCAACAACAATGGATAGCAGCACGCTAAGCGCAGGAGATAGGCCAAGCTTTGTAATTCCTACAACGACGAGATATGCGCTTAACATGAGAATATCGCCATGGGCAAAATTGATGAGCTGGACAATGCCGTAGACCATCGTATAGCCAAGGGCGATGAGGGCGTAAATGCTACCGACGTGTATGCCGTTGAGCAATTGACTCAAAAACAAGGTCATCCGATTCAAGCCTCCTCTATAGGTCATATGGAAATAAATGAAAAGACAAAAAAAGGGGAGGGGACAACCCCTCCCCTTTAAAAACTACTGTGCCGGCGCGAAACTCTCGATAAAGATTTGCTTGCCTTCGGCGTTAAAGGTGGTAAAGAACACGCTCTTGATGGGGTCGTTATGCTCATCAAAGGTGATGCGGCCGGTGACGCACTCAAGATCTGTGGCTTTAATGGCGGCGGTAACGGCTTCATAATCACTGGGATCTTCGACTTTTCCCATGGCGTCAAAAAGTACGCGGGCGGCGTCATAAGCGGTGGCGATAAACGAAATATCAGGCTCCTGACCGAACTTTTTCCGATAGGCTGCCAAGAATGTTAGCGCCTGTTCGTTGGTTTCGGAGTTGGAGAAGTGGTCGGTATAAACCATGTTGGTCAGCAAGGATTTATCGGTTATGGCTTTGACAATGTTGGAAATCCCGTCTCCGCCGTAATACTTCACATCAAGGCCAATTTCATTTGCCTGTGTCAGGATGAGGGCTGCCGCTTCACCGTAGTAGGGGAGGAAAACTGCTTCGGGCACTGCGTTTTTAATGTTGGTTAGCTGCGCTTTGAAATCCACGTCATCTCCTGAGCCCGATTCGGTGGCAAGGATTTCTACGCCTTGGTTTTCACACTCCGCCTTAAAAGCATCATACAGGCCTTTAGAGTAAGGGTTGCCTTGATCATAAAGGGCAGCAACCTTGGTAATACCCTGCGCTGCAATGTACTGGGCAATGACGGTTGCCTGGAAGGGATCCAGGAAACAGGTACGGAATACGCTGGGGCGACCGGTGGTGATTTCATAGTCCGTACCGGAGGCGGTAATCATCGGGATGCCTTCGTCGTTGCAGTATTCGGCGACTGCCTTACAAACAGGGGTAATCACAGGGCCCAGAATGGCAACACAGCCGTCCAGCCCAATCAGCTTTTGAGCAGCCAACACGCCCTTGGACGCATCCCCTTGGCTGTCTTCGTAAATAACTTTAACAGGTACACCGTTGATACCGCCCTGTTCGTTAATCAGGTCGACATAGACTTCAATACCCTTTTTAACGCCTTCGCCGTATTGGGACCCGCGTCCCGTCAACACGCCGATGAAACCAACTTTAATGTTCTCTTCTGCGGTAGCTGTGGGAATGAATATGCTTAGCATCATCACACAGCTCAGGATAATGGCTACAAATTTCTTCATTCTTCAAATCCTCCTTAATAAAAGAATATTAACTTAATATAAGGGACAGTATAAGTAATTTCAATGGAAGTATTGTATTTTTTTTGTGCTTTTTTGTATATGCCACATGATATTTGCAGATAGTATGTATTTTTATTAAAAGCGATGCCTTTCTTGACGGTTCAATGGCGTCCCTATATAATCTGATTGGCGTTTATGAAAGGTCGAACCCGATGCTTTACTAAAAGCCAAGTGTTTCTTTTTAAAAATGCTGTTTTCCGGAGGTTTTTTTGAATAATAAGATAAAGCTTATCGCTGCTGATATGGATGGAACACTGTTGGATCCTGAAGGGAAAATAACCAAGCGTACTGCGCAAACTATTATGAAGGCGCAGGAAAAAGGCCTGGTATTTGTTCCCTGTACGGGGCGTTTTCCTGAAAATGCTTTGCTTGTTGTGGAAAAATACGGGCTTTCTTGTCCCATAATCGGTCTTAATGGTACCGCTATCCGTACGGAAAATGAGGTGCTTTACCAGAAGTTTATGGACGAGAAATTAGCGCAAGCCATTTTGGATACCTTAGAGCGCCTTGGGTCAGTGTATTATTTGTTTTGTGAAGACTATATTGCCGTCAGGCGCAAGGGAGCGCTGCACCATAGTCAAGCCGAGTTTGGAGAGCAGGCGTTTAAGCGTTACGGTCTTACATTCGCAAATGGCGATGAAAGCGGACTTCGTGCGCCGATTGACAAGGTGTATAAATTTTATGTTTATGAAGATGAGCTGAGTTGCCCGCTTACGCAAGCCATAGAGGCTCTTGAACACTTGCCGGGAATAGGTATTACCAGGTCAAGCGCCACCAACTTTGAATTGATGGATCAAAGCGTTAGCAAGACTACAGGGCTTATTGTACTATCCCAAATACTTGGTATCCGCAAGGAAGAAATCATGGCTATCGGGGATTATGACAACGACATTGAAATGATTGCCTATGCCGGACTTGGCGTTGCGATGGGCAATGCGGTGCCGGAAGTTAAAAAAGCCGCCGATGTGATTACACTTGATAATCAGAACGACGGCGTTGCTCACGCGATTGAGAAATATTGTTTATTATAAAATATATTGAAGAAAACCTAAAGCGGTAGGTAGTAACCGTTATCGCTTATAAATGTTATGGTCTGTTGCAGGGCTTCCTCCAGCAATTTTTGGGCTTTGGGGAAATCCTCTTCTTTTAGTGAAAAAGAAGCGATCACTTCTTCCAGATACTCCTGCGAACAGTTCAAGAAAATATCGTTGTAGTCATTAAATAGACGCTGAACGCTGCCCCAGAGGGAGTAATGGATGCGCAAACTATTTGGATAAACCCATTGCATGGTTACAATGTTGGCGCTTTCTAAAGCCAAGGAAGTTGTGCCCGAATATGCCCGAACAAGCCCGCCCGTTCCAAGGAGCACGCCGCCAAAATAGCGGGTAACGGCCGCTACGACATTAACAAGCTTCGCTCCCTCCAAGACACTAAGAATCGGTCGCCCGGCTGTGCCGGAAGGTTCTCCATCATCGTTTGAACGGGCGATGGGGATGGCTTTCCCTACAACAAAAGCGGAGCAAACATGCCTCGAAGCGGAATGCGATTTACGGATGCCGGCAATAAATTCCCTTGCTTCTTCTTCCGAAGTTACAGGAGCCAAATCACAGATAAAGCGGCTTTTTTCAATGGTTTGCTCCACCGTAACCGGGGCGGTGATGGTCTTATAGGCAGGGATATTAACGGCCATCGATACACTCCTTCAGGATGCCGATTCCGCACCTGATATCTTGCAGGGAGGCATTGGAAAAGTTAAGGCGCAGCGTATTTTTGTGCCCGCCTTGCGGATGAAAAGGCTCGCCGGGTACAAAGGCGACGCCCCTGGCAACGGCCTCCTTAAAGAGCTCTCCGGCATCCATGGATTCATCTAAATGGGCAAAGACAAACAGTCCGCCTTCTGGCTTGGTGAAGCGCTTAATTCCTTGAATGGCTTCAAGACCGGAGAGCATTTCGTTTAGCTGTTCTTTATAAACGGCGCATATGTGTTTGATATGGGGTTTGAGTTTTCCTTGAATGATATATTCATTCACCATCGCTTGGTTGAGCGCTGGGGTTTGTACGTCGGTTGATTGTTTGCAAACAGTCATCGTACGAATGAGTGTCTTTTCAGCTGCGACAAAGCCCACCCGTAGCCCTGGGGAGATAACTTTAGAGAAGCTGCCCATAAGCACAACCTTGCTGCATTCGTCAAAAGATTTGATGGAGGGAAGGCTTTCACCTTCATAGCGAAGGGAGTTATAGGGATCGTCCTCTGCAATAAGGACATTATATTTTTGCGCAAGTTTGGCGATTGCCTTTCTGCGCTCAAGGCTTAAAGTAATGCCTGTCGGGTTTTGGAAAGTGGGTATGGTGTAGAGCATTTTAGGTTTCAGATGCTTAAATTGCTCTTGCAAAAGTTCGGGGATTAAACCATGCTCATCGCTTTTACCTTCAACGATGTTGGCGCCAAAGATACGCAGGCACTGGATATTACCAATAAAGGTTGGGCTTTCAACGATAACGGTATCCCCTTCATTTAAATAGGCTTTGCATAGAAGATCCATCGCCTGCGTGGAACCGGTGATTGGCAAAATCTCTTCCTCTGTTAGCTGTGCGGAAAACACGTCTTTAATGTAGGAAACAAGCGTCTCAATGAAAGGACGATAACCTTCGGTCGCCCCGTATTGAAGGAGGACTTTTCCTTTTTCAAGCAGTAAACGGTGTGCGATTTCGGCAAGCTCTTCGTTGGGTAAAGTTTCTGATGAAGGGTTGCCGCCTGCAAAGGAAATCATGCCAGGCTGAGCGGTTAATTTGAGCAACTCCCGAATGACTGAACCGGAAATATGTTGCATTCGATTGGATTTTTCAAATGTCATAAGACACCCCCATGGTCATGTATTAACACCAATTATAGGCGTTTGGCTTGTTTGCGTCAAATGGCATTTTGGAACATTCTTTCGGTTGCGCCTCCAAGAAGGATATGCTATAATCCAAGTACGATATAGGCAGCACAACGCTGCTGACGAATAAAGCGGAGGCAAAGCATGAATTATTACCCGCCCACACAAAAAGATAGGGACGAATTTCACCAAGGCATAAGTAGGTATGCTTACCGGATGTTTGGGGCGCATCCGGCCATGAACAACGACATACCGGTTTGGAATTTTGCCGTATGGGCGCCCAATGCTCAGGCGGTAAGCTTAACCGGTGAATTTTGTCATTGGAGTTATGATGCCTTCCCAATGGAAAAGCAGCACGACGGTACTTGGGAACTTCAGGTCGAACGAAAGTACTTTGATAAGGACTTTGAAAAAGAAAAGCACGACTTTCCTGAAGCGGGGGAGCGCTTGCTTGCTTACAAATATGCTATCAAATGTGCGGACGGCGTTTGGCGACTTCGTTCGGATCCATATGCCTTTTTTACTGAGCTGCGACCCAATAACGCGAGCATTTTATATAACTTGGAAGGCTACCAATGGGGCGACGATAAATGGATGCGCACACGTGCCAAGCGCAACCCTTACCGCAGCCCGATGAATATTTATGAACTGCATCTTGGTTCTTGGCAGCGTGCTGAGGACGGTTCTTTCCTTAACTATGTAGAAATTGCTGAGCGACTGGTGCCTTACATTAAGAAAATGGGCTATACTCACGTTGAGTTGCTGCCGGTTATGGAACACCCGCTGGACAATTCTTGGGGCTATCAGGTAACAGGCTATTATTCCGCCACCTCCCGATATGGAAAACCTAAAGATTTAATGCGGATGATAGACTTGCTTCATCAGGCGGGAATAGGTGTCATCCTTGATTGGGTACCCGCTCACTTTCCAAGGGACAAAGTCGGTCTTCGGGAATTTGACGGAACGCCCTGTTATGAGCACGCTGATTGGCGTCGGAGTGAAATGAAGCAGTGGGGTACCATGCTTTTTGACTTTGCCCGGGGCGAGGTATGCTCTTTCCTGCTTTCCAATGCCTGTTTTTGGCTTGAATGGTTCCATGCCGATGGGCTCAGGGTCGATGCTGTTAGCAGCATGATTTACTTAGATTTTTGCCGCGAAGAAGGCGAATGGCTGCCCAACCAGTATGGTAACAATATTAATTTAGAAGCCCTTGCGTTTATCCGCCGCCTAAACGAAACCATCTACCACGATTTTCCGGGCGCTATGACCATAGCAGAAGAATCCAGCGCCTATCCTATGGTTACAAAGCCTGTGTACATGGGCGGTCTTGGTTTTGGTTTTAAGTGGAATATGGGCTGGATGAATGATATGCTTGCCTATATCAAAAAAGATCCAATTTACCGCAAGTGGCATCACGACAAACTTACGTTTTCATTATTCTATGCATTTAGCGAAAACTATATTTTACCTTTTAGTCACGACGAGGTGGTTCATGGCAAACTAAGCATGCTGGATAAACAGCCGGGCGATTTGTGGCGGAAGTTTGCGGGCCTGCGTGCCCTTTATGGCTACACCATGGCGCATCCTGGAAAAAAGCTCCTGTTTATGGGTGGTGAGTTCGGACAGTTTATCGAGTGGGACGAAGACCGCCCCCTTGATTGGTTTTTATTAGCTTATGAGCGTCATCCTGAACTGCACAAATGTGTACGTGCGCTCAACCACTTTTATAAGGCGCACCCTGCTTTCTGGGAGATTGAAGACTCTTGGGAGGGTTTTCAGTGGCTTGTTCCCAACGATCAAGATAACAGCGTAACGGTCTTTATTCGACAAGACAGCAAGGGAAAGAAGGTGGTATGTTTAACTAACTTTACGCCTCAGTTCATACCGGAATATCGCCTCTGTCTACCAAGCCATTGTATTATCCAAGAAGTGTTCAACACCGATAGGCTGGAATATGGCGGTTCAGACCAGCATAATGCCAAGTCTATCGAAGCGGAACCTATTCCCTTTAACGGTTTGGCTTGGTCGGCCATGATATGTGTGCCGCCATTAGCTACTGTTTACTTCAGCTTGGAAGAAGTGAAAGAAGAAAAGCTCCAACCTAAAAAAGCTAAAAAAGCAGCGGTATCTAAAGATTCCGGCAAGAAACAAGGGACAAGGGTAGACTCCAAGGAAAAACAAGTTGAGCTACTATGAACATGATTTAATAATCAGGAAGCAGTTATAGTGATGGCTTCTAAAATGCAATAATAAGGAGGGGTTTTCATGCTTCAGAAAAAACAATGTGTCGCAATGCTGCTGGCGGGGGGACAGGGCTCTCGCTTGGGTGTGCTGACGCGACGCACAGCCAAGCCTGCTATTCCTTTTGGCGGCAAGTATCGCATCATCGACTTTCCTGTAAGCAACTGTACTAATTCAGGTATTGATGTGGTGGGTGTCTTAACGCAGTACCGTCCACTTGAGCTGAATGCCTATCTTGGTTCGGGGGCGCCATGGGATTTGGACGTCAATAATGGTGGTGTCTTTGTTTTGCCGCCTTATTCGACGGGTAAAGATGGTCAGTGGTACTTGGGTACGGCCAATTCTATCTACCAAAACATGGAGTTTATCGAACAATACGATCCGGACTATGTTTTAGTGCTGTCGGGTGACCATATCTATAAAATGGATTATTCAAACATGCTCAACTACCATATTGAAAATGAAGCTGATGTCACCATTGCTGTTAGAGAAGTTCCGTGGGAAGAAGCCAGCCGTTTCGGCATCATGAACACTGATAAACAAGGAGTCATTACCGAGTTTGAGGAAAAACCGGAGAAGCCAAAATCCAACAAGGCCAGCATGGGTGTTTATGTATTTACTTGGCCCAAATTGCGCGAATATCTTATTAGTGACGAGCGTGACCCAAATTCTTCCAAAGACTTTGGAAAAAACATCATCCCCACCATGCTGAACTCTGGTGAAAAAATGGTCGCTTATACCTTTGACGGTTACTGGAAAGATGTTGGAACCATTGAAAGTCTTTGGGAATCCAATATGGATTTGTTAAAGGATCCGCCTCCTATTGACCTGCACGACGATACCTGGCGTATTTATGCCCGCAATGTAGGCTTGCCGCCTCACTATGTCGGCAGAACCGCTGTTGTTGAAAACAGCTTGGTTGCGGAAGGGTGTTCTATCTTTGGCGAGGTAAAAGGTTCGGTTATCTCGGGTGGGGTTTTGGTTGAGGAAGGCGCGGAGCTAATTGATTGTGTGGTCATGCCTGACGCGGTTATCAAAAAAGGTGCAAGGGTTGAGCGTGCCATCATTGCGGAGGGCGCGGTTATTACTGAAGATGCGGTTGTTGGTGAAGCCACCGGTAACATCGCAGTGGTCGGAAAGAATATCGTGCTTGAAAAGGGGCAAAAAGTCTTGGCTGGCGAACAGGTCGGTCAGTAAGGGGGGAGACATAATGAAAACAGATATTGTCGGTTTAATTTATACGGGTGATCAAAACGAGCGCTTACGCGAACTTGCCCGTATACGCAGTGTTGCGGCCTTACCTATGTTGGGACGCTATCGCTTGATTGACTTTTTACTTAGCAACATGGTCAACAGCGGCATGCATAATGTTGGCGTTATATTGCAGCGAAATTATCAAAGTCTGCTCGACCAAATTGGTTCAGGACGTGAATGGAACTTGCACGGAAAGCGTGCGGGCCTGACTCTTCTTCCTCCCTTTGCGGGGAGTGATCATGGCAGCAACTATGAGGGCCTACTTGATGCGCTGAAATCAAATCTTTCTTTCCTCAGGCGAAGTACGGAACGCTATATCGCCGTGTGCGACGCCAATATGCTTTACAGCATAGATTTTATAGACTTACTAAAGCAACACCTCGATAAAAATGCGGACTTAACGATGGTCTACACTAAGCAGCGGGATGTTCGCCGCAACGGTTCAGGCAGGTATTTTGGGCTTGATAATGATGGCTGGATTACCCGACTTGAATTTGACCCCGTTATTCCTCGTTATGAAAACACCTATATTGGTGCGTTCATTGTTCGCAGGGAAATGCTGATAGATATGGTTGATCGTGCCACCTCGCAAGGCATGCATCACTTTACCAGAGAGCTTCTGGTTCGAATCTTGCAGGATAAGACCTACAAGCTGGCAGGCTATGAACTACCCGGACGGGTTTGGTACATTGATTCGGTGGAAGCGTACTACAACGCCAACATGGATGCCTTGAATGTACGTGTGCGGCAGGATTTATTTAAACCAAACCGTCCGGTATGGACTAAGCTTTTAGATGGCATGCCCACTCGTTATGCATCAAATGCGAAGGCAATCAATTCACTGATTGCTGATGGATGCATCATTGAAGGGACTGTTGAAAATAGTATCGTCTTCCGTGGTGCAAAGATAGGCCCCGGCGCAGTTGTGCGGGGAAGCATTGTTATGCAGGATGTTGTGATTGGGAGGGATGCGGAGATTGAAAACTGTATTTTTGATAAGGGTTCGCTTGTCAGGGACGGGGGACGCCTGATTGCTCCTCGCGAGTATCCTATTGTTGTGGGTAAGAATTTGACGATTTAGTCTTCTTTATCGTATGATAATTGGGCCGATCTTAAAAGGAGGACTGAAAAAACGATGAAGATTTTATTTGCCGCAAGTGAATGTGTGCCGTTTATTAAAACCGGCGGTTTGGCGGATGTAATAGGTGCGCTTGCGCCGGTATTGGCTAAAATGGGCCATGACGTGCGGGTGATTATTCCCAAATATTCCGCCATTCCCGATGAGCATGTCAATCAAATGCAACACGTGGTTGATTTTGAAGTGGAACTTGGCTGGCGCAAACAGTACTGCGGCATTGAACAGCTGCAAAAGGATGGAGTCACCTATTATTTTGTAGACAATCGCTACTACTTTGGCCGTAACTACATTTACGGTTTGGCCGGTGATGAATATGAGCGTTTCGCTTTCTTTAGCCGCAGTGTACTCAACAGCCTACCGCTCATCGGCTTTATGCCCGATGTGCTTCACGCTCACGACTGGCAAGCAGGCATGATCCCGGCACTTCTACGCATTCAATATGCGCATTTGCCCGACTATGCAAACATCAAAACCGTTATGACCATTCACAACCTGCGTTATCAGGGCGTATTTGGCGTCAAAGAGGTTCAGGATGTTTTAGGCCTTGGCGACAGCCTATTTACAGACGACAAGCTTGAGTTTTTCGGCGCTGCCAACTTTTTAAAGGCTGGCATCGTGTACGCTGATGAAGTGACTACCGTAAGCCCCTCTTACTCTGAAGAAATACAGACTGCCTATTATGGTGAAAGGCTGGACGGTCTGCTCAGGGCCAAAAAGGACCACCTGCATGGTATTCTCAACGGTCTTGACATTGTAGACTACGATCCTGAGCATGATAAGTACATTGCTGCCACCTATAGTGCCGGCAACTTGGAAGGCAAGAAAGCCTGCAAGAAGGCGTTGCAGGAACAGCTGGGTCTTGAAGTTAGAGAAGATGCGCCCATCATCGCCATGGTTTCCCGTCTAAGCAATCAAAAAGGTTTAGACTTGGTGGATTATGTCATAGCCGATATTATGCGCCAGGATGTGCAACTGGTTTGCCTTGGCATGGGCGATTCTCGCTACGTAAACCTCTTTAGCTGGGCGGAGCAGAATTATCCGGGCAGGGTAGCGGCCCGCTTTGTGATGGATCATGCTTTAGCGCACCAGGTTTATGCGGGCGCCGATATTTTCCTGATGCCTAGCCAGTTTGAGCCCTGCGGCTTGAGCCAGATGATTGCGCTTAGGTACGGCACCTTGCCTATTGTTCGTGAAACAGGCGGTTTAAGAGATACGGTACTTTCCTATAACGAATTCACCGGTGAAGGCAATGGATTCAGTTTCTTCAACTACAACGCACACGATATGTTACACACCATCGAGCGTGCGCTTGACTATTATTGGCATAAACCGGAAATATGGGCAAAAATTCAAGAAAGGGGCATGAGTACCGATTTTTCATGGGATCGCTCCGCTAATGCCTACATTGACTTGTATTCCAAGCTGATTGGCAGCCGGAAAGAAAAGCCTGTGCCTAAAGCTTCCGAAAAAGCAACGGGCAAACCTTCAAAGACAGAAACCAAGCCTACTGTCCAAGAGAAACCTGTAAAGGCCAAGGCCGCCGCAAAAAAATCTGTTGCCACAAAGGCTGTTGAAACGGAAGCTGAGGAGGCTAAAGCTCCAGCCAAGCCGGTTGTTGAGGAAAAACCCTCAACCCAAAAGCCTGTAGCTAAAAAAACTGTAGCTAAAAAGGCTGTCACGAAAGAGGCTGAAATAGCCGAAGAACCTAAGCGTAAGGTGTCGGCTAAGAAAGTTTCAAAACCAAAAGCTGCGGCAGACAAGCCCAAGAAGGCAAGTAAATAACAAATTTCTAATCATCAGGTGCCCCGCAAGCAAATGGCGGGGCACTTTTGGAGAAGAACGGATGAAAACACAGAGATTATATTATCTTGACGCTTATTTGTGCGAATTTACATCAACAGTAACCGAGTGTACAAAAGATGGGGATGCTTATTTGTTAGTTTTGGCTCAAAGCGCCTTTTACCCGACATCGGGTGGCCAACCGCATGATGGGGGAACGATTGACGATGGGCATACCTTTGCCAAGGTAAGCGATGTATGCATTCGTGAAGACATTGTCTATCATAAGGTGGATCAGCCTTTTGAAAAAGGCGCAACGGTAACCGGGCGCATCGACTGGAAACGCCGGTTTGACTACATGCAACAGCATGGAGGCGAACATTTGCTGGCGGGCAGTATTTATCATCTTTTTCAGGGGGTGACCCACGGTTTGCATGTTGGGACAGAGTTTTCCACCATCGACATTACCATGCCTGATGGCAGGACCCGCCTCACAGATGAAGAAATAGATGAGCTTGAATGTTTAGTAAACGACCGCATCCAAGGCAATAGCCCTATCCGTTGCTGGTTTCCCTCCGATGAAGAATTAAAAAAACTACCCTTACGAAAGCCATCCAGCGTGAGCGAAAATGTGCGAGTAGTTGCCGCGGGAGACTTTGAAATGGTGCCTTGTGGCGGAACCCATCCAAGGAGTACCGGGGAGCTGGGGCTGTTAAAGGTACTATCAACCGCGCCTGCTCACGAAAAAATGCGGGTTAGTTTTGTGGTTGGCAAACGAGCCGTGAAATATCTGCAGGTTACTGCCCGTTCACTTGACTCGGCAGCCAACATGTTGTCTGTGAAAACGACGCAGGTGCCTGATGCTGTCGTTCGCCTGCAAAACCAGCTTAAGGAAAAGTCGCTGTCTGAAAAGGGGCTAAAAGAAGAATTGGCCGTTTTTCTTTTTAAAGAAGCCAAAAGCAAGGCAATTGCCTTTAGCGATTTTCAGCTTTTGTATCTTGAATTTGAGTCTGATGAAATGCTTCAAAAAATGTTGGCCGAACAGTTGCTGGCCTCTTCGGGTTTTGTTGGCATTCTTTCAAGAAAAGAAGGTGAGGATAATTATCCGCTGTTTGTGTGTTCAAATGATGTTGACTTGGACATGGTTAAACTACTGCAGGCTTGCGGTGTTCGGGGCGGGGGACGCAGGGAATATGCCTCAGGCAAAGCGCGCGGGGATGCCGAGCTTTTAAAGAAAGCGCGTGTATATTTATTGGATAAACATGCCTAATATAGACACAGCTTGCCAAAAGGCTGAAGTTATCATACAATATACAATGCGGGGGTGTTGAAAACACAATGCTGCTTGCTTTTGGGAAACGCTCTTTGACGGATGAAAAGATTAAGCTACGGCTTTGGTCATATGGCCCAACCGATAATGATATTGGCATTACCGACGGGTGCACCTATGATATATACACCAAAGGTATCTTTGGCCGTCGTTGCGGCTATGTCAGTTACCGCCATGGGGAAAGTGAGGCGCTATATTACCTTGGGCATATCGGCTATCATGTCGATCCGCTTTTTCGGGGTGAAAGCTTTGCTTACCGTGCCGTGAAACTCATTCAACCGATCATTGTGGCCTATGGTATGCATAGCGTTACCATCACAACCGATGTGGACAATATTCCTTCCCGAAAAACCTGCGAAAAGTTGGGTTGTGTACTTGAATCTATTGTGCCCGTACCACTAAAGTTTCGTGAAGTGTGCATGGGTTCAATGGCGAAGTGTCGATATATTTTACCAATCAAACTGGAGGATGCCGCATGGAAATGACCGTGCAGGGTTTACAAACCCATTATGATATAGCCGGCGACGGTAAGGAAACCGTTCTTCTGCTTCATGGTTGGGGCGTGGATAGCAGCGCCATGGATAGAGTAGTTGCGAGGCTAAAAAGATTCTATCGGGTTATTACCGTAGATTTTCCTGCTCATGGGCAAACACAAACGCCCGAGGGCGATTTTGGTGTTCCGGAATATGCCGAATGGACAAGGCAGTTTATGCTTCTCAATGAGATAGAAGGCGTACATATCGTAGCTCACTCCTTCGGTGGGCGTGTAGCCCTCTATTTGGCGGCCAATCATCCCCGACTCATCAACAAACTTGTGTTAACAGGCAGTGCTGGCCTGACCAAAGAAAAAACTTTCAAGACCGGGCTAAAAAAGTTACGCTATCGCGTGGTACGTACTTTTTTACAAGTCTTAACTTATATCCCATACCTTAAACCGCATGCTAAAAAGTGGCTGAACAACTATCGAAAACGCCATAATTCAAAAGATTACATGGCGCTTGATGAGGGGATGCGCAAAAATTTCCAAAAAATTATCTCCTTTGATTCCCGGGTATTTTTGCCTAAAATCAAGCACCATACCTTACTTGTCTGGGGTGAGCATGATACCGAAACCCCCATGTGGATGGCTCGGGAGCTGAACCAAAATCTAATCAATAGCCGTCTCTGCGTTATTCCGGGCGACCACTTTGCCTATGCGCAATATCCCGACCCCTTTTGTGATTTGGCGCTGGACTTTTTAGAGGAGACTGAACAATGAATCACGGCGTAACGTTCGCGCGATGGCTCTTATTCCTATCCGTGCCATTGGGGGCGATGCTGATTTCCCGAAGGATGGTTATGTATTATCAGCTTGCAAGTTACCAATGGATGGGTTTTTTCCGCACCATCCGCAGGCAGTGGAAGCGGGCCTTTTTACCCGGGCTTATTTATAGCATTCTATCCGGTGTTTTTGTTATTTTGTTTGCGCAAATTCGGCCAAAAAGTCCATTTTGGTCGATTGCTTATCCATTGATAGGCGCAATCCTTGTTTTGGGCTTGGGCAAGATAGGCGATTTATATGATTACCGGCTTCGTGAAGGGAAAAGCCGCCTTCATATGACCGGAAGGGTTCATCGGTTCTACGCGGTATGGTTGGCGCTCGGCTTCCTTTTTACCTTACTGCTTGGCGAAAAGTTAAATGCTTGGGGCTTAGGCGCGCTGTTTTACCTTATTTTTCCGCCATGGGTTAGTTTATGTGCCCTTGTTGCTTGGCCGATGGAGCGATTCATTTATGAATTGTACTTTCAGGATGCCCGTCGTATCCTTAAAGAACGAAAGGACCTATTGGTCATTGGTATAACCGGTAGCTATGGAAAAACCAGCGTAAAATTTTATCTGCAAACCCTTTTAAGTCAAAAATACTGTGTCCTATGTACGCAGTCCAGCCGTAATACTCCTATGGGTGTTGCCCGCTCCTTGCGGGATGATTTGCAGCCAGGTCACCGTATTTTTATTGCGGAAATGGGCGCCCGCCACAGGGGCGACATTAGTGAATTGTGCCGCTTGGTTAAACCGTCCATCGGAATTCTTACTTCCGTTGGGCCGCAACATCTCGAAACCTTTGGCAGCTTGGAAGCCATCAAAAACACCAAATACGATTTGATCAGGGCACTACCCAAGGACGGGCTTGCCGTTTTTGGTGAAGACCATGGAATTGTTCGACAGTTGTATGAACGAACCCGTGAACCCAAAATGATTGTGGGCGATGCGTCCGGTGATTTATGGGCGGAAAATGTGGAACAGCGTACGGAACAGGAAAGCTTCTATACCGATTTTACCCTCTGCTCCAAAGACGGATTACGGCTTGATTGTTCTGTGCCTGTTATTGGCGCAAATGTTGTGGACAATATCCTCATGGCAGCTGCCGTTGCACTTTCTTTGGGTTTAACACCAAAACAGTTGGAATACGGCATTGCTATGATTGCTCCTGTCAGGCATCGCTTTAAAATAGAAACGGGGCAAGATGGTGTGCACCGCATCAACAACGGATTTAATTCCAATCCCGTATCAAGCGCTGCCACCTTAACTGAGCTTGCAGGCGGAAAGTATTCCGGCCGAAAGATTATCGTGACCCCCGGCTTTATAGAGCTGGGTAAAGCCGAGAGCCAGTATAATCGTGAGCTTGGCCATAATCTTGCCAAGGTGGCTGATATTGTTTTACTGGTTGGACCCAATCGTACCCGACCTATTTACGAGGGCTTGGAAGAAAGCGGCTTCTCCTTGGAAAAAATCCACGTGTTTGATACCCTGCAAAAGGCCAACCAATGGATTGAAGATAACAAGCAGGAAGGGGACTATGTCTTATATGAAAACGACCTCCCCGACCAATACAGTGAGGTAAGCTGAATGAAAAAGATACAGCTTGGATTAATTTTTGGCGGCAGATCCTGTGAGCATGAAGTGTCTGTTATCAGCGCGTTGCAGCTGTCCCACTCGGTGGACAGGGAGCGGTATGACCTGTATCCGATTTACATCAATAAAAGCGGCGAGTGGTTTACAGGCCCTGCTTTGCTTGATTTGGAAACCTACCAAGAACCCATCATGTATAATGTGTCCGGCAAGTATGAAAAGGTTACCTTGGATTTAGCAGCTCATTCGGGAGCTTTAACAGTGGTTAGACCTGGACGCTTCGTTTACTCAAGGAAAAAGACTGTTGTTCTAACCCACCTTGATTGCGTGATTCCCGTTATGCATGGCCTGCATGGGGAAGACGGGACCTTGCAAGGCTTGCTTGAACTGTGTGATTTGCCGTATGCCTCCACAGGCGTTGTGGGCTCGGCTGTAGGTATTGATAAAATTATCATGAAGCATGTTTTTAGAAGCGGCGGTATTCCGGTATTGCCCGATATGTCTGTACTCCGTTCGGAGTTTTTAAAAGATGAAGAAGCAACACTAAGCTTGATAGAATCAAAACTTAACTACCCTGTTTTTGTGAAACCTGCTTGTCTAGGCTCATCCATCGGCGTTAGTCGAGCCGATAACAGGGAAGAATTGAGCGAAGCGTTGAAGCTTGCTTGTAGTTATGATAGGCGTATTCTTGTTGAAAAGGGGCTTGACGAACCTATAGAAGTGAATTGCTCTGTCCTTGGTTTTGACGATGAAGTTACGCCTTCAGTGGTTGAAATGCCGGTCACTGAAAAGAAAATGCTCGATTTTGCCGATAAATACCTGCGAAATAGCGGGGCTGGCGGCATGGCGTCTTTAAACCGGCTTATTCCAGCTCCAATCGATGATGAGATGACGCAGGAAGTCAGGCGCCTTTCATGCAAGGTTTTTAGGCTTCTTGACTGCAAGGGTGTTGTGCGCATCGACTGGATGATTGATAGCGCAAGCAATGAATTGTATGTTACGGAAATCAACACCATACCTGGTAGCTTGTCTTTCTATCTTTGGAAGGAATCAAAACCTCGGTATCGCTATTACCGCCTGATTGATAAGTTGGTTGAATATGCTTTCAAGGCACACCGGCAAAAAAGTGAAAACAATTATGCTTTCCATAGTAATTTATTTGAAAAAATGCGTTTTGGGGGCACCAAGGGCACCAAAGGCGTCAAGGTTTAAAAAGTCTGTACAAATTCAAAAATTTGTGCTATAGTATATCAACTGGAGTACATATCTGGAGTATATTATGATTAGAAAAGGAATTGTCGTTAAGAACGAGAATAATCGTCTGCTTGTTTGTTTTGAAAAATTAGAGATGTGTTCAAAATGCGGGCAGTGTTCCAACAGCCGCCGCCAAGAAGCTTTGGTAAGCGTTGTCGGCGATGCCAAGAAGGGCAGTGTCATATCGGTTGAAATGCCCGACCATCGCATCTTAGGCCTATCGGTGATAATGTATGTTCTGCCCCTCATCGGGCTGATTGCTGGCCTGTTGATTGGGTCAACCTTTATACAAAACGAACTTAAGCTGTTGGGATTTGGGCTTGTATGCATGGGCCTTTTGCTCATCGTTGTTAAAATCATAGACAATCGTTTACGCACTCTGCCTAAATGGCAGCCTCGACTGATTGAAACAATTGATAACCAACCTTAAAGGAGGATACCGTGCCGGAAAAAATTAGACTCATACCCTTGGGCGGTGTGGATGAAATTGGCAAAAATATTACCGTAGTTGAGTACGGAGATGATATCATCGTTGTGGATTGTGGTTCTACTTTCCCAAAGGACGATATGCTGGGCATTGACCTTGTCATTCCTGATGTTAGCTACTTAGTGGCCAACAAGGATAGAATCAAGGCTTTTGTCTTTACTCATGGCCATGAAGACCACATCGGCGCTACGCCTTATGTTTTGGGGCGGGTACCCGCTCCCTGCTATGGCTCCCGCCTGACAATGGAACTTATTGCCAACAAGCTAAAGGAGCATGGCATCAGAGGTATATCCCTGACCGCTATGAACCCGAGGGATGTTGTGGAAATTGGCCCTTTCCAAGTACAGTTTATCAAAGTAACACACTCTATTAGCGGTGCTTATNCTATTGCTATTACAACGCCTGCAGGTACCATTGTATTTTCGGGCGACTTTAAAATCGATTTCACACCGTTGGATGGTGAACCCACTGACCTTAGCACCTTTGCAGCCCTTGGCGATCAAGGCGTACTTTGTTTTTTGAGCGACAGCACCAATGTCGAACGATCGGGCTACACGATGTCTGAAAAAAAGGTGGCCGAAACCTTTGATCACCATATCAGCACGGCGGCCGGTCGGGTGATTATTGCTATGTTTGCAAGCAACGTGAACCGTGTGCAAAGCGTGGTTGACTGTGCTGTTCGCTACGGTCGTAAGGTATGCTTTGTTGGGCGTAGCATGATTAACGTTAGCACCGTTGCCATGGAGCTTGGCGAGTTAAAGATTCCCACAGAGTCGTTAATTGAAATGGATCAGATTAACGCTTATAGAGACGAACAGATATTAGTGCTTACAACAGGCAGCCAGGGCGAGCCGATGGCTGGCTTGACCCGCATGGCCTTTGCCGAGCACCGCAGGCTTCAAATTAAGCCTACCGATAAAATTATCATTTCCGCCACCCCTATTCCGGGCAACGAAATTTACGTTTCACGGGTGATCAACCAGCTATATCGCTGTGGAGCGGAGGTAATCTATAGTTCGCTTGATGCTGTGCACGTATCGGGCCACGCTTGTCAGGAAGAACTCAAACTCATGCAAGCTCTGCTTAAGCCCAAGTACTTCATACCTGTACACGGGGAATATCGCATGCTTTGGCAGCATGCTGTTTTGGCGGAGTCCATGGGTGTACCCAGAGAAAATATTGTCTTGCCCGAGCAGGGACAAGTGATTGAGATGAGCGAAAATTCGCTTAGCCTTTCCGGCGTTGTTCCCAACGGTACCGTGCTGGTTGATGGGCTTGGTATTGGCGACGTGGGCAACGTGGTTTTGCGCGACAGAAAGCATCTGTCGCAGGACGGCCTGATTATTGTTGCCCTTGCGTACGATAGAACCAACGAAACCTTGGTTTCCGGCCCGGATGTTGTATCTCGTGGCTTTGTGTATGTGAGGGACAATGAGGACTTAATAGATGGTATTCGTCTAACTGTGCTAAACATTATTACGTCCTACCACCATATTGAGGGTAGCGATTGGCCGAGTATTAAAAACCGCATCAAGGATGAACTGCGGCGCTATATTTACGAAAAAATCAAGCGTAGTCCCATGATACTGCCAATTATCGTCGATTTAGGGTAATAAAAGAAAAACCGCGACGAGCGGTTTTTTCCTTGAAAGGAAAATGAGGTGTACTTAGAAAAAGCCAAGGCGTTGGGGCAAGCGATTTGTGAATCCATTGCCTACCAACAATATAAGCAGGCACTTTACGAACTGAGCCAATCTGTCGCCAACAAGGCCGTGTTTGAGGAATATGTCTCCCTTCGGCAACGCCTGCAAATGGCAGCTTTAACCAATACTGAAGCCGATGAAAACGACGTTCGTCGCTTCGGTGCGCTGTCAGAATATTTTTTGAAAGATGAGCAGTTTTCTCGCCTCATCACCAGCGAGATGACTTTACGCTCCATGATTGGAGAAGCGATGCAAACGGTATCCGACATGACGGGGATTATTTTCGGTGAATAGGGCAGAAAAAAAACAGCGGCGCAACCAGGCAAGAGAACGCCTGTTTCGGGAACGTGAATATGGTCTGTACTGGTATAGCTGGCTTTGGAGCATCATAAGGCCGGTGCTGGTGTTTATTTGTGCCCTTATTTTGCTTGCCGGCGTTATTTCAACGGGCATCCGTATTGCAAAGGGTAAGTGGATTGATCCGGTCAATCCAAAGGACACGCAGGAAATTACCTTTCTTGTCGAATCGGGAGATAGCCTATCGAGGGTCTCTCAAAACCTTGAAAAGCAAAATTTGGTTCGTAGCGGCGCTTTCTTTAAGTATTATGCCGATTTTTCCGGCTTCAGCCAAAAAATACAAGCGGGGGAATACACCCTTTCAAGATCCATGAACCTGAGTGAGATTTTGGATCAGCTAACCATGGGTGATGGTATTCCGACGGTTCAAACCATTACCGTTATTCCTGGGTGGACAGTGGATGATATTGCCGACTATTTGGTCAAGCAAGGTCTTATTGAAAGGTCAGAAGAATGGACCGAACTTTGTAAACATTCCGACCGCTATGCAGCCTATTATTATATAAGCGATGTGCTAACCCAGGGCTATCCTGCGCAGCGCAAGTATGTTTTGGAAGGCTACCTTGCGCCTGATACCTATGAGGTGTATGTTACGGCAACAGCGGATGACATTATTAAGAAACTGCTTTCCCAAACGGAAACGGTCTTTACCCAAAGCATGCGAGAACGGGCTGAACAACTGAACATGACCATGGACGATGTTATTACCTTGGCATCCATGATTGAAAAAGAAGCCAAAACCAAGGACTTTGCCAAAGTGTCCGCCGTTTTTCATAACCGATTGAAAAAGGGTATGACCCTTGGCAGCGATGTGACCATTAAGTACGTGCTTGGTACCAAACGTATGGTGCTTAATCAGGGTGACCTATCCGTTTCCTCGCCATATAACACCTACCAAAACAAGGGTTTGCCCGTTGGGCCTATTTGCAATCCATCTAAGGCTGCCATGGAAGCGGCGCTTTATCCGGATGAGCAGTTCTTACAGGAACAGGTGCTTTATTTTTGTTCAACTAATCCTGATAGCGGCGATTTGCATTTTTCAAAAACCCTCAAGGAGCATGAACAAGCCGTGGCTGTTTACAGCCCCCTGTGGGCCGCTTTTGATGCAAAGGAAGGCCATCAGTGAGTTTGAAGTTCGGCGTTTCAGGCAATTCGGATAGCTTCTATCAGGAGGGGAACAAGCGCACGGTTGAAGCGTTTGCATGGCTAAAGGACAGAGAATTGGACGCCTTTGAATACCCTTTTGGTAGGGGCGTTTCTATGTCTGACGAGACGGCTAAAGAAATTGGCAAGGAAGCAAAGAAACACAGCATTATCGTGACTGCTCATGCGCCATACTATATCAACTTTGCAGACCCTCAAAGGCTGGAACAAAACATTGCCTACTGCCTTCAAAGCGCAAAAGCGCTCAACTTAATGGGTGGCAAGAGGCTGGTAGTTCACGTTGGTGGGCAAAAAAAGCTAAATAGGGAAGTTGCGCTAAAAAACTGCAAGGCGGGGCTTTACCATATGTTGAATATCTTGGAAGAAGAAAAGCTTCCGGTCACCTGCTTTATTGAAACCATGGGTAAGCCCGGCCAAATTGGCAATTTGGATGAAATTTTAATGTTTTGCAGAAGCGATGAGCGGCTATATCCCTGCATCGACTTTGCGCACATTCATGCTCTTAATCAAGGCTCCCTGAATAGCGAGGATGATTTTTTACAGGTGCTATTGCAAGTGGAGGATAGCATTGGCATGGACAAGGCCAAACAAATGCACATCCATTTTTCCGCCATTGAGTATGGCGCTAAAGGAGAAATCAGGCACCGTATTTTTGGCGAAGGTTTTGGTCCGGATTTTTTCCTGCTTGCTCCCCTGCTATATCAGCGAGGCTATGAAGGGGTACTTATCTGTGAAAGTCGTGGCACCCAGGCGGAAGATGCGCAAACCATGAAAGAGCGTTATATTTTGTCAAAGATATAGTCAAAATTCATAAATTATGGTAAAATACCTGCGATTGGGAGGACAGTATGGAACGTATTCAAAATTTTCGTAAACTCATGAACTTACAAGGCAATCAGGCCGTCTTAATAGAAAAGCCGAGCAACATGTATTATCTTGCCGGCTTTACCGGTGAAGGCATGTTGCTTATCCTGCCTGATGAAGTGCAAGTGTTTACCGATTCACGCTATACCGAACAAACGCAAAAAGAAGCGCCGGAGTGTACCGTGCTTGAAATTGGCGGTGGCAAGAGTTTTTACCATTTACTGAAGGAAGCTGGCGATGCGAAGGGTATTCAGGAAGTTTTCTTTGAAAACGATTTCGTTACCGTAAGTAACTACCAGAAAATGACGGAAATGCTGGGGGGCGTCACTTTTTCGCCCGTTAAAGGTGTTCCGGAAAAGATGCGTCTTGTGAAGGATGCTTCGGAAATTGCCGCCATGCGTCAAGCGGGTGATATTTCTTGCCGTGCTTTTGAATATATCTTGGGAGAAATTGCTCCCGGTATATCTGAAAGAGAAATTCGCCAAAAACTTGAAAACAAGATGTTTGAGTTGGGTGCTGAAAAACTGGCCTTTAGTACCATTGTGGCTTCAGGTCCCAACGGTTCCCTCCCGCATGCGGTGCCCACCGAACGCAGGATAGAAAAGGGCGACTTGATCACTTTAGATTTTGGCGCCAACTATAACCACTACTGCTCCGACATGACCCGCACCATTGCTGTGGGTAAGCCTTCAGCGCAACTTGAGGAGGTTTATAATATCGTCTTGGAAGCGCACTTAACCGCCGCAAAGGCTTTGGCGCCCGGTAAAACCTGCCAGTCCATTGACCAGATCGCAAGGGATATTATCGAAAAAGCAGGATACGGGGCGAATTTTGGTCACGGGCTTGGCCACGGTGTAGGGATTGATATTCACGAAGACCCGAGGCTTTCAGCGCGCAGCACCGATGTTTTGCAGGCCGGTCACGTGGTGACGGTTGAACCCGGTATCTACCTACCCGGTATTGGCGGTGTGCGTATAGAAAACACCTGCCTGATTACCGAAACGGGCTCAGAAAGCTTTATTTGGGCCAAACGTAACCTGATTATTTTATAATCAACAGAATATAAATATTTTCGGAGGAAGACAAGCAATGATTACTGCAGGGGATTTTAGAAAAGGCATTACTATTGAGTTGGACGGCAGCGTATGGAACATCGTTGATTTTCAGCACGTAAAGCCGGGAAAAGGCGCTGCCTTTGTGCGCACAAAAATTAAAAACATCATGACCGGCGCGGTTGTCGAGCGCACCTTCAGCCCCAGCGACAAAATGCCTCGCGCTCACGTTGAAACCAAAGAAATGATGTACATGTACAATGACGGCGGGTTGTATTATTTCATGGATCCGGAAACCTTTGAACAAATGCCTCTGAACGAGAGCCAAGTAGAAGAGGCCATCAAGTTTGTGAAGGAGAATACAAACGCCAACATTCGTTTCTTTAAGGGCAGCGCTTTTTCTGTTGAGGCGCCCAACTTTGTAGACCTTGAAGTAACCGATACTGAACCCGGTTTTAAGGGCGATACTGCCTCCAACACTTTTAAACCCGCCACCTTGGAAACGGGCTATACGCTCATGGTTCCGCTGTTTATTAACATTGGCGACGTAATCAAAATCGATACCCGCTCCGGCGAGTATCTCTCCCGCGCATAAATGAATTAGGAGGAATAAAAGATGTCAAAACTTACTGAAAGAGCGGAATTTCTTCGCGGCTTAGCGACCGGATACCAGCTGGACGAAAATAAACCCGAACACTCTATGATTTTACAGTTGGTCGACCTGCTTGGCGATATGGCGAAAGAGCTGGAAGAAACTAATGAAAAATTGGATCAATTGCAAGAGTATGTTGAGGAAATCGATATCGACCTTGAACTGCTGGAAGATGAGGTCTTTGAAGACGACGAAGACGACGATGACGATATTTATGATGCGGTAGAGTACGAGTGTCCCCATTGCGGATATCCTGTTCATTTTAGCATCAACGAGTTTGATTTGGATGAAGACTACCATTGTCCAAGCTGCGGCGATCTTTTGTTCCCCGAAGATGAGGAAGAGGACGAACAAGTCGATCCCGAAGAATAACATTCGAAAAACCCTCTGTTCACCAAAGAACAGGGGGTTTTAAGTATAAAAATATCTTACGGATAGCTAATATTGTTAGCTATTTTTATTGCCAACCTGACGAGCATAAACGCCAGTTTCAAGCTCCCTGATAAACGCTTCACTGTTGTGAAGGTCAGGGTGTTTTTTGACTTCCTCTACTGTTGCTTGATTGTCATAGGGGAGATTGACCATGGTAAAATCAAGGGGAGCACTGTTTCTGTCAGCACTGCCTTTTAATATGAGGTACTGAATGTGTGTAACGCCCAAGGAATTCCCTACGCTGCCGGTATTAACAAGCAGCCTGTGGGCAAGGGTGCGTAGCCCTTGTCGGTGGACGTCCGCGTAAATCAGCACGTCATAATCGGGCAGGAAGTATTCGGCCCAGACTTTTTCATCTGTATTCAGCGTGTGCAGTGTATGGAACAGTGGCCGGCCATGGATGAGGCGTACATTCTTGCCGCTAAGCCTTAATCGATGCTCAAGCGGCCAAGACGCCATTTCTTCCATGCGCTTTTGACCAAGCTGTTCATGGTAGAATGTATCGTGTTTGTATATGCGCGCGCTGATACCTTTCTCCCAATTACCTTGAAGAATAAGGTCACAGTTTCTTTTCGCCCAATCAAAGGCATAATCGTTGTTTGGTCCCTTGCCTACCACATCGCCTAAGCAAATTAGCGCATCGGGTTTACGGCGCGCTAAGTCCTGCTCCAATCGCTCAATGGCCGGACGGTTACCGTGCAAATCGGCAATGATTGCGTATTTCATTTTGATTGAATAGAATCCAGCAACCACTCAAACACGGCAAACTGGCGGGGATCTTTTTCGTACAGCGATTCGGGGTGCCACTGCAGAGCCATACAAGGGAAGCTGTCATCCGGCTCAATAGCTTCAACAATACCGTCAGGGGAGAGGGCGGCTGCGTGAAAGCCTGGGGCGATTTCTTTAATCGCCTGGTGGTGGCGAGAATTAACACCAAGGGTGCCCGAGCCGATAATGTGCCTTAGGTTAGTGGATTCCAGAATGGAAACCGTGTGGATAATATCGCTTGTGCGGGAAAATTGGGCATGATTAATGTCTGTTTTGTACTGGTCTTGGATGTCTTGATACAGCGAGCCGCCCCGGATAACATTCAACAATTGCAGCCCCCGACATATGCAAAGGAAAGGCTTAGCGCACTGGGTGGCGTAGTTTATCATCCATGCTTCCTGCCTGTCCCTTAGGTTGTTGGCAGGGTCGGTTTTCGCATGAGGCTCTTCGCCATATAGCTTGGGGTTGACATCATCGCCGCCCGTAAAAATGATGGCATCCATTTTATCTACCATAGACTTCCATGCCTTGACGCTATCTACCAGCGGCATAATCATGGGCACCGCGCCCGCGGCGATGACTGCCGTAACGCAGTCGTTATGAACATCCGAGCGGTGCAAATCGTCATTCCAATTTGCGCTCAAGCCAATTAAGTACATTGAACCCTCCATATCTTGCTTTTGATATAGTATACGCATTGCGCAATTATTTTGCAAGAATTTTTTCTAAACGTGAGGATTGGGTTCTTTGATGCGTCTAATAGATGTATCGATACAAAGGAGGTTTACCCATTGGACGAAAATAGTTTCACTTCTGAGATGATGCAATGTACACAAATGTTTTATCGCATCGCTTTTACCATACTGCGCAACCGAGAAGATTGTCTGGATGCCATGCAGGAAACGGCCTTTCGAGCTTGGAAAAAGCTTGGTAGTCTGCGGAATGAGCGATACTTTAGAACATGGGCTACACGCATCCTGATCAACGAATGTAAAACAATACTACGCAAGCGCAGGCGCAATATTCCGCTTGAAGATATTCCGGAAATTGCAACTGAGCCGCCTGACCCGACTTTGGCTCTTATGCTGCATGACTTACCGGAACATTTGCGCCTACCATTGGTGATGTTTTACTTGGAAGGTATGACAGAAAAAGAGGTGGCGTATGCCCTGCGTTTACCGCAGACAACGGTTCGGGGCCGTATTGCCCGTGCCAAAGCGAGACTTCGCAAAGAATTGGAGGAATTATGATAAACAATAATCAACCTGTAAACTTGGGAAACGCTTTTCCGCCTGTTCCCGAGGAAGCGGAGAAGACCATGAGATCTTCATTGGCGCAACTTCAAAAAAGGCGCAGAGTCTATCCCAAGCGCAAGTTTGCGCTGATTGCCGCTACTGTGCTTATAACCGTATCTCTGACAGCTATTGCCGCCTTTCATTCGCAGGTGGCCGAGCTGTTTGGTAAACTGTTTGGAAAGGAAACCCAGCAGTGGATTGAAGGCGGCGTTGTTGATCCCGATGGTAAAAGTTTTACCCTTGCAGGCGCTACCTTTACCATAGATGAATGTGTGTATAGGGATAGAGGCCTATATTTTCTCGGCTCCGTCAGGGCAGATGCGGACGCGAAGGTCGTAATTTTACCGCCTGACTGGGACAAACAAGCGCCCTTTGGCTACGATATCTATGGCGCTGGGCCGGAAGCGGAAATTGTGCCTGAGGGCGCCAAAAGCTATGAACAGGTTGCGGCGGAAGCCAAAAAGGAGCTAGCCGTAGCCTGTATCGGCATAGATAAACTGGCTTCGCAGGACAATGTTTTACTTGCTCCCGAGTGTTATGGTACCACTATTTATCCCATAAAGGACGGAAGCCTTCGCTTTGCCCTTGAAGTGGAAGACGGCAGCCTTATTATGCCTGCGGACAAGTATCAGGTGCAGATGTATTGCCGGGTGGGCGAACATACCGATACTTGGGACATGACCGTACGGCCGACTATTGAAATCGCGACCGAACAACTTGTTGAACCCGCCGCTTCTACCCAAACGGACGTTTCCGAAGTCAAGGAAGAGCCTGTACAGGACAAACCTGAAGAAAAGGCGGAATCTGTCGTTTCTGTTCAAACAGTGCCTGTCGCTCAAAAGGAGCAGGCGCGGGAAACTGTTGCGTCTAACCAAACGGAAGAGCCTGTAGTGCGGAAAGAGCAGGCGAAAGAGGAGCCCAAATCTGTTGAAACCAATCAACAGCAAGCGTCTCAAGCCAAAGATGATAAGGAACAGAAGAAGGATGCTCCTGCCGTGAAAGAAGAGCCAACACCCGAAAACATGCCTGTGTACCGGGCGAAAAAGTGGGAATTCATCGAAAAAATCGATCTTGCCTTGTTTAACCAAAGCGAAGTCCTAAAGGACGATAGACGCGTGCAACGCAACGAAACCTTCCGCAGCGTGTCCTATCAAGACGGTGGATCCCTTGAAATGTCCGATGGCTGCATTGACTATCACGAGACAAAGGGCGAGTGGAATTATAGCGGTGAAGACAATTACGGCAAGCCCGTTGATAATTATGGCCCCAAGGAAACTGTTGCCAATCAAGTAGCAGACCTTGGAGATTGGGCTTACTTTGGCTGGCCGGGAACCTATGAGCAGCTTCCACTTGAAAAGACGAGCCTTACCTACCTAACGCTTGATGAAGCCAAAGCGCAGGCAGAGGCGATGCTAAAAGAACTTGGCCTCAAAGACTTTGTCAACACCTATGCAATCGATTTGGGTGTAGACAGGATTCATGCCCTTGGCGAAGACCTCAAAGCCTGTGAGCGGGCGGGTAAGTATAGCACCAACTGCCCGATGGAGTATGATTTAGCCACCGTAGAAGATGAAGGCTTCTATCTGTACTATGAGCAACCCCTGTTTAACAAGACGGAACTGAGCGCCAATGCTTCTTTCTATGTGACCAAGAAGGGTATTGTCAAAGTCGGCGTACGCCGCCACTACGAGCCGGGAGATATCATTGAAACGCCTGAAACGTTTGTTTCATCTGAATCGGTGATAGAGCGGCTACCTCAGGATATGGCTTCGGCCAAATATCCCGATAAAGTAACGGAAATTATCGATACAAGTCTCTGCTACTACCCTCTTGCCGACAAGAAAGGCGTGAAGCTGATACCTGTTTGGCATATTGAGTTTAACGGCAGCGAAAACAACCATTACTGGGCTGCTTACGACGCTGTAACAGGAAAATTTGTTGACGGGAACTTTTAAGTAATCAAAAGAACAAATTGCCCCGCTCACCTAAAAAGTGGGCGGGGCGCTTTATATCGATATTTAGTGAAGGCAGTATTTTTTAATTAATCTTCGAGCTCCATCAAAGACTCATCAATTTCTTCAATGGCCTGTTGTTTTTGCTGTTTACCATCCGAGTACTTGTCTTCTTTGTCTAACCGGCGCAGAACAAAGGGCTCATAATCTTTGATTGGATTTAGGTCATCCTCTTTCTTAAGACGTACTTTTACAGTGTTTTTTAGGATATTCAACTCAATTACCGTACCGATTCCGTCAGGCGTTTGAACATCTCTGCCGACACGGGGCATTGTTTTGCGGGTTTTTTCGTAGAATTCCTGCTCATACTTTAGGCAGCACATAAGACGGCCGCACATGCCGGAAATTTTGGTGGGGTTTAGACTTAAATTTTGTTCTTTGGCCATTTTGATGGAAACGGGCTGGAAGTCGCCAAGGAAGGTGGAGCAGCATAAGTTGCGCCCGCAGGCGCCCAAGCCACCAATCATTTTCGCTTCGTCCCGAACGCCAATTTGTTTTAGCTCAATGCGAGCCTTAAACACATAGGCCAAGTCTTTAACAAGCTGGCGAAAATCCACTCGTCCATCGGATGTAAAGTAAATAATTAGTTTTTGCAAATCGAAAGTATACTCAATTCCAACCAGTTTCATATCCAGTTGATGTTGCTGAATTTTTTCAAGAACAATGGGACGGGCATCAGCGGCCTTTTCCAAGTTGCGGTTATATTGCTCTACATCATCCTGTGTTGCGATGCGAAGAACGTTTTTGAGGGGTGCGGTTAAATCGGCATCATCCACCTCGGAAATACCCACAACCACTTCGCCAAGCTCTACCCCGCGGGTGGTTTCAACAATAACAAGGTCGCCTGCAGATGGCCAGCAGCTGGATGGGTTAAAGTAGTAAAGTTTACCGGCATTTTTGAAACGGACGCCTACAACGTTAGCCAAGTGAAATATCCTCCAATAATGAAAATAAAATAGTGTCGATAGCCGACTGCCAAGAAACGTTGCTTTGCATGAGTTCTCTTGCTCGGGCAACTTTCTCAAGGGCAGAGCCCAGTTGTTTAAGATTTGCCTGCTTTGGCAACTTTTCTTCAATCAAGGTAAAAAGCAACTGCGCATTTTCCCTTTCGTTTCTCATTTCTTGTGAAAGGCTGACCGGATCTCCGTTTGAAAGCAAAACCTGTACAGCCTGATCGGAAAGCTGATGAAGCCTTGCGATTTCAGGATTATTAAGAAGCGCCATTGCCTTTCCGATAGAACCGCCTGCTCCTTTGATAGCGGCCTGTGCTTCATTTGATTGAGCGTCACCTGCAAGCAGCGTTTGTAAAAGTTTGTCATTAGGCCAAGGCGGTAGATAATAAAGCGCTGCCCTTGACAAGATAGTCGGCAGGAGGGCGGTACGCCTTTCTGCCGTCAATACAAAGTAAGTGCCGGGACTTGGTTCCTCCAAGGATTTAAGCAAGGCGTTTTGCGCCTGCGGCGTCATACGGTCGGCGTTTTCAATCAGTACCGTGCGGTCGGAATTCTCGATGGAATATAAACCAAGTATGTCAAGCATATCCCTGATGGCGTCAATCCTGATAGAAGCGCCTGATGGACTTACATGAATGAGGTTGCGGTTTTGGCCGGTTAAGACACGCAAACAAGGACCGCACTTGTTGCACGGAGCATGAAGCGCCTTGCAAAGGACGGCCTGACACAGAAGCTTAGCCAAGGTACACTTGCCCACACCCTCGTTGCCCACAATCAGAAGCGCATGGGGGGGAGTGTGGGTAGAAAATGCATCCAGCAGGCTGTCAATGGATGAACTTAGACCATAAAAATCAGAAAAAGACGGCACGGATTACATCTTGATGAAACGTTCGACATCCAGCATGAAAACCGTTGCGCCGCCCACCGTAACCTCAATGGGGTAGGGGGTGTACATCCCGGCGGCGCCGCCCATGGTAATGGGGGTGGTTGCAATTTGCTTGCGACTTTTGCATAGGCGTTCAATAACACCCAAGCATTTTTCACTTTGGTCGTCTTCAATGCCAATTAAAAGGGTAGTGTTGCCAGCCTTTAAGAAACCGCCGGTGGTTGCTAATTTGGTGACGCTAAAACCCTCGGTCATCAGGGTGCTAATTAAGTGCGAGGCATCCTCATCTTGGACGATGGCTATAATCAATTTCATACAGGTAGCCTCCTTTACATACTCAGTAGTACTGTACAATTATACACCAACTACGAGCAAAACTCAAATCAGGGGTGGCGTCTTGACACATCCCTGTGTTCAAGGTACTATTAGCTTAATATAATCAATAAAGGGAGGAAATTCCATGAGAAAGTTGACTGCTATTGCTCTTATTTGCATGGTGCTTTTACTTGTTCCTTTATCTTCGTTTGCAGGAGCCGGAAAGTATCAAAACACCCAAAAAGCTACGGATGTTTTAGAAGAACAAGAAATTATTTATACCTATCTTGGCGTTGGTAGTGATGGCGAAGATGGGGTACTGATCCAATTTTCAGAAGACGACTTTGATTTTGACATGCGAGTATATTTTCATGAAGACAATGAGTCGGTCCATTTGCTTGTTTGGGACTTAATCACCTTCCAGAAAGAAGATTTTGCCGCTGTTGTGAATGTTTGTAACCACTTGAATGCAGAATATCGCTTTATCACCTTCCACGCTGAAAAGAGCGACAATAGCGTTACTGCCACCTTTGATTTGGTCGTACGTCCTAATGACGATATAGGAGACATTGTCTTTGAAGCGATGGGTTGGATGGAGTACATTTTGCTTGAAGGCTATCCCTATCTGTCAGCCTTCCATAGAGAATAATAAGTTATTTACGGCGATTTGAACGCTTACGCCTGATGGGTTGAGGCTGCTGTTTTTCAAGCGGCCTCTCTCCTTTAATTTCAAAGAGCTTATCACGCAGCTTGGCCGCTTTTTCAAAGTCCAATTCACCTGCGGCAGACAGCATCTGGTCTTCAATTTGGGCGATAAGCTGTTGTTTTTCTTCATCGGTCAGCTGGTCGCCGAATTGTACATCCACCTGCTCGGTAATGGCAAGCAGCTCTCTGACCGCCGACTGGATAGAAGTGGGTGTGATGCCGTGTTCATTGTTGTATTGTTCCTGAATGGCTCTGCGCCGATTGGTTTCGGTAATTGCGGCCATCATGCTGTCGGTAATATCATCCGCATACATAATGACCCGGCCATCGGTGTTGCGGGCCGCCCGCCCGATGGTTTGTACCAAGGAGGTTTCCGAGCGTAGGAAACCTTCTTTGTCCGCATCTAAAATGGCTACAAGCGACACTTCAGGCAGATCAAGCCCTTCCCGAAGCAGGTTAATACCTACCAACACATCATAAGCGCCAAGGCGCAAATCCCGAATGAGAGCCATGCGCTCTAAGGTTTTAATTTCCGAGTGCAGGTAACGTACACGAATGCCGCAGTCCCGCATATAGTCCGACAGGCTTTCAGCCATTTTTTTGGTTAAGGTGGTGACCAGCGCCCTGTTGCCCTTTTCCGCTTCCTTGCGTACTTCATCAATTACATCATCCACCTGTCCTGTGGCGGGGCGCACATCGATACGGGGGTCAAGCAAGCCCGTTGGGCGAATAATCTGTTCTACCGTTCTTTGGGAGTACTCTTTTTCATAAGGGCCTGGCGTTGCTGATACGTACAGGGCTTGAGGAATACGTTCTTCAAACTCCGAAAAGGTGAGGGGACGGTTGTCAAAGGCGCTTGTTAGGCGAAAGCCGTATTTCACCAACTCTTCCTTGCGTGCTCTGTCGCCTGCGTACATACCACGAATTTGCGGTATAGTCACATGACTTTCGTCGATAATGCAAAGAAAGTCTTTAGGGAAATAATCAAGTAGGGAGTAGGGTGGGTCGCCGGGCTTTCGCCCATCAAAATACCGGCTATAGTTTTCGATGCCGGAGCAGAAGCCAATCTCTCGTAGCATATCAATATCGTATCGGGTGCGCTGGGACAGTCGCTGGGCTTCAAGCAGGCGGTTTTCTTTTTCAAAGGCTGCCACCTGCTCTACCATGTCTCTTTCAATTTGGGCGATATTTTCTTTCTTTCCTTCCATGGAAGACACATAGTGGCTGGCCGGAAATACACCGATATGTTGTACGCTGTGTAAAAACTGAAAGGCGGGCAGGCTGTATTCGCTGATTTTTTCGATTTCATCGCCAAAAAATTCTACCCGGATGCCGTTTTCTCTGGAACCGGCGGGGATAATGTCCAACACATCGCCCCGGATGCGAAACATGCCCCGCTCTAAGGAATAATCGTTGCGGCTGTATTGAATACCTACCAGTCGGCGGGCGAGGCTTTCGGGTGACAAGCGCATACCGGGGCGCAGGCTAATCATCTGCCCTTCGTATTCGGAAGGGTCGCCCATGGAATAGATGCAACTGACCGAAGACACGATAACTACATCCCGCCTTTCTCGCAGAGCGGCCGTTGCGCTATGCCTTAAGCGATCGATTTCATCGTTAATGGCAGCATCCTTTTCGATGTAGGTGTCGCTTGAAGCGATGTAGGCTTCGGGCTGGTAATAGTCGTAGTAACTAACAAAATATTCAACGGCGCTATCGGGGAAAAAAGCTCGCAGCTCCGAACAGAGCTGTGCAGCCAAGGTCTTATTGTGCGCAATGACCAGCGTGGGTTTTTGTACCTTTTCAATAACCGATGCCATGGTAAAGGTTTTTCCTGAGCCCGTGACCCCAAGCAAGGTCTGATGCCTAAGCCCCTCATTAACGCCCGCTGAAAGCGCATTAATGGCTTGCGGCTGGTCGCCCTGCGGTTGATAGGGCGCCTTTAGTACGAACCGTGAATTCATTATTTTTGAATAATATCTTCCCGCAGTCGATACAGTGATGCGCCCCGTCCGGGCTGGCAGAAAGCATCCACAAACCACTCCACTTTTTTCACGGCGTCAAACTGGGCAAGACCGTGGCGGATGCCTTTTTTCTTTTCGCCTTTCATGTTGGAGTCCGTCCAGTGAACGGAGTCGGTGTCGGGGTCATAGTCGGCAATGAAAATTAGGCTGTGTGCCCCAACGCCATAGTAATACTTGGCGCTCATTTGAAAATAATCGCCTCTTTTTACTTGGTGCATAAACTCGGTTGCAAGTTGAATATTTTCTTTTTTGCTTAAATCATTATTGTACTTAAATTGGGCCGCAAGCTCAAAGGGGTTGCCGTTTTCAGGGGCGATATGTTCCCATTCGATACCGTATTGGTGGGGCTTAGACTGTTCTTTGGGCAGGTTGTTTGGGATGACCAGCTGAACATCCGGATACTCTTTCAGGGCAAAGCCATCTCGGGAACGCTTGAACACTTCCACGGTGAAGTTTTTGCAAAGGTAAATGTCGCTTGCGTAGTGGGCGCTTTGTAGCCTGCCGCCCGCTTTGTCGTATAGTTCTTTGGCGTTTTGGATGATGGCGTCAATCATCAAATCACGGGGGGCAGGTGCTTGTGTAGGCTCAGCTATGGCAAGAAAACCAATGCTGATAAGGCATAGTAACAATGACAAAAATCGTTTCATCTTTCTTTCACTCCTTTACATGACTATTATATCACCAAAGGAGATAGCAAAACAAATTACTGTTCGATTGTTGCGAATTGTGCTATACTCCAAGTTGAATCACGCAGAAAGGAACAACTATGGCATCATTTATTGACAGAGCAATTATCAAAGTGAAAGCGGGCGATGGGGGAGACGGAAAGGTTTCCTTTCATCGTGAAAAGTTTGTGCAAAATGGCGGGCCCGATGGTGGCGATGGCGGTCATGGCGGCGATGTCATTTTTGTTGCCGACCCCAATATGCATACCTTGATGGATTTTCGTTTTCATACTAAATTTCATGCGGAAAACGGTCAGCCCGGTGGCGCCCGACGCTTTAGCGGCAAGTCTGGAGGAGATCTGCGAATCAGGGTTCCGGTGGGTACAGTGGTAAAGGACAGAAAAACTGAAGCCGTCCTTGCCGATATGTCGGAAGCTGGCAGGGAAAAGGTACTGCTACATGGTGGCCGAGGCGGTTGGGGTAACGATAGGTTCAAAACCCCGGTGCGCCAAGCGCCAAACTTCGCAAAACCCGGCGTGAAAACCGAAGAAAGAGAATTCATCCTTGAACTCAAAACCTTAGCGGATGTAGGCTTAGTCGGTTACCCCAATGTGGGCAAGAGCAGCATTTTGTCTGTGGTAACCAACGCTCGCCCTAAAATTGCCAATTACCACTTTACAACCCTTACCCCCAACCTTGGAATTGTCAGGGCAAAGGGCAGCGATTTTGTGATAGCTGATATTCCCGGCCTTATTGAAAACGCAGCGGAGGGAGCGGGACTTGGCTTTTACTTTTTAAGGCATGTGGAGCGCACCCGGCTTTTACTGCATGTGGTGGATATTTCGGGCATTGAGGGCCGCAACCCGCTGGATGATTTAAGGGTTATTAACAATGAATTAAAGCGTTATGGCGACCTTGACCAGCGTCCCTCTATGATTGTCGCCAATAAAATGGATTTGCCTGGAGCCGAGGAAAACCTTGCAAGACTTCGTGAGACATTCCCGGACAAAAAGGTTTTTGCTGTCAGCGCCGCAACGGGGCAAGGCTTTGAAACGTTGATTGAAGAGGTGGCAAGGCAACTGAAAAACCTACCGCCTGTGGTTGTCTTTGAAGAAACGGAAGTGGATGAAACGCCGCAAATCCAGGGCTGGGAAATCAAGGAAGTCAAAGATGCTTATGAAATACACGGTCCTTCTATCGAGAATCTGATGGCAAGCGTCAATTTTGAGGATTTTGAGAGTCTCAACTGGTTCCACCGCACGCTGCGCCGAACGGGCATTATTGATGCTCTAAAAGAAGCAGGCTGTCAAGAGGGTGACACCGTGCGCATAGGAGAAACCGAATTTGAGTTTGTTGAATAATCTGGCGTTACCGGATTGATTTGGAGGTATAATTTAATGGAGCTTACAACCAAGCAACGGGCAAAACTGCGTTCTATGGCCAACACCATGCAGCCCGTACTGTACATTGGCAAGGACGGCATCACCGATGCCACCGTGAAGGAAGCCTATGATGCCCTGCAGGCAAGGGAGCTGATCAAGTGCTCCATCCAACAGAATGCATCGATTTCCGTCAAGGAAGCCTGTACGCTTCTTTGTGAAAAGTTAGGCGCCTTCACTGTACAGACCATTGGCAAAAAGTTTGTCATCTATCGCCGCAACGAAAAAAAGCCGGTGATAGACATTTAACCTAAGGAGGAATAAACATGAGCAAAACAAAAATCACGCTTACATTTGATGATAGCCTTGCGGGCACCCTTGACACTGGATACAATCAAGTGAATATTGGCCGGAAAGGTCTGCGTCCCTATGAAATGCTGCTGGGCGCCCTTGGCAGTTGTTATTACTACACTTTCTTGGATATCATCAACAAGATGCGGCTACATTACCGCAAAATCACCATGGAAATCGAAGGAGAGAAGCGGGAAGAAGTGCCAACCCACCTAAAAACTGCTACCATTTATTTCACTGTTGAAGGTATTGAAGATGAGGACAAGGTTGCCAAGGCGGCGGAACTTTCCCAAAAATATTGTTCTATCTACTACACACTCTCCCAAGTGGCTGAATTGTCTGTAAAAATGAAGTTTATTCCATAAAACAGCTCTATCATCTGACAAGGGTAAACAAAAGTGGCCTTAGTTTTTCACCAAGACCACTTTATTTTACTAGGAATATTGTTGTTGAAATTATTTTCCGGAAATCGTGATACCGTTGATGGCGATCCACGGGACAACGCTGGCACCGTCTTCTACCGCTTCCTTTGAGATAGCAACGATGTTTTGCAGCGCGTCAATCAGGTTGCCGGACATCATGGTTTCGGTCAAAGGACTCTTGATTTCGCCATTTTCAATAAGGAAAGAGTTTTTGGCTACACCGCTGAACTCACCGCTTGGGCTAGGCTGACCACCCGAAAAATAGCCGACCAGTATGCCTTTGTCAATGTTTTTTATCACATCGCTATAGGGGGTATCGCCGCCTGGGATAATCAAGCCGCCGCCGTTGTTGAGAGCCCGCTGATGGCCGGTCTTGTTGGCAGCGTACAGGGACAGCATAAAAGAGTTGAGTACGCCGTTTTTAATCAGCGTGAAGTCTTTAGACTCAAAGCCTTCGGGGGTGCATACTTCCTTTTGTACAAGCCTTGGATCACTCACGGAAAAATGCACGGTAAGGCTTTCACTTGCTACTTTCTGTCCGAGTTTATCTTTCCAGCGGCTGATACCTTCAATGAGCGAGGAATCGGAAACAAAGTTTCCAAGGGCGCTGTAAAGCATTTGTGTAAAGCACATCGGGCTAAAGAGTACGGTTCCCACAAACTTTTCTTCCATGGGTTGAGCATCAATCAGCTTTTGCGCGGCCTCAAGCTCCTGCCTAAAATTGGCAAGCTCAATAAAAGGCGTATCTAAGCTTTTGGTTCTTGTACCCGTATAAATAAAGCCGGAAGTCTTATCACCACGCTTACCCAAGAAAGATAGATGCACATCATAACAGGCGGAGTCTGTGTCAAAGCGCACATCGTTGGTGTTCAGGTAGCAGGATTGGCTTTCCTTATGAACAGTGACAACATTTTCAATGTGCACGTTGGGATAGTCTTTGCTGATTTGGGCGACCAACTCCTTGGTGCGATTAATCATACTGTCAAGGTCAAGCGGAGTGGGGTCTGAAACCTTGCGCTTAATAGCTTCCTTTGAAAGCGCCCAGTGTTCATCAGCCTCCGATGAAGCGCAGGCTAAAAGACAATCATTCACTGCCTGTTTGATGGCCTCATCATCCCAAGAGTTAATGGACAAGGTTCCCCGTTTTTGATTTTTGATAACTTGAAGGGAAAGGGTGGTATTGTGGGTGGTACGCAGAAGGTTGAGTTCGTTTTCCTGTGCAGTTAGTTCATTGAGGGTGGATAGGGAAGCGCTGATGGCTGCCTCATCTACCTTTTCGTTTTTAAGTAAGTTAAGCGCATATTGCGCCGCTTCAACTGGTGTTCTCATCTTATCTGCCTCCAATCGTGATTTGGCATTTAATGTCCGGCCCGCCCATGCTTACAGACATCGGCTGCTTTTTGCCGCAGAAACCGCTGGATGACCAGTACATTTTGTCGGACACCATGGACACGGACTTGAGCATATCAAAGGCGACGCCCGATACGGTGGTATCAAGCAAGGCCTTTCCAAGTTTGCCGTTTTTGATTTCGTAGCCCATGGTTACGCCGAACATGAATTCACCTGTGGCGTCCGCCTGACCGTTACCCGAATGAATTAGGTAATAGCCATCATCAATGGAGGCGACCATGTCTTCTAACTTGTCTTTGCCGGGCAGGATAACGGTGTTGCGCATTCTAATGAGAGGCTCGTCCGAAAAGGCCCAGGCGCGGGCGTTGCCCTTGGGTTCCATGCCAAACTTTTCACCCAATTCACGGTTGACCATGTACCCGGTTAAGATACCGTCTTTGATTAATACAACGTCATCGGCTTTGACTCCCTCATCATCCACATAAACGGGCAGGGGAGCGGTTTGCCCAAAGGCGGTGTGGGCAAAGTCAGTGAGGCTAATGAGCGGGCTTGCCACCTGCTTACCAAGCATGGGACCGGCAACAGAGCCTGCCAACACTAAGTCAGCTTCTACCGTATGCCCGACAGCTTCGTGAGCCAACATACCGGCCATCATGCCGTTGAGGATAACGGTTTTAACGCCCGCTTCGGCATAAACCCCTTCGGTTTTCTTCATCAGGTTTTCATAAACCTGATCAATTTTTTCATGAAGCGTGGAGGGTTCGATAAAGTTTTTGTCAAAGGTACCACGACCGCCAAATGCTTCGAACATATCAACAGGGACACCGTCTTTGGTGTTTTGTGTAAGGATTACATACACATAGCCTCGTGGAGCGATGGTGTGTGCGGAATAACCATCGGAAGTAACTAAAAGTTTTTCCATTGAGTCACAGCTGGAAACAACCGTTCGGCTGGCTAATCCCGGATACTTTTTGGCGATATAGTTATCCAATTCTTTTAGGTAGTCGATGTAGTATTGCTGCGGCAAGTCCACCATGTCGGGGTCAACGGGACGCAATCCCTGTTGGATGGCGGGCATTGCTCCTTTTGGGTTGAGCTGGTGGCGAGCCAGAACTTCAGCATTGCGAGCAGCGTCTTTGAGAACCTGCTGCGCGCCTTCTTTGGATAGGTTAGCAGCGCTGGCAAAGCCATAAACACCGCCTCGGTTAACGCGTGCGTTAACGCCGGCCTGTTCTTGGCGGGTGTTGGCAACAATGCGGCCGCCTTGGATGACTACACGGCGGTTAAGGTTGCGTTGCGAGCGTAGTTCAGTGGTTGCCCCTGCCGTAAATTGTTTTTTGAGGGGCGTAATGACATCGTGTAACAAAGAAACCTCCTTAATAAATTACAAGTACGTAGTAAGCAACTGAAGTTTGTTGAATAAGGTACAGAAACAAATTTCGGGTGAAAGTCATCATTATTATAGCATAAATATGAGAGTATAAAGCCAAATCGGGAACCAACCATTATTGGTCTGCTTCGGGACTAAAATCTCCGTTAATCAGTACGGGAACTTTCTTACCGTTCTTGGTATAGCCAGTCACATTGAGGTTTTCAGATCCGATCATAAAGTCAATATGTATGGCGCTTTGGTTGCCGCCAAGCGCTTTACGCTCATTATCCGTCATCTTTTCACCGCCCATGATGGTTTCAGCATAGCTTGAACCAAGGGCGAAGTGGCAGGAAGCGTTTTCATCAAACAGGGTGTTTTTAAATAATAGTCCCGTTTGACTAATAGGTGAAGAATGAGGCACGATAGCAACTTCACCAAGTCGCTTTGCGCCCTCATCCTGAGCCATCATATTTTCAAGAATATCGGCATTTTGCTCGGCAGTAAACTTTGTAACTTTGCCGTTTTCAAAAACAAACTCCATACTTTCAATCATGGTTCCCGATAGGCTTAAGGGCTTTGTTGCTCTGAGCGTACCGTTTACCTTGGCTAAATGGGGACAGGAGAAAATTTCTTCCGTCGGCATGTTAGGTACATAGTCAATGCCTGATGGTGTGGTCGATGCGCCGCCAAGCCATACAGCATTTTTCGCCATGTCTACCCATAGATCGGTACCGGGAGCTTTATAATGAAACTTAGTAAAGCCCTGACTGTTTAGCCAAGCGGCACGGCTTTTAAGGGTGGCATTATGTTTTTGCCAATTTTCAACAGCGTTTTCGTCAATTCGGGCCGCAAATAGTACAGCTTCCCAGAGTTTTTTAAGCGCCTCATCTTCAGACAGCTCGGGGAAAACCAATTTTGCCCAAGCCTTAGTGGGACAGGAAGCGACCAGCCACTTAATGCGGCCGGAATTGTAATAAACTTCAAGGGGTTTTCGGGCAAGTGCGCCTGCACGTTGGGTCATACGCAGCTTTTCTTTGTCGACATCTTTTAAAAGTTCGGGGTTGGGCCCCCTGATGCCGATTACGCAGTAATTGTCCTCAAGCATTGCTTTGCGGTTTTCTATGGTACGTGCCGGAATCTCTTCAAAAGCTTCTTTGCCTGCGTACTCAAACTTGATGAGGGTTAAATCGTTGTCGGTGATATCCACCTGTACGTCCTTAGCGCCGGCTTTCCAGCAGGCTTTGACCACCTCTCGAAGCAAGGGCAGGCATTCGGTATCGCTTTGCACCCATACGCCATCGCCTTTTTGTACGTTGGCGCCCACATGGACCAGTGCATTGGCATATTGAGTTAATCGTGTCGGATTCATCCGTTCCTCCTTTATCTTGCGTTAAATTCATCAGGATTATATCATAAAAGCCTCCCCAATTAAACAAACCAATTTAATATTCTATATTTATAAATAGTGCTTTGTATGTTATGATAAATTCAACCTATAATTCAGGAGGGATTATGACTTATTCTTTAGGGCAATTGATGGAACGGTTTAAAAACCAACAGTTTTTTCAAAAAGGAAAAAAGAACACCATCTGCGATGTGGAAGGTGTTAAGGTTGGACATGCAATGTTGGCAGAGGGCGATGCGCAAACGGGCGTCACGGTCATTTTACCAAGTGCTAACCCATATACCGAAAAACTTCGTGCAAACGCAAGTGTTATCAACGCTTTTGGCAAAGCCTCAGGTTTATTGCAGGTGATGGAACTTGGTTTTCTTGAAAGCCCGATTGCTCTATGCTCAACCTTGAGTGTGGGAAATGTTTGGCAGGCGGTTTGCGACAGACTGATTGAGGAAAATCCCGATCTTTCAACTGTCAATCCAGTGGTACTTGAATGTAATGACAGCTATTTGAGCGATATTCGCACCGTTCATGCCGATAAAGACTTAACCAATCAAGCTTTTGAAGCGGCGAGTGATAGCTTTGCCCTTGGTTCGGTAGGCGCGGGGCGGGGGATGGTGTCTTTTGGGCTCAAGGGCGGTATCGGCTCTGCTTCATGTGTAGCCCCGATTGACAATAAGCCCTATACTGTGGGCGCGCTTACTTTGTGCAACTATGGCAGGTTGGACGATTTAACCATCGCAGGGGAACCTGTCGGCAAATACATTAAGGAATTGAGTACGCCTACAGAAGATGTGGGTTCAGTTATCGTTATTTTAGCGACTGATATTCCGCTAAGCTCCTTGCAAATGAAACGGTGCTGTAACCGTGTACAAACGGGTTTGGCTCGCCTTGGCAATCACGTGGGGCATGGTAGTGGCGAATTTGCCCTGATGTATTCGACTGCCAACAGTCAAAAAGCGACAGATAAAAACGCTTTTGTTTGCGTAACGGAACTAAATGACCAACATATAGATATCGTGTTTCGTATGGTCATTGAGGCGACGGAGGAAGCTGCCCTTCGAGCCTTGCTGGAGGCAGAAACCGTAACAGGATATAAGGGGCGTCAAGTGTTTTCGATTAAAGAGGCATACAAAAGAAAATAACCACTCCGAATTATATGTAAGAAAAAAACGCCCCTCAAGAACAGATGAAGGGCGCTTTGCTGTTTATTAAACGCAGCTATCAGGCGTTACGTGTGCGCACGGTCTGGATATTGCTATACTCAGATAGATGGCCGACAATATTTACATACTCAACCTTTTTGGGTAGGTGCAGGGTGTATACGTTAGTGTATAGGTTGCGTTCTTGCTGATTGATGTCTGTAATGGCCTCCACATGGAAGTCAATATCTAAAATTAATACGCCAAGTGATTCAAAATACGTGTTGATAAAGGGTAAGGTTGCGGCTCGGTTGATAAATTTAACTTCGACATGCTTAACGGCGTTGATTTTGATGACCCTGCCCAAGAAAAGGAGCACGATAGTAATTAGGGTACCAATAAACAGCCCCATCCATGTGTAACCAAAACCCACCAAAAGGCCGAGGCAGGCAACGTTCCAGACGCTTGCGGCCGTTGTTAGACCGGAGATTTTTTTTTGAGCCATAAAAATGGTGCCGGCACCAAGAAAGCCGATACCGCTGATAACTTGTGCCGACAAACGGCCAAGAGTATAGGTTGTCTTATCAATGGCGGAAATGCTTAACGTAGGGTCGCTGGACAAAAGGCATTCAAGAAGCGCCACGCTGCAGGCACCCAAACAAACTAGCACGTGTGTTCGCATACCGGCCGGACGGTTTTTATACTCTCTTTCCAATCCGATGATGCCGCCAACTAAAAGAGCGGCAAAAATGCGGAAGAAAAATTCAAGGTTGGTAAGGGAGTTGGCTGTCAATAAAAAGTTTAGATCCATATATCCTCCGGACAATTTCCTCCAATTTTGAGGTTTTGGAGATTTTGGTATGTTATTATACAGTAAAATTCATATAATAGTCAATGAAGAATTCAAATATTTTGTCTGTACTTGACTGCCGTACGTTGACAAGCTCCATTGATCAATTTGCCAAACGCCTATTCATAGGATATAATTTATTTGTAAAGGTGATGCCTTTTATTAAGCGAAGAGTTGGAATAGCACCACTATCTTTAAGGTGACAGAGCAATTTCCGGCAAGGAGATTTCAAATGTATTCACGTTTTAGAACAGACAGGATTACCCTGCAAAAGGGAGATAAACGTCCTCTCAATCAGAAGTTGCTGATTGGGTTAATTGTTTTTTTCATGGTGACTACCATCCTGTTTATGTCTTTGTATTTAGCAGGTAGGGGAGCAAAGCCCCAGGTTAAATCATTGATTGAGCGCTACACCGTGATAGCGGTTTCCGATGCGATTGATGCGGTTAACCGTTTGACTACCGGCATTCAGTCGGATTCGGCAGCCAAGCTTGCGCTGGTTCGTCAAAACATTTATTTGATCGATAGACTAAGCAGCCTTTGCTTAGCCATTTGCGGTGAAGCAACCGTTCCGCCCGAGGCGTTAACAGCCCTGTATGATGATGTAAACAACTACCAAGAGCTTTTACAGACAGTTTCGTCATCCACCCTTGAAACAAGGTCTATGTTGCTCAATCACCTCTTATCTCTTCAAGATCTTTTGACCAGGTAGGCAAGGCGCCGCCAAAGGCGGTGCTGAGGTATACGTTGTTATAATGTTTTTGAAGGTCTCTATAGGTGATTTTTGCCCTTTCGGATGATTTATATACCCCGTAAACGCTGGAGCCGCTTCCGCTCATTTGAGCAAAGTGCGCTCCGCTTTTTGTAAGGTCTGCTAAAGCCTTGGTTATTTCAGGACACAGCGCCTGTGAAAGGGGTTGCAGGTCGTTGCGGAGGGTTTGAGACAATCGTTTAAGATCGTTGTTTTTGAGCGCTTCTATGGCATTGTTCATATTGCTTGGCTTCAAGTTTTTTAGATTAACTCTTGAAAAGACTTTTTTGGTAGAAAGGCTTTGTTCAGGCTTAATAATAATCAGGTATTGGTCGTGTGCAAAGCTTATCGGCTCCAATATCTCTCCGATACCTTCCACCTTACATGGCGTACTTTGAAGACAAAAAGGAACGTCTGCGCCCAGTGTTAGCCCGATTTTTTCAAGCGCTTCAAGTGGTAAATGCAGGGAATATAATCGATTGAGGGCGTGAAGAGTTGTGGCTGCGTTGGCGCTTCCGCCGCCTAGTCCGGCTCCTACGGGAATTTTTTTATCAATGCGTATTTGACAGGGGAGAGGCTTGTTTACATAGGTAGATAGCGCCTTTGCGGCTTTGATAATCAGGTTATTATTATCGGCAACCAATGGTTCGTTTCCGATAATTTCAAGCGACAACTTATTGCTTTTTGTGAACCACATTTGGTCAAACAGGTTAATGCGGCTATTAAGCATTTGGAGGGTGTGATAACCGTCGTCTCTGCGTCCAGTGATAGCAAGATACCAGTTAATTTTGGCATAGGCCTTATATTCTAGTGTCATTGAATGCCTCCTTTGGCAAGAGCCAACGTAAACCGCATAGCCGTACCTTGGCTTTGTTCAAGCAAATAAATGTTTTGCTGGTGATTATCTATGATTTTTTTAGAAATAGCCAAGCCCAATCCCGTACCTGCGCCGGAGGTATGCGCTTTTTCTGCCATGTAAAAGCGATCAAAAATGTGTGGCGCATCTTCAGACAGGATGCCAATACCATTATCACGCACAGTAATTTCGGCATGTGTATCCAAGGTTTTGGTTTGGATATGAATTTCACCGTTATCAGGAGTATATTTGATGGCATTATCAATCAGGTTAATCAGCACCTGTTCAATGCTGTCTTGATCGGCAAAAACATAGAGAGGCTTTTCATCAAAGTCCAATGACAGCCCGAGTGATTTTTGTTCAAGTGCGTTAATTTTTGTGATGATTACCCTGCGTATGCATTCATGGATATCGAAGGTGGTTTTATGAAGCGTTTGTCCGCTTTCCATTTTTGATAAGTCGAGCAGCTGCCTTACCAGTGTATTCAGGCGGATGCTTTCGTTTTTCACAATGGTTAAGTATTTTTTCTGCTCATCCTCCGGTATGGTACCGTCCAGTATCCCTTCCACAAAACCGTGGATGCTGGTAATAGGGCTTGATAGTTCGTGTGAAATATTGGCGATAAAATCTTTCCGGGTTTGTTCAACTACTGAAAGGCTTTGGGCCATGGAGTTGAAGGCAAGCGCCATATCCTCTATTTCCGTGGTTCCTTCACCTTTGATTTCCACCTGAAATTCACCACGTGCAAGCGACTTTGCGGCAAGCGCCATATTCTGCAGGGGGGAGGTTAAACGTTTACTGATAAACCAAAAGCCAAGGACAGTTACCGCATAGATAATTGCAGCCCCTACACCGATACGCCATGCAAGCGGCAAAAAGCTTGCTTGTATGCTTTGCGCAGCCGTTTGGATATAGACAGCGCCGATGGTTCGGGATGAAAATTGGATGGGGATGGCAACGGTCAGCATTGGACCTTGGGATGAGCGATAATAATTGGAGATGGTTTCCCCGTTTAAGACTCTGAGCAAATTTTCTGTAATTAATGTGGAGTCAAAGTTAGAGGCAAGTTCCTGATGCTCTTGGATGATGGAAAGAAAATAGCTGGTTACGTTACCTTTTGTATCGACAATCAGCGAGTAGGCATCGTACACTTCATATAGGCTGCGCAGCTTCTTTTCAAGTAGAGTACGGAGGGCTTCGGCATCGCCAAAATACAACCTACGTTCCGATAGTGCTCGCTGAACGGCCAAATCGGCAATATCCTGCGCTTGGGTGGTAAGGGCGGCAAGGCGGGCGTTTATTTCATTATCCCGTATAGAAAGGGAGCTTATGCCAAAAAGCAAGCCTACACATAAAAAGATAACGACAAAGCCTGTTAGCATCAGGCGGGAAAAAATGGTGCGAGGCGCAAACATTACAGCACCTCAAACTTGTAGCCTACGCTAAATACCGTTTTAATTTTCCAACCATACTGCTCACACTGGGGCAGCTTTTCCCGAATACGCTTGACGTGCACATCGATTGTTCGGCTATCTCCGAAATAATCATAACCCCATACTTTTTCAAGAAGTTGTTCCCTTGTAAATACTTGATTGGGATGAAGGGCTAAAAAATAAAGGAGTTCAAGCTCCTTGGGCGGCATATCAATAGATATGCCCTGATAGGTAACCTCGTAACGCTTTAAGGAAAGAGTAAGCTCGGGATAAGTAAGATGATCGGAACCATCTTCCTGCTGGAGGGTGATTGCCCTACGAAGCACAGCCTTTACCCGAGCGATTAGCTCCTTGGGCTCAAAGGGCTTGGTGATATAATCATCGGCTCCAAGCTCCAAGCCCAGTACCTTGTCAATGGTTTCACCCTTAGCAGATAACATGATAATGGGAACAGAGCTGATTTTGCGAACCTGCTTTAATACTTCCCAGCCGTCCATACCGGGCAGCATAATATCAAGCAAAAGGAGGTTGGGCGGATTTTTTTTGAAAGCCGAAAGCGCCTCATCACCTCTTAAATAAAGTTCGGTAATGTATCCTTCTTTTTCAAGATAGACCCTTAATAGTTCTGCTATGCTGCGGTCATCATCGACCACCATGATGGTTTGATTCATTTGCCTTTCCTCTTATTTTAGGTTCACAACCGTTACGCCGGCCTCGCCTTCACCATATAGACCCTCCCTAAAACTCTTAACGGCGGGATGCCCTTTCAGGTGCCTGGTTATGCCTTCTTTTAGCACGCCCGTTCCCTTGCCGTGGATAATGGTCACCTCATTCAGGCTATTGAGCAGGGCGTTGTCCAGGAAACGATCGACATTTAGAAGGGCTTCGTCAAGGTTCATGCCCCTTAAATCACAATCTAAGGATACTTTTCTTGACTTGGCGGAGCTTGACCTGACAATGGTTTTTTGTTTCTTGGGTTTTTCGTTGATTTTTTCAAGGTGGTGAACAGGCACGGTCATTTTGATGTTTCCTGCTAAAATTTGCACTTCGTTTTTGCTGTCTGGGTTAGACAGTACCTTCGCTGTCGTTCCGCCTGCCATCATGCGCACATGATCGCCTTTATGGATTTCATCAAACAGCGGCCGTTCAATGCTTACATCACCACCGCTAATGTTCTTTTCCATTTGACCAAGGCGGCGGCTTACATCGCTGATGCGACCGCCGGAAACGTTTTGCTCCCTGAGCATGTCTTTTAACTCTTTAATCAGAGCTGCGCTTTCTTTGCGTGTTTTGTCAACCACTTTGCGGGCATCCTGTCGTGCTTTTTGAGCGGCCTGCCGGTATTTTTCTTCTGTTTTCTGGCGGTATTCTTCCGCTTCTTTCAGAGCATCCTGCCTTGACTTAACCAACTGCTGAGCTAATTGACTGTCTTTCTCGGCTTCTATACGGCGCTGTTGGGCGGTGGCAATGACGTCTTCAAAGCGTACGCTTTCGCCGGACAGAAGGCTTTGAGCATCGTTGATAATGGAAGTGGGTAAGCCAAGACGCTTGGCAATTTCAAAGGCGTTGGATTTTCCAGGCAGACCAATGAGTAGTCTATAGGTCGGGCGAAGGGTTGCTAAGTCAAATTCCACACTGGCGTTTTCAATGCCGGGCGTGGTTAAGGCATAGGCTTTCAATTCGCTATAGTGCGTGGTGGCAATAGTGCGTATATTGCGTCGCTTTAAGCGGGCAAGGATGGCCTGCGCCAAGGCTGCGCCTTCGGTTGGGTCGGTACCTGCGCCCAGCTCGTCAAAAAGGACGAGCGAATCATCTTCCACCTCATCTAAGATGCGCACAATATTGGTCATGTGCGAAGAAAAGGTGGATAGGGACTGCTCTATAGACTGTTCATCGCCAATATCGGCAAACACTTCGCCAAAGACAGACAGCTCCGTGCCCGAAAGTCCCGGCACTTGCAAACCGGCCTGCGCCATGAGTGTAATAAGTCCTGCTGTTTTTAACGCCACGGTTTTACCACCCGTATTTGGGCCTGTAATAACTAAAGAGGTAAACGAATCGCCCAGCACCATGTCGCAGGGGACGGCGGTAGCGGGGTCAAGTAGTGGGTGCTTAACGCCTACTAAGCGAAAATACTTCCGGTTATTCATCAGCGGGCGAATGGCGTTCATTTCGGAAGCAAGCCGCCCTTTGGCAAAGATAAAATCAAGCTGTGACAGTATCTCGACATTTAGCGCAATTGTTGGCGCAACGTCTGCTATCTGCGATGAAAAAGCAGCTAAAATACGTTCAACTTCCTGTTTTTCTTTGGCTTTCCATTGTTTTAAGTCGTTACCAAGTTCCACAAGGGCCATGGGCTCAATAAAGAGGGTGGCGCCGCTTGAAGACTGATCGTGCACCAAGCCCGGCACCATTTGTCGAAACTCCTGCCGAACAGGGATGACGTATCGTCCGTTTCGTATGGTTACGATGGGTTCCTGCAGATATTTTGAAAAGCTGGGTTGACGAATCAGGCTGGATAATTTGTCTTTGACCCGTTCGTTGATAATGCGCAACTGACGGCGAATGTACATTAGGTCGCTTGAGGCGCTGTCCGCAAGCTCTTCCTCATTTAGAATAGATTCCGTCAGGTCTTTTTCAAGGCTGCGCAAGGGTTGAGCGCCTGCCGCAATAGCGGCGAGCGTTTGCGTATGTTCATTGTCGCTCACAAGGGCGCTGCGGCAAGAACGGGTCACACGCAGCGTTTCCGCTATTTCAAGCAGGGACCTTAAAGAAAGCACAGCCCCCTTCTGGGCGCTGATAAGGTATGGCCGCACGTCTGAAAAGTAAGTGACGGGGCTTTTTCCTTGGAGGCTTAACACATACAAGGCTTCTTCCGTTTCCTGCTGGGCGGACTGTACCGCCTTGAGCGATTGAAAAGGAATGAGCGTTAAACAAAGCTCCTTACCTGCCGGTGTGATGGCAAGGTCAGAAAGCCGCCGAGTGATTTTGTTAAATTCCAGTATTTTTAAAGATTTTTCATTCATATAGACCTCACAGAACGCCCAATTCATAGCAACCAAGGGCTTGGGATTTTTCATCAGCCCCCTGCAAAATGCGCTGATATTTTTGCAAAATGGATAAAATTTCTTTTTTCCCTTCAATCGTGTGCACGATGAGCCATTGATATGCCCGGCTTGCTTGCGAACCGATATCAAGGGGCTGGTCGTTTAGTAGTAGATTAACGCAACCCTCCAGGCCTCGGTACGGATAGAGGGGATAGGCTCGGTTGCTCTCATCTATCAGGCTGTGACCGATGGTCCCCTCGCCTCGCTGGCACAAGCTGCAGTTGACGCGACCTTGTTGAAGTCCACGTTTCACCCGCTCAGGACAGTGACTTAACACCATCAAAGGCGTACGGCCATAGACTTGCAGTGTTAGGGGGAGTACATCCCGATCAAGCGCTTCCATTTCAGCCAAGGAACACTCAATGGGCAGCATGGCTTCCATGATATTTTGCTCATCAAGCAGCTTGAGGGTTTGATTGTTCCATAGGTAGATGTCTTGCCCGGAGATTTTTCTTAATACGTTCATGCCTAATTGGTCTGGGCTAGCAAGTACGCAGGCGATGTTTTGTTTGTTTATTAGCGTTTCAAGCCGGTTTAGCAACTCATCGTTTGCCTTCGGTGGAAGAACAAGGGCATCTTGTGTACGTAACTGACCAACCTCCTCTTTTAAGGTAGGGGAAGCATAGTCTTTAGGAGCATAGAAAAAGCGAACGCCGGCTTTGTGGCATGGTTTCAGCAAGCTTAAGTCATGGGACTGGAGGGTCAGAGGAATAAAGGGCGGTTTTGCAACAGCACGTTTTTGAACGGTGTAGAAATTATTTGCCACCGACCGCTTATAGGAAGCAACTTTCTCTTGAAGCCATCCCCCCATAGCAGTGCGTCTAAGCGCATTTATCGAAGAAACTGGGATAAAGGCGGGCTGTGGTGATTCAAAAGTAAAATAGCCAATTTCTATCGGGAAATCTCCCGATTTTCGCACGCTGCTTTCCGCTTTTTCTCTGGTGAGGGGAGCGTTTTTGGCATGAAGCGCTATATCGCCTTCGGCTTCAAAAAACGTTTCATCGTCAAAAAGCCTAAAATGCATGTTTTGTTCCGGCACAAGGGAAAGACTCGCATCAACCGTAAATGCGGGCAGGGGCTGTTCGTAGCTTTGGCGCAGACGGCTTAATAGCTTGGCGTCGTCCAGCCGGTAAATAGTATCTCCTGCCCTACAGGGGCCATGCATGCGCAGGGTGGCGACTGAACCTTGAGATAGTTGCTTGCCGGAATAAATCATCATATGCCGGTGCTGTCCCCGCGCTTCAAGGCCATCCTGATCGTTCAAATCCTTACTCAGGAGAACGTCTGTCAGGTAGACGTTCCGCTGCTTCGTGCTTTTGATTACCCGACCGATGGGGATACCCTCATGGGAAACATGCCAAGGGTGAATGATAGCCGCATCTTCACCGCCCAAAAGATAGCCTTGGCTAAAGCCGCCTCGATTGAAAATCTGCTTAAGATCTTCTTCGGCTTGCTTTTTTTGAGCGGAGTCAAGGCTATTATCCAATTGCCTTCGGTAAGCGTCTGTCACACAGGAAACATATTCGGGGCGCTTGAGCCGGCCTTCAATCTTTAGCGATGAGATGCCGGCTTCTTTTATGGTTTCAAGCGTATTAAAACAGTTGATGTCCTTTGTAGACAGCCATGCGGCGTTTTCACCCTTATAGGTGTATTGTTCCCTACACGCTTGGGCGCATCGCCCTCTGTTGCCGCTGCGTCCGCCTCGCATAGAAGATAAAGTGCACAGTCCGCTAACGCTTACACATAGGGCGCCATGCACAAAAACTTCGGTTTTGATGCCTTGTTTTTCTGCTTTTTGAATGGTTTCCAAGTCGGTTTCCCGTGCAAAAACTACCCGATCGATGCCAAGCTGTTTTGTGTGCAGCGCTCCTCTTAGAGTACTGATGGCCATTTGTGTGGAAGCGTATACCGGCAAGTGCGGTAAATGTTGCTTGATTAAACGCAAAGCGCCCAAGTCCTGTACGATGACCGAATCGACTTTGAGGGCATCAAGCGTTTTTACTAAAGACAAAAAATCGCTTAGTTCACTTTGCTTTAACAGCGTGTTCACTGTCACGTAGATTTTCTTTTGGTAAAGGTGGCACAGACGAACGGCTTCTTTTAGCTTCTCTATGTCAAAGCTGGCGTTTATCCGTGCGCCAAAGGCGGCGGCGCCCAAATACACTGCATCCGCACCGGTATGAATGGCAGCAGCGAGCGCCTGAAGGTTACCGGCAGGTGCAAGTAGTTCAGGGGTTTTGCTCAAGTTGTTTTTTCCTTATCCTGTCCACTTCGTTTTTTAGGACGACATTTTCTTCCGCAAGCTGCAGGGCTACCACCAATGCAAGGGCGGTGGATGTCAACCCTGAAGAACCGCTTGAAAGCTCACTCAGCCGATTGTTCACAATGGTCGCCACCTTCAACACGTGTTCTTCGGTATCGGAAGACAGGATTTCCAGCCGCTGGCCTAATAGGGTCAGGGTATAGGCTTTCTTTTCACTCATTTTGGCAGTTTTTCAAAGGGATATTCAGTACCCGAAGGCACCTCCACCCTGATGGAGGCGATCTTTTGCTCCTGTAAAGGGCGGTCGCTACGGTCAGTGGGGGTGGATACGATTCTATCGGCAGCCTCCATGCCGCTGAGTACTTTGCCAAAGGCGGCATACTGGCCATCCAAGTGCGGGGAATCACTGGTCATAATAAAAAACTGTGAACCGGCGGAGTCTTTCATCATGGATCTGGCCATAGACAGCACACCGTAGGTATGTTTTAAGGGGTTATCAATACCGTTTGCCTTAAATTCACCCTTGATGGAATAGCCTGGACCGCCCATGCCGCTGCCGTTGGGACAGCCGCCTTGAATCATGAAGCCAGGAATGCAGCGATGGAAAATCAGGCCATCGTAAAAACCGCTGTTCGCAAGTAAAATAAAGTTTCCGACAGATTGAGGCGCGATTTCCGGGTACAATTCGCCGGTCATTATGTTACCGTTTTCAAGGGTAATCGTGAAGATGGGGTTCATAAATGCCTCCTAAAATTCATAAAAGAGTAGTGTCTTTTTTATTATACCACACCTTTGGGTGGTGAGGATAACTATTAAATGAAACAATTGTGACAAATTATAACAAAATAGCTTGTATTATTTAGCACTTTCATGTATAATCGTAATGAAATACTGCAAAAGGAAAGGGTGGCTGGCCTTGGCAACAAAGATTTTATTAGTTGATGACGAACCAATCATCATTAAGGGACTTAAATATACCTTAGAACAAGACGGTTACGAAACCATTGTCGCCTATGACGGAGAAGAGGCGCTGGAAGCTTTCAAGCGTCACCAGGTCGACTTAATTTTGCTGGACGTTATGCTGCCTAAGATAGATGGCATTACTGTTTGCCAGCGTATCAGGGAGCAATCAAATGTTCCCATTATTATGCTTACTGCCAAGGGCGAAGATATGGATAAAATCCTTGGCCTTGAGTACGGGGCTGATGATTATATGACCAAACCCTTTAATATTTTGGAAGTCAAAACCCGCATCAAGACCATTTTGCGCCGGGCGCAACAATATGCCCCGCAGGAAGATGCCAACATCTATCGGGTGCGGGATTTGGAAGTAAATGTCATCAACCGCTCGGTTATTTTATCTGGCGAGGATGTGCGCCTGACGGCCAAGGAATTTGATCTCTTGCAGCTATTCTTAGGCCATCGCGGCCGTGTGTTTACCCGCGAAGAAATACTTGATGCTGTTTGGCGAAACGACTATACAGGCGATGCCCGTACGGTAGACGTACATATTCGTCGCTTGCGTGAAAAGATTGAACGCAGTCCCAACCAACCGGAGTTTATTTTTACCAAGTGGGGTGTTGGTTATTATTTTACCGACCGTGACGATTAAAAAGCCCCGAAGCATTGGCTTTCGTATGGTCATGGCGTTCCTGCTTATTATCGGACTGTCCTTTTTACTGATGGCGGGTACCCTGACCAATATGCTAAGCAATTACCTGTTTCGGGAACGCATACGTCAAGACCGGGCTGGGCTTGAAAAGTGGGCTGTGCAAACAGCCTCTTCTTTGTATACAGCAAACAGTATCCAAATGAATGCGTCAGTCCTACAAGCCTCGGGCGAGCTTGGTGGAAGGCTGTTGCTGCTGGACGCAGACGGAAAAATACATATGGATTCCTTTGGCCTCTTAAACGGCACACGTCTGAGCGTACCCGAAGTCGTATCTATTCTGGTTGGAGGCAAGCAGGTAGATTACGGCGTTCACGAAGAATCAGGTGAGCTTGTATCCGATACCGGCAAGGTGTTTAATCGGGGGTCTAATCAAAACTGGACCAGCCTTTCGTCGGCCGGTATCGTTTTTGAGTCTGAGGTTATCGGTGTTTTGGTATTACTGTCTTCTGTTAGTGAAATGATGAACAGCCTCTATACCCTCCAAACCCGCATGACCATCATTTTTGTTCTGGTTGCGACCGCTGCTATTATCAGCGGGATGGTTTTTTCCGGCATATTAACAAGACCGATTGGTGTCCTTACCAAGGGTATCCAGCGCATGGGGCGGGGCGATTTTTCCGCCAGGGTGCCGGAAACCGGCTCGGGCGAAATAAAGCAGATGGCACAAGCCTTTAATTCCATGAGCGGCAAGCTTGAATCCATGGATAAAACACGCAACCAGTTTGTTTCTGATGCAAGTCACGAGTTAAAAACACCGCTGGCCACCATGAAGATCATGATCGAATCGCTTATTTATCAGCCGGACATGGAGGAAGGGCTACGGACGGAATTTTTAAGCGACGTGAATAAGGAAATCGATAGGCTTTCGGCCATTGTTGGAGATCTACTTACCTTGGTACGGGCGGACGGAAAGAGCGTCAAGCTTGATAGAAGCCGAATGTTCCTTTCGGACGTTGTGGAGGATGCGGCGCATAGGCTTAGGATGCTGGCAGACAAAAAGAGCCAGACCCTGAACCTTGAGCTACATGAAATGGGCGAAATCTATGCCGACAAGGCCCGCATTGACCAAGTTGTATATAACTTAATGGAAAATGCCGTGAAGTATACCCAGGAAGGCGGCACTATCACAGTCACCCTAACCAAACAGGGGAGGGAAGCTCAATTAACTATTGAAGATAACGGCCCCGGCATTCCGGAAGATAACCTAACCCACGTGTTTGAACGTTTCTACCGGGTGGATAAGGCAAGGGGCAGGGAATCAGGGGGCACCGGCCTTGGCCTTGCCATCGCCCAGCAGATGATTAACCTGCATTCAGGCACCATTCAGGTGGAAAGTGAAGAAGGCAAGGGTACCAAGTTTATCGTGCTATTGCCGCTAAACAAGGGATAGTTTCTCACCACGGTATGGATGAATCGATTTTATATGGATGAAATGGGTGTTTTCTAAAAAACAGAAAAATGCTGGGATCCTTATTAATCAAGCGTTTTCAATAGTGCGTGTGTCAATACAGGACTCTGTAGAATTGTTTTGTAAAAAAGATGCGATAATGATATACTGGTACCTGAAAAAGTTATTGTTAAAACACTATCATTATAATTTAGTAAACGTTGGAGGAAAACATGTTTGATTACAAAGGAAGAGTAGTATTGGTTACCGGAGCGTCGTCCGGTCTGGGAGTTCAAATGGCCCACGGTTTTGCAAAACAGGGGGCGGATATTGCTATCACAGCAAGACGCTTAAATAAGCTGGAGGCCGTAGCAGAAGAAATTAGGAAATATGGTGTCAAAGTCCTGCCTGTTCAGTGTGATGTTACCGATACGGAACAAGTAAATGCTACTGTGGAAAAAGTCATATCCGAGTTCGGCAAGATTGATGTTCTTGTAAACAATGCAGGCAGCAGCAAGGATGCGCCAATAACGGAAATGACGGATGAAGAGTGGAATTTTACCGTCGATACCGACTTGTCTTCCGTCTTCAAGATGACTCGTGCTGTTGCCAGAAAAATGGTAGAGAAAAACTACGGAAGAATTATCAATATTGCTTCCATGTACGGTCTTTTAGGGACAAATCAGGGTTGTGCTTATCATGCATCTAAGGCCGGAGTCATAAACTTTACCCGGGCGGTATCCGCAGAGTTGGCGCCAAAGGGAATCACGGTGAATACAATTTGTCCGGGCTACTTCACAACGGAGCTGACCGCTGAGTTATTCGGAACGGACGAATTCAAACAATATATGGGCCTTACAGTACCGATGCAGAGAGCAGGTCAGGAAGGAGAACTGAACGCCGGCGCAATATTCCTGGGTTCTGAAGCAGCATCTTATGTGACAGGCGTGGTTCTTCCCATCGATGGCGGCTGGAGCAGTGCAAAATGAAGGAAAATCAAAACCACCGGCCAAGCCGGTGGTTTTGATTTTGGTCGAGGTGACAGGATTTGAACCTGCGACCTTTTGGTCCCGAACCAAACGCGCTACCAAACTGCGCTACACCTCGTGGAGCCAATAAAGGGACTCGAACCCTTGACCTACGGTTTACGAAACCGTTGCTCTACCAACTGAGCTATATTGGCATGCTGAAATCAGCTAAGAGAATATAGCATGAGTTGTATGGATTGTCAAGCCTTTGCGGTTTTGTAAAGGCGGCTACAGTGATGATTTTTTTGGTTATTAAATAAAGATTAAAATTGTGTACAAAATGAAAACAAAAAACTATTGACAGGTGGCATAAAATACTATATATTGTACTTCCACGAAATAATGGATACAACATTTAGTAGCGAAAGGATGAGGATTTAGTGTGCGAATCGGTGGCTTACAAAAGCTCACTTTGCTTGATTTTCCGGGCCGTGTTGCTTCTACGGTGTTCCTGTGTGGGTGCAACTTGCGGTGTCCTTTTTGCCACAACGCAAGTCTAATTTTACCCGAAAGATTTCCGGAGGGTGTAGAAGAAAAAGAGCTGCTTGATTTTTTACAAAAGCGTGCAGGCGTTTTGGATGGGGTTTGTATAACAGGCGGCGAGCCGCTACTATACGAAGAAGCGCTTGGTTTAATGGAAAAAATCAAAGGTCTTGGTTATTTGGTAAAGCTTGACACCAACGGTTTTTTTCCAAAGAGGTTGCGGCTTGCCGTTGAAAAAGGTCTAGTTGACTATGTGGCCATGGACTACAAGCACACCCAAGAAGGCTATCCCAAGGTTACGGGGCTTCAAAAGGTGGATATGGATGCGGTCAACGAGTCCATTGACTTTTTACTCAAAGGCAACTGCGATTACGAACTACGCACCACCGTGGTAAAGCCCCTGCATACGGTGCAAGACTTAGAGCAAATGGCAAAACGCCTACAGGGAGCTAAACGTTACTTTTTACAGCAGTTCGTGGCTTCGGACGATGTAATCCAAGCTGGCTTTGAAGCCTACAGTCCGCAAGAAATGCAAGAAATGCTAACAATTGTTAAACAATATGTGCCTGCGGCGCAGCTGCGTGGCGTTTAATAAGGAGGATAAATCATGTTTTCAGTACAAAAACGAAATGGCGAGGTAGTCGCTTTTCAACTATCCAAAATTACCGATGCGCTCCGCAAGGCCTTTGTGGCTTCCGGACACAATCATACACAGGATATTTTGGAACTGCTGAGCCTGAAGGTTACGGCGGACTTTAATCATAAAATCAAGGACAACCTGATTCAGGTGGAAGATATTCAGGATAGTGCCGAGATAGTGCTATCAGCTTCAGGTTACCATGATGTGGCCAAGGCTTTTATTCTTTATCGCAAGCAGCGTGAAAAAATGCGCAAAATGCAGGGCGCTTATTTAGATTATCGTAACACCGTCAACAACTACCTCAACATAAACGACTGGCGGGTTAAGGAAAACAGCACTGTAACCTATTCGGTGGGCGGGCTTATCCTCTCCAACTCCGGTGCCATTACCGCAAACTATTGGCTAAGTGAAGTATATGATGAAGAAATTGCCAACGCTCACCGTAATGCCGATATTCACCTGCACGACCTGTCTATGCTTACAGGCTACTGTGCCGGCTGGTCGCTCAGGCAACTGATCAAAGAAGGCCTCGGCGGTGTGCCAGGTAAAATTTCATCCAAGCCCGCCAAGCACCTTGCGACACTGTGCAACCAGATGGTCAACTTCCTTGGCATCATGCAAAACGAGTGGGCAGGCGCTCAGGCTTTTTCCAGCTTTGATACTTACCTTGCGCCCTTTATCAGAACGGATCAATTAACCTACGATCAGGTCAAAAAATGCATCGAAAGCTTTATTTTCGGTGTTAACACTCCCAGCCGTTGGGGAACGCAGGCTCCCTTTAGCAACATTACGCTAGACTGGATTGTTCCGGATGACTTGAGAGAACAGAGGTGCATTGTCGGCGGCGAGGAGATGGACTTTACTTACGGCGACTGCCAAGAAGAAATGGACATGGTCAACCGTGCCTTTATTGAAATTATGATTGAGGGCGATGCGGACGGGCGTGGCTTCCAGTATCCCATCCCCACCTACTCCATCACCAAGGACTTTGACTGGTCCGAAACAGAAAACAATCGCCTCCTCTTTGAAATGACTGCCAAGTATGGTACGCCTTATTTCTCCAACTATGTCAACAGCGACATGGAGCCTAGCGATGTGCGCAGCATGTGCTGCCGTCTTCGCCTTGACCTAAGAGAACTGCGCCGTAAAAATGGCGGGTTCTTCGGTTCGGGTGAATCCACCGGCTCAATCGGTGTGGTCACCATCAATATGCCCCGTATTGCTTATCTTGCCAAGGATGAACAGGACTTTTTCAGCCGTCTTGACTATATGATGGACGTGTCTGCCCGTTCCCTGAAAATCAAAAGAGATATCGTTACCCGTTTGCTTGAAGAGGGACTGTATCCATATACCAAGCACTACCTGGGCAACTTTGACAACCACTTCTCAACCATCGGCCTTGTGGGCATGAACGAAGCTTGCCTGAATGCCAAGTGGCTGCAAAAAGATATGGCCAACGAGGAAGCACAGGCATTTACCAAGAAAGTACTCAACCACATGAGAGAGCGCCTGAGTGACTATCAAGAACTGTACGGCGATTTGTATAACTTAGAGGCCACTCCTGCCGAGAGCACAACCTATAGGCTTGCAAAGCATGATGTGAAGCGTTACCCGAACATTATCACCGCCGCCAAAGAAGGGGAAACGCCCTATTACACCAACTCTTCCCACCTGCCCGTCAGCTTCACCGATGACATTTTCTCCGCTCTTGATATTCAGGATGAGCTGCAAACACTATATACCTCGGGCACGGTATTCCACGCCTTTCTTGGTGAAAAACTGCCCTCCTGGCAGTCGGCAGCCGGGCTGGTCAAAAAGATTGCGGATAATTATCATCTACCCTATTACACCTTGTCACCCACCTATTCTGTGTGTAAGGACCATGGCTACCTGGTCGGTGAACACTTCACCTGCCCTACCTGTGGCGAGCGGGCGGAGGTATATAGCCGTATCACTGGTTACTACCGCCCCGTGCAAAACTGGAACGACGGCAAGGCGCAGGAATACAAAAACCGCAAAGAATATTGCATTGACGAAAATGCCATGCCTAAGCATGCAAAAGCACGGGTGGAAAGTGCACTGGCGGACGAAACCATGGTGCCGTCCAAATCGGCAAAAGCTACTCTCTTTGTAACTCATACCTGCCCTAACTGCCCCCTGGCAATTCAGCTGCTTGAAAGGGCTAAGCTTCCCTATACTAAGGTTTATGCCGAAGAAGATATGCCCCGTGCCCTTGGTTTGGGCATTGTCAAGGCGCCTACGTTGGTTTTAGAAGGCGCCGGTGCGCCGCAACTGTTTGCAGGGCTTGAAGGTATTCAAAAGTATATTGCCAAAGCCCAACAGGAAATCGCATAATTTTATAATTCTTTTTCAAAATCAGTCAAGTCGCCAAGGTATTTACCCCCCAGCGGACTTGACTGATTTTGAAATTATTCAGATCAACACTGCTGGACTTAGACCAAAAAGGGGCGAATGAATTTACTATGTTCATTATGAAAACTTGATAAGTTTTAAATTTACGAGTAAAATAATATGTAGTATATTGAATATATTTTAATCGAGGAGGATTGGTACTATGAATCAAACCAACGAAAACCAGCCAAAAGACAATCAAGAACCAGAAAATAAAGAGAAAAATTCCTTTATAAAACAAGCCATGATGGTTACCTTGGGCACTGTTGCGGGTGCTGTTGAAAAGGTAGGCAGCGTGGTGTCCGACTTTGCGAAAAAAGAAAATGTCGAACGTATTGCTCAAAAGGGTGAGGAAACGGTCGATAGTATTAAGGAAATAAGTTCAGGTGTCTATGAAAAATTAAAGGCTATTAGCGCCAGCGCCTATGAAAAAGTAAAGCATGCTATTGCACAAAATAATGAAGCGATGACGGAAGTGAGGGTTAATCGCAGCGCAGAGGAAGCTTATCGGGCAATAGAGCATTTGAGCGCAACTTTAGATGCTTATAAGGAAGTACCCGGTGGGCAAGAGAAGTTAGCGGGACTTGACGAAGCTTTTGAAGCTCATAAAGGCCAGTTATTGCAAGATATTCTTGATATATGCATTGTTTTTGAATTAAACGATGAACCGGTGGTGCAAGAATGCGCTGCCCCTGAGGCGTCTCCTACTAAAACAGAAGAATCGGCAGAAGAAAAAGAAGCCGAGCGGGAAGAAGTTCGTGAGGTCTCAGAGGAAGATACTCAAGCGGAATCAAAAGACAGTTTGTAAGTTGAAATTTCTATGTTCATATACACGTAATAGCCTGTGGCACTGAGCTGCAGGCTATTGAACTATCTGTGTTGTTTAAACCGGCAAAAATGTTCTTTTTGTGTTTTTAAGAGCCATTTTTATCATTTTTTGTATTGTAAATGTAAAGTCGAGAGAACATTTATTCTTTGGAGAGCTTGTTTTTTCTTGACTGCCTAAAAAACAAGTGTTATAATTCAAGTGACTGAGGGAATACAAGCAAGGGGAGGTGAGGTTTTTTTGGCCTGTTACCCTACTTAAGTTGTTCCAATTTAATAATCTAAAATTTTGTGGAGGAAATTATGCGAAAATTACTCTGTTCTTTGATTTGTGTCATGATGCTGCTCCTTGTGGCGGTACCTTCATTGGCGGCTATTTCTGGTGATGAAATCAAAGTGTACACTACTCCTATTCTAATCACCAATGCCGGGCAAGGCCCTGGCGGAAAAATGGCGCGCCTTTTGGTGAGCCAGGCAAAAACTATTGTATTGGATCAAGACTATTTCTATAACGCTGAGCCACAAGAGGCCGACTTGGACGAAAGGGAGTATTCCGCTTTGGTTTGCGTTATCGGCTCGACAGATAAGGGGTTGGGTGCCTCCGGTATTACCATCGAAGATGAGCTTGCTCGTCTTGAAAGGATGGTTAACCACGCCAAGGAAATTGAGCTGCCCATTATCGCAGTCTTGTTGGAAAAGGATAAGCGCTCTTCCATTCCGACCAACGCCAACGAACGTTGTATTGATGTGATTTGCTCCAGTGCCGACTGGATGATTGTTGTTAAAGACGGTAACAGCGATGGCCGCTTTGACAAGCTTAAAGAAGAGTTGAACATACCGCTTACCATCATCGACAACACGCTCGACTTTACCGAGCTTGCAAAACAGGCGTTTGTTCTTCCCTAAAACCTGAACGTAACCCATTAATTACGATATCACTAAGCAATCATGCTATTAAGGAGGTTGAGTTTTGGACTATACAGTGCTGGAAGTCGTAATCATTTTTGTTGCGATGGCTGCCACTTTTGTTTTAGGGAGTAAATACCTGAAGTCTACTGAAATTTCCATGGCGTTAGCCGGTGTGGTAGCGATTATTTTCAGTACACTTCATGGTTGGACAACAACGCCTGTAAAGCTACTTGTCGAGGGTCTCTTTACGAACATGGATTTGGCCATGACATTCATATGTGCGACGATATTCATCAATATCTATTCCTCAAGCGGCGCCATGACAACCATAACGCGAAACATTGTTGAGCGTATCAACAATAAGTGGCTCATCCTAATTTGTATGGGCATTCTCATGCTCATCCCCGGGGCAATTACCGGTGCCGGTAGCGTTTCCGTATTTGTCCTTGGTACATTGGTATATTCAATTGTTCGTTTCATGGGTGTTTCCGAGAAGAAGGCAACAGCGTTTGTCTTTATGTTTGCCATTTTCAGTGCCGCTTGTCCCCCCATCAACCTATGGACCATGCTTATGACAGCTCAAGCCAACATGCCTTATGTCGGATTTGAGTTGTTATTACTTTTACCCATTATCATTGCCGGTGCATTTACTATTCTCTATTGTGGTTGGGGAAGCAAGAGAGCGCCCAAGGAAGAGATCTTAGCTACCCTGCCCGAAGTGAATGCAAAAATGTACGGTTTTGGTGGTTTGGTACGTGTACTGCTTCCGCTGCTAACGCTTGTGGTCCTGTTTGTTCTGACCCTTGTTATTCCCTTTAGTATGCCTGTGCTGGGATTACCGCTTATGTTTATCATATGCACGGTAGTTGCAATCCTATGCAATCCCAACAAGACGTCCGTTAAAGAATATGCAAAGGTCATATCCGACACGATGGAGCAGGTATTCCCCTTGGTTGCAACCGTTCTGAGCGTTGGCATTATGCAAAATGCCATGGCTGCTTCCGGTGTTAAGGGGCTTATCGGTACTGCCTTTGTTCTGCTTCCGTTTGTGTGGATTTATGCGCTCATCCTCATTGTCGGGCCCTTTGCCCAAGGCAGCATGAGCTATGGAAGCGCAGTCGTTATCGGAACGCCGCTCATCTTTATGTTCAATACCGCTGGTATGAACGTAACGGTAGTATGTGCGGCGCTCAGCTTAATATTCCCTATTGGTGACTGCTTGCCCCCGAGCCGTATTGTCGGCCGACTTGTTCTTGAGGCGACGGACTACAAAGATACGTATACTTCGTTCTTGAAGCAGATTTTCGTTCCGTGCCTGGTCTTTGGTTTATTGGCCTTGATTATGCTCATTAAGCCAGCATGGTTCACGTTCCTTGCTTGAGAAAGGAGAGTAGAGAATGCTTATTGAATCAATTATACACTATATTTACATCGCCCTTGCAGGGATATTCGGTATCATGCTGTTGGTGAAGGTATTTAAGCGTGAAAAAAGACAAGGCATCGTCTATGACATTGTCTATGCTTATTGCTGTGTTCCGTTTCTAATGCGCCTTCTTGGCATTAAGTGAGGAGGTGACATGTTTTGAAAAAAGAGTTAGTTTTAAAGCTGTTAATCGTGTTTGTTACCTTTGCGCTTGCAACTGTGGCCGGAGTAGCTTTCCATGAGCACCGCCACTTTAAAGAGACGGTCGTGGTATCGGAAGACTTTACGGAGATGCGCTGGCTAAGCGATTATTGTCCGCAGCTGAAAGACACCTTTGCCGATACGCCCATTTTCGTCTTTGACTCAGGAGTTGAAGGTGGAAGTGTCCTGTATTGCGGCGGTACCCACCCCTATGAACCCGCGCCGGCTTTGTCCGCGTTCGTTTTGATGGAAAATATCAAAGTGGAAAAAGGCGTGGTCTATGTTATCCCGCAGTGCAACTACTCTGCTACCACCATGGGTGTTCAAGGGAACGCTTATCCTTCCTATTACACGGTCAAAACCGAGTGGGGTGAAAAGCAGTACAAGATTGGTGAAAGAAACACCAATCCCTTAGACCAGTGGCCGGATAACTTCACCTACATTCATTACCCCTCTAAACAGGCACAAGCATATAATGATTTGCGCAACCTGAACAGGTGTTACCCCGGTCGCTTGGATGGAACATTAACCGAGCGGGTGGCATGGGCAATTACCGAATTCATTGATAAAGAGGAAATCGACTTATCCATTGACTGCCATGAAGCTTCCATCATGTATCCTGTGGTGTCAACTTACGTTGCGCATGATAGAGCGATGGATATTGCCATGATGGCCGCTATGGACTTGACGGCAACTTCCTTTGACATGAAAATCGAACAGTCGCCAAAAAGCCTGAGAGGTTTTACCCACAGGGAATGGGGCGATTACACTGACACCTTAGGGGTTCTGATGGAAACTGCAGAACCGTTTATCGACCGAATTGTTGGTCCTATGACGGTGGATCTGATGATGACCGGTCAAGATCGTTTCTTGTCCTATGCAGGCGACAAGGGGCTTACTTATGCAAAGTATGATAAGGAAAACAACTACTCCTGGCCGATGAACGTGCGTGTCGGGCGTCATTTATCGGGCGCGTCCAAGGTTATCTACTACATGAACCAGTTCTTCCCGGAAAAAGAAGTTATCGCTTCATGGCCTTCTTATGAAGAGCTGGTAGAACATGATTGCGGTGCATTTTTGCACAATCCGGAAACGAGCAATCCCGATCGTGTTTTCTCATTCTAAACCGTCCTTAAATGGACACATGAATTTAGTACCCAAGAGCGGTTAGCTCTAAAAAATAATGGAGGTATCGATTACTATGAAGAAACGGCTTGCTGTACTCACTGCACTACTCCTAGTGTTGATGATGGCCACCCAGGGCGTTCTTGCCTGTACGATTGTATCGGTCGGCAAAGAAGCAATGGCGGACGGCTCAACCGTATCAACACACAACGACGACTCAACCTCTGCTGACTTCCGGCTCTGGATTATCCCTTCCATGAAGGGGGGCGAGGGAGTTACCCGCGACATCGTCTTGGACAGTCACAATTATGGTGATTATAGCGATTTCCCTAACACCAAAGATTATGGTAATGGGTTTGTTGTCGGTGAACTGCCCCAGCCCAATGACACCTACGCTCACTTCCATTCCCGCTATTCCTTTATCAATGAAAAGGGCGTCGCCATGGGCGAAGCGACCTTTTCCTATGATAGGGGCTTTAGGGATAGCAAGGTCTACGAGCTGATTTACGGAAAAAATGATGGCCTTATCGATTGCTGGAACGCGCAGGACATTGCTCTTGAGCGTGCAGCGACCGCGAAGGAAGCTGTTGAAATCATGGGTAAGCTTTGTGAAGACTACCTGTGGAAAGATTACGGCGAAACGATCAACGTTTGCGACGGAACCGAAGTATGGGTCTTTGAAGCCTATGGCTTGGACCTGTGGGCAGCCGTTCGCCTTCCGGAGAATGCGTTCTTTGTAGCTGCCAACCGTGCGCGTATTTGCGAATTCGACTTTGAAGACAAAGAAAATTATCTCTGCTCTCCTAACCTCAAGAGCTTCGCGGTTGAAAATGAGCTGTGGTCGGAAGACTCCGGCGTACCGTTTAGCCCCGCAGAAATCTATGCGCCGTGTGATGGCGACTACAGTGTGTTGCGTGAATGGCGTGCGTTTGACCTGGTTGCGCCGAGCTTAGGGCTTAAGGTGTCCGATCGCCGCTTCCCCTTGTATGTTGTGCCTGATAAGAAACTGACCGTTCGTGACATTTTCGATATCAAGGGCGACTACTATCAGGGAACCGAGTACGATATTAGTCGTACTGCCTATGCGGGCGACTTTGGCAATCCCTTGAACTATAACGCCAAGTATCGTACCATCAATATGTACCGCACCTGCTATCTCATGCTGGCCAACGTCAAGGAATGGTTGCCGGACGAAGTCAAGTGCTTGGTCTGGTACGGCTATGGTGCTCCGCACAGCTCCTTCCTAACTCCTCTTTGGCCCAGCATGACCGAAGTGGCCGACGTGTTCTCTCATGGCAGCCGTTATGAGAAATTCGATCGTACGGCTGGCTGGTGGATTAGCACCTATGTACAGGATATGGCTGCCCGTAACTACAATGTAGCTATTGAGAGAATTGCCGAAGTTCGTGACGAACGTATGGCCAATCAAGTTGAAGAAGTTTCACAGTTACAGGAAAAGTGGGCAAAGATGATTGCTGACGGCCAGAGGGACGAAGCAGTTGCCGAACTGACCAAGTATGCCAACGAAAGCGCTGAAGCATGGTTTGCCGACTGGCTCGCGCTGGGTGACGAACTTGTATGGAAACTCGTTTGGAACCGTGTCAACCAAGACGGCAGGATTACCGGCGGCGGCTACTCTGACTGGTACAAGACTATCATGGAAGAAGCGCCCTTGAAGCCCATCGAATAATCACAACAACTTTCTAAAACCTAAGGGTTTTCGGGCTTTGTCCCGAAAACCCTGCCTTTTATTATCATGAAGAACACTTACTTATTTACCATTATTATATTTTTTGTCGCGCTGTCGGTCTATGGCATTGTTGAGCGTTTTTGCCATATGAGGCGATTGCGTAAAATACCTGTGCGCATCCTTGTCAACGGAACCCGGGGTAAAACAACGGTTACCCGTCTTATTGCTTCAATCTGCCGTGAACACGGATGGACAACCTATGCCAAAACTACCGGTTCGCAAGCGAAGATGATTCTTCCAAGCGGCGAAGAAATTGAGTATCGCTCACCCAAAAAACCGGTAAGTATTCTTGAGCAAATTTCCTTTGTAAGAAAGGCTGCCGCCGGGAAAGCCAATGTTATCGTTGTTGAATGTATGGCGGTTTCTGAAGAGAACCAGCGCCTGATGGCGCGGCATCTTATTGTCCCGACCGTTGTGGTTATGACCAATGCCTGGGTGGACCATGTCGACCAAATCGGCACAACCGAGCTGGAAACGGTTGAAACGCTATCCAAAAGCGTCCCGAAGGCGGCTACATTAATTAGCGACGATGAAAGGTTTGATGTATATACAAACCGTCGGGTTGCTCCTGTAACCAAGGAGTTGCCGGATGATTATTTAGAGCTTTTTCCGTATACTATGTTTGAAACCAATGTGCACCTTGCTTTGGAAACCGCCAATTTGTTAGGGATTGATAGAAAGCTTGCGCTGGACGCCATGCTAAAGACCAATCCCGACTTGGGCATGGATGGGCCTTATCTAATGAATGATATGCTGATTATCAATGGTTTTGCGGCCAATGACCTAAATTCCGCCGTTATGCTTATTGAGCGCGGTTTAGAGGCTTTTGGCAGGGCGGGGGAAGGTTTTATTACGCTATATAACCACCGGGAAGATCGTGAGTTTCGTCTACCGGTTTTTGCGACCCTTTGCAAATTTTTTGGCGGTCGCTGTCAAGGTATCTATATTATTGGTGATAATCGTGAAAAAGCAAGGCGATTTTTTGCGGATCACACGCAGATTGATGCCAAAGCATTAGAAGAAAGCGCTATTTCCTGGGTGGAAAAAAACAACAAGCAAAGGCAGACGATTGTTTGTTTGGGCAACATTAAAAACGAAGCCTTGGAACTAATTGCTTGGCTGGCTTCCCAAGAGCAAGAAAGGACAGGATAAATGCTTCAATATTCCATAGGCTTAAGCGTCATTCTCAGCTTGTTGTCAACGGAGCTGCTTGGTCTTTATTCCGGCGGGATGATATCGGCAGGATATCTGGCTTTTTATTTGGAGCAGCCGCTGCGCATTGCGACTACCTTGTTGGTTTCGCTTTGTATTTATGTGCTGACCAGTTTTTTGAGTCGGTTTGTCATATTAACCAGTAGAAGGCGATTTTCCTTGTCAATCATTTTAGGGCTGCTCTTGGGCACTTTTGTTAATCGCTTTGTGTTCATGCTTGGAGTACCGCAAGATTTGCGGCTGATTGGAAGCCTGATCCCTTCGCTTATTGCAAACGATATGCACAAACAGGGCTGGTTTAAAACTATTCTTGCCCTTTTATTAAACACTTTGCTTGTTAGGCTTGTGCTATATGCCGGTGTCTACCTATGAAGGCTGTACGTCAAAGAAAAACGCTCGCTTTGGCTCTGACTTTGCTGTTTGCGTTTGCAGGCTATGTTTGGATAAAAATTGGTAAAAAGATGGAAAAGCGTCCTTATGCCCATATCCAAGCGGGAGCGGCGCAGCGCATGGCAGAGGCTGAAAAGGCGATATTGGATGTTGTTTTGCGGGAAGACATCGAAATTGAAGCTGAAGACCATGCCATGACCGGCTTAATTGGCCCGGAATGGACCTCTTTAACCACTTCGCTGGGTTCGGAGGAAGCTAAGCGAACCTCGTTAGATCCCAATTTTGCCGCCTTGCTGGTGCATTATTTTCAATCCGCTGGCCTTAAAGCTGGGGATGTGGTGGCTGTCGGCTCCAGCGGTTCCTTTCCCGGACTCATGTTGGCAACCCTATGTGCAGCCGAGGAAATGGAGCTTAATGTTCGTATGATTGCTTCCTACGGTGCGTCCATGTACGGAGCGACCAGGCCTGAATTGAATATCGTCCGCATCGCGGAAATTATAAGAGAAGCAGAGCTTGTGGACTACCAGTTGCTGGCTGTTTCTCCCGGTGGTGATAACGACTATGCGGAAGGCATGCTTTTTGAAGATACCCGCGAGATTATCGTTCGCTTGGCTAAGGAGTCCGGGGTTGAATTTATTGATGAAAACAATATCAAAAAAAGCATTGACCGAAGACTGGAACTTTATGGGAACGATATCGATTGTTTTGTGAACATTGGTGGGGCAAGCGTTAATTTCGGTACAAGCTCTTACGCTCTGAACATGAATAACGGGCTCATCATGAACCCGCCACGCATCCCCATCATGCGGGACAGAGGTTTATTGTATGAATACGCCGCTCGGGGTATTCCTGTCATTCACTTGTTAAATGTAAAAAAGCTTGCGGAAGACAACGGAATCCCCTTCGATCGATTGCCGCTTGGAACGCCGGGTGAGGGAAGCGTTTACGCGGAAATTAAATATTCAGGCCACCGTGCGATCATAAGCGTCCTCATTTCGCTATCCGTTCTTATTCTTTTATGGCCTAAAAAGCATGTGTACGAAAAAGCCAACATAAGCTCTAACTTTCAAGTTTAATTGAATTATTTACGGGAAGGACAAAGTGGAATATGAAAAGGCATTTTTTTAAAACGATAGGCTTATTGGTTCTCCTTTCAATACTGATGGGAACTTGTGCGCAGCAATCGGAAATCGCTTTTACTTATGGTCCTGTACAAGTGACCGTGCAGGAACTTACGCAAAGAGCTGCCGCCTATGCGCAGCGTGGCCAGATAAAGTCGGAAAAGGACTACCAAGCGGCTATTGACCTCATGATAAGGCAGCAACTTGTTATTGAATTAAAAGCCCAAGAATGGGGTCTTGACCGGTTTTCTGAACAGGAAAAAGAACAAATGCGCGTGGAGGCCAAAACCATATATGAAGGCCTACTTAATTCCTATGTTCAGAATTATGCGTCAGGCGCTCCTAAGGAGGAGCAGGAAGCGCTGCGAAGCGAACTTGTCTTATATTGGGAGGAACTCGGAACAACCGAGCAAAGCGCTTTTGAAACCCTGCGATTTGAGCGAATATCCGACCGTGTGCTTGATAAGGTGCAAGCGACCGTTACTGAAGATGAGATTTATCAGGTTTATCTGGAACAAGTAGAGAAGGATAAAAATCTGTTTGAAAATAATGTAAAGCATTTTGAATTTTATTCACATTACCGAGGCAGCGATATTTGGTTTACTCCGAAAGGCTACAGGCGATTTATTCGTATTTTACTCCCCGTTGAGCAAGGTCTATTGGACAATTATTTCAATGCCCTTCATTTGGGTGAAGATGCGTCAAAGCAAAGGCAACTGGTTATTGATAGTGTCGCTGCCCAGCTTGATTTAATCAACATTCAAGCGCGCGACGGCCAAACTTTTGCGGACGCTATCAAACAGCATAGTATCGACCCATATGAGGGAAACAACACGCTTGATACTGGTTACCCCATCCACCGGGAGAGTACCATCTACAGCAGCGATATAATAAATGTTGCGTTTGCGCAGAATATGGAAGCCCCCGGCGCTATCAGCTTACCTGCGGTGACTAAAGAAGGGGTATCTGTTCTGTATTATGTTGCCGACAAAGACGGTGGTCCCGTTGAACTCAACGAGCAAATGAAGGCATCTATTTCAAGCTATCTTGCCTTACAAAAAAGGAATAGTTTGATTGAAGATTGGATGCGGGAATATCCGTTGAAAATAGAAAAAGTTGTATCGAACCTTCAATAAGATAAAGAGCGAAATAGTTTTGGAAGGGAAATAAGTTTTCATGCGCTTTCATGAATTTTCGCCATAAATTTACCATAAATTCCTGTTTTTTCCTTGACAAGTGTAAGGAAATAAGGTATTTTATTTATTACCGCACGGAAGAGGCGTTCAATGCGCATGCGCAGCCTCAGAGGGTTTCCTTGTTCCGGCGAGTTCATGAGGAGGTGCTGCAAATGTACGCAATCATTGCGACCGGCGGCAAACAGTATCGCGTTCAGGAAGGCGATGTTATCCATGTGGAGAAGCTCAATCTTGAGCCTGAAGAGGGTGTTGAATTCCCTGTTCTCTTACTTGGAGGAGAGTCCGTCACTGTAGGCAAGCCCTACGTCAAAGGCGCAAAAGTAACCGGTAAGGTCTTGGCGCAGGTAAAGGGCGAAAAAATTATTGTGTTCAAGTACAAGAGCAAGAAAAACTATCGCCGCAAGGCCGGTCATCGCCAGCCTTACACCCGGGTTGAAATTGTTTCTATTCAAGCTTAAATGACCAAGGTTTCCCTGCTACAAGCGTCAAACGGTCGTCTATGCGGCTACGAAATAAGCGGTCATAGCGGCTATGCTCCAAGGGGAGAAGATATTGTCTGTGCGGCTCTGTCTTTTCTTGGTACTACCTGTTGTAATGCTTTAGAAAGCATTGCCGGGGTCAAACCTCAAACTTCAGTTGATGAAGAAAAAGGTCACCTGAAAGTCGTGGTACAGGTTAGTCAGCTAAACAGTAACACCGATGTAATCTTCGCACTATTCAAGCAGGGAATCAGCGATTTAAGCGACAGTTATCCCAAGTACGTATCTATTTTGTAATTATCATTTGGAGGAAAAGTATGTTGAAGCTAAATCTTCAATTGTTCGCTTCGAAAAAGGGAGTAGGCTCCTCACGCAACGGTCGTGATAGCGAGTCAAAGCGCCTCGGCGCAAAGCGTGCGGACGGTCAATTTGTGTTAGCCGGCAATATCTTGGTTCGCCAGCGTGGCACTAAAATCCATCCCGGCCTGAATGTAGGCAGAGGCAAGGACGATACATTGTTTGCCAAGGCCGACGGCATTGTGCGTTTTGAGCATTATGGCAAACACCGCAAAAAGGTAAGCATTTACCCCTTAGAGGTCGCTCAAGAAGCCTAAGCGCGTCCCCCGATTCCCCTGCGCTTTGCAGGGGATTTTTGCGCCCGTAGCGCAGTTGGATAGCGTGCCAGACTCCGACTCTGGAGGTCATGGGTTCGAATCCCGTCGGGCGTACCATAAGCCCTTATTGGAGGGAAAAGCCCCTGTCGATTATTATCGGCACGGGCTTTTTTGTGTAGAATTATACATAAAATAGGACTCATGCCTGTTCAACCAACTTACAGGCAAATTCTTATTTCCAGCAACTTATCAGTTCTATTAAGGAATATATGGAAATAAAGGTGATTTTCCATGTGATTTAATACCACAATAGGGGATAAATACAATAGGGCATTTTACCAACGGCAACAAAATACTATTATCTATGCTGGTTTTTAAAGGAAAACACTTTCATTACGTTTATCATTTGATGTGAGTTTTAGGTGCTATACATGTTGCAACACAAGGGATTTTAAGTGGAAACCGGTTTCCAGTTTTTTTGTTGACTTTCCATCTTTCTACGATATAATTTAAGTACAGAGTTACCGTTTGAACTTAAAAAAGGAGGAAATATTCATGAAGAAACTGGTTGCTTTGCTGCTCTGCCTCATGATGCTGCCTATTCTGCCCGCAGTGGCGGAAACGGCTGAAATGCTGGTCGTTTATGCTTCTGTTCCTGCTGATTGGAGCTGGCCCTGCGTATGGGCATGGAGTTCTGACGGCACCAATGCTTTCGCTTCTTGGCCCGGCGATTTGATGGAACCCGATCCCGCCAATGAAGGCTGGTACTATATCTATTTGCCTTCTGGCATGGAGAGCGTGATTATCAACGCTAATGATGGCAGTGTACAGACGGATGAAATCAAAATTGACAAACAGTCCGCTTGGATTAAAGTGGCTGAAGACAAGACATTTTCCGTGTTCTTTGAGGCGTTAACCACTGGTGAGGCTCCTGCTTACACCGAACGCTTCACTGTGTACGCACAGGTGGATGCTACTTGGGAAAATCCCGGCATTTGGGCTTGGGAAGATCCCTCCGGAAAAAACGCTTTCGCTGCCTGGCCGGGACGCGCTATGAAGCCCAATGAGAATGGCTGGTTCTCCGCCAAGGTTCCCGCTTGGTGCAACTGCATCATCATCAATGCGAATGCCGGTTCTGTCCAGACTATCGATATCAAGGATTTGGATCCTGCTGATTTGTGGATTACCGTAAATGCGGACGCGAGCTTTGAGATAACCTACGATGACCCTACCGCTCTTAAAGCCGCGGACATTACTGTTTTCGCCAAGGTTCCGGAAGATTGGGAAAATCCATGCCTGTGGGCCTGGGAGCATCCCTCCGGCACCAACGTTTTTGTTAGCTGGCCAGGTGAAGCTTTGACCGCCGGTGAAGATGGCTGGTATGCGATTACTGTTCCCGGTTGGATTAACAGCGTTATCATCAATGCCAAAGAAGGCAGCATTCAGACAGCCGATCTTAGGGTTGATGCCGGTAAAGATTTGTATGTAACGGTCGTTAGCGCGGAAGACGCGGCTGTAACCTACGAAAAACCTGTCGAGTAAAGAGTTGTTTCCTGCAGGAGAGGAGAAATGCGCTCCTCTCCTGCTTTTCACTATCATACTTTTTTGGAGGAATCAATCATGCGAAAAGCCTTATGTTTGCTGATGGTGTTTATCCTTTTTTTGTTGACCGGGTGTACCGGCAACCCCGACAATCAAGGTGGAAAAAGCGGGCCCGTTACGATTACCATCTGGCATGATAAAGAGGCTGCCGTCATCGCTGTGTTGGAAGAGGCCGTTAAAGCGTTGGAGCCTGAAATTGTGGTGATGTTTGAAAAGAAGGCCGGCATGACTGAATCTCTCAAACTGGTGGGCAATGATAAGAATGCCGCTCCGGATATGTATTTCTTTGCCCACGATAAAATTGGCGTGTATGCCGAAATGGGTATTCTCACGCCCGTAACCGATCTTTTAGGGGATGACGCACTGGCTGGCTATCTTCCGCTAACCGTTAAAGGCGGAACGTATAAGGGGAAAATCTATCAGGTTCCGCTGTATTTTGAAACGTTGCTTTTTATGTACAACAAAAAATACATGGCGGAAAAAGATATTCCTGCGACCACGGAACAGCTTTATGCCTATATGCAGCGGAAAACCAAGTATGGTCACTACGGTTTTGTGGAGCAGCACTCCACACCGTATTACGCCGCGGGCTGGATTCACGGTTTTGGCGGCAGTTTGATTACCGATGATGGCGTACCTTGCCTTGATTGTGCGGAGGTAAAGTCGGCGCTTACCTATCATAAAAAGTTTGTTGAATATATGCCCGGTGAAACGGAATATGCCACTGTTAATACGCTTTTTACCGAGGGGATGGCTCACGCGACTATTGCGGGTCCCTGGTTTGTGCCAACCGTACGCGCTGTCGGCATTGATGTGGGGATTGCGCCTATGCCCATTGTGGATGAAACCGGCCTGCCGCTGGCCCCTTATTCCGGCATTCAGGGTTTGCATGTGTTAAAGGTGCAGGCGCAGCAGAAGAAAAACGTCATTTTGCAGGTGCTGCGGACACTTATGCGGCCGGAAGTGAGCGTCAAGCTGGCAAAGGTCAGCGGCTGCGCTCCTGCGGTGGAAAGTTGCTATACACTGGATGAAGTGACTAATGATTCACTGATTATGGCCATGAGGCATACTGCGGAAACCGCTATCCCTATGCCCAATATCCCTGAGATGGATGTCATGTGGACAGTGACCGGCAATCTTCTGACCAACGTTAACATGAGTGGACAGGACGTTGATTCTGCCGCAAAAGCTGCGCAGAAGAAAGTCCTTGAATTAATAGAAGCAATGAAGTGATGAAAAAGTCTAATCGAACAATAGCCGGAAAAAGAACGGCGGTTGCGTATCTGGTTTCAGCGCCGTCACTGGTTCTCATTTTTCTAATTGTGGTGTTCCCGATTCTTTACACCGGCTATATTTCACTTACCAATATGAATACTTACCACTGGTTCGATTTTCGAATCATTGGCCTGCGCAATTATGAACGGGCACTGCTGGTCTTTGACTCCGGTTTCCTGTCTGCTTTGCTGATGACTGTTATCTGGACAGCGGTAAACATGGCGCTTCAGTTGATAATAGCGTTTCTGATCGCTAATCTGCTGAATGTGCGTCACCTTCCGCTACGGAACGTGTACAAGACTATCCTGATGTTTCCATGGGCTATGCCGGGATATGTCAGCATTCTTCTGTGGAAGACTGGTATGTTCAACAGCGAGTTTGGCCTCCTGACACAGTGGATGAAGGAGCTCTCCGGGCTGACGGTACGCTGGCTACAAAACGATTTGAGCGCTTTTATTTGCTGCACGGTTGTTAACCTCTGGCTGGCGCTGCCGTTTATGATTATGATTATGGATGGCGGCCTCAAGTCCATTGACCGTAGCTTCTACGAATCCGCCACGATAGATGGCGCGGGTTCCATCCGTCAGGCGGTTTTCATCACGCTGCCGTGCTTGAAGCCTATCATCGGCCCGTCCGTTATGATTACACTGTTTACCACCTTCAAACAGTTTGACATTATCTATCTGATGACACAGCAGGTGGGCTCCCAGACGGGCGCGCATATACACACCATTATTACCTACGCCTATGAAAACGCTTTCATAACCAACAACTATGGTTATTCATCTGCGATTTCCATCATGATTTTTGTGTTGCTGATTGTTTTCGCGCAGACGACCAAACGGCGCGGTAAGGAGGCGGACGCATGAAAATGAAAACTTTTAGGCGAGTTGTCTCCGGTGTGATAATCAATCTGTTCTTTATTGCATGCTGCTTCTTGGCATTGCTCCCTATTTTATATGCGCTGTCTGTCTCGCTGGACGCCAAAGGCAGTTTACTTTCTTCCGATTTCTCCTTTATTCCAAAGGAATTTACTCTGGCACATTATATCAAGGTGTTCACCGAGGAACCGGTATTGCTATGGTTTCGGAACACGATGCTGTTGACAGCTGCCACTGTAGCTCTTGCCATGGCGACGGCGGTGCCGGCAGCGTATGTATTCTCACGCAAGCGTTTTGCGGGACGCAGCGTGGTACTGCGTATCCTGCTGCTTTTGTATTCTTTTCCGTCGATTTTGTCTATGTTCGCTATCTATAAGCTGATGAGTGCCTTTGGGCTGGTCAACACTCACATTGGCCTCATTATTATTTACGCGGGCACCATGTCCGTTTTTGCGCTGCTGAACATGAAGGGCTACTTTGACGCGATTCCTGTGGAAATCGAGGAGGCGGGACGTATTGACGGTTGCAGCGATTTGAACATTGTAACGAAGATCGTACTGCCACTTGCTCGGCCTACCTTGAATGTAACCGGCGTGATGATTGTAAACTTTGTCTGGAATGAATACATTTTTTCAATCAACTTTCTTACCGGTTCTGATAGGATGACATTAGCTTCCGGGCTTTACTCCCTGCAGGCGACTGAAACAAGCGGCTCCTGGCCCATGTTTGCTGCCGCTTCGCTGGTGGTTAGTTTTCCGATTTTGGTGATCTTTTTCCTGTCGCAAAAACACATGATATCCGGCCTTACTTCGGGCGGGGTGAAAGGGTAACCATGCAATACGAAGCTATCCTTCATATTCCCATGTCGCAATACGCCTTCGGGCTGGATGAAAACCATGTGGTGTTCCGGCTTCGGGCAGCACGAGATGATTTGAAAAACTGTACGTTAATCTATGGCGACCGTTCCTGCCGCCGTACGCCGGTTGACTATTTCTATGCCGAGATGGAAAGAGTTTGCCAGGATAACCTGTTTGACTGGTGGGAGATTACGCTCAAAACGCATATTAAACGCTTGTGCTATGGCTTCCGGCTGGTGGATCAGATGGGGGAAAGCGCGCTGTACTATGGCAATCAGTTTAATGATGAGTTGACCATTGAACGGTCAGAATATTTCCAGCTTCCCTATAACCATCGAGCGGATTGGGTCAATGTTCCTTCGTGGATGCAGGACGCTGTGGTGTACAATATTTTTCCGGACAGCTTCGCGTCAGGCGAAGGCGTGATTACTTGTCAGCCTATTGAAGCAACGTGGAACGGGGAAATTGTTCGGAGCAAGCTGGGCGGCACCATTCGCGGTATTACGGAGAACCTGCCTTATATCAAAGAGATGGGTTTTAACTGCATCTATATGAATCCGATCTTTGTGGCGGGTGAATACCACAAGTATGATTTGATCGACTACTTCCACATTGATCCGACCTTTGGCTCAGATGATGATTTCAGAGAGCTTGTGCGGACTGCGCATGCCATGGGTATCCGTGTTGTGATTGACGGGGTATTTAATCACTGTGGCTGGAAGTTCAATGCTTTTAAAGATGTAATTAAAAAGGGGAAAGCGTCAAAATACTGGGATTGGTTCTACCGCCTTGAAGAACCTGTTACTGTGCCGGATAAAATGGAAGATTATCCCCCCTACGAATGTTTTGGTTATGAGCGCATGATGCCCAAACTGGCGACGGACAATCCCGTGGTGCGGGACTACTTCTGTCATGTAGGCGTTTATTGGGTGCGGGAATATGATATTGATGGCTGGCGGCTGGATGTTGCCAGCGAAGTAAACGACGGTTTTTGGCGTGCCTTTCGCGGTGCTGTCAAATCTGTCAAGCCGGATTGCGCGTTGGTGGGCGAAGTATGGGAAACTGCCTCCCATTGGCTGGAGGGTAGCATGTTTGACAGCACCATGAACTATGACTTCCGCCGCCACTGCAGGCATTTCTTTGCATCACAGGATATTGACGCGCAGGCTTTCAACAGCCGTGTGACGGATATGCTCATGCGCTACCACAGACAGATGGCGTACAGTCAGCTGAACCTGCTTGACAGTCACGATGTCAGTCGTTTTTTCTCCCTGTGTGAAGGCAATCTTGACAGGATGAAATTAGCGGTTTTGTTTCAAATGACCTTTGTTGGTATTCCTTGCGTTTTTTATGGTGACGAAAAGGGGATGTTCGGCGTTTTAGAAGAAGAATACCGTCAGGCTATGCTTTGGGGGAATGAACGCAGCGAGTTGCAAACTTTCTACCAAAAGGCCATTGCCCTCAGGCGGCAATATGTTGCTTTGCGGCGGGGAAATTTCCGACTTATTTTTGCGCAGTGTAATGGTGGATTGTATCACTATACCCGAGAAGCAAATAATGAAGTCATTGGCGTACTAATGAATCGCTCCGATAATCCCGCCAACGTTTCTGTTCCCGGTACAATCTTGTGGCAGGAGCGTTTAGCCTATGATATACTAGGCTCATATGGCTTTGTTATCTATTACATAGAAAGGGGGAATCTCTGTGCCTGCCACGATTCGTGACGTTGCCAAAAAAGCCGGTGTAGCGCCTTCGACTGTGTCCAAAGCCTTGAACAGTACGGGCGCGGTATCGCAAGAAACATTGCTAAAGGTCAAGCAAGCTGCTCATGTGTTAGGTTATAGGCCCAATGCCCGTGCCCGCAACTTTGCGACCCGTGCGACTTATCAGATGGCTTTTCTTGCGGACTTTCCCTTTGATGCCGCTTTTGTTAATCCCCACTTGTTTGAAATTATGCGTGGCGTTCAACACACTTTGAACAAAAAGGGATACGCTATGGTCATGAAGCACATAAGCAGCAGGGACGCTCTTTCTTATGTGGAGCAGGCATGGACACAGCGTATGGTTGATGGGTTTGTGCTGCACATGTCGGTTTTGACAAAAAGGCTCAGTGCATATATTGGTAGAGAGAGTATTCCTCATATCGTTATCGGAAAGCCCGACTTTGATAATCGTTTGTGCTGGATTGATACGGATCACTGTCTTTCCGGCAGGCTTGCTGTGCGCTATCTTGCGGAACTGGGTTATAGGGAGTATTGTTTTGTTGGCGGCCGTGCCGATGACATGACCTCTTGGCGCAGATTGCATGGCGTTCGTCAGGAGTTAAAGGAGATGGGACTCAACCTACCGCGCGAACGTGTTTTGCAGAGCCAATCCACGTTGGCGGACGGTGCGCGTGCCATGAAGAAGCTCCTTCGCATGAACCCAAGACCTCAGGCCGTTATTTGCGCAAACAATCCGATCGCGTTTGGGCTTATGCATGCGCTTCAAGCAAGAGGATTTCATATACCGGAAGATATTGCGCTGATTACGTTTGATTCGTATCCTTTTTCTATGCTTACAGACCCTCCCATGACCGTTGTGGATATCAACATGTACGAGATTGGGCAGGAAGCCGGACGGCTGGTGTTGCAAAAATTGCGCCATCCCGCCACACAAATCCAGACCTACATCACAACACCAACGCTTGTTTGTAGAGGGACGACTCCTGTTGTTGCTGAATAGGTAACACGATGGTTAAGGATCGCGTCATTCTTGAGTTAATTCCTATTTATCTTTTACAAAAGCTCGTGTCTATTTGTACATGGGCTATTATATTGTCGGTTTGTGTATAAAAATAGAGCTTATGCTTGTTTAACTTACAATCTGAAAATTCTCTTTACTGTAAGCGGCTCATCAGTTCCTATTGAGGATAGTCAGTTTAAGGGAGAAGGATATCTAAAAACAAGAATCTTGTTGGCCACAATAATGGCTTTTGTGGGGCTATTTTGGCCTTATCCCCATCTTGACCTTCTAACGCTCTTTTTGTTACCATTTACCTGTTGCTTCAATCAATATTTATTGAAAAGGATTGGTTGTAAATGATGAAAAAAGTAATGAAGAAATCCCTGATAGTCTATTTAAGCCTGTTGGTTGCTGTGGCATTACTGATGCCAAGTATCACCCTGGCCGGCTCCATTAAGGAAACACCGTATGCCTACATCAAGCCCAGTACCCATTATTTTTTGATAGGGCAGGAAGTTATTTTTGATGTGGTCATGCCGGTAACAGAAGGCTACACCTACGAATTTAATATGTATCACTCTCCCGACCGTACTCAAAATGAAAATTTCAAGGGGGTAGATCAGGTAAAAAAATCCACTGTGCCTACCTATAGCTTTACCCCAAAGGAACTGGGGCAATATTTTTTGGAGGTATGGGTGTACGATAAAGACTACGGTTCCTTGAAGCTGCAGTCTGAAACTTTTTATAGCTATCAACCAGAGGATGAGCAGGATCCAAACACTTTGCCTGGTAAGGTGAAGGCCATCGGTGCCGAACTTGCTGCGTTAAACTTGCCCACGCAGTATGAAAAGGCTTTATGGTTGCACGATTGGCTTACCCACAATGCCGATTACGACGAGCCCATGACTATTCATACTCCAGAGGGGGTGCTTTTGCGAGGGAAGGGCGTATGTGAAAGCTATGCCTTGGCCTATCAAATGCTGCTGGCCGAAGCGGACATGGAGGGCATCTATGTAACGGGTTATAGCCGGGGGGAGTCGCACGCCTGGAACCTTGTAAATATTGATGGGGAGTGGACTTATGTAGATGTCACTTGGGGTGATCCCAAAGGTGGCGGCGCTGAGTGTCACGATTACTTTGGCTTAAACGATACCCTTCTTTCTCGTGACCATGATTGGAGCTACAGCAACTGCAGGCCCCCAAAGGCAGAAACCCTAAAATATAATTATCTTTTGTTAAACGGGGCCGTTCCCTTTCAGGATGAAGAAGAGATGGTGCAGGTAATCTCTCTGGCTTTAGAGAATAAAGAGCCAGTGATTCTTTATACCTACCATGGGTCAGATCGCTACTTTGATGTAAGCTATACCTTGCAAAGATGGATGAAAAAGAATTATAGTCGATTTTTTGTTGATTCCTATCAATTTGGCGGGAGCAAATTTAGTGGTACATTAAACGTGGTATATGGTGATTTTGATGATTATATCAAGTTTGTTAGCGAAGAAGATTTTACCAATCAAATGCAAGAGATACTAACCGCAAAGCCTGCGCAATTGAAGGCTTATTATATAGGAGAAGACGATTATTTTGATTTTGGAATTTTTATTAATCGTTGGCTCAGAAATAATTCTGCTGCTTTTGGCGTCACAAGCTATTCTTACACCTACTATCCGGTGCATGGAATAGTAGAAATTCAGTACTAATGGTAAGTAGACAGCAAGGCCCCGAGCAATTTGCTCGGGGTGTTTTAGTATGTAGAATTACTACCGGATCACAAATTTAGAAAAAAATTACCATTCGGCTGTCAGATAAAAATTAAGAAAAGCCCATACAAAAAAACCTTGAAATTCAAGAGGGTTTTATGTGGCACGCCCGGTGCGATTCGAACGCACGACCTTTCGCTTAGGAGGCGAACGCTCTATCCTGCTGAGCTACGGGCGCACACGACAATGTATCTTAGCATAAGATATAGGAATTGGCAAGGTTACGCCTTAAAAAACCCTGTGTTGATTTATGTTGTTGAGTAATATTCACTTGTAAAATTTGTAAAATCAGGGTATCATATAAACATTAAATACAATACATAGGTTTTAGAGGAGAACAACATGGTGAAATTTAGCGAAATGACCTACAGGCGCCCTGATTTTGATGAGCTGTTTCTTCAAATGAAAGCTCAACTCAAGGACATGGAAGAGGCCGCCAACGCAGATGGTTTCTTTGTGTCCGCCAATAAGCTGGACAACTTAGCTTCCAACCTTGCGACACAGGCGGTACTGGCTTCCGTGCGACATGCTATCGACACCCGTGATGAGTTTTACGACCGTGAAAATGATGCTTTTGATGAACAATTGCCGCGTTTTAACGAAATCGGTAGCGAATGTGCCCGCATTTGTCTTGAATCTCCTTACAGAAATGCTATTGAAAAAAAATACGGCAAGTATTTTCTTGAAAAATATGCCTTGCGCTTGAAAACGTTCAAGCCCGAAATTGTTGAGGACTTGGTGGAAGAAAATAAGCTGTCAACTGCTTATGGAAAGCTTATTGCTTCCGCCCAGATAGAGTTTGATGGAAAAACCTATAACCTTTCCGGCATGAGTCCTTTCCGCCAATCAATTGACCGTGATGTTCGCCGCCGTGCTAACAATGCTGTCTTTGGCTGGATGGCGCAGAGAGAAAAGGAGTTGGATGATTATTACGACAAGCTTGTTAAAGTGCGTGACCGTATCGCTAAAAAGTTGGGCTTTGAAAACTTTATCCCCGTTGCCTACGCGCGTATGGGTAGAATCGATTGGGACTGGAAGGACGCCAGGGTTTATCGTGAGCAAATTGCCTCTTCCGTTGTGCCCTTTGCTCAAAAGCTTTATAAGGAACAGGCGCAGCGTTTAGGCATTGAAAACCCAAAAAACTATGACTATAGTCTATCCTTCCTTTCGGGTAATCCGAAGCCCATGGGTGAAGAAGAATATTTAGTTGAAAAAGCAACGGAAATGTATCATGCTCTGTCCAAGGAAACAGGCGAATTTTTCGACGTAATGACATCCTGCGAGCTAATGGACTTAAGTACAAAGCCCGGCAAGCGTAGCGGCGGATTTATGACCTTCATTTCCAACTACAAAGTGCCTTTCATCTTTTCTAACTTTAATGGCACTTCAGGCGACGTGGATGTACTAACCCATGAAGCTGGCCATGCCTTCCAAGGCTATCTCCAGCGTGATGTACGCCCCAGAAATTTAACTGAAATGACCATGGAAGTGGCGGAAATCCACTCCATGTCCATGGAATATTTCACCCATCCTTGGATGAAAAACTTCTTTGGTGAAGATACGGAAAAATACTACTATTCCCATGTGGTTGATTCTATCCAGTTCCTGCCATATGGCGCCTCTATTGACGAATTCCAAGAGTGGGTGTATTTGAACCCTGATGCCAGCCCTAAGCAAAGGCGTGCTAAGTATAGAGAGATCGAGAAGAAATATATGCCCCATCTTGACTATGACGGCCTAAGCTATCTTGAAAACGGCGGCAGATGGCAGATGCAAATGCATGTATATGGTATGCCTTTTTATTACCTTGACTATACAATTGCGCAGGTTTGCGCTTTCCAATACTTTGTTTGGGATCAAAAAGACCATCAGGCGGCTTGGGAAAGCTACCTGAATGCTTGTAGGCGAGCAGGTATTGTTCCCTTTAAAGAGCTTGTTAAAGAGTGCGGTTTACGAAGTCCTTTCGAGCCGGGGTGCATTGATTCGGTACTTCCCACTCTTGAACAGTATGTGGATAGCTTAGATAGGAGCAAAATAGAATAGTTTTTAACCACCGCATACTAAACAATCGTATGCGGTGGAGTTTTTAGAGGAAGCAGGAGTATTTTTGACATCTTAACATAGTTTCATGGTATAATAGTATAAAATCAATTACAAAGGAGGACAACATGGAAATTGTACAAAATGCCGTGGCGGGAACGCTTGAAAGCAACGACGTTTTTGTTAGTGTTGAGCCGGGGCAAGGAAAGCTGGATATTGTTGTTCAATCCATCGTGTTTGAACAGTTTGGCAAGGATATTTTCAACGCCGCGCAGGAAGTCTGCGTCCAGTTACGGGTAGAAAATGCCAGCCTGCGCCTTGAAGATAGAGGAGCGCTTGATTGTACCATTAAAGCCAGGGTGGAAACTGCGCTTAAAAGAGCGGGGGAGGTAAACAATGCGTAGAACCATGCTGTTTATTCCGGGTAATAGCCCGGCCATGTTGCTCAATGCGGATATTCACCAGTCGGATGCTGTCATTCTTGACCTGGAAGACGCGGTTGCCCCCGGTGAAAAAGACGCTGCGAGAATGCTTGTTCGCAACGCCATCCAGTCACTGGACTATGGAAAGACCGAAATAATTGTCAGAGTTAATCCCTTGGATACCGACTATATCCGTGGTGACCTTGAAGCCATTGTGCCGCTAAAGCCCGACCTTATCATGCCGACCAAAGTATCGGATGCTGAATACATTCATCAAGTCGATCAGATGATGAACGAAATCGAGGAAAAACACGGTATTCCTGTCGGTACGGTAGGTTTAATTCCTCTACTTGAAACGGCCGAGGGCATTGAAAATGCTTATAGCATTGCCAAAAGCTCTAAGCGCGTTAAGGCATTATTCCTCGGCGCCGAAGACCTTTCAACTGACCTGCAGGCCATTCGTTCCAAAAAGAGTGATGAAATCCTTTACGCTCGTGGACGCATCGTGCTCGCTGCTCGTGCTGCGGGGGTGGAGGTTTACGACACGCCCTTTACTGACGTGAATGACGACGAGGGTCTCCTGCAAGACGCTACTTTTGCGCGTTCGATCGGCTTTACTGGTAAGGCGAGCATTTCACCTCGTCATGTATCGGCCATCAACGAAGTATTCAGCCCCTCACTTGAAGATATTACCTACGCGCAAGAGGTAATGGAAGCCATTGAGGAAGGCAAGCGGCAGGGTAAAGGCGCTGTGTCTTTGAGAGGCAAGATGATTGATAAGCCCATTGTTGATAGGGCGCGTAAGGTGCTCGAAGCGGCGCGTGAACTGGGCTTGGGAGGTACACATGAGTAAAATGATTCAAAACCTTGGCGACGCCATTAAGGCGTCGGGTTTAAAAGACGGAATGACAATATCATTCCATCACCACCTGCGCAATGGCGATTTTGTTCTCAACATGGTCTTGGAAGAGATTGCAAAGCTTGGTTTGAAAGACCTGACTGTTCAAGCAAGTTCACTGTTCGATTGTCATGCCCCCTTGATTGACCATATCAAGTCGGGGGTTGTCACTGGTATTGAAACTAATTACATGACCGGACGATTAGCAAAAGCTGTTTCAGAAGGTCTCCTTAAAAAACCCGTCCGCTTCCGTAGCCACGGAGGCAGACCGGCGGCTATTGATACGGGCAGGGTTCACATTGATGTGGCCTTTGTTGCCGCTCCGGCTGCCGACCGGATGGGTAATGCCAATGGCGTTAGCGGGCCTTCTGCTTGCGGTTCGCTTGGTTATGCCATTCCTGACAGTCGCCGCGCGGACAAGGTGGTCATCGTGACTGACTACTTGTGCGATTATCCATTGTTTCCCTGCAGTATCGAAGAAACTGACGTGGACTTTGTCGTCAAGGTGGATAGAATCGGCGATCCCAAGGGCATTGTTTCGGGCACCACGCAAATGACCCGTGACCCCGTTGCCCTTACCATTGCCCGCTATGCGGCTGATGTTATCAGCGCAAGTGGTCTGTTAAAGGAAGGTTTCTCTTTCCAGACGGGTGCCGGCGGCGCGTCCCTTGCCGTTACCAAGTACCTTGAACCTATGATTCAAAAGCTTGGTGTTCAAGGGAGCTTTGGCCTTGGCGGCATTACCGGTTATCTTGTGGATATGCTTGAAAAGGGCTACTTTAGAGAATTGATGGATGTTCAGTGCTTTGACTTAAAGGCGGTTGAATCCATTCGCACCAACCCAAACCATCATGAGGTATCGGCAACCCGTTACGCCAGCCCTGCCGCTAAAACCTCTTGTGTGGATTCATTGGACGTGGTTGTCCTTGGCGCCACCCAGATTGATACTGACTTTAACGTCAACGTGCATACCGATTCCAACGGCTATATCACCGGTGGTTCAGGCGGTCACAGCGACACGGCGGCAGGCGCTAAGCTCACCATGATCGTTGCGCCTTTGTTCCGTGCGCGTTTGCCTATCGTGGTCAATAAGGTTCTGTGCAAATCTACCCCCGGTCATACGGTGGATGTGTTGGTTACCCAGCGCGGCGTTGCGGTTAACCCGCAAAACAAAGACCTCTACGCAGCCATTAAGAGTAGCGGCCTGCCCATGACAGACATTCACGATCTAAAAAACATGGCCGAAGCTTATACCGGCGCGCCCGGGGGTACGGTTCCGCAAGGCCGCATTGTTGCCGATGTTGAGTATCGTGACGGAAGTATTATCGACCATATCCGTTGCGTGAAATAACAAATATCGCTGTTAATGGTTTTATGTTAACAATATTCTTTAGTCAACAATAAGATACCAGACAGTTTTCTGTCATGTGCCTTGTTGTTATGTTAGGAATTACTGTATATAAACCGAATGACAAAGACACCCACATTTCGCGGGTGTCTTTTCAGTTAATTAAATTTCCGATTAATAGTTTTCCGCGCGTACTTCAAAGAAGCTTTGGGCATACTTGCAAACGGGGCAGTAATCGGGAGCTTTCTTGCCAACTACCAGGTGTCCGCAAACACGGCATTCCCACATGGTCTGCTCACTCTTTTCAAAGACTTTTTGCATTTGCACGTTATCAAGCAGTTTCAGGTAGCGCTCTTCGTGTGCCTTTTCAATGGCAGCGACCTTACGGAAAGCTTCTGCGAGTTCGGCGAAACCTTCTTCGTCAGCTTCCTTGGCGAAACGATCGTACATGTCGGTCCACTCGTAGTTTTCGCCGGCAGCGGCGTCGATTAGGTTCTGGGCGGTATCATTAATGCCACCTAATGCATCAAACCAGAGACGGGCGTGTTCCTGCTCGTTGCGAGCGGTCATCAGGAAAATTTCTGCCAACTGCTCATAGCCTTCACGCTGTGCAACCTCCGCAAAGTAGGTATACTTGTTCCTAGCCTGGCTCTCACCCGCAAAAGCTTCCTGCAAGTTCTTTTCAGTCTTGGTGCCGGCATACTTGTTACCGCTCTGTTTTTCTTCTTCAACCTTGACAAACACGCTTGCAGGCTGTTTACAGACAGGACATACAAAGTCCTCGGGCAGTTCGCCCTCGTGAATGTAACCACAAACTGTGCAACGATACTTAACCATTCTATTAACCTCCAAATAGTTTTGTTTATTTTGATAAAGCTGGATCAGCTTATTCACTGTTTCCATGGGGAAATCTTCAGGCCAATCTTTCTTGGTGAGGGATTGCAGGAAGGCTTGAGCGTTGTCGCTCTGGGAGAGCATATAACCAGCCTCTCTGAGAAGATCTTCCGCCATAATCCGATTGGATTTTTCAATCGCCTGCATAAGCTTACCGCTTAGGGAAGCGGCGATGTTTTCTTGTTTAGATTTACTATGGACAAGGTGATTTAGAGCTACAATAACTTCTTTTTCCTTGACCTGCTGTTTGGGATACTCATAAGGCACCATGGAGATAGCGCCGGACGGGCAAGCGGCAGCGCAGTCGCTGCAGCCAATGCATTTATTTACATCGATGATGCTATCTTCGGTGTCTGTCGCTCCTGTTGGGCAAACATAGAGGCATAAACAATCCTTTGTACAAAGACGGATGTTTCTAACGGCATATTTTTTTGTCATGCTGATTGCCTCCCTTTTACCTTTTCAAACTTCCAGTTAGCTACTTTGCACACGGGACAAACTTCGGGCAATTCTTCGCCAATGTAGATGAAGCCGCAAATGGTGCAAACGTAGACATCTTCTTTTTCGGCAAAGTCCGGCCCTTCTTTTTTTGCTCGGGCGAGTAAAGATTGAACCATGCGGCTTACCCTTTCACTCCATGTAAGGGCACGCCTAGCGCCTCGGTCGCCTTTTTCTTTAGCAGTGGCGTGCGCTTGGGGGAAGAGTTCGTCTAATTCTTTGTCAACAAGGGCTAAGAGTTGCTTCAAATCCGCAGGCATTGCTGGAGCGGTTGCTTGTTTGAAATAGTCGGAGAGTTTTGTAAACAGTTTTGCCTCCTCGGGCATGTACTGTTTCTCAGCGCCACGAGCAAAGTTGGATAGCAGGGCGCTTACTTCAAGGGGGGAAAGTTCTCCCGTATCTTCAAGCGTTGATGGCTTTGTCGCAGGTTTTTGGACGCCATCCCGTGACGATTTTTGTTCTACAAAGGCATCTTTCCCTGCAGCGCATAGGGGACAGCGCCAAGTATCGGGAAGGTCTTCAAACTTAGTTCCAGGCTTGATGCCGTCGCCGGGAATGCCAGTCTTTTCATCATAGATGTAACCACAGACGGTACAAATGTATTTTGTCATTCAATGTCCTCCTTATTTGTATTGTTCATGCTTGCTTGACAGCTTTTGCATATACCTTTGAAATAGACTTTCTTTTCAGTAACGAGGTGATCACTTGAAAGATGAAAATCGAGGATGCCAATTGGCAAGGGAAAGTCTTCAATCAATTGGCAGTGTACACACATGAAATGTCCATGGACGCTGGTAACCAAATCATACCTTGCTTAATTTTCATCTATATTAACAACCCTAACAAGCCCGGCATCTTTTAAAAGTCGCAGGGTGTTGTACACGGTTGTTTTGGATAGGCTGGGTAATTCTTTCAGCAAAGCCAAATAAATTTCGTCCACCGTCGGATGGCCGACAACCTCAGACAAATACGCCAAAACCTTCAGCCGGTGAATAGAAAGATGAATCTTGCGCTGTTTGAGAGCTTGTTTTAATTGTTCAAAGTTTGGTTTCACTTTAACTCCATAATCAATTCAACTTTGTAATAAACACAAACTTATTATACAATAAAAAACAACCGATTACAAGCTTTTGGTATAAATAAATTGTAAAAGTTTCAAAAATACAAGAGAAAAAATTTTCTATAAGAATGTTTTGTTATCAAAAAATTCTATCATTTCATAAAATTCAAGCACAAACCTGACAAATGCCAATTGATCCTTAACCCTATTTGACAAGGGATATCCACGGAAAGTTTCGACAGTAAAAACGGGTATGCCTTCTATGGTAGACAGCTCTTGGTTAAGACTGCCTTTAACGCCGGGGCCAGTTAATTGAAAAGGCAATTTATCTGTTTCTGTTGCTTCAAGCAGGGAGAAAAATAAGGGCTCAATTCCATGAACTTCGGTATAGATAATGGTTTTTCCTAAAAAATCTTGGCCTTCTTTGGAATACGCCGCCTCGTGCAAATCAATCACTAATAGAGGTTTCGTTTGTACGATGGCGTCCCATAAGCCTTGGGCAAGCAGAGAAGAGTCTTTGGGTGAATCAAGGTGTGAATAGGCGCGATTGATATCGTTTCCTTTCTTGGTTCTGCGCTGCATATTTTCAAAACCCCAAGTATTAAGGCAGGGAACGATATATATTGTACCTTTGGAGATTTCAAGGTTAAGCAAAGCGGTTGCCGCAAAAATTCCTGCCCGTTCATCACCATGTGTACCGCCGACAATCCATATGATTGGTCCTTTTTCGGCTTCATCAATTATATATATATCGGTCGGTTGTTCTGTGTTCTCTCCTATTGTTGAATAACGAGCAGCCTTTTGAGCGCTTGTTGGAAGCTTTGCCCATGAAAGCTGAACATCTTCGATGGCAATATCTTCCGCGCCATCTAAAACACGATTATTTTCAAATGTAAAAGTATCGCCAAACAGCACTCGCTGCTCATTGGCACAAGCGTTCGGTAGTATTATACAAATAAAGATAAGTAAACAAATAATTCTTTTCATTTTAAAAAACCCGATTCAGCAATGTTGCCGAATCGGGTATCCTTTTCGTTAATTCAGATAGTCGCCAACTTTTGCGGCAATCATCTCTTCATACATCGGTACATTTTCGATAACGATAGGCGTTCCGGAAAAGTCGTTATAGGCTGCTGTGTAAGACAGAACGCCTTGCAAATGGCGCCCGACACGCTCTTCAATGGGGTGTCCGTTCTCATCGTAAGGCACATAGAGCATACCTAACTCACCGGCAGACACATAGAACTTATCCTTTCCGTCTAAGGCCAGCTTCTCGTTGGTAGCGCCACGCAGGCGGCCCTGAGAGGCATTGGCCGTTTCCATCAGCAGGGGATAGGTATCGGTGTAGTCGCCAAGCTCCCTGTGGGTTAAACCATGCAGGTTGACCGGTGAAGGCTCAAGCGCCATGTCAATACCGTACATATCCAACTCAAACAAGCCGAAGGCTGCAAAGTCCATGGACTTTTCGTGCGCAACAGTTGCATTGATAACCGGATATTCCGGGGATGCCTCATGCAGGTCAAAGGTTAGGCCGATGTTCTCCTTTTTTATCATTTCGGTGATAGCAAAAGCGACCTGCTCGGTTAAGTTACCATCTTCACGGCCAGGGTAGGCACGGTTTAAGTTACGGGTTTCAGAGCCCGAAAGGAGCTGACCGCTGGAGGCGTGCTCATAAACATCGGGATCCGGCCACTGGTCAATGGGGTTAACGGCACGTGAACCGTAGCGGAACTTGCGTACCTCGCCTTTGGAATTCTCAAAATGAACATACAGCGGGGAGGCTTCCTGTGAGTCGTTGTGAGTAAAAGCCGAACGGGCAGCTTGAGGTATCACGTACAAGGTACCGACTGTTACCTTAGCATTCTCCACCAAAATAACGGCAGAAGTATAGCTTGAAGGCTCGTTGGGGTGCGTTCCACCAAGAACCAAGGCTTTTCCGCCTTCTTCCTCGCCCTTGAATATATATATGGCCGTGTCCCCACGTGTGCCCTTGAGCTTGGGAAGATAGTCGCTGAGCATCCGAACTTCTGTAAGGTCTTTGCTGGGTATAATGACGTCATCTGCCCGCAAAGACAGGAATAGGTTACCGCTATAAACACAGACGGCAGCGACTACGACCGTTAAGAGAAGAGCTGTTATTGTGTGCTTTTTCATACTTCCATCTCCTTACTTAATCAGTAGTAACCGCAAAATTAGCGGTATTGTAACCATAGCTGCTGTAATCTGGTTGGTAAATTTTTTCTCCGTAAACAGGTTCCATACAACCAAAGCCAGCACGCAAGCTAAAATTACTAAATAAACAATTGTAATAGGTGTTAACATGCTGTTTCTCCTTAAATGCCCAGGAATTTTCCGATGGGCGTCGAAAAGATGATAAAGGTAAGCGCATACAGGATCTGGACGGCGATCGGTATAATACTTCTTTTTAGAATACGAGTATACTTGGGTTCATCAACCACTTGAGCGGCAAAAATGCCTGCAAGAGCTGTTGGCGGCACCATGTCGCCTACACCGGCGAGGAGTGATAGGGCTGCCACAATCAATACTTGATTGCCTGAAATCATCGCCAAGGTAAAAGGCACGCCTAGTACGCTGGCAGAACCAAAGGCGGAAATTGCGCCAAAGGCTGGGATAGCAAGACCCATAGCTGCGTACAGCAAGGGACCAGGCATAGAAATACTAGCGTTAACAATCAGGCCGCGAACGCCCGTCAAGGTCATGATTTGAATGAACATGCCAACTCCCATCAAAATGCCCATGACCGGGAGCACATCTTGAACGGCGTCCTTGGCCGTTTCAAGAACTTTGAACTTTTTGCCGGTAAACAGACCGACAAAAGCGGCGATGAGGAACAGCACAGGAGTACCGACATCAGGGAAAGCGGGAATTAAGCTATCAGCCAGCATGAGCGCTGCAAGCGTAAGAATGGGTAAATAGATTTTCACACCATATGTCTTGCGAATTTCTTTGTCCAACTGACCTTCAATAAGAGAATAATCTAATTTACGTACGTACTTGTAACCAAGCAACAAAACAAACAAGATTGCAAGCGGGAATGTTAACAGCGCTAAGGGCAAGGTAAAGCCAACATAGGGCATATCAATGCCACCGCAAATAATCATAGCAGGCACATTCGTAGGCGGGGCAATCATGCCAAGGATACCACCCATTGCAATGATGGCGCCAACGTTAACCTTGGGAATGCCAAGCAACAGAAGAATGGGAGCCATGATGCTTCCGGCAGAAAGAACGGATGCGGTGGATGAACCGGTGATCATACCGGGGAACATAATCACCAACATAACAAGGATAAGCAACAAAGAAGGTACTTTGTGGAATTTTTCGATAATCAGGGAGCTGAGCGCATCCAGCGCGCCCGATTTTTCAACTACTTTCATAAACACCATGGCAGTAGCGATTGTTAATATGGTGTCGATGTAGGCGAAAGTACCTTCAACCAAGTGGCGTACGGGAATCCCGTGCCCACCTACCAAGGCACCAGCTACGGAAGCCAGCAACATCGAAACACTCACCGGAAGTTTCGCGGCAAAGCAGCCAGCCATAAAGGTGCCTACCATAACAAGAAAAATAATTAATTCAATACTCATACAAACTCCTTATTAGAAAAAAGGGGCGAATGCGACGAAACGCCCCTTACTTCCCAGAGATTACTTCAGGATCTCGGCCAAAACTTTTGCGCCGTCACTCTTTTTGGCAAAATAAGTCATCGGCACTTCGTATTTTTCACTTAAGGTATCAAAGAGTTGATCGCTTGTGTTGGCATCTTCTACCACCAAGCAAGCTTTTGAAACGGCAACGACAGGTTCGATAAACTTATCGGACAAGTCGCCGCGACGAGCCATACCGCCAATGTGCATGGCCAAGATAACAATCTCTTTCTCTTGAGCATAGGCAATAAGCTTTTCAATGCGTGCAAGCTCCTGTTCGGCGTCAATGCCGGCTGCGCCAAGTCCCTTGGAGCTACCACCGATAACAATAATAATGGTTTTCACGTCAGCGGGAATATTGTCCGGCGAAAGCAGAGCTTCCTCGGTGTAATTCTCCACCTTGTTCATTTTGAGCATGGTTGAAACCATCTTGTAGTCGGCGCTTTGTCCGGCGCTGGTTACAACATAGGGACCTTCAAAGGTGATGGGCTCATCTGCCGGTTCCTGTGCAAAAGCCGCAAAAGAAAACACAAGGCACAGAGCCAAGATTAAGCTTAGAAATTTACGCATACATCATATTCCTTTCAAATTATTGATGGACACCAAAGGGGAAAACCTCTACGGCAGTTAATATGGTTTGATTTACTTATTCGACACCAACGGCCTTGCCGTCCTGGCGCGGGTCAGCGGTGCCATAGACGGTGCCGTCGTCCAAGTACTCAATGGCTTGAACGGCGCCGCTTGCAGCGGTACGGATTTTGTCATGCCCCATCTCGGTAAGTTTTGCAACGGTTTCTTCCGTAATGGCATAGATTTCATAACCTTTCAACGGGGTTTCGTACTGGAAGTTGTTGGTGGCACCGGTATTCCAAATTTTTGGCACACAGATGGCATCATGCAGGGACATTTCGTGGTCAATCACGCGTGAGATGATCTGCAACACAGAGACAAAGATACGTGCGCCACCGGGGGTACCCAGTACTAAGAAAGGAGAACCGTCGTCTTTGAGGACAATGGTTGGGCTCATGGAGCTTAAAGGCTTCTTACCGGGTTCAACCTTGTTGACGCTTTCGGGATTGGAGGTAGAGAAGTCAGCCATTTCGTTGTTCATCATGAAGCCGTAACCATCTACCAGAACGCCTGAACCAAAGTAGCCGTTAATGGTCTTGGTAACAGCAACACAGTTACCCTGAACGTCCGCTACGGAGTAATGAGAAGTATTGCTGCCTTCAAACAATGTAGGATCGCCATATTCATATTCGTTGGCTTTCTCAAGGTCAATGAGTTTTGCGCGCTCTTTGGCGTAGTCCTTACTAGTCAATCCAACAAGCGGCACATCGGTAAAGGCTTCGTCTGCCATATATTGCGCACGGTCCGCATAGGCAAGCTTGAAGGCTTCAACGAACAGATGGATGTACTCGGGAGAGTTAACGGTGAGCTTAGATACATCATAATTTTCCAAGATGTTCAGGATTTCGATTAAAATCGTTCCGCCGGAAGAGGGAGGTGAAGATGAAAGCAGCGTATAGCCACGATAAGTGCCGGAAACTGGCTCCGTAACGGTTACTTCGTAGCCCGCAAGGTCTTCAAGCGTCATAACGCCTTCATATTTGGCAAGGGAATCAACAATTGCCTGAGCAACTTCACCCTTGTAGAAGCCGTCTCTTCCCTTCTCGGCAATAATCCTTAAGGTTTTGGCAAAGTCAGGGTTCTTCAGAATGTGGCCCTCTTCGTAAGGCAGGCCATTTTCATCCCAGTAAATTTTTTGCATCTCGGGGAAGTTTTGAGCCTTTTCGTATGCGTTGGAAATAGCATTAGCTGCGTAGGTACTGATATAGAAGCCTTCCTCGGCAATACGAATGGCGGGCTCTAAGATTTCCTCACGGGTTAGGTTGCCGGACCCATGGTTTTCCAGCATATACAAAAGACCTGCCACATCGCCGGGAATACCGGAAGCTAAACCGCCGGTTCCGGCTTTGCCGTTGTACTTGCCTTCGGCATCCAGATAGAGGTCAAACGTTGCGGCTGCGGGACCAATCTCACGGAAGTCGACAAAAAGGTTTTCTCCATCGGCTGTATGGATAACAGCAAAACCGCCGCCACCGGGCCCATTGGTGAAAGGCTCGGCTACAGCAAGAGCAAAACCCATGGCGACAGCCGCGTCAACAGCGTTACCACCCTTGGCAAGGATTTCTGCGCCAACTTGAGACACCTCATACTTGGAAGCGGAAGCAATAGCTACACTGCTGGTCGCATCGCGGCCAGTGGTAATACGGTTGCCTTCAGAGTCGACGGTTTCAAAGCCTTCAACAGAGTAGGCGGGTTTGTCTTCAGTAGCAAACACGCTAAACGAAAGACAGAGCACGAGTGTGAGAATCAAGCTGATAATACGAGTCTGTTTTTTCATGTCATCTCTCTCCTTTTTTTTAATTATACCCGCAAACTACCTTTAGGAATCACCATTGTTTTTGAAATTCAACAAGAAAAGCTTTAAGTAGTATGCGAAAGCAAATTTTGAAGAAAAACACTTTCCTCAATATATATATATTCTAAGTTCTATTTCACTTTTTGTCAATGCTTACTACGGATTATTAACATATTATACATAATTTATGCAAAGAATTCATTTTGTGGGCATTTGTGTCATTCACAAAACATTTCTTATTTACATAAACCGGGATTTTCCGTTATAATGAACTTGTTTGGAGGAAATATATGCGACATTATTTTATTGTAAATCCTGCCGCGGGCAGAAAAGATTCAACGCAGATGATTTGTGATATACTAAACAATAGTTCTATTCAGACGGATGCCGAGGTTTTGATCACACAAAAGCCAAGAGATGCTGTACGTATCGTTAAAGATATTTGCCTGAAAAATCCTAATCCAAAACGTTTCTGGGCTTGTGGTGGTGACGGTACCTTGGGCGAAGTACTAACCGGTATGATAGGTCAAAGCAACTGTACTTTAAGCTGCGTTCCTTGCGGCTCCGGGAATGACTACGTGAAATACTATGGCGGTGTTTCCTCTTTTTTTTCGCTTGAAAACCAGCTAAATGCCGTCTCGACTCCGGTTGACGTGATGCGGGTGGGGGAACGGTATTCCATTAATATGATAAACTTTGGCTTAGATAGTGTTGCCGCCGCCTCCATGCAGCGTATTAAACGGTATCCCATCATTGGCGGGAAAAACGCCTACTATACAGGAACGGCCATCGCTTTTTTTACAGCGATGACCAACCATTGTAAAGTCTATGCGGATGGCAAGCTTATGAACCCCAAGGGCACCCTGCTTTTATGCACTGTTGCCTGCGGACAGTATATTGGCGGTCAGTTTCTTGCCGCCCCTAAATCGATTAACGACGACGGATTGCTTGATGTTTGTCTGGTTAAACCGGTTGGCAGATTAAAAGCCGCCCCGCTTATTTCTGTGTATAAAGCAGGTGAACACTTAGACAGCGATCGCTTAAAAGACTTGGTTGTTTACCAAAGAGCCAAAGAGGTTAGGCTGGAAACCGGCAAAAAATGGCAGATTACTTTGGATGGTGATCAACTTGAAATTGACGGCTCCGCAACAATCGAGGTGGTGCCGAAAGCCGTAAACTTTATGGTGCCCTTTGGCGCAAAAAAACCACAATAAGCTTTACTTAATCGCTCCGGCGGTTATTTGTCTTTTATTATTTTTTGGTAGTTTTCCGGATCGGTATCGCCTTCGGTAGAGAAAAACAGCAGTTGGGAATGGGAATCAAAGGATAATGCTTTTTTAATGGATGCAAATTCAGGCTTTTCTAAAATAACCCTAACCGCGCCCAATGCCCCGGCGCCCGACTCTCCCGAAACAATGACGGGATCGCTTTCCTTTGCTTTTGCCAAGGTGCGCATACCAAGAACTGCTGCCTCGTCATCTACTGCAAGGAAATCAGTGGCTGTATTGAGCAAAAGATCAAGAGCAATGTGGTTGGGATCACCACAGGATAAGCCTGCCATGAGGGTATAATAATCACCTTCTACAATGATCTTGTGCCCGGCTTTGGCGGAGAGATAAATGCAGTTAACGGTGGCGGGTTCCACTACAACAAACCTTGGTAGATTATCTTGATACTTTTGGGCAAAGTATCCGATAACGGCCGCTGCAAATGAGCCGACACCCGCTTGCGCGAAAATATGTGTGGGCTTAACACCCTTTTCTTCCAACTGATGGAAAGCTTCGTCCGCCATGGTTAGATACCCCTGCATAATGTTTTTGGGTATTTCTTCATAACCTTCAAAGGCGGTATCCTGAACGAGAATCCCTCCGTGCTTCTTTGCATATTGGTTTGCAGCGCGTACGGCGTCCTCGTAGTTGCCATCTATAACAAAGACTTGCGCCCCTTCTTTTTCAATGGCTTGAATGCGAAATACGGAAGAACCTTTGGGCATAAATACCGCTGCCTTTTGACCGAAAATCCGAGCCGCCCAAGCGAGCCCTCGTCCGTGGTTGCCATCGGTCGCTGTTGCAAATAAAATCTTTTCTCTCTTTGTGGCTGCAAGCGCATCAACAATGGTCTGATAAGCGATTGCATTTGTGTCTATCCCGGCTATCTTAGCTAATTCTACAGCCACAGCATAGCCTGCGCCCAAACCCTTAAAGGCATTCAGGCCAAAACGAAAAGATTCATCTTTTATGTGGATGCCATCAACGCCCAATTCTTTTGCCAAGGCATTTAGACTATGCAAAGGTGTCTTCTGATAGGTGGGCAAACTTTGATGAAAATGGGCTGCCTGACGACTGCTTGCTTGACCAAACAAAGACGATAACTGGTATTTTTCATTAGGTTTCCGGCAAAAATAATCAATTTTCATAAACACCTCTCCATTTAAAATTAAGACGCAGAATGATTACTGCGTCTTATATTTCTTTTTAATTAAATTAAACTTTTTACTGCCTGTACAACACGCTCTACAGTAAAGCCATACTCTGAAAACAGTTGTTTGGCATCTGCGGAAGAACCGTAATGGTCGATGCCGATACTAATTCCGTCAAGACCGACCAAGCGATACCAAGGCATGGTCGCACCCGCTTCAATAGAGACACGGTTGCGAAGATTGTCGGGCAATACGTTTTGAATGTAATCCTTGTCTTGTTTCAAAAAGGTTTCCAAGCAAGGAACAGAAACCACATTCACATGGATACCTTGATCACCCAAGACCTTTTCCGCCTCCATAGCAAGTTCTAATTCGCTGCCCGAGGCAAGAATGACTGCTTGCGACTGGGCATTTTCTTTCACGAGATAAGCGCCTTTGAAAGTACCGTTTTTGTTTGTTGGATATTCATTATTTAAATTTTGACGGCTAAGGATAAGTGCCGTTGCCTGTTTGCCTGTCAGGGCGTCTATCCAAGCGCAGGCCGTTTCCAAGCGGTCAGCCGGACGGTAGACTTTCAATCCGGGCGTTGAGCGGAGAGCTGTTAATTGTTCAACCGGTTGATGTGTTTCGCCATCCTGGCCCACACCGATGGAGTCGTGTGTAAATACATAAGTGACGGGCAGCTTCATCATCGCGGACATGCGAACGGCGTTTTTCATGTAGTCGCTAAATACTAAGAAAGTGCTGCAGTAGACCTGTAGACCACCGTGCGCTGCCATGCCGTTGCAGATGGCAGCCATGGCATGCTCCCTAACGCCAAAGTGTAGATTGCGTCCAAGACGATTCTCACTTGAATAAGACCCCATCCCGTCAAGAGAGGTTTTGTTGGAAGGCCCAAGGTCTGCGGAACCGCCCACTAAGTTGGGTAATTTTTTAGCGAGCAGATTCAGTACCTTGCCAGAAGAATTTCGGGATGCTTCGAAAGCGGAATTTGCCTTAAAGAGTTCTTCATCAAGCAGTAAATCTTCAAGCTTGGGTTGCTTGTGGAAGCTGTCCCACTCTTTTACAAGTTCCGGAAAAGCTTTTCTGTATTCTTCAAACATTTGCTCCCAAGTTTGTCTTTTTGCCTGCCTTTGAAGGTTAAGGGGCCTTACTTCGTCATAAACGCTCTTGTCGATATCAAAAGGTATGTTACTTAAGTTGAGATTTTGTTTTAAGTCAAGCGTTATCTCCTTACCAAAAGGTTCACCGTGTGATTTAGCCATACCCGCACGTTTGGAGCCATAGCCAATGGTTGTCGGGCAAACAATAAGAGTGGGCAAATCGCTGGTTTCCGCTTCTTTAAGCGCAGCCAATACCTGTTGCTCGTCGTTTCCATCCTCAACCGGAATAACACGCCAGCCGGCAGCTTTAAAGCGCAGGGGTACGTTTTCTTTAAAAGCAATGTCCGTACTACCTTCAATGGTAATTTCATTGTCATCATATATAACCACAAGCTTATTCAGTTTCAAGGTGCCCGCAAGCGAAACAGCCTCATAGCTGATGCCCTCCATCAGGCAACCATCGCCACAAAGAGCATAGGTGCGATGATCGACCACGGGATAGCCGGGGCGGTTAAATCTGGCGGCCAGCATGGTTTCGGCAATGGCCATGCCGACAGCATTGGCGATGCCTTGCCCTAAGGGGCCGGTAGTTATCTCAACACCCAGGTGCGGATTATAGGCGGGATGTCCCGGAGTCTTCGAACCCCATGTACGGAAAGCCTTTAAATCGTCAACGGTGTAGTCGTAACCTGCGAAATGAAGGACGCTGTACAAAATGGCGGAAGCATGTCCGGCCGACAGTACCAACCTATCACGGTTCTTCCAGGTTGGGCAGGTAGCATCATGGTTGGCATGGCGCAGCCACAGCGCCGATACAATGGGTGCCATACCAAGCGGCGCGCCGGGATGGCCGCTGTTTGCTTCCTCAACCATATCCACAGATAAGCCACGAAGAGTGTTTACTAATTTTTTGTTCATTTTTTTACCTCATATCTATTTATTTTCTATAGTGTAGAAAAATCAATTCCTGTCATATCGATGATCAAATTACGCAAATGATTTTCCATATAGGCGATTCCTCCTTCAACATCACTTTCCATATTGAGAACAACCACAGGATCATGGACGGACAGGCGCAAAAGCATCCATGCATTGCTCAGCTCTTCTTCCAAATTAAAGTTGATTCGTACGCCTTCTCTGTTATCCGGCGCAAGGAAACGATCGGTTTCTTCCGTGGCGTCGTCCATGACCCGGTCGATAAGCTCCAGCCCTTTGGCACGGAAATCGTCCGCCGTAATCGGGAAACGTTTTTCGTTGCACTCGACAGGCTCATCCAAACTTTCAAGCGGCTCCGTCAACTTCTTTCGATTTCTTTTTCCATGTAGCGTCTGGCAGACAAGCAAGGTGGCAAGGTACATGCCGTCATTCGTAAAATCATTCTCGCGGAAGGCAGCATGGCCGCTGGTTTCAATGGCAAGCGGACAATCGACGCCTGATTTATTTAGGCGAATAGCCTCATCAATCACATTACGATAACCTCGCTTATAACGGTAATGAACTCCACCCCATTCTCCAATAAATTTAGTTAAACCCGATGATGTGACCGAGTCGGTTACAATGGTAATGCCCGGCGTCTTGTCCAATAGTATGGCGGCAGTTAAGGCGATTAAGCGGTTGCGATTAACGGCTTTGCCGTCGCTGTCTACAACGGCAACCCTGTCACAGTCGGCATCAAAAATGATTCCGATATCCGCTTCGTTTTCAATGACTGCCTTGCTTACCATTTGCAAGGCTTCTGTATCTTCGGGATTGGGGATGTGGTTGGGGAAATGACCGTCAGGTTCAAGGAACAGGCTGCCTGTCGTGTCGGCTCCGAGATCTTCAAGCAGCTTTGCGTAAAAGCCGCCTGTCCCGTTGCTAGCATCAATCACGACATTCAGACCGAGGAGGGGACACAAATCATCTGTTTTTATCAGCTTCCTTGTCAGTTCAGCTAAAGATTGGCAGTAGTTCTCCAGATAGTTATAGTTTACAACGCTTCCCTCTTTATCACTTGGCGTAAGGGGCTGATTTAGTAGTAGAAAAATTTCCTTCAATACTGCGCCGGAAATTTCGCCATAATGCTTTGTGAACAACTTAAAACCGTTTTTATCGGGCGGATGATGACTGGCCGTGACCATAACGGCGCCTGAAAGAGGAAGCTTGCCTCTTTGCACACTCTGGCATACTGCCGGTGTTGTACAAAGCCCAAAATCTAACACCTGAGCTCCTTGCTTGACCGCACCACGACAAAAGGCCTTGGATAGCGCTTCGCTTGTCAATCTGGAATCATGTCCGCAAGCGAGTACAGGGTCTTTATTTTCAAGAGTTTTAAGCCAATAGGCAAATACGGACCCTAACTTTTCAGCGAATTCTACGGTGATAACCGCATTGGTACCCATGGCAGTACCCCGAATATCGTTACCGCTTTTAAGTTTTCGATAATCCATGATGAAATTCTCCCATTTGTGCAAGATCGTAACTGTTTGCCATGATGTGATAGATGGGCGCAAGGGCAGTAAAGTCTTCTTGAAGCTTTTTCTCAAAAGCGTTTGAAAAAATTAGGCTGGCGTCTTCAGGTGTTTTAATAAACAACAGTTCTTTTTTGAGATAAAGCTCTGTCAGTTCAGCAGCGAGTTTAGGCGGTACGGCCAAACGTTTATAGGTATTTCCTTCTAAAACAAAGCTTTGTTCTTTAACGTCTCCCAAAAGCTTAATAAATTGCTTGGGATTTTCAAGCATTTGACCGCGCAATACATTCATCAAGGCGTCCTTGTTTTCACCCCAGAAGCCAAGCCCCCAAGATACCCGTTCGATACGTATTTCCGCCCAAAACATAGGTGCCGCAATGCGGGGAAGGCCCTGCCTGCGAAAAGCAATCCAATGATGGTCCCGATAGGGAGACTTGTCTTTAGAAAATCGAGTATCCCTAAAAATTCGAGACAAGACCCTGACAGGACGTACTTCCATCTTGGGATCAATAGCCAACATTGTATCCGTTAATCCCTCAATAAGTCGATAATAAGGATCACGCAGTTTTTTGATATACTCTGCCCGATGCCTTTGCATAAAATCCTTATTATTATTAAAGCGGATATCTAGCATAAAGGCGATTGATTCATCTGTAAAGCCGTTAAATTGCATAGAACCCCCTTGCTTTCATTCCTATCCATCATAGGCTTTCTTTTAAAAATAATCAAGTGGGCCATTTTTTTAATTTTTGCTTGTCGCAGTTCGTGTGGAAGCAGACGTATACTGAGTAAGCATTCAAATAAGATTAAAATTACTTTGTAGTTTCACGAGAACTAAGCTTGTTTAATACTGCGTTATTAAACGAGCATTTTTTCAGCATACCGTATACGGTCACCTGCTTAGATCAAATATAAGGTGAGTCTGCTAAATCCATGTCTATTCTGCTATTCGTTGTTTGATTTTTATATAGATTAAAATTTAATCCAAAGGTCGGTAATGTTTATGGACCTATTCATACTGTTAAGCATTTTTTAATGTCTTTTGGATAAATGATCGTGCGTATTCAGGCGTTAATAGTCCATCCCCTCATAGCTGCGGCATAGGGTGTATTTGGAAATAGCACTACGGACAGACCAACCGGCAGCCAATGACAGGATGCGGGAAAGATAAGGGGGAAGAACCCTATCAAACTTGACTTCCAAAATGATTCTTTCCCTTCTGAAAACAGGAATGGTAGGTATATGAGGGTTAAACAAATCAAAAGAGCTTAAGCCTGTGCGCAGTTGTTTATCAAAGGTAATGCGCACATTTTCCGCAGGATGTTTGTACGCTTCACGTACATAATCAACAATGACCACAGGCTTTAGCAGATTTAAACGCATCTCCCGGAACATTTCTTGAAGAAGAGGGGTGTTTTCTCTATCTAAGTATGCTGGGTCACCTGCCATCAGTTGCTCAGCAAGATCTCTTGATATGGTTGCTGAACGTTTGGAGATATAATTATTGTATTTAGATTTACGCTCAAGGCGAATAAACCTGTCCGAAAGGTTATAGATACGGATACGGTATTTGTTACGGTTGGCGACGCCGGCGATTTTTTCTGTTAGAGCGGAGTTGGTAAAGGTATCAAAATAGAGTGAACGAATATGGTATTCGTTGTTTTCGTCGGCGTTTTCGTCAACAGTTAAGACAGTCTGAAGAGCTCGTCTAAGGGTATCCAACTGTACGGGGTTAATATAAAATTTCAGTTCATGTCGAATTGGAATGGCCATGTTTTAGATGCCTGCTTCGTTTTGGAGACTGACCATTGTTGCATCGTACACGCCACGGACGTTCAGCATATGGCTGACCAAGTCGGTGTTGTACCGCAATCGCACTTCATAGGTGGCTTCAGCACCCGAGCGTGTCACGGTTTTCGAACGTAGACGGTAACGGGGGATGGAACGCTGCAATTCGCTTTCGATTTCAGGTTGAGCTCCCGGCTCAAAATGAAGTACCAGCAGATAGCAGTTGGCTCCCTTAAGCCTGAGAAAAGAAATGGCCAACATGACCACTGCGATGCCCACCAGCATAACCATAGCGGGCAGATAGAATCGTGTACCAATGAGGATACCCATCGTGATACACCAGAACATGTAGGCGGTATCAATGGAATCCTTAACAGCAGTACGGAAACGCACAATGGAAAGAGCGCCTACCATGCCCATAGACAGGGCGACGTTGGAACCGATAGCCATAACGACGGAGGAGGTAACCATGCAAAGTAAAATAAGGGTAATGCTAAAAGAAGGGTCGTATAAAACACCCCGATAGGTTTTTTTGTAGACTAAAGCGATCAATATACTTGCGATTAAGGAAAACAGCAACACTAAGGCAATGTCCTTAGGCGTAAAGGCTGAAAACTGGGACCGCAACCAAGAGGCGGATACAATATCCTGTTTGGAAATGGTGGAAGCAAGGGCAATCAATTCTATAACCTCCAATAATAAATTGATAGTTTTCATTATACAACATTTTTATTTAACTTCCAACCAATTGTTGTGTTGGGGTAGAATAAACTTGAAAGATTTGATTTAATATGGTATTCTTATCGGGTAAAAGTTTGCACAATTGGGATGCAAAAAAACGGCTTTGTCGTTCGTTAATATAGTAGAACGATAGAAAAGAGGTTTTTGAAATGAAGGACAAGCGATTTTTGAAACAAGGGTTATTGACTGTTGTGGTGTTGCTTTCGCTTGTTTTAACGGGCTGCGTATCCACAACCGATAACCCTAACGGCGGAAAGCAAAATAATCTGCCGACAGACGAAGGGCCTTTCAAGGTGCTCGGTTCAACACAGACGCCCACAGCTGAACCGCCTACCAATATTCTTCAGATTATAACGCCCTTACCTAACCCTACCGATTCTACACAGATACTCCCTTGGGCACAGAATAGCGGACAGACCGGTGTTCAGCCTGGGACTACCGATTCAGCGGGTATGGTTGTGCCCACTTCAACCGGCATGGCTGTTATAACCAACGTGCCCACCTCGACTCCAGTGCCCACGTCGACGGTTTACGTTATTAAAAAAGGATCGACAGGCGATGACGTTCGAAAATTACAGAGCCAGCTTATTAAGCTCGGTTACCTATCCGGTTCGGCTGACGGTGACTTTGGCACCGCCACCGAAAGTGCCCTGAAAGCTTTCCAGCGCCGAAATGGTCTTACGGTCGATGGTATCGCCGGTCGGGCAACCCTTAATGTTATCTATTCCAGTAAAGCGAAAGCAGCTGCGCCGACCTCTACTCCAACTCCCAGAGCAACGGCTACACCCAAAATCAGTCAGAATCTATACTTGCGTCTTGGTGATAGCGGAAGGGATGTAACTAAAATGCAGGATAGGCTGATTGAGTTGGGCTATCTTTCCGGCAAGGCAACGGGGCAATTTGATGCAACCACCGAAAAAGGTGTATATGCTTTCCAGCGCCGCAATGTATCCTATGCGGACGGCGTGGCTGGTCCTCTAACTTTACAGGCGCTCTATTCATCCAGAGCAAAAGGCACCTCCACCTCGCAAGGAGTTATTGGTGCGTCCCTACGCCTTGGTGTTTATTCTTCCGACTTAGTGCGCAATATGCAGGCTCGTCTAAAGGTGCTTGGTTACTACAAGGGTTCGACTGACGGCGACTTTGGGCCGTCAACCGAAGCGGCAGTCAAGGCCTTTCAACAAAACAACAACCTGACTGCCGATGGTGTTGCGGGGCAAGCTACCCTCAGCGTCCTCTACAGCGATGGTGCGCGGTCTGCATCTTATAGCCCACAACATACTGGTTCCAAAGTAACTCCTATTCCTAAGCCCACTGAAGTGACACAATATCGTAATGTAACCCCTGCGCCCGATGGCACTTATATCACCTTGCGCCAGGGTGATAGCGGCTCAGAAGTGCGTAAATTGCAGCAGGCGTTAAAAGACCAAGGCTATTTAACCGGCAGCGTTGATGGTAAGTACGGCGCCGCCACGGTCGACGCGGTTATTCGCTTCCAGCAGAACAAAGGTCTTTCGCAAGATGGTATCGCCGGCTTCGCCACCCAGCGTGTGCTATTTGAGGGCGACTATCCTATTGGTTCCTAAACTTAAATACTTTTACACCCTTCTGAGATAACAGGGGGGTGTTTTTTGTGAGATTAAAATCCTGTTGATTGCGTATAGAATCAAACAGTGTTATAATGCCTTGTTTTCTTAGAGTAAAGGAGTCTTTGTTTTTATGTCTGTTGCGCAAATTTTTACCATTTGCCTAGCCCTTTCCATGGATGCCTTTGCTGTTGCTGTGTTAAAGGGGGCTTGTATGCCCAAGTTCAATCGAAAACAGGCTCTGTTAATTGCCCTCTTTTTCGGCAGTTTTCAGGCAGGTATGCCTATGATTGGGTATTTGATAGGTAGTACTTTTCAGCGAGTGATTGAGTACTACGACCACTGGGTAGCTTTTGTTTTGTTGATGTTTATCGGCATCAAAATGTTTCGAGAGGGTAGGAAAGAGAAAGACAAGGACTGCTGTGTTCCATTTTCCGTCAACGAGCTTTTTGTTCTTGCCATTGCAACCAGTATTGATGCTTTAGCTGTAGGCGTGGTTTTAGCGGTAGAAAAAACCCCCATATTATCAGCGGGGGCGATGATTGGATGTACAACCCTTGTTATTTCATATTTTGGCGTGGTGCTGGGTAGGCGTATCGGCGCCAAGTTTGAAGACAAGGCACAAATGATAGGCGGAATAGCCTTAATACTTATCGGAACTAAGATTTTAATAGAACATCTGTTTTTTTACTAAACAGTGCGCCTCGCATGTAACTCGCCAAGATTTCAACAATCTTGGCATTTTTCCCCCTCGGGTAACAATTACATCTGCCGATTGTATATAGTTACGGATGTATTTATCATACATAGGCTTCACGGTAGATAGGTACTGTTTAGAAATGCTTTCGATACTTCGTTGGCGCTCAAGAATATCTCGATTGATTCGGCGCAGCAAACAAATATCTGGTTCTACGTTAATATATAGCTTTAAAAACATCAAATCACAAAGTCGCTCATCGTAAAAGGCATGGATGCCTTCCAAAATAAGCAAATCAACAGGCTCAATGAATGTTCGACTGTCGTTTCTTGTATGGGTGGCAAAATCATAGTCTTTCTTATAAATGGGTTTGCCTGAAAGCAGCTCAACCACATCGTTATACAGTTCCTGATGCTCAAAAATGCTTGGCTCATCATAATTGAGTTTACACCTTTGTTCATAGCTCAGCTCGCGATTGTCTTGGTAGTAAGAATCTTGGTTGATGATGTAAGTTTTTTCAATACCAACCGCCTTGCACAATTCTTCTGCCAAGGTGGTTTTGCCAGAACCACTGGCTCCGCAAATTCCGATGAATAGCACACACGCCTCCCAGTGTTTATAACAACTTAGCAAACAAATTCGCGCTCATCAAAATATCAAGCAAAAAGCCAAGGGCTTTCTTGTTTTCAGTAATATTCCAAGAATTCTTAAGTTTTTAGTTTTGTTTAACTATCTCTCAATTGAATCCTTATTGCTTATTGTTTATTCTATCGGATAAAGGCTCATATAAGTGTAATCTCCGTTTACTCCTTCATCTCCCAATACGATTTCCCATTTTTTATTGGCATAAACACCGGCATCGCCGTAAATCTCCTCATATTTATCGGTGTCTATTTTAATAAATTCTGCGTCCTGTAGCCTTTCCGCGTAAGCGTCAATTTCAGTTTGCGTATATCGAATGTCCACCGTATAAAAACTATGATCTGGCGCCCAGTCGCCCCAAAGAAATTCTCCAGTTATGGGAGTAGGTACATCTTCCGGCCAACCTTCAGGCCCTTGAATTCCCGGTACGAGATTTTTTGTCGTAGTGTCTTCCGGTTCTTCGTATTTCATCGGATAAAGGCTCATATAAGTGTAATCTCCGTTTACTCCTTCATCTCCCAATACGATTTCCCATTTTTCATTGGCATAAATACCGGCATCACCGTAAATCTCCTCATATTTATCGGTGTCTATTTTAATAAATTTTGCTTCCTGCAATCTTTCCGCATAAGCGTCAATTTCAGCTTGCGTATATCGAATGTCCACCGTATAAAAACTATGATCTGGCGCCCAGTCGCCCCAAAGAAATTCTCCAGTTAAGGGAGTAGGTACATCTTCCGGCCAACCTTCAGGCCCTTGAATTCCCGGTACGAGATTTTTTGTCGTGACCTCTTCGGCGGATGCCGGGCTAAGGGATAAAACCATCATCAGCACCAGCAAGAGGGATAAATACTTTCTCATAAGCATCCTCCTTGTTTGTTTTATGTGGTAACAACAGACGATCCAGGCTTTTGAGGGCTGGGAATGCTGATACCTTCATGATTTAACTAGTATTATACCATAAAATGAGAAGATAGTTCATTATTCTTGAACTATTTGGTTGAATTTTTACTTTTTTTTGTGAAAGCGTCTGAGAGGCAAAACACGACTTACACACGAATGTTTTGATACAAGAAACGTGCAACAGATACGACAGGTGTTTGTTCATGCTGTGGTATGGAAAGCGTGTAGTAGTCTTTGGAGATAATTTTGAATGAAGACAAACGTATTTTACACAAAGACAACGGAGCTCAAAACCTGACTATACTGCAACGGATGGAGTTCATCCTTATGCGTACAAACGATATAAATAAGAAAGTAAGCTGACCTCGTAAACGCTTCTGAACCTGCCTTAATAACTATCAATTTAGAAACTATCCTTAACAATACGTAGAGAATGAAGCTTGGTAATAACAAGGGGTGCGTTTAGAATAGAGATTCATGCGCAAGCCGTGGGTAAGTGTTTCTGACTTGTCATGATGCTGTTTAAAAGGTATAATAACTTGGAGAATTGGAGGGAATGTGCTTAGAAGGTTGTTGTGCGGCTGGATTATTGCCTTGTTTATTACTTCTTCTGCTTTGGTGGAAGAGGTGGTTGTTATTGCGCCTGCCTATCCCGTACCAGATTATGTTTCCAAGCTTTTAGAAGTTGCCAAAAGTGAGCTGGGCTATCAAGAGAACCCGGACGGCTCAACCAAATACGGCGTTTGGTACAATGACCCTTACGCAGAGTGGTGCGCTGAGTATCTTTGTTGGTCGGTCAATGAAACCGATCAACAGTATGGGACGGGGTTGTTAAAGACGGTTTATCCGCTTTACGGCGCCACTAATATAGGACTCCAGTGGTTTTTGCGGGAGGGTCGATATATAGCCAGATCCGGCATGGTTAACGGTTGGGGGACACAATGGCTGAAGGAAACCGGGGAGCGTATCCAACCCAATAGCTACATTCCTCAACCAGGAGATTGGGTGTTTTTTAGTTATACGCCTTCGGGAGATACCACCCACGTAGCGATGGTGGAATACACAAGCCGCAAGGGCGACCAAGTCATGGTGCATGTACTGGAGGGGAACAACCCCGACAAGGTACAACAAAGTGTTTATGCTCTTAACGACTGGCGAATTCTTGGCTATGGTACAGTGCATGACTTGGCGGACATAACTTTACGCAGCGGGAATGAGGGCAAAAAGGTAACCGAGCTTCAACAAACGCTGGCTGAAGTAGGTCTTTTTTATAAAGAAAACATCAGCGGGCGTTACGATACCCGCACTATTGAGGCTGTACGCCTTTTTCAGAACATGAAACAACTAACTGAAACGGGCATTTATAACCAAGTAACTTCACAGGAACTTCTTCTTTATCTTGAAGAATACCGCCGTACCCATAACGATGCGTGGATTGTCGATGGAGCTTTTTAGGAGAACAATATGCAGGATCAATTATTGATTATTAATTATAATGCGCGATACTCTGCCGATGTAGCCAAGATGCTCAGGGCAAACGGCGTATATTGCCAAATCGTAGCACCAAACTACCAATTGCCGGAGGATCGAGACAACTGGCCTTTGGGACTTGTTTTTTCGGGCGGGGTAGATAAGCAAATGCCATCCATAGCACCCGAACTTTTAGCGCCCGGTTTACCGGTGTTAGCCTTAGGGAATGCCGCAGCTTCGTTGTGCGAAACACTTGGTGGTAATGTGGAAGAAAGCGTTGTCCAAAATAGAGTAGAAACGGTTGATTTTCAACCTGGGGTTATTACTAAGGGTTTAGATAGCGATGAGCGTATGTTGCATACGGTGTTTCCTCTGACCCTTCCAGAAGATGCTTTTCCCATTGCTCGGGTGAACGATAAGATCATTGCCTTTCGTTCCGGGGTTTTCTTTGGTGTTGGTTTCCAACTGGAAACCAATGATGTTGACGGAGGCGCCCTGCTTAACCATTTTGCCAAAGACGTATGCGGGTGTTCCGGTTCATGGTCAGAAAGCGTATTCATTGCCGATGCCGAAGAAATGCTCAAAAATAGTCTTCAAGGTGAGGAGGCCGTTTGTTTCTTGACCGGTGGACTTAACAGCGGTGTGGTAACTCTGATTGGTAATCACGCCTTGGGTTCAAGCCTGCATGTGTTTTTCGTTGACACGGGTCTTTACCGTCAGGACGAAGTAAAGTCCTTGCTGAAATATTATCAGGATAGGGAAGGCATTGAAATAACAGTCATAGACGCTAAGCATCAAATTCTTGAAGGTTTGCGTGGTCTTAAGCAAGAACATCTGAAACGAGAAAAAGTCATCGCTATTATAAAAAAGGTGCTTAATGAAGCGGTTAAAGATATTCAGTTTTCAGCTGTTTTGCGAGGCAACCTCGCGGATGATTTTATCTTCAATGCAGTTTCGGAAGGGCTTATAGAAAATAATGGCGTAAGAGTAATTTTTCCCTTGAAAGACCTTTTCAAATCCGAGGTACGCTACCTTGCCAAAGCCTTAGGTATGCCGGTCGAGCTTGCTGAAGCGCAGTCTTTCCCTATCACGGGCTTAAGCCTTCGCATTCATGGAGAAGTAACAGAGGAACGTCTTGCTACTTTGCGGCGTGCCGACGCCCTGTTTGCTCAGGTGATTACCAATGCCGGGCAACATAAACGCTTATGGAAATATTTTGCGGCCATGTACCCCTGTGAAGAGGCGGAAGCTAATGAAATCATTGCACTCCGGGCAGTTAGCCTTTCAGAAAACAGAACCGGCGGGTTTTCCTTGCAAGCCGCGAGGTTAAACTATGATTTGCTGGAAATCTACAGCGATGCCCTTATGGCTGCTTGTCCCAATGTTAAGAGTGTTTTTTATGATTTTTCAAGCACGGCCAATTCATCAGAAGTACAGTGGCTGTAATGCGACTTGAGAGAGCAAAGGAGAACTATGCCGATTACTAATCTCAACACCCCTTTTCAGGGCATTCCTGCGCAAGACTATTTTGTAAGCCGATCACGAGACTTTGTTCCAATGGGTTCCGGATACATCATTCCCAGTGTTCAGGAAGACTTGTTTCCCGAACGTCCCCTTCAGTTCTATATACACATTGATGCCCAGCCATCCGCACGTTGTGAACTTTTAGGTGCGCTGCTTGCAAGGGTCACCCAAATGAGGGAACATCTTCCACCCCTTAAGGCAAGAGTTTATGCCAATGTACCTGCTAATGCGCAGGAACTGCTGTTTTTTTATAAGCATAACGGTTTTGATCCAACTGATTCAATGGATGAGTATTCCTATCCGTTGCTTTCAACGCAGGTGCCACAGGCGCCGGTTGGTTGCGAGTTTGCCAGCGTTCCGCTTGCGAGCGTTCAGGAACAGCAGCGTTTTTTACAGCGGCTCAACCAATATCGCCTAACGCCCATCACACATGACTATTTGGCCATACAAATGCAGCAACCGTATTTTATGGCGCTTGGGTATTATCGTGGCGGCCAACCTGTGGCGGAGCTGCTTGTTTCTGGCGCCCGCCCTGAAGCGGCAGCTTTGGTGATGGTCTATGTCAGGCCAGAAGCGCGAAACAGAGGCATAGGCAAGGCTTTGACGCAGTCTGCCGGAGCGCTTCTTAGCCAGAATGGTGTGCGCAAGATGGTGGCGCAAGTATATGCTTCCGTGACGCCACAGGTGCGCTTGATTCGCTCGCTTGGCGGGGAAAGAAACAAAATTGTCGCCTTTTTCCCCAGCATTGAGATAGGTTAATAAGTTGGTAAATAAAATTGACAACAAAACGCCCCGCTCAGGCGGGGCGTTCATTTGCATCTAACAGGGGATTATTGATTCGCTCTTTTTTGAGCAAAGCACTCGCTGCAATAGATGGGACGGTCATTTTTGGGAAGGAAAGGAACTTGAGTTTCTTTGCCACAGCTTGCACAGACGGCATCATGCATCTCACGGGGAGCGTTGGCACGATTGGCCTTGTGGGCTTGACGGCAGTTTTTGCAGCGAGAGGGCTCGTTCTGGAAACCCTTCTCGGCATAGAATTCTTGCTCACCAGCGGTGAAAGTAAATTCTGAGCCGCAGTCTCTGCAAACGAGCGTTTTGTCTTGGAACATGGATGGTAAACCCCCTGAAATAAATTATACTTGGCTTGTTATCTACGACCTGTCTTTGACCCCACATCCATGTTCACAAGCTTTACTTGCATACAAAGATTGTTTCGCCTGCAACATGCATCGGCATTCAACTACAGATCCGGACTATAGCCTCGGTCATTATATCTTTATTTGAACTTTTCTGCAAGACTTATTTCAAAAAAATAAAAAATAAAAATTTTTTATCTCAGACCGTAGACAAAGCGGTTTTGGCAATTATGCAAAAGCCGCTTTTTTGTAGCATAGAAACAGTCCAAAGAAGGATTTCACTAATGAATATAAAAAA